>Ga0335069_10013096_pt1 | contig 11654 bp, 14 predicted proteins | sample Lox_Sample_11_FD_206714 | JGI IMG/M metagenome (GOLD analysis project Ga0335069, IMG submission 206714) | Soil microbial communities from Loxahatchee National Wildlife Refuge, Florida, United States - Lox_Sample_1.1 | ecosystem: Environmental > Terrestrial > Soil > Wetlands | place: USA...
CGACTGGCATGCGCGCCCGGACGTCTGCCCGTCCTCAGGTCAGCGGTCCGCCCGGCGCTCGAGCCGCTCGTTCAGCGAGAGGGCGGCGTTGATCAGCGCGAGGTGGGTGAAGGCCTGGGGGAAGTTGCCGAGCTGCTCGCCGGTCAGGCCGATCTCCTCAGAATAAAGCCCGAGGTGGTTGGCGTAGGTGAGCATCTTCTCGAAGATGAGCACGGCCTGGTCCAGCCGACCGGCCCGGGCGAGCGCATCCACATACCAGAAGGTGCACAACGAGAACGTGCCCTCCGAGCCGCGCAGCCCGTCCGGCGAGGCCTCCGGGTTGTAGCGGTAGACCAGGCTGTCCGAGACCAGTTCGGTGTCCATCGCGTCGAGGGTGGACAGCCACCTCCGGTCTCGTGGCGTGACGAAGCCCACCTGCACCATCCGCAACAGCGCGGCATCCAGGACCTGGGTGTCGTAGTGCTGCACGAAGGCGCCGCGCTGCTCGTTCCACCCCCGGTCCATGACCTGCCGGTAGATCCGGTCCCGTTCAGTCGTCCATCTGGCCAGGTCACCGGGCAGGCCGTGGTCCGCGGCCATCCGGACCGCCCGGTCGAGCGCGGTCCACGAGTTGATCCGGCCGTAGACGAAGTCCTGGCGACCGCCACGGGTTTCCCAGATGCCCTCCTCGGCCTGGTCCCAGTGCTCGCACAGCCATCCGAGCGTGCGGGCCAGGTGCGTCCAGCCGTCATATTCGATCGCGATGCTGTCATTGCGGTCGGCGGCGTAGATGGCGCTCAGCGCCTCACCGTAGATGTCGAGCTGCAGCTGGTCAGACGCCCCGTTACCGACGCGGACCGGCGCCGAGCCGCGGTAGCCCTTGAAGTGACCGAGCACCTCCTCGGTGAGGTCGGGCGACCCGTCCACCCGGTACATGATCTTCAACGGGCCCGAGCCGCCGCCTGCCTGCTCCTGCACCCGGTCCTGCAGCCACTCCACGAAGGCCCGGGTCTCGTCGACGTAGCCCAGGCCGAGCAGGGCGGACACGGACAATGACCCGTCGCGGATCCAGGTGTACCGGTAGTCCCAGTTCCGCTCGCCGCCGATCTGTTCCGGCAGGCCCGCCGTGGGCGCCGCGACCGGGGCGCCGGAGGGGGCGTAGGTCAACAGCTTGAGGGTCATCGCGGACCGGTCCACCTGCTCCCGCCACCGGCCCCGGTAGCTGGACCGGCCCAGCCAGCGGCGCCAGAACGCGACCGTATCCTCGAACATCGACTGGACCTCGGCCGGCTCGAGCCGGCGCGGCGGCCCGGCCGCCCCGGTCTCCAGCACCACCGCGCCGACCTGGCCGGCCCGCACCGTCCCCGACGCCTGGATCACATCCCCATGCGGGCCCCGCACCCGGACGCCCGCCGGATCCAACGTGAACGTCCCGGCGACATGCATCGTGAGCTGCCGCTCTCCGGCCCGGAACACCGCCCCGCCGTCGGTCAGATCGAGCACGTGGCCGGCCCGCCCATAGTCGAACCCCGGCGCGCACTCGAACACGTAGCGCATCTGGCCGCGAACCACGCGCGCGATCCGGACCAGCCGATGATTGTCGGCCCGCCCCCCGCCGTCGGGCACCGGCATGAAATCGCAGACTTCCCCTACCCCGCCGGGTGTCATGAACCGGGTGATCAGCACGGCGCTACCGGGCAAGTACAGCTGCTTGGAGACGTACCCAGGCTCAGCGGGGGCGAGCCGGAATCTGCCACCACGCTCGGGATCGAGCAGCGAGGCGAACACGCTGGGCGAGTCGAAACGCGGACTGCAGAACCAATCGATCTCCCCGTCGGTTGTCACCAGCGCCGCTGTGTGCAGGTCCCCGATCAGCCCGTGATCGGCGATCAGCGGATAGGCGTCCACACGCCGCTCCCTCCTGTGCGGCGGGAAACGGCTCTGGCCTGCGTGACCGTCGCAGGCCGCCCGCCACGGGGCCCCCGCCATGAGCCGAGCCGGCTGCACTCACCGCTGACCCCCGGCCACCCGTTCCGTCCCGGCTCCCCGCCCGCACGCTCCGAAACTTGTGCCTAAGCCGAGCGTATCCTCCCCTGTTGCCTCGCCCCGGGGACCGGGATGCGAGAACGACAGCAACCAGCCCGTGGGGCCGGCGCTACAGCGGCAGTTAGGCGAGGGCATAGCCGCGTCCCCATCACGTAGGACACGCCGGGTCATTCGAGCAGACCCGCATGTACTTCGCCCGGCCATAGACCTCGGCGGTGAACCAGGAAACGCCACTACCCGCCAAGCCGCCGACCCATCGGGACTTCTGCGCCGTGGGGGAATCGCGGTGCGGGTGGGCGAAGCCGGGGTCACTCTGGCTAGTTTTGCACAGGAAGCATTAAGTCACCCGTACGGGGTGATGCTGGTAATCTCCTCGTGGCGAAGGATGGAGGTTGCCGTCAATTATCGGCCGTTGGCGGGACGCTGTCAGCGCCCCTCCCTGGCGGAAGGAGGAGATATGTCACTGGCTGATTCGTCTTACCCGCTGCTGAATGTTTTCTGGTCGATATTTATTTTCTTTCTGTGGGTGCTCTGGATCTGGCTTCTGATCTGGATCTTCATCGACATCTTCCGCAGCCGCGACTTGTCCGGCTGGGCCAAGGCCCTGTGGTTCTTGTTCGTACTGCTCATCCCGCTCATCGGCGTGCTGGTGTACCTCATCGCCCGGGGAGACAAGATGCACGAGCAGGCGGCACGACAGGCTCAGCAGGAGGATCAGGCATTCCGCGCCTATGCGCAGGAGGCCACGGGCTCGCAGAGCTCAGCGGACCAACTGGCCAAGCTGGCCGACCTGCGGGATCGGGGAGTGATAACCCCTGAGGAGTTCGAGCGGGAGAAGGCCAAGGTGCTGGCGGCCTGACGGGCCGACGGGGTGATGGCGATCAGGCCCGGCGGGGTTCACATGTCCATCCGGGCTTGCACGCGCCCGGAGGCGACCGCGCTGGCCAGCGCCGCGTGATCGCGTTCGGTCTGGTCGGCATAGGTCTCGGCGAATTCCGCCACGGCCTGGTCGAACTTGTCTGACCCGCCAAGGTAGGCGGCGATCGCAATCCGATCCCCGGTGCGGGCGTGGGCGCGGGCGAGAGTCCAGCCGCACATGCGGCCATACCCGGTCAACGCCGAGGCGTTCATGCGTTCGATCTTGGCCGAGTATTTCCAGTCGCGGAGCTGGCGGACGTAGTAGAAGGTGGCAGGATCGCGACCAGGAAGCGGGGCTGGTTGCCAGCCGAGGAAGATGTCGCCGGCGGCTTGCATGAGATGCTGGCCGGCGACGACACGCTCGCCCTGGTTGTGGTACACGCTTTTACCCGCGTAGTCGGCCAGCACCGAACGCTGGGCCTGCTTGGCCTGCAGGAGCAACGGCTTGAAGCCGTCGTCGGGTTCCATCAGCAAGATCCACGTCTCGGTGCCGACACTGCCGACGCCGACGACCTTGCGGGCCACGCGGGCCAGGGTGAATCGCTCTGCCAGCCGGCGCCGGTAGGCCGGCAGAGTCTGCGTGTACCCCATGCTGAGGGCGCGGAGCAACCCGTAGACAGCCTCGACGTCAAGGTGCCCGGCCAGCTCTTCGACCGGGACGATCAGCGGCGGGTCGCTGATGATGTGGCGCCGGCCGTCCTCGACGGTGGTGAGTTTCGCCAGCGCCTGGGTGCTGTCCCGGGTGCGGGCCTTCGCCATCTGGGCCTTGGCCTGGCGCACCGCCTTCTTGGGCAGCTCAGATTTGAGCTGGGCGAGGGCGTCTTCGACGTCGAAGTGGGCATACCAGACATCCAGGACCGGCATGGCGGCGAATTCCCGCATCGCGGTGCGGTAGGCCGCCGCGGTCGCCAGCGCGACCCGGCGCCGTTTCTTGGTGCTCATCCCGTTGTCGCGCCCTGCCACGGCCATGCTCGCCACCAGGCGCTTGACGTCCCACTCGAACGGGCCGGGCAGCGTCTCGTCGAAGTCGTTGAGATCGAAGACCAGCCGCCGTTCCGGTGAGGCGAAGGCGCCGAAGTTCAGCAGGTGAGCATCACCGCACAACTGCACCCGCAGTCCTGAGGACGGCGTGCCAGCCAGATCGGCAGCCATCGGGAGCGCGGCACCCCGGTAGTACGTGAACGGCGACACCAGCATCCGCCCGTGGCGCACCGGAACCAGCTCCGGCACCCGGGACCTGGCCTGGCCGAGGAGCAGCGCTACCGGGTCCCTGGATGCCGGGGCACAGAAGTCCCGGTGCGACGCGAGCGGAGCCCGCTGGCGGGCCGCCTTGCCCGCCGCAGCGCTCTGCTCACGATCCGGGTGTGCATCGGCGCCGGGCGTCTCGCGCCCGCCGGGCGCCACGTTCAGGCCGAACCGCGGTCAGGTGCCAGCCGAGGCTGCGCGCTCTTGAGCTCGAACGCGAACACGATCTCGGTGAAGCCGCGGAACATGGCCAGCAGCCCGACCCAGATGATCAGCAGCGCCCCGCGGGCGGGGAGCGCCTGCTGGGAGGCCCAGAAGCCGACGAAGATCTCCAGGATGCCCGCGAGCATGCCGAGCCACCAGACGCTGTTGATGACCCTGGAATCGATCGAGGTGATAAGGACGAAGGTGCCCTCCAGGATCAGCAGCAGCCCGATGACCGAGGCCAGGGACCAGAACGCGTTGTATGGATGCACGAAGGCCCAGATCGCTCCGCCGAGGAACAGGATGCCCAGCAGGGCATGCGCCCACCGCCAGCGCCGCCGCACCGAAGCGATCAGGAATTCGTTCACCATCGCGGCCAGGAAGACCGCTCCCATCAGGACCCCGATGGTGGCGACCGAGGTTATCGTGAACCGCAGCACGATCACCGAGATGATCAGCCACGCGATCCCGGTCAGCAGCAGCACCCACCAGGGGCCTCCCGGCCGCCACCGGTCGGTCCAGGCCCAGGGACCGCTCGCCCGGTGGTCTTGCCTCGTCTGTTCTTTGATGCTCATTGCGCTCCCCTCCTGAGCTCATCTGAGGGGGCACCCGCGACCCGGCGGCCAGACCGCCATGGCCGTCCCAGCGGCGTGCGGCCGGCCGCGCTTCCTGTGGTCGAGGCCCAGCGACTGTCACCGGCGCCCCGTTCGCCCGAGGCTTTCTGGCATGCTGGCACCGGGCTGCGCTCCTTGCGCAGGGCCAAAAGTCACATTCGGGCAATAGCCCAGGTCACCTGGCCCGGAGGCCGCCGCCCGCTCGTCCGCATCGACGGCGCCTTCCTCGGCGGCCTCCCCGGTGTGCTGGTGGGCCGACTCCTGATGGGCAGCAATATCTGAAGATATGTCTTTCCCTGCGCGTCCTCCGGTTTGCGGCAGTTCCAGTATTGACCGCGTCATTCCCGCGCACAGCCGCATCGCCCAACATCATTATGCAATGAGTGCGGTCACAGGTTAAGGCGGCGGATTGGAAACGCTCCACCCCGGCTTGAGGGTGAACGAAGTCCAGAAGAAGGGACCATCGGCCCTACGATGGACGCCGAGCTTGACCGAGCATGACGATGCGTCCTGGGTTCTGCGCAGATTTCCTACGCGGGAGAAATCGAGTGGAGGGCTTGTGGAACTGAAACTCACCATGGAGCAAGCAGAAGAGCTCGACGGCTTGCTCGATGGGTACCTGAAGCATCTGGGCTACGAGATCACAGCGACTAGTAATCCGGAATACCGGGCGAAATTGAGAGTTCGGCGCGCGCATCTGGCGGAGGTGGCCGATACGCTCGGGCGCCTCCTCAGGGGCGGTCCGGCTCAATCGGCAAGCTAAGCCCACCGCTGCGTTCGCCATCATGCCTGTGGCGCCAGGGTGCGGATCCTCCTCATGGCATCTGCGCCCCTCAGCGTCAGCGCGATTCCCTGCGCGCAGGCCACCGCACCCTCGGCGGTGCACCTGGCCCAGTACGTGCGGAGGGAACTGTCGCCTTCATCGCCCATCAGCCGGTGATCTGGAGGTTGTCGAGGACGTCGATGACCCCATAGGCCATCCACGCGGCGCCGAGCACTGCGTCGTGTTCGGCCCAGGTGCGCACGTGGCCGGTCAGCGTGATGATGTTGTCTTTGGTGTCGGCCTTGACATCGCTGTCGTCGGGGACCAGCGCGGAGCGGTCCAGCGCCTCCTGGACGTGCAGGTCGACGTCCACCGGGTCGATGTCGTAGCTGATCTGGATGTCGTTGAAGACGTTGCGGACGCCGGTCAGCCCGGCCACCGCCTCGGCGGCGGCGGTGCGCTCGGTGCCGTAGGCCACTACGCCGGTCAGGGTGACGTTGCCGTCCTCGGCGATCGCCTCCACGGTGTCGGGCACGGTGACGTTCCCGGTGAGCGCGTTGTTCGCCGCGGTGGTCAGCTTCGGGTCATCGCGGTAGCTGCTATCGGGCAGCGCCACCTCCAGGTTGTTGTCCACGGTCTTCACCCCGCCGACCCGGTGCGCGGCGGCTGAGGCCTGCAAGTACTGCGGGAAGCTCGGCACCGTGCCGGCGAGGTTCACGTTCCCGCCGATGTTCATGACGGTGATATCCGAGGAATCGACCCTCGGGTCGTAGCGGAGCTCGTTTTCGACCGCTACGCGGACGTCCTTGGCCTTACCCATCTGCCTGAATCCTTTCCCTTCCTTGGGCGGGCCGGGATCCCCGCCCGCTAGCCAGAGCCCGGCACCTCGCCCTATCGAAATCGATAGCACTCTCCTGACACCGGCCCGGCTATGGGGGGCGAGGCGTTCCCCGGAGCAGCCATCAACAACCGCTCTCGACCGTGGCGCGGTCAGCTCTTGAGGGCTTCCTGCAGCTCGCTGGTGAGTTCGTCGGTCGTGGCCTCTACGGTGCGCTTCACGACGTTGGCTGCCTTGGTCAGCGCCTTGTCGAGCGCCTTTTCGATGGTTGGCTCGCCAACCGCGAGGAGCCCTGCCTGGTTAGCGATGAGCTGTTCAGCCGCCTCGTGGAGTTCCTTGCGCGGCAGGGTCCCGCCCCCGAACCACTCCGGGATCACACGGATGTGTGGGCGATCCATCCGTTTCACTATGTGAGGGCTGCCATCCTCCTTGTCGATCACGGCCGCGTCGTAGTGGCCGATCATCTCGTCCTTGTGCAGTTGCTCAATAGCGTCCAGGTCCGCCAGCGCCGCCGCGACAGTCTCATACGCTGCCGCATAGATGACCATCTGCTTTTTCTCAGCCATGACATCTTCCTTTTCCCATTACCTGATGGGATGAGTCGAATTGCCGCCACGAGCATCTGCCTGCGGGAGAGCTGTCCGGCCAGGCACCAGCAGTAGCGGACAGTATCCGGAGGATCGGCGCCCTCGGCTCTTTGACCGGGACCTTCACCTCGTGGATTCTCGCGGTGATCTTGTCGGAATCCGCGCCGCTGGGCAGGGCCACCGAGCGGGTGAGCGAGCCGTAGCGGAATTCCGAGCGCTGGGCTTCCTCATGCTCTTCACGACGTTCAGCGTGGACGGCCAAGACCCCGCTCTCGACCGTCACCTCGACGTCCCTCTCCGGGTCCAGGCCGGGCAACTCTTCCCGAATAACGTAGACGCCCTGCTCGGTGTAATCCTCGATCCGGGCCAGCTGCCCTGATCCGAACGGCCGGATGGAACCCCCCGGCGAATACAGCCAGTCAAAGAGTCCGGGGAGACGGGCCGCGCCCTGCCTGCGAGCGGGTGGCTTGGCCATGATCATCAGCCCCTTACCATGGGCCAGCGGTCACCAGTCCCATTCAGACTGGCCAGGCAAGCGCCTTCCAGGGGCCAACGCCACGACCAGCGGGACCTTTGGCCTCTGGGCTGGGTGCCACCAGGCCGCCTGCCTCCCTCTGATGCCGCGCCTCCCTGCCCAAGAACGGTCAAGACCACGAAGAGGTAGGCAGCGGGTGTGGTCGATGTCCACCTGGGCCAAGGCGCCGATCTTGTCGGCCGGGGGCAGACCTCCTAGCAGAACCACGTTGCGCTCGCAGGGCACCTCGTCCGGACGCTGGCACATGCTGGCGACCAGGGCATCTTGCTCCATGTTGCGTTCTGCGGTCCATAACATCGCTCTTCCTAGCAGGCAAAAGGTGCGCGGATCATGCCCCTGCCTCGAGTCCCGCTTCACCTGGGCTTGCCGCTGCTGGCCGTCCGCGGACCGCTGGCCCTGCTCCCAGATCCCCGGAGAAGAATGTGCGGATCCTGGTAGACCGCCACGTTCGCGATGCGGAGTGGAACCGGCCGTCGGCGTCGGGCCGGTGCTGTTGCCCGTTCTGCTCCTGCTCCCGTCTGGGCGGTGCGCGGCATAGCCGACGTCCGCGAGTTCCTGGTCGAATCTGGCGAACCGCTGGCGCTCGGCGGCGTTCCTAGGTGGCTCGCCGTTCGAGTATCGCTGCAAGGCCCGCCTTTCCCCCCAATACGGGCCCGGCGCCTCCTGGCCTCGCGAAAGATCTGAAACCAGTAGGCTTGCCGGTCGTTGGCGGGTTCCTGGCCGTCCATGTAGCACGCGCACGCCTCACCGTCGCGGAGGCGGAACCGCTCGAAGGCCTCAGCCTCGGCTTCATTCGCTGGCTCAGCGCCTTGGATGTACCGGAGCCACGTCTCCCAGCTCGCCGACTCCACCGGAGAGCCCGCACACCTCACGGCACCGACGTCTGCCCCTCAGCTCGCTCCCGAGGCCCGGCCGTGCCGAATGCCATCTGCCCCTACGCAGCGGCGACGGGCATGGTGTAGCTACGAATCGACTAGTGGCCTGTCGGCGGTACAAAACCCGAGCCTTGCCGAGGCATGGCGATCACGACACCACCGCTGGCCAGAGGCTTAGAACTGCTCTCAAAGTGCCCCTCAGGGCTCAGCACCTCACCGGCCGGGCATTCGAATTACGTACCTGAGCTGGGTGGAGCTAAGGAGATTCGAACTCCTGACCTCTTGCATGCCATCTGGCGGCAGCACGTCCACCCACGTCCATCCCCGCAGGTCACCGTCCTCACGCGTCCCTGTGCGACCACCGCTGTCCGCGTGCGTTGCGGTACTTCTATGCTGTACGCTTCGTAGGTCATCATTTCGTCAGCATTGATGATAGAGTGATGACATGACTGACGTCACCATCCGGCGCATACCCGACACCACGCTGGCGACGCTCAAGGCACGCGCCGGGCAAGCAGGCCAAAGCCTGCAGGCGTACTTGTGGGACATCATCACCCGCGAGGCAGCTCGCCCGACCCTTGCTGAGGTAACCAGTCGGGCCGAAGCCGAGGCCAGCGCGTCGTTGAGCGCTGATGAGGTGCTGGGCGCGCTCGACGACGCCCGGCGCGGACGGTGATCGTCACCGACTGTTCCACGATCGTCTTCTACCTCACCGATGATGGGCCGACCGGGCGGCTAGTTCGCGACCGCGTGGCCCGGGAGGATGCGCTATCCGCCCCGGAATTGCTGGACTATGAGGTCATGTCAGCCCTGGCAGGCCTGTCGCGTGGCAGGCGTGGCGGTGAGCCCAAACTCTCTGCGCGGCAGGCCGAAAAAGCAATGGCGACCTTCCGGCTGCTACCCATCGACCGGTATAACACCGTGCGACTCTGGGAGCGGGTCTGGGCGCTCTCGTCGAACTTGTCGGTCTACGACGCCCAGTACGTGGCTCTCAGCGAAGCCCTCGACGTACCGCTGGTGACCGCCGACTACCGCATCGCACGTGCCGGAACAGCGCATTGCCCGATCGAGACCATCACCCACCCCGCGGACGCCACGTGATGTGCAGCGCAGCTATCTGCTTTACATCGCCCGTTGTGCATTGGGCTCTGGGCCGTTGGAAGCCCTCCCCAGCGCGCAGCCATGTAACCGAGAGCTGCTACAGCGAGTGACGAGAGGAGGTTGGGTGAGAATGCGCAGGCCGGGCGCGGTCGCGTGCCCGGCCATGCGGAACGAGACCGGCGCGGGCGGCGGGGAACAGGTACTCCTCCAGCCTGGTGATCGTGAACCCGGCGCGATCGATGGTGGCGGCGATGTCGCGGCTGAGGTGACAGCCGCCGAGCAGGTGCGGCCATACTGTGCCTTCCAGCACTCGCTGCGTGCGGGCGAGGCTGGGGGTGCCGGCGCGGACGTGCTCCAGGAAGCACAGCCGGCCGCCGGGCCGCAGTACCCGGCGGATCTCGGCGAGCGCGGCGTCCTGGTCCGGGACCGTGCACAGCACAAGGGAGATGACCTCGCAGCTGCGGATTGAGGCTGATGTTCCCCGCAGACGATGCCGCGGAAGCCTATTTCCGGACTCGCCAGCTGACCTGATCGTCTGCCCTGTGGTGCCGGTCTCGCCGGATTAGCGTGGGGCATTGCGTCCTGGACGCCTGGGCTGTTTAGGAGGGAGGGTCCGGGCATAATCGGCGGCCACGGCGATCCAGCGCTCTAGTTCCGGGCCGCGCAGCCCCGCGGGCTGCACGAAGATCATGTTCTTCATCGGCCTTCCGGTGAAGTCCATCTCCCGGACATGGTCAAGCTCCAGTGCTCGCTGGGCGGCCTCGTCGCCGACCCGGACCATGAGCTCGCTGCCCACGATGCCAGCGAACATGTGCCCTCTCAGCAAGAAGGTAAGGCCGCCGAACATCTTGCGCTCGGTCACTTCGGCGTCGGCGGGCATGACCTCGCGGGCGCGGTCGGCGAGGTCCTCGTCGTAGGCCATCAAGCCTCCAAGGCAGCCGGGCAGACCGGAGAACGAACAGGCCAAGGCCGGCGAGACCGGTGATCTCCACCGATGTTAGTGCCATCCGTGGCGCGGACCACGGTTCCGGGCGGTGATCAGGTGTGACGGGTGAGCTGGTGCGGGGCACACCCGCGCCGGAGCCTGGCTGGCGCGAATCGGCCAGCATGAGCCAGCCGAGCCGGGCCACTGACGGGCCGGATACAGCAAAGCCAGGCCAGTGCGCCGTGGTGCGCCCCTGCTGTTGGGGGCGCACCAGCGCGCCGGGCAGTTGCGCCGGGTTGCGCCACGGTGCAGCCCGGTCCGCAGCGGCGCAGCCCCACCGGCCCGGCTGGCGCCCTGTGGCGCAGCGCGGCAAGCCCGTGCTACCCGGCCCCAGACACCGGCCCCGGAGCGGCCGGCACAGCTGCCGGGACCCAATCGCCCGGGCACCCGCGGCGGCAGCACGGTGACCACCTGCAAACACGGCAACAGTCACAGTTAGGCTGACCGCTCGCATGAGCCGGGTGACGACTAGGCGGCAAGTGTCACAGATCCCGGGGAACGAGAATTTGCCCAGGTGGCACGGCTGAAGGCACAAGAACGGTGACTGAAATCCGCAGCCTTGCCAGCAGCCCGCACCAGCGGTGGTACCGATCCGAACACACGTACGGCGGCCCACCGGACCGCCGTTGCGGTACTTTCCTGCTGTATCCTTTTGTTTCGAGCTATTCGAATTCCGCTTCTGACCTGGGTGGAGCTAAGGAGATTCGAACTCCTGACCTCTTGCATGCCATGCAAGCGCTCTACCAACTGAGCTATAGCCCCGGCATCGTTCACGTGCTCTTCAGCATGTGAACCGCAGACAGCATACCGGTTCTGGGGAGTGCCTTCGAACTAGGCCGGGGCACGATCGCGCATCTGCCAGAGCCAGCCCACCCCGCGGCAAAGCCTGCACAGGCCAGCCCACCTACCCAGATGCGCTCCCTGGCGCCACAGTTGCCAGTTCAGTGGCGAGCTGGTCGGCGAC
>Ga0335069_10013097_pt1 | contig 11652 bp, 8 predicted proteins | sample Lox_Sample_11_FD_206714 | JGI IMG/M metagenome (GOLD analysis project Ga0335069, IMG submission 206714) | Soil microbial communities from Loxahatchee National Wildlife Refuge, Florida, United States - Lox_Sample_1.1 | ecosystem: Environmental > Terrestrial > Soil > Wetlands | place: USA: Florida...
TGCGGGTTTGGCCGACCATGGTCGCGATCGGTTTGGCATTCGGCCTGCCCGCGGGCAGCGTGCTCGCCGCCGAGCCCGACGACGATGTCCGCGCGATCGTTGATCGCGAGCTCGACGGCCTCGTGCACTACTACGAGGCCCTGCACGCGACACCCGAGCTTTCGCGGATGGAGGAGCACACTTCGGCAGACCTCGCACGCGAGCTGCGCGCGGCGGGCTATACCGTCACCGACCACGTCGGCCGGTACGCGCTGCCGGGGTACCAGGGCTATGGCGTCGTGGCGCTCCTTCGCAACGGCGCCGGGCCGACGCTGCTCGTGCGCACCGACATGGACGCATTGCCGGTCGCCGAGAAGACCGGGCTCGCCTACGCGAGCACGCGGCGCGTCAAGACGCCGGGCGGCGCCGAGCTGCCGGTGATGCACGCCTGCGGGCACGACATTCACGTGACCTCGATGGTGGGCTTCGCACGCGTGATGGCGGCCCTCAAGAGCCGCTGGCATGGCACGCTGATGCTGGTCGGCCAGCCGGCCGAGGAGACGATCGACGGCGCCGAGGCGATGCTGCGCGACGGATTGTACGAGCGGTTTCCCAAACCCGACCTCGCGCTCGCGCTCCATGACAGCGGCCAGCTCCCGATCGGCAGCGTCGGCCTGACGCCCGGCTTCGCGCTCGCGACCTCGACGCAGATGGACGTCGTGGTGCGCGGCGTCGGCGGCCACGGCTCGGCGCCCCAGGACGCCAAGGACCCGATCGTGCTCGCGGCCAACATCGTGATGCAGCTGCAGACGATCGTCAGCCGCGAGATCTCGCCGTTCGACCAGGCGGTCGTCACCGTAGGCACGATTCACGGCGGCACCAAGCGCAACATCATTCCGGACGAAGTCAAGCTCGAGCTCAACATCCGCACCTACAAGGACGAGGTGCGCGAGCACATCATCCAGGCGGTGGCGCGCATCGTGCGCGCGGCCGCGCTCGGTGCCGGCATGCCCGAGGACCGCCTGCCGCTCGTGTCCGTGCTCGAGCACGAGTACGCGCCGGCGCTCTACAACGATCCGGCGCTCGCCGAACGGCTGCGGCCGGTGCTGCGGCGGGCGCTCGGCAACGACAACGTGCGCGACGCACCGCCGATCATGGCGAGCGAGGACTTCGGGCGCTTCGGCCTCAACCGCAAGATCCCGGTGCTGATGTTCTGGGTCGGCGCCAATTCACCCGAAACGCTCGCCGCGGCGGAGAAGAGCGGCACGCCGGTGCCGACGCCGCACTCGCCGCTGTTCGCGCCGGTCGCGCGGCCGACGCTGCGGACCGGAATCATCGCGATGAGCGCCGCGGCGCTCGAGGTGCTGGGGCGCTGACTCGAACCGGCCCCGGCGGAGCGCCGCCGGGGCCGCCTCAACCTGGCGCGCCACCCGTCAGGGTTGGCGCTCCATCACCGACGTGACCTTCGTCCCGTGCTGCGGATCGGTGTCGACGAGTGTGATCGTCTTGCCGTCGGCCGCAAGCGTCCAGACGATGACGTCGAACACCTTGCCGTGGCGCCGGTCGGTCTCCTCGAACTGGTGATCGCTGATCTTCTTCAGCGACACCATCGTCTTGCCCGGATCCCCGGCCGTGGCATATTCCTTGCCATCGAACTTCGCGTCGGTCGTCTGGCCGTTCCACATCATCTTCATGCCGTCGGCCGACGACTGCAACGTCACGATCCGCGCCACGTCCGACATGTCGCCCATGCTGTCCTGCTGCCAGGAGCCCGAGATCGCGTGCGCGCCTGCGGCCGCCGGGCCGACGCGCTTCTCGGTGAAGGTGCCGCTGAACGGCTTCTCGCCGGAGTAGTTCGTGAACGTGCCGGTCAGCTTCTTGCCATCGGCCGACACCGACAGCTTCGTCGTTGACATCACCTTGCCGCCCTGCTTGTCGGTGATCTCGATCGACATCGGGCCCGTGACCTTGATCGTCTCGTGGTCGAGGTAGTCGTGCTCGGGCACCGGCTGGTCCGAGCCGTCGGCCTTGATCTTGTACGGCGGCACGCAGTTGCTGCAGGAGTACATGCCGTCCTTGAGCTCGAACACGTCCGGCTTGCCTGAGAATTGCATCGAGTCGAGCCGGGTCTTCCAGGTGCCATCGAACGGACTCTTGGCCAGCGCGACCGCCGGCAACATCAGAATGAGCACGCTGAACCTGTTCATGGGTCCCTCCCGAAGAAGTGCAGTTGGAGTGCTGTGGACGCGCGCCCGGTGGAGTTGCGTGTTGTGGCTCGCCGGCACGCGGGGAGCGGAGTCTACACCCGCGCGGCGATCGCGGCGCCGCGCGCCGGCTTGGCGCATCGCAGCAATCGCCGACGACGGACGCTCGCGTCGATGCGTTGCTTTACGAGGAGTTGCCTGTCCATAAGAATCGCGGAGTTCCGCGTTCGCGCGGAGTCGGGGCGCGAGTCCCGCGTCGCACAGCAGGCCGAGCGAGGATTCCCGGTGCCCAGGAACCGCGATCGCGGAACGCGCGCCGTCGGGTGGACGCGATGAGCGGCGCGCGCGAGGAGCGCCTGTTGTGGGTCGACATCGCGAAGAGCCTCGGCATCTTCCTGATCGTGTTCAGCCACGTGAACCAGACCGGCTTCACGGAAGCGTTCCTGTGGACGTTTCACGTGCCGCTCTTCTTCTTCATCTCGGGACTACTGACGAAGCCGCAGTCCGACCGCGAATCGCTCGGGCGCATCGCCCACAAGCTCGCGCTCCCCTACGTGTACATCTACGTGCTGACGACCCTCCTGACCGGCGCGTGGCACGCGGACTTCGACCCCGGGCACCTCGGGCGGACGCTGCTCGGCGTCGTCTATGGAACGCACAGCTATCCGGACTTCGTCAATGCGGCGCTCTGGTTCCTGCCAAGCCTGATCACGATCGAGATCCTCTATGCGCTCGTGATCCGGCGCTGGCCGGTCGGCTACGTGATCTGTCTGGCGGTCTCGGTCATGCTCTTTCGGCGGCACGCGCTTGATCTTTTCTTCAGCATCGACCTGTCGCTACTCGGCCTCAACTACTTCCTCGCCGGCGTGCTCGTACGCCGCTTCGAACTCGATCGCGCTCTCGCGCGCTCGCGGATCGCGCTCCTCGCGACCGCAATCGCCGGCGCCGCCGCGACCTCGTGGGCAGCGTCCGTCGGCAACGTCTGGTACGCGGGCGAGCACTACGTGCTGACGCTCGGCGCGGGCCTCGCCGGCATCGCGATGATCGCGGGCGTCTCGATGCTGCTCGCATCGCTGCTCGGGGACCTGCCCGGCGTACGCGCCGCGTTCGAGCGCGTTTCGGCGAACACCCTGTTCATCTTCTGCTTCCACGTGTTCAGCAATCCGGCCGCAACCGCCCTGCTCGCGCCGTTGGCGCCCTCGCCGCCGTTCGTCGCCGCAGTGCTCATCAGCATCGTCTCGATCGCGCTGCTGATGCCGCTCGCGGTACTCGTCCGACGCTACGTACCGGAACTGGTCGGGCTGCGGCGGCGGATGCCGGCGACCGCGTGAGCCGCGGCGCTGCGTTGTGGCGCCCCGCACGCCTCGCTTAGGATGCGGGCGTCGCCTCCACCGTGGCGGCTGCTTCAACTGGGGGGACCCCGATGATCAAGGTCAGCGTCATGTATCCGAATGCCGCCGGGTGCCGGTTCGACCACGCGTACTACCGCGACAAGCACATGCCGCTCGTGAAGCAGCGGATGGGCGACCGGCTCAAGTTCTACGCCGTCGACAAGGGGCTTGCCGGCGGCACCCCGGGCGCATCCGCGACGTACGTCGCGATGGGCCACCTCTACTGCGACTCGGTCGAGGCGTTCCAGGCCGGATTCGGCCCGCACGCGAAGGAGATCATGGCGGACATCGGCAACTACACGGACCAGGCGCCGATCGTGCAGATCAGCGAGGTCGTCGTCGGCTGACGCCGGACGCCGCCGCGGCGCCAGCGCGGCGGCGGCTTGGTCCTACGGCTCGAGCTTCTGGATGCCGAGCAGGCGCAGCATGAACTTCTCGTAAAGCGGCTCCGAATTGCCGCGCTTCATCTTGTAGAGAAAGTACTTCTCGAAGCCGATCTTGGCCCAGTGGACCCAGCGTCCCTTGCGGAACCAGTTAACGTTGCGCGGCGGGATCTGCGGCAGCGCGACGAACGCCGCGCCGGTGCTGCCCATGTCGGCGAGGCAGATCGCGTTCCACGAGCCCTGGGCTGTCGCCTGCTGGCCGGCCAGGTCCGCCTGGATGTTCTTGACGATCGCCGTGACCATCGTCTCGATCATGTAGCCGGTCTTGGGCGCGCCGGTGGCGACCGGCGTTGCCTCGATCGGCGGGATCGCGATGCACACGCCGGCCGAGTAGATGTTGCGGTACTTCTTGCTGCGCTGGAACGCGTCCACGAGCACGAAGCCGCGGGGATTGCACAGCCCCTCGACCGCCGCGACCGGATCCACGCCCTTGAACGCCGGCAGCATCATCGAGAACTTGAACGGCAGCTCATGCTCCCTGACGGGGTTGCCGTTCGCGTCGACCTCGGTCGCGAAGAGCTTCCCCGGCTCGACCCGCGTCGTCTTCGCGTTGGTGATCCACTTGATGTCGTGGTTGCGCAGTTCGTGCTCGAGCAGGGTCTTCGAGTCCCCGACCCCGCCGAGGCCGAGGTGCCCGATGTAGGGCTCGCTGGTCACGAAGGTGATCGGCACCTTCTTACGGAGCCGACGGCGCTTGAGGTCGGCGTTCACGATGAACGCAAACTCGTAAGCGGGCCCGAAGCAGCTTGCCCCCGGCATTGCGCCGATCACGATCGGCCCCGGGTCTTTCAGGAACGCCTGGTACTTGGCCCACGCTTGCTCGGCATGATCGACGGTGCAGATCGACTGCGTGTGCGCGGCGGGTCCCGCGCCCGACACCTCGTCGAACGCGAGCTTGGGTCCCGTCGCGATGACGAGGTAGTCGTAGGGCAGCGTCCGTCCGTCCGCCATCTGCAGCGTGTTGCCCGCGGCGTCGATCCGCGTGACCGGCAGGCCGAGGAAATCGATGCCCTTGCGGGCGAAGTGCTGGCCGATCGGCAGCGTGATCTTCTCGCGCGTCCGCCAACCCACGGCGAGCCAGGGGTTCGACGGCACGAACTGGAAGTAGTCGGTTGCGTTCACGACCGTGACGCGGTGCTCCCGGCCGAGTGCCGCGCGCAGCTCGTAGGCCAGTGGCGACCCGCCGAGCCCCGCCCCGATGATGACGATGTGTGCCATGGACTTCTCCGCGTGTAGTTGTCGGTCGGATGCCTTACTCGTTGCCCGGTCCGTATCCGCAGCTGAACTCCCCGTTCGCGGCCTCCTTCAGCGCCGCCTCGTCGAGCGAGCCCGTGGCCGCCGCGAGGCGCAGCGTCGCGAGCAGCCCCTCGCAGCGCGCCGCTGCCGCCCCCGCCTCCGCGTTCAAGGCAGCGCCCTCCGCGGCTAGGAGGTCGAGCAGCGTCCGATCGCCCGCCTCGTGGCCGATGCGGGTCGCATCGAGCCGGCTGTCGGCGGATTCCTGGGCGCGCACCGTCGCCTGCAGACGCGCCCGCGCATTGCTGGCGGCGAGCCATGCCGAGCGAACCTGCAGCTCCACGTCCTGCTGCGCCCCCTCGAGATCTGCCCGGGCAGCGCGCAGCGACGACTCGGCCGCGTGGCGCTGGGCCGAGCGCAGGCCGCCCGTGAACAGCGGCACCGTGAACTGCAGGCCGATGGTCGCGAGGCGCTGCGTCGCACCCGCGTCGCCATAGTCGCCGGTGCCGGTCAGCGTCTCGCGCCCGTATTGGCCAACGAGGCTGAGTTGAAAGCCATCGATGCGTGACCAGCGTCGCAGCTCCGCCTCGGCGAGTGCCTGCCGCTCCGAATGGATCGCGAGCAGCGGGCTCTGATCGCGTGCGCGCTGCAGCCAATTCGCCACCGGGGCCAGTGAGCCGCGCAGCTCGCTCGCTCCGGTTGTCACCGGCCGTTGCGAAGCACCGCCCTCGGTCGGCGCGATCGGCGGCGCGAGCCCGGTCAGATTCGCGAATGCCTCATTGGCGACCGCGAACGCCTGCTGCGCGTCGAGCTCCAGCACCGCCAGCTGGTCGGCCTGTGCCTGCGCCTCCCGCCACTCGGTCACTGGCAGGTCGCCTGCCTCGTAGCGCTCATGCGCGAGGTCGCGGGCGCGCATCGCGGCATCGCGTTGCCGTTGCACGGCGCGCCAGCGCGCGCCGGACTCGACGACCGCCGCGAGCGTCTCGGCCGTGCGCACCATCAGCGCCTGCTCGATCTGCTGGAACTGGGCCTCTGCCAGGCGCGAACGTGCGCTCGCGGCCTGCGAATCTGCGACGCGGGCGGCATCAAAGAGCGGCTGCTGAGCGATGAACGCCCACTGGCGCGCGTTGCCGCCGTTCACGCTGGTGCGAAAGTCGACGCCCGTGCTCGTGCCGAAGCCCGGAGCGGAGAACTGCGCGCCCGTCGTGTCGCTCTCGTAGCTGCGGTGCGCGAGCGCGCCCTGCGCCGCGAGCGTCGGCAGCCACAGTGCGCGCGCGGTTTCGCGCGCCGCCGCACCCGCGTCGCGGCGCGCCACGGCCGCGGCGTACTCGGCGCTGTGGGCGCGAACGCCCTGCCAGGCCGTGATCAGCGTCGGTTCCGCGCTGCCGACGACTGGGGCGGCGAGCAGTGCGGCGATCGCGAGCGACGAGAACGGTACGCGCGGGCTTCGCATGGCGCAGCCTTCAGTCGGCGGTCCGCAGGCCGAGCCGGCTCAGGATCCGCTCCATCAGGCACCAGCGCGTCACCCCGCTCTGCAGCAGGTTTGCGCCGACGAAGGCCGTGAACCACAGCCAGTAGCCGCTCTGGTAGATCGGGCTCGCCTGCACGCCGAGCGCAAGGGAGAGCAGCACGAAGCTGCCGGCGATCACGCGGGTCAGTTGCCAGGACGTCATGGTCTCACTCCTTATTAATGCACGAGCGCGGTCTCGCGCCCGTAGACGGCGAAATACAGCAGCGGGATCACGACCAGCGTCAGCACGGTCGAGACCAGGATCCCGAAGATCAGCGAGATGGCGAGCCCGTTGAAGATCGGGTCATCGAGGATGAACAGAGCGCCGAGCATCGCCGCGAGCGCGGTGAGGGCGATCGGCTGAGCGCGGGTCGCAACCGAGGCCATCACGGCCTCCCCCAGCGGCGTGCCGGCGGCGGTCTGCAGCCGGATGAAGTCGACGAGCAGGATGGAGTTGCGGACGATGATGCCGGCGAGCGCGATCATGCCGATCATCGAGGTGGCGGTGTAGGGTGCCCCGAGCAGCGCGTGCCCGGGCATGACGCCGATGATCGTCAGCGGGATCGGCGCCATGATGATCAGCGGCAGGCCGTAGGAGCCGAACTGCGCCACCACCAGCAGGTAGATCAGCACGAGCCCGACCGCATAGGCCGCACCCATGTCGCGGAAGGTCTCGTAGGTCACCTGCCACTCGCCGTCCCACTTCACCGCGTAGCCGCGATACGCGTCGTCCGGCTGGCTGATGAAGCGCTCGGCGAGCGGCTCGCCGTCGTCGGCCTGCAGTCCGCGGATCGCGCCGCGCATGGCGAACATCCCGTAGAGCGGGCTGTCGACCTTGCCCGCCATGTCGCCGACGACGTAGGCCACCGGCAGCAGGTCCTTGTGATAGATCGGCTGCTCGACGCTCGCGTCCTGGACGCGCAGCAGCGAACCGAGCGTGACCAGAGTGCCGTCGGCGGCCCGGACGCGCAGCGACGAGGCCGCCGCGAGCGAGCCCTGGGTCGAGGCCGGCAGGCGCAGGCGCAGCGCCGCCGGGTACTTGCTGCCGTCGTGCAGGAACCCCACGTCGCTGCCGGCGAGACCGGTGCGCAGCGTCGCGACGATGTCAGCCTGCGACACGCCGAGCCGCGCCGCCTGTCCGCGATCGATCGCGAGGATCTCGCGTGGCGCCTCGGCGACGACGCTCGAGTCGACGTCGACGACGCCCGCCGTCTTTGTGAACACGCCCTGCACCGCGCGGGCCGCCCGGGCGCGCCCGGCGGTGTCCGGTCCGTAGATCTCGGCGACGATCGGCGCGAGGACCGGCGGCCCCGGCGGCACTTCGACGACCTTGAGCGCCGCGCCGTAGCGCGCGGCGATCTTCGCAAGCAGCGGACGCACGCGGGTCGCGATCACGTGGCTCTGGTCGCTGCGCCGGGACCGGTCGACCAGGTTGACCTGGATGTCGCCGAGCTCGGCGGCCGAGCGCAGGTAGTACTGGCGCACGAGGCCGTTGAAGTTGATCGGCGAGGCGGTGCCCGCATACGCCTGGTAGTCGCGGACCTCCGGCACCGTCACGAGCGCGGAACCGAGCGCGTGCAGCACCTCGGCGGTGCGCTCGACCGGCGTGCCCGGCGGCATGTCGACGACGACCTGGAACTCCGACTTGTTGTCGAACGGCAGCATCTTGAGGACCACGAGCCGGAGCGCCGGCAGCGCCACCGACACGAGAATCAGGCCGCCGATCGCCGCCCACAGGAGCCGGCGGTTCCGCTGACCGGTCGTGGAGTCGAGGAAGCGCGGGTAGATCCTGCGCACCCACGGCATCAGGCGCGCGGCAGCGCCGCCGTGCGAGACGTCGCGCGGCGCCCCAGCGGGCGTCGCGAAGAGCCGCAGCGCAAGCCACGGCGTCAGCACGAAGGCGATCGCGAGCGAGATCATCATGCCCATCGAGGCATTGATCGGGATCGGCGCCATGTAAGGGCCCATGAGGCCGGTCACGAACGCCATCGGCAGCAGCGCGGCGATGACCGTGAGCGTCGCGAGGATCGTGGGGCCGCCGACCTCGTCGACGGCCCGCGGGATGAGTTCGCGCAACGGCGCGTCCGGCTCTACCTGCCGGTGGCGGTGGATGTTCTCCACGACGACGATCGCGTCGTCGACCAGGATGCCGATCGAGAAGATCAGCGCAAAGAGACTGACACGGTTGAGCGTGAAGCCCCAGGCCCACGACGCGAACAGCGTCGCGGTCAGCGTCAGCGCGACCGCGACGCCGACGATGGCGGCCTCGCGCCGGCCCATCGCGAAGAACACGAGCGCCACCACGGTGCAGGTCGCGAACAGGAGCTTTTCGATGAGCTTCAGCGCCTTGTCGTTCGCGGTCGCACCGTAGTCGCGGGTGATCGCGACGCCGACTCCCTGGGGAATGAGCGTGCCCTCGAGGCTCGCGATGCGCGCGCGCAGGCGCGAGGCCACCTCGACCGCGTTCTCGCCGGGTTTTTTCGTGACGCTCAGCGTGACGGCCGGGAACTCCGCCGCAGCCTGGCCTGCCATTCCGTACCAGACGTAGTGCTCCGCCCGCGGCGGTCCGTCCGACAGACGCGCGAGGTCGCGCAGGTAGACCGGTCGGCCGTCGCGGACCGCGACGATCAGCGCGCCGAGGTCGGCCGCATCGCGGAACCACTCGCCGGCATCGACGTGCACGCTGGCGTTGTCCGAGACGAGATCGCCGACCGGCATTCCGGCGTTGGCCGAGCGCACCGCCTGGGCGAGCTCGCCGACGCTGACTGCGGACGCCCGCAGTGCGGCCGGATCGAGATCGATGTTGATCGCGCGGCCCGGTCCGCCGATCGTCGTGACCTCGCGCGTGCCGCGCACGCGCTTCAGCTCCGCTTCCATCGCGTGCGCCACGCGCTCGAGCGCGTAGGCGCTGCCGTCGGCGCGCCGGTCGTAGAGCGTCACGGCGAGCGTCGGCACATCGTCGATGCCCTTAGGCTTGACGATCGGCTCGCCGACGCCGAGTCCCGGCGGCAGCCAGTCGCGGTTGGCCGCGAGCGTGTCGTGCAGGCGAACCAGCGCCTCGGTGCGCGGCACGCCGACCTTGAACTGCACGGTCAGAATCGCGATGCCGGGGCGCGAAACGGACATCACGTGCTCGAGCCCGGCCATCTGGCCGAGCACCTGCTCGGCGGGGCCGGCGACCATCTGCTCGACGTCGCGCGCCGCCGCGCCCGGGAACGGGATCAGCACGTTCGCCATCGTGACGTTGATCTGCGGCTCCTCCTCGCGCGGCGTCACGAGCACCGCGAAGACACCGAGCAGGAGCGCGACGAGCGCGAGGAGCGGCGTCAGCCGCGAATCCTGGAACGACCGGGCGATGCGCCCGCTCGCGCCGAGTCCCGCCACGGCGCCGGTTGCCTGCGGCGCGCTCACGGCCTGGCCGCCGTCCCGGGAGCCGTCGGCCGGTAGTGGGCCGCCTCGCGCAGCACCTCCTCGCCGGCCTCGACCCCCGCGAGGACCTCGACCGACTCACCGCTGGCCTCACCGATGCGCACCTGGCGCAGCGCTGCCTGCCCGCGGGCGTCGACGACGTAGACGGCGTCGAGCTCGCCGCGCCGGATGAGCGCGTCGCGTGGCACGGCGAGTCCATGGCGGGCGCCGCGCAGCGGCAGGCTCACGCGCACGAGCACGCCGGGCACGCAATCGTTCGGGTCGGGCAGCTCGACGCGCACGCCGACGCTGCGGCTCCTCGAGTCGATGGCCGGGACGAGCGTCCACGATCGCGCCTCTTCCGGCGCGCCGCTGCAGCCGCCCGCCGCGTAGGCGAGCCTGACCGGCTGATCCGTTGCGAGCGCCGCAGCCGTCTCCTCCGGCACGTCCGCGAGCACGCGCATCGGGCCCGGGGCGTACACGCCGACGAGTGGCTGGCCGGGCGATGCGAGGTCGCCGGGGGCGACGCTCACCGACGTGATGCGGCCGTCGTACGGCGCGCGCAGGTCGTCCCAGCCGGCCGTCTCGCGCGCCGCCCGTGCCTGCGCGCTCGCCGCCGTCGACTGCGCCTCGACCGCCTGCAGCTGCGCCGCGGCCCGCTGGAGCCCCGCGTCGCTGACGTACGCCCTCTCGTGCAGCCGCTCGGTCCGCGCGAAGTCCGCCCGCGCGCTCGCGAGCTGGGCCGCGGCCGCCGCCGCCTGCGCATCGGCGGCCTCGGCGGTTGCGCGCGCCGCCGGAGCATCGATCCGCAGCAGCACCTGGCCGCGCTTGACCGCCTCGCCGCTTCGGACCAGCACCTCGGTGATCCGGCCTCCGGCCTGGGCCGCGAGCACGGCCTGGCGGACGGCGCGCACCTGGCCGGGGGCCTCGAAACGTGCACCCTCGCCGCGCGCACCGACCCTGAACGTCTTCGGGGCGTCGCCGGCCGGCGCCGCGCCGGCCGCCGTCGCGAGCAGCAGGGCGAGCAAGGGAATCGACGCCTTTCGCATGTGGTGGGGCTCCTTGGATTTTTCACTATATTACTATATAGTAATGAACGAAACAAGCCATGGAGTGTTATGCTGTGCTTGCGTCCACTGACCGCAGATGCCAAGCCGTGAAGGACCTAGACGACCGCGCGCTCGACTACGTGGCCAACTACTTCCAGGCCCTGTCGGAGCCGCTGCGCCTGAAGATCCTCAACGAGCTGCGCAACGGGCCGCGCAACGTCAACCAGCTCACCGCGCGCCTGGCCTGCAGCCAGGCCAACGTTTCAAAGCACCTCGGCGTCCTCGCACGTCTCGGATTCGTCGCACGCGACGCCCAGGGCACCGCCGCCTACTACCGGATCGCCGACCGGGCCGTGTACGAGCTCTGCGATCTCGTCTGCGGTCGGATCGCGCATCGCCTGCGGGACCAGGTCGCGGCACTGAAGTCGCTGGATG
>Ga0335069_10013098_pt1 | contig 11652 bp, 12 predicted proteins | sample Lox_Sample_11_FD_206714 | JGI IMG/M metagenome (GOLD analysis project Ga0335069, IMG submission 206714) | Soil microbial communities from Loxahatchee National Wildlife Refuge, Florida, United States - Lox_Sample_1.1 | ecosystem: Environmental > Terrestrial > Soil > Wetlands | place: USA...
AGTTCATGACGTTCAACTTCGCCATGCAGGCGATCGACCAGATCATCAACTCGGCGGCCAAGACGCTCTACATGTCCGGTGGCCAGATGGGCTGCCCGATCGTGTTCCGCGGCCCGAACGGTGCTGCCTCCCGCGTCGCGGCGCAGCACTCGCAGTGCTATGCAAGCTGGTACGCGCACGTGCCCGGCCTGAAGGTCGTCGCACCCTGGTCGTCGGAGGATGCGAAAGGCCTGCTCCGCGCGGCGATCCGCGATCCGAATCCGGTGATCGTGCTGGAGAACGAGATCCTCTACGGCCAGAGTTTTGATTGCCCGACGGCGGAGGAGTTCGTGCTGCCGATCGGCCGCGCGAAGGTCGAGCGCAGGGGCGAGCATGTCACCCTCGTGGCGTTCTCCATCATGGTCGGGGTGGCGATGAAGGCGGCTGAAGCGCTGGCTGCGCAGGGCATCAGCGCGGAGGTGATCAACCTGCGCAGCCTGCGCCCGCTCGACATCGGCACGGTCGTGGCCAGCGTGAAGAAGACCAACCGCATCGTCACCGTCGAGGAAGGCTGGCCATTCGCCGGCATCGGCGCCGAGGTGAACATGCAGATCATCGAGCAGTGCTTCGACTGGCTCGATGCGCCGCCGGCGCGCGTGCACGGCTTGGACGTGCCGCTGCCCTATGCGGCCAATCTCGAGAAACTCGCGCTGCCGCAGCCGGACTGGGTGGTCGAGGCGGTCAGGAAGATCGTGTGATCCAGGGGAGCGCATCGCGATGGCCACGAACATCCTCATGCCGGCCCTGAGCCCGACGATGACGGAGGGCACGCTCGCCCGCTGGCTGAAGAAGGAAGGCGAGCCGGTGCGTGCCGGCGACGTGATCGCCGAGATCGAGACCGACAAGGCCACGATGGAGGTCGAGGCGGTCGATGAAGGCGTACTCGGCAGGATTCTCGTGCCCGACGGCACGGCGGGCGTAAAGGTGAACGACCCGATCGCGGTGCTCGTCGCCGACGGGGAGAGCGTGCCCAGCGGCGCGGCTCCCGCGCCGCTTCCCGTTTCCGCCGCACCGAAGCCGGAGACCGCGGCGCCGAAGCCGGCCGAGGCCGCCGCCCCGCAGCGCAACGGGCACGACGCGGGCGAGCGCATTTTTGTCTCCCCACTCGCGCGGCGGATGGCGCTGCAGGCAGGCATCGACCTCGCGACGCTGAAGGGCAGTGGACCGAACGGGCGGATCATCAAGGCGGACATCGAGGCGGCGCAGGCGCGCGGGCCGGCCGCGGCTCCCCCGTCTGTCGCCGCCCCGGCGCCGGCGGCGGCGCCCGCTCCGGCCGCGAAGCCGGCAGCCCCGGCGATTACCGCCGCGCATACGCTGCTGCCGCACTCCAGCGTGCGCAAGGTGATCGCCCGGCGGCTGGCCGAGGCGAAGCAGCAGGTCCCGCATTTCTACGTCTCGACCGACGTGGAACTCGACGCGCTGCTGAAGCTGCGTGCCGACCTGAACGGCAAGAGCGCGAAGGAGGGACCGGGCGCCTTCAAGCTCTCGGTTAACGACCTGATCATCAAGGCCGCCGCGATCACGCTGCGCCGCGTGCCGAAGGTGAACGCGAGCTTCACCGACGAGGGCACGGTGCTCTACGACGACGTGGACATCTCCGTCGCCGTGTCGATCCCGGACGGGCTGATCACGCCGATCATCCGCAAGGCCGACCAGAAGGGCCTCGCCGCCATCAGCAACGAGATGAAGGACCTCGCCGCGCGCGCCAAGGCCGGCAAGCTGAAGCCCGAGGACTACCAGGGCGGCGGGTTCTCCATCTCGAACATGGGGATGTACGGCGTCAGCACCTTCGCCGCCATCATCAACCCGCCGCAGGCGGCGATCCTCGCGGTTGCGGCCGGGCAGCAGCGGCCGGTGGTGAAGGACGGGCAACTCGCCATCGCGACAGTGATGACCTGCACGTTGAGCGTCGATCATCGCATCGTGGACGGCGCGCTGGGCGCGGAGTGGCTCGCGGAGTTCAAGCGCGTCGTCGAGGACCCGCTGAGCCTGATGCTGTAGGCGGCGGCCGTGCCGCATGCCTGACGGACTGATCCTCCGCGAAGCGGTGCCGGGCGACGAGGCGGTCGTGCTGCGCTTCGTGCGCGACCTCGCCGAGTACGAGCGGCTGGTGCATCTCGTGCGCGCGACCGAGGCCGACCTGCGCGCGTCGTTGTTCGGCGCGCCGCCGCGCGCGCACGCGCTGATCGCGGAATTCCAGGGGACGCCTGCCGGTTTCGCGCTCTGGTTCTACTGCTTCTCGACGTTCGAGGGGCGCGCGAGCCTGTATGTGGAGGATGTGTTCGTCGAACCTGCGCATCGCGGGCGCGGAATCGGCTTCGCGATCTTCCGCGACCTCGCGCGCCGGGCCGTGGCGGAGCGGTGCGCCCGCATGGACTGGTCGGTGCTGGACTGGAACCAGCCGGCCATCGATTTCTACCACCGCATCGGCGCGCGGCCCGTGCGGGGCTGGACGGTGCAGCGACTGACCGGCGAGGCGCTCGCCGCGCTCGCCACCTGAACAAAGGGGAAACCGCGATGGCGGACCAGAGCTTCGACCTGATCGTGATCGGCGGCGGGCCGGGTGGCTATGTCGCAGCGATCCGCGCCGCCCAGCTCGGCATGAAGACCGCCTGCGTGGAGCGGGAGCATCTCGGCGGCATCTGCCTCAACTGGGGCTGCATCCCGACCAAGGCGCTGCTGCGCTCCTCCGAGATCAACCACCTGCTGCACCATCTCGACGAGTACGGCTTCGCCGCCGACAACATCCGCTTCGATCTGGCGAAGGTGGTGAAGCGGTCGCGCGCGGTCGCGAAGCAACTCGCCTCCGGCGTCGGGCATCTTCTCAAGAAGAACAAGGTGACGGTGTTCGACGGCAGTGGGAAACTCGCCGGCAGGCAGACCGTCGCCGTCGAGAAGGACGGCAAGCCGTTCGCGACGCTGAAGGCGCCGCACATCATCCTCGCCACCGGCGCGCGGGCGCGGCAACTGCCCGGGATCGAATCCGACGGGGAGATCGTCTGGACCTACAAGGAGGCGATGGTGCCGCAGGCGATGCCGAAATCGCTGCTGGTGGTCGGCTCCGGCGCCATCGGCATCGAATTCGCGAGCTTCTACCGCAACATGGGCGCCGAGGTAACGGTGGTGGAGGTGCTCGACCGCATCGTGCCCGTGGAAGACGAGGAGATTTCCGCTTTCCTGCGCAAGGCGCTGGAGAAGCAGGGCATCCGCATCCTGACCGGCGCCGCGGTGACCGGCGTGCAGCGCAACACCGACAGCGCGGCCGCGACCGTGAAGGCGAACGGCAAGGACGAGACAATCGCCGTCGACCGCGTGATCTCGGCGGTCGGCATCGTCGGCAATGTCGAGAACATCGGCCTCGAAGGCACCGGCGTGCAGGTCGACCGCACCCATGTGGTGATCGACGAGTACTGCCGCACCGGCGAGCCCGGCGTCTATGCCATCGGCGACCTCTGCGGCCCGCCGTGGCTTGCGCACAAGGCGAGCCACGAGGGGGTGGTCTGCGTGGAGAAGATCGCCGGGCTCAACGACGTCCACCCGATCGACTGGACCAACATCCCTGGCTGCACCTATTGCCGCCCCCAGGTTGCCTCCGTGGGACTCACCGAAGCGAAGGCGAAGGCCGACGGACATCAGGTGAAGGTCGGCCGCTTTCCCTTCATCGGCAACGGCAAGGCGATCGCCTTGGGCGAGCCGGAGGGGATGGTCAAGACCGTGTTCGATGCCGGCACCGGCGAACTGCTCGGCGCCCACATGGTCGGCGCGGAGGTGACGGAGATGATCCAGGGCTACGCAATCGCCCGGACGCTGGAGACGACCGAGACCGACCTGATGCACACGGTCTTCCCCCACCCCACGGTCAGCGAGACCATGCACGAAGCTGTGCTTGACGCCTACGGCCGCGCCATCCACTTCTAGCGGACCAGCGCCGAAGGGATGTTGCGCGGATGAGCACGCGTGTGCTGATCGACCACCGGCAGGGCGGCGTGGCGGTGCTTCGCCACCCGGAGAAGGCGCATCGCCCGGACAACCCGATCCAGCGCAAGCCCGCCTGGATCCGGGTGAAGGCGCCCAGCCACCCCGTCTATCACGAAACCCGCGCGCTGATGCGCGAGAACCGCCTCGTCACGGTCTGCGAGGAGGCGGCCTGCCCGAATATCGGCGAGTGCTGGTCGCAGCGCCACGCCACCATGATGATCATGGGCGAGGTCTGCACCCGCGCCTGCGCTTTCTGCAACGTGGCGACCGGCCAGCCGAACGCGCTGGATGCCGACGAGCCGAACCGGGTGGCGGACGCCGTCGCCAAGCTCGGGCTGCGCCACGTCGTCATCACCTCCGTCGATCGCGACGACCAGCCGGACGGCGGGGCGGCGCATTTCGCCGCGGTGATCGGCGCGATCCGGGCGGCGGCGCCGGGCACCACGGTCGAGGTGCTGACCCCCGACTTCCTGCGCAAGCCGGGTGCCGCCGACGTGGTCGCGGCGGCGCGGCCGGATGTGTTCAACCACAACCTGGAAACCGTGCCGCGGCTCTATCCGTCGATCCGGCCGGGCGCGCGCTACTACCAGTCGCTGCGGCTGCTCGACCGGATCAAGCAGCTTGACCCGTCGATCTTCACCAAGTCCGGCATGATGGTCGGGCTGGGGGAGGCGCGGACGGAAGTGATGCAGGTGATGGACGACCTGCGAGTCGCCGACGTGGATTTCCTAACCATCGGGCAGTATTTGCAACCGACCGTCAAGCACGCCGCGGTTGCCGAGTTCGTCACGCCGGAGGGGTTCGATGACTATGCGCGGCTGGCCCGCGCCAAGGGCTTTCTGCTCGTCTCGGCGACGCCGCTCACGCGCAGTTCCTACCATGCGGACGAGGACTTCGCCGCGCTGAGGGCCGCGCGCGGCTAAACGATGCCGAAACATGCGGAGCACAGGCTCGTCCCCTACCGGCCCGAGCAACTGTTCGATCTGGTCGCGGATGTCGCCAGGTATCCCGAGTTCCTGCCCTGGTGTGTTGACGCCCGCGTGCGCAGCCGCTCGGAGGACGAGCTGGTTGCCGACCTGACGATCGGCTTTGGGCCGTTCCACGAGGGCTTCACCAGCCGGGTCACCCTGCACCGGCCGACCCTGATCCGCGTGCGCTACGAGAACGGGCCGTTCCGCTACCTGACGAACCAGTGGAAGTTCATCCCCGACGCGCGCGGCTGCCGCGTCGATTTCTTCGTCGATTTCGAGTTCCGCAGCCGCCTCCTCCAGGCGGCGATCGGGGTGGTTTTCAACGAGGCGGTGCGGCGCATGGTCAATGCCTTCCACAAGCGGGCGCGGGACATCTACGGCCCGCCGAATGCGACGATCTCGGTCAGCCCGCCGCGCGCCCTGCCGGTCAAGTCGCCGGGCGCCTGACCATGCACGCCCCGCCCCGTCCGCCGGCCGGCGCGCCGCCGGTGCGCGTCAACCTCTATTCCGACACCCAGACCCGCCCGACCGCCGCGATGAAGCGGGCGATGATGGAGGCCACGGTCGGCGACGAGCAGGCGGGGCTCGACCCCAGCGTGGACGCGCTGTGCGACCGCATGTCGGCGCTGCTCGGCACGGAAGCCGCGATGTTCCTGCCGAGCGGCACGATGTGCAACCGCATCGCCCTGCTGACCCATTGCCGCCCCGGTGACGGGGTGCTGGCGCACGAGACGGCGCATATCCTCTCGGCCGAGGGCGGCGGCGCGGCGGCGCTCGGCGGCGTGCAGATCATGCCGCTCCCCGGTGCGCGCGGGCAGTTCGATGTGGCGACGCTGGAGGCGGCGCTGCTGCCGCGCTCCCGCTACGCCGTGCCGCAGACGCTCGTCGCGGTCGAGCAGACCTCCAATCTCGGCGGCGGCGCGGTCTGGCCGCTCGGCGCGCTGCGCGAGGTGGCCGGGTGGGCGCATGCGCACGGCATGGCGACGCACATGGACGGCGCGCGCCTGTTCAACGCCGCGGTTGCCGCGGGCGTGCCGGCCGCCGAGATGGCGGCGGGCTACGACAGCGTCTGGCTCGACTTCACCAAGGGGCTCGGTGCCCCGCTCGGCGCGGTGCTGTGCGGCCCGGCTGACTTCATCGACCGCGCCTGGGCCTGGAAGCAGAGGCTGGGCGGGGCGCTGCGGCAGGCGGGCATCTGCGCGGCGGCCTGCCTCCATGCGCTCGACCATCATGTCGGGCGCCTTGCCGAGGACCACGAAAACGCGGCGGCACTCGCCCGCGCGCTCGCGCAGGTGGCGGGACTCGCGGTGGAGCCGCCGGAAACCAACCTCGTGTTCATCGACACGCGCGGCACCGGCCTGACCGCCGCCGAATTCTGCGCGCGGCTGCGGGCCGCGGGCGTGCTCGTCTCGGCAATGGGGCCGTGGCGGGCGCGCGCCTGTACGCATCTGGACGTGGACCGCCCGCAGATCGAGGAAGCCGCCGCCGCCATGCGCGATGTGGCGGCGGGGCGACTCTGACTCGCCCGCGTGGGGGCCATGACCGCTCCGCGCTACCCCGGACTCCCCCGCCTGCTCTAGGGTCCGCGCGCATCGCCCAGGGAGACTCGATGATGCGACGACTGATGACCGTGGCCACTGCGCTAGCACTGTTCGCCGGCCCCGCGCTGGCGCAGGTGGAGGCGCAGGCCACGCCCGCCCCGGCCGCCGACACGACGGCGCCGGCCGCCAATCCCAAGCCGTCCCACCACCGCCAGACGTTGCGGCAGCGCTTCGATACCGCGAACACGGCCCATGACGGGCATCTGACGAAGGATCAGGCGGCGGCGGCCAACTGGCCCTACGTGGTCAACAACTTCGCGGCGATCGACAAGGACGGGAAGGGCTACGTCACGGTTGACGATATCCACGCCTTCGCCCACGCCCGCCACGCCAGCCATGCCGCGAGCCACCGCCAGTCGCTGCAGCAGCGCTTCGACGCGGCCAATACGACGCATGACGGACACCTGACGAAGGACCAGGCAGCGGCGGCGCACTGGGGCTACGTCGCCAGCAACTTCGCCGCGATCGACAACGGCGGAAAGGGCTATGTGACGGTGGCCGATATCCACGCCTTCGCCCATGCCCGCTACCTCGCGCGGCACAAGGCCGCGCCCGCGACGCCGGCCGCTGCTGCCGCGCCCGCCGCCCCATCGGCGCCGGCTGCCACCACGAACTGAAGCGGCGCCGCATTTTCCCTGGCGCCGCCCTCTGCTACCAAGGTCGGCGGATGCCAGGGGAAACGTTGCGATGATGATGGTCTTCGGGGTTCCGGCGCCGCTGCTGTTCGGGCAGTTGCTGCTCGGCCTGATCAACGGGGCGTTTTACGCCCTGCTGTCGCTCGGCCTCGCGATCATCTTCGGGCTGCTCGGCATCATCAACTTCGCGCATGGCGCGCTGTTCATGATGGGCGCCTTCGTCGCCTGGATGCTGCTCAACTACGCCGGCATCGGCTACTGGGCGGCGCTGGTCCTCGCGCCGATCATCGTCGGCGCCTTCGGCCTGCTGCTGGAACGAACGATCATCCGGCGGCTCTATGGGCTCGACCATCTCTACGGCCTGCTGCTGACCTTCGGCCTCGCCCTGGTGATCGAGGGACTGTTCCGCAACCAGTACGGCTCCTCCGGCCTGCCGTACGACATTCCCGCAGCGCTGCAGGGGGCGACGAATCTCGGCTTCATGTTCATGCCGAATTACCGCGGCTGGGTGGTGTTCGCGGCACTGGTCGTCTGCCTCGCCACCTGGCTCGTCATCGACAAGACGCCGCTCGGCGCCCGCCTGCGCGCAGCGACGGAGAACGCGGCGCTGGTGCAGGCCTTCGGCGTGAACGTCCCGCGCATGATCTCGCTGACCTACGCGGGCGGCGTGGCGCTGGCCGCCTTCGCGGGCGTGCTGGCTGCGCCGATCGATTCGGTGAACCCGAACATGGGTTCCTATTTCATCAATGTCGTGTTCGCCGTCGTGGTGATCGGCGGCATGGGCTCGATCATCGGCTCCATCGTCACCGGCTTCGGCCTCGGCGTGGTCGAGGGGCTGACGAAGGTGTTCTACCCGCAGGCCTCGGACACGGTTGTCTTTCTTGTCATGGTCATCGTCCTGCTCGTCCGTCCCGCCGGGCTGTTCGGCAAGCCAGCCTGAATCCGGCTTGCCATGCCGCAGCGCCGGGGCAATCATGCGCCGTCCGCATACGAGCGGAACGGGGAGGCAAACGGCGCATGCAGGGGCCAGCGGCAGCGGCGGCGCTGCAGGTCGATGACGTGGCCATGCGCTTCGGCGCCGTGGTGGCGCTGGACGGCGTCTCCTTCACGGTGGGGCGCGGCACGATCTGCGGCCTGATCGGGCCGAACGGCTCCGGCAAGACCACGCTGTTCAACTGCATCAGCGGCTTCTACCGCCCGCAGCGCGGCGCGATCGTGCTGGAGGGCACCTCGCTCGGGGGCTTGCCGCGGCACCGCATGGCGGCTCTCGGCATCGGCCGCACCTTCCAGAATCTCGCGCTGTTCCGTAGCATGACGGTGGGCGAGAACATCCTGACCGGCGCGCATACCTCCGGCCGCACCGGCTTGCTCGCGGCGGCCTTCGCCACTCCCGCCGTGCGGCGCGAGGAGGCGGCGGCCCGGGCGCGGCTTGCCGGCGTGCTGGACCTGCTCGGCCTCGGCGGCGTTGCCAATCTTCCCGTGGCGGCGCTGCCCTTCGGCACCGCCAAGCGCGTCGAGATCGCGCGTGCGCTGATCGGCGGCCCGCGGCTGCTGCTGCTCGACGAGCCGGCCTGCGGCCTCAACCATGCCGAGGTGGAGGAGCTGTTCGCGCTGCTGCGCCGCATCCGCGCGCAGTTCGCCGTCTCCATCCTGATCGTCGAGCATCACATGGGCCTCGTGATGCGCCTCTGCGAGCATGTCGTCGCACTCGCCTCCGGCCGTCGCATCGCCGACGGCACGCCCGAGCAGGTGCAGCGGAACGAGGACGTGGTGCGCGCCTATCTCGGCACGCCGGCGCCACATGTCCAGGCTGCTTGAAGTCACCGGCCTGCACGCCGGCTACGGCGCGGGCGAGGTGCTGCATGGGCTCGACTTCGCGGTGGAGGCGGGCGGGGTCACGGCGCTCCTCGGTGCCAATGGCGCGGGCAAGACGACGACGCTGCGCGCGATCTGCGGCATGCTGCAGCGGCGCGGCGAGATCCGTTTCGAGGGCGCGCGCATCGACGCGTTCGCGACCGAGGACATCGCGCGCCGCGGCATCGCGCATGTGCCCGACGGGCGCGGCACCTTCACCGACCTTACGGTGGAGGAGAACCTTCGCCTCGGCGCCTACGTGCGGCGGGACGCGGCCGTAGCCGGCGATGTCGCGCACATGCTCGACCTGTTCCCGGTGCTGCGCGAGCGGCTGCGCCAGCAGGCCGGCACCCTCTCTGGCGGCGAGCAGCAGATGCTCGCGATCGCGCGCGCGCTGCTGCTGCGGCCGAAGCTGCTGCTGCTCGACGAGCCGAGTTTCGGACTTGCGCCGCTCGTCGTGCAGCAGATGTTTGGCGTGCTCGCGCGCATCCGCGCCGAATCGCGCATCGGCATCCTGCTCGTCGAGCAGAACGCGGCACTTGCCATCGACTTCGCCGACCAAGCCTGCATCCTGGAATCCGGCCGCATCGCGCTTGCCGGCGTCGCCGCCTCGATCGGCGCCGACGAGCAGGTGCGGCGGGTGTATCTTGGATACTGACGCATGAACGGATTCCTCCATCAGGTGTTCTCCGGCCTCGCCACGGGCGGTGTGTATGCCTCGCTCGCGCTGTCGCTGGTCATGGTGTATCGCGCGACGCACCTGCTGAACTTCGCGCAAGGCGAGATGGCGACGTTCTCGACCTATATCGCGCTCACCCTGACGCAGGCGCACGTGCCCTACTGGATCGCCTTCGCCATCACCGTGCTGCTGTCCTTCGCGCTCGGCATTGCGCTGGAACGGCTGCTGCTGCGCCGCATGACGCATCACACCGCGCTCGCCGCGGTCGGCGTCACGATCGGGCTGCTGCTGATCTTCAATGCACTGTCCGGCTGGCTGTTCGGCTACACGGTCAAGGAATTCCCCTCTCCGTTCGAGGGCGGCGGCAACGGCGCGGTCCTCGGCGGGCTGATGTCGGCGCACGAACTCGGCATGGTCGGCGTGACGCTCGCCGTGCTGGCCGTGGTCTACGCGTTCTTCCGCTTCACGCCGCTCGGGCTTGCCATGCGCGCCGCCGCGGGCAACCCGGAGTCGAGCCGGCTGGTCGGCATCCGCGTCGGCTGGATGCTGGCACTCGGCTGGGGACTTGCGGCGGCGCTCGGCGCTGTCGGCGGGATCATGGTGGCGCCCGTCGTGTTCCTCGATCCCAACATGATGTCCGGCGTCCTGCTCTATGCCTTCGCGGGCGCGCTGCTTGGCGGCGTGGACAACCCGGCGGGCGCGGTGGTGGGCGGATTCGCGGTCGGCGTGATCGAGAATCTCGGCGGCGCCTATGTCGTGGGCACGGACCTGAAGCTGACGATGGCGCTGGTCATCATCGTCGCCGTACTGGTGCTGCGTCCGGCCGGGCTGTTCGGGCGCGTCGTGGTGGCGCGGGTATGACCGCTCGCCGCATCCTGGCGCTGCTGCTCGCCGTGGCGGTGCTGGTCGCGCCGGCTTTCCTGACGAGCGGCTATGTTCTGTTCCAGCTGACCAGCACGGCGATCTACGCGATCGCGATTCTCGGCCTCGACATCGTCACCGGCTACACCGGGCAGGTCTCGCTCGGTCACGGGGCGTTCTATGCGATCGGCGCCTATGCGACGGCGATCCTGATGGCGAATTTCGACTGGCCGTTCTGGGCCACGCTGCCGGTTGCGGGCGGTGCGAGCGCGCTGGTCGGCTTCCTTATCGGCTTTCCGGCGCTGCGGCTCTCCGGCCCGTATCTCGCGCTGGTCACGCTCGCGCTCGCCACCGCGGTGCCGCAGATCCTGCGCGCGAAGGCGCTGGAGGCGTGGACCGGCGGCGTGCAGGGCATCGTCGTCACGCCGCCCAGCGCACCGTCCTTCCTGCCGCTGTCGCAGGACCAGTATCTCTATCTCTGCACCATCGTCGTCGCGTTCGTGCTCTATCTGCTCGCCGACAACATGCTGCGCGGGCGGCAGCGGCGGGCGATGATCGCGATCCGCGACCACGCGCTCGCCGCCGAGGCCGCCGGCATCGACATCGCCCGCGTCAAGACGCGCGCCTTCGCCGTCAGCGCGTTCTTCACCGGCATCGCCGGCGCGCTGTCGGCGATCGTCGTGCAGTTCGTGGCACCGGACAGCTTCTCCGTCACACTCTCGATCGCACTGTTCGTGGGCCTCGTCGTCGGCGGGGCGGCTTCGCTGCCAGGCACGGTGATCGGCGCGCTGTTCGTGCAGTTCATCCCGAACATCGCGGAAGCGGCCAACAAGAGCGCGCCTGGCGTCGTCTACGGCGCGTTGCTGGTCGCATCTCTCTATCTCATGCCGTCGGGCGGCGCGGGCGCACTGCGCCACCTGCTGCACCGGATCCGTTCGCACCGCCCGCCAACAACAGAGACTGCCAAACAGGGAGCAACGATCCATGTGGAATAGACGAACGGTGCTGCGGACCGTCACCGCCGCGGCGCTCCT
>Ga0335069_10013099_pt1 | contig 11652 bp, 7 predicted proteins | sample Lox_Sample_11_FD_206714 | JGI IMG/M metagenome (GOLD analysis project Ga0335069, IMG submission 206714) | Soil microbial communities from Loxahatchee National Wildlife Refuge, Florida, United States - Lox_Sample_1.1 | ecosystem: Environmental > Terrestrial > Soil > Wetlands | place: USA: Florida...
GCGCCGGCTGGCTCAGATGCAGCGCCTCGGAGGCCCGGGTCAGATGGCCGAACTTCGCGACGGCGACAAAGGAGCGGAGGTGGTTAAGGTCCATGGCTCAAGCCCACTCGGGGACCTGGATGCCCCCTGGAAAGGCACGGATATTGCACCGCACCATCTGCCGATCGGGTTGTCCAATCAGAGCTGACGGGGCTCAATCCGAGCGGAATCTTAACACGATTTGCTGCGGCGCACAACGAGCCAGGCGAAAAACCGGGAGAGAACGCATGCTTAATCAAACAGATAGCGTCAACAGTACCGACCGATCGTATTCGACGACCGAAGTCCAGCGACTGACCGAGGGAACGAGGACTGCCCTTGCTGCGCACTTCCTCACCCTTTCCGCGGAGGACCGCCGGCTTCGGTTCGGGGCGTCGACATCCGCGGAGCGAATCGAGGCGTACGTCGCGGGGATCGACTTCGGGCACGACGCGGTCTTCGGCGTCTTCGACGACGAACTCGCGCTCGTCGGCGTCGCGCACGTGGCCTTCATGGACGACGCCGCGGAGCTCGGCATCTCGGTGCTGCCCGAGCATCGGGGTCGCGGCGCAGGGCGGGCGCTCTTCGCGCGCGCCTCGGAGCACGCGCGCAACCGATTCGTGCCGAGGCTGTTCATGCATTGCCTCAGCGAGAACGCGGCGATGATGCACATCGCGCGCGCCTCGGGGATGGACATCGTCGCCGAGGCGGGCGACGCCGACGCCCACCTCGCGCTGTCGCCGGCGAGCCCTGCGTCGGTTACCGGCGAGTATCTGACGGACCGCTTTGCGCTGTTCGACTATGCGCTTAAGGCGCACGTCGCGACGCTCAAGGGAATCAACTCGGCCCTCGCGGGCGCCTGAGCCCCTGGCGGCCCGGGTCTCGCCTCCGTCCGCTCCGCCGTCGCGACGAGCGCCCGCGCGGAGAGGCGCCCCATCGGCCGCCCGATCGCGGCAACAAGGCTATGATCGCCGGCAGAGGGGCCTCCAGACCCGGGAGGGGCGAACGCGATGGATTCAGAGCAACTGTCCTACCTCCGTGCCGCGGTCGACCGGATACGCGCGGACGGGTTCTACAAGAGCGAGCGGACGATACGCAGTCCGCAGTCACCGGCGATCGAGCTCGAAACCGGCCAGCGCGTCGTCAATTTCTGCGCGAACAACTACCTGGGGCTCGCTGACGACGCGCGGCTCGTCGCGGCGGCGAAGGACGGCCTCGATCAATACGGGTTCGGCATGGCCTCCGTGCGCTTCATCTGCGGCACGCAGAGCGTGCACAAGGCGCTCGAGGCGGCGCTGGCGGCGTTCCTGCGCACCGATGACTGCATCCTGTACACGAGCTGCTTCGACGCGAACGGGGGGCTGTTCGAGACGCTGCTCGGCGAAGAGGACGCGGTGATCAGCGACGAGCTCAATCATGCCAGCATCGTCGATGGCATCCGCCTCTGCAAGGCGAAGCGCTATCGCTACCGCAACAACGACATGGCGGACCTGGCGGCGAAGCTTGCCGAAGCCGATGCGGCGGGCGCCCGCCTCAAGCTCATCGCAACCGACGGCGTCTTTTCGATGGACGGCATCGTCGCCGACCTCAGATCGATCTGCGACCTTGCCGACAAGCACCGCGCGCTCACGATGGTCGACGATTCGCACGCGGTGGGATTCGTCGGGCCAGGCGGACGCGGAACGCCGGAGCACTGCGGCGTCGAAACACGGGTCGACATCGTGACCGGGACGCTGGGCAAGGCACTGGGCGGAGCTTCGGGCGGCTATACGGCAGCGCGCCGGGAAGTCGTCGAGCTGCTGCGCCAGCGCTCACGTCCGTATCTGTTCTCCAACACGCTTGCCCCCTGCATCGCCGCGGCTTCGCTGCGCGTGCTCGAGCTGCTGCAGAGCGAGGAAGGGGCGAGGCTGCGCGAGCGCGTTGCCGCGAACGGCGAGCGATTCCGGTGCCAGATGGCCGCGCTGGGCTTCGACCTCGTGGCAGGGAGTCATCCGATCATCCCGGTGATGCTCGGCGACGCGGCGCTCGCGACGCGAATGGCGGACGCCCTGCTCGCCGAGGGCATCTACGTGATCGGCTTCTCGCACCCTGTGGTGCCCAAGGGCAAGGCGCGCATCCGCACGCAGATGAGCGCAGCGCACACCGACGAGGAGATCGATCGCGCGGTCGCGGCCTTCGCGAAGGTCGGCAAGGCGCTGGGCGCGATTCGCTGAAGACGAAAGGTGACAACCATGATGAAGGCGCTGGCCAAGCTCGCGCCCGGGCCGGGCCTCGCGTTGACCGAGGTCAGGACGCCCGAGGTCGGGCACAACGATGTGATGATCCGCATCCGCAAGACGGCGATCTGCGGCACCGACATCCACATCTGGAAATGGGACGAGTGGGCGAGCAGGACGATCCCGGTGCCGATGCAGGTCGGCCACGAGTACGTCGGCGAGATCGTCGAGATGGGACAGGAGGTTCGCGGCTTCAAGGTCGGCGATCGCGTCTCCGGCGAAGGCCACATCACTTGCGGCTTCTGCCGGAACTGCCGCGCGGGGCGCCGGCACTTGTGCCGCAACACCGTGGGAGTCGGCGTCAATCGCGAAGGAGCGTTCGCCGAGTACCTGGTGATCCCGGCGTTCAACGCGTTCCGCATTCCCGGCGACATCTCCGACGACATCGCGTCGATCTTCGATCCGTTCGGCAACGCGACGCACACCGCGCTGTCGTTCAACCTCGTGGGCGAGGACGTGCTGATTACCGGCGCGGGACCGATCGGGATCATGGCCGCAGCGATCGCGCGCCACGTCGGGGCGCGGCACGTCGTGATCACCGACGTCAACGATTACCGCCTCGCGCTCGCGCGGAGGATGGGTGCGACGCGGGCGGTGAACGTCGCGCGTGAGAACCTGCGCGGCGTCATGGGCGAGCTCGGGATGACCGAGGGCTTCGACGTCGGCATGGAGATGTCGGGCGTTCCGGCGGCGTTCACGCAACTGCTCGATACGATGAACCACGGCGGGAAGGTCGCTCTCCTCGGCATTCCGCCGCCCAACATGGCGATCGACTGGAACCAGGTGATCTTCAAGGGACTCGAGATCAAGGGCATCTACGGGCGCGAGATGTTCGAGACTTGGTACAAGATGGTCGCGATGCTTCAGAGCGGCCTCGATCTCGGGCCGATCATCACGCACCACTACGCGTTCGGCGATTTCGAATCGGCGTTCGCGACGATGCTCTCGGGGCAGAGCGGCAAGGTGGTGCTGGACTGGGCTTGACGTCGGCTTCGACGTGCGCGACGGACGATCCTGCGCGAAAGCGAGCGAGGCCGCCGACGATGGCGCGCCGGAGATCCGGCGCGCTCCGGTGCCGCGCCATAGTGCGGCCGGCATGTTGCGCTGCGGTAGACTTGTCTGGCGCCGGCCATGAACGCGATTGCCGCCCCCTTTGTCGCGATGACCGATCCCGCCGCCGCCGCCCCGCGGCTGCGCGAGATCCCGTACAACTACACGTCGTTCTCGGATCGCGAGATCGTAATTCGCCTTCTCGGAGCCCCGATGTGGCGGGTCCTGGACGAGTTGCGCGGCGAGCGCCGGACCGGACGCTCGGCGCGGATGCTCTTCGAGGTTCTGGGCGACATCTGGGTGGTCGAACGCAATCCGTATCTGCAGGACGACCTGCTCGAGAATCCGAAGCGGCGCGAGCTGCTCATCGGCGCGATGCGCCATCGATTGCGCGAGATCGAAAAGCGCCGCGCCGATCGTGCACAGTCCGAGGACGAGCCCGACGGCGAGCGCGACGCGAAGGTCTCGCAGCTCGTCGCGGCAGCGACCGAGGCGGTCGCGCGGTTCGAGCGCGAATTTGCGGAGACTGCCTCGCTGCGCCGGATCGCGCGGCGCGCTCTCGGCAAGCGGACACACCCGGACAACGTGCTCTTCGGCGGATTCGCGCGCGTTGCGCACGTCACCGACGCCACCGACTGGCGCGTCGAATACCCGTTCGTCGTGCTGTGCCCCGATAGCGAGGAGGAGGTGCGCGGCCTCGTCGCGGCGTGCATCGAGCTGGGACTCACGATCATCCCGCGCGGCGGCGGCACCGGATACACGGGCGGTGCCGTGCCGCTCAGCGCGCGAACGGCCGTCATCAACACCGAGAAGCTCGAGCGTCTCTCGGCGGTCGCGCGGATGGTCATCCGTGAGGGCGGCGGCCCCGTCGCGACGATCGACTGCGGTGCCGGCGTGGTCACTCGGCGCGTGATGGACGCCGCCGAGCAGGTGGGACTGGTCTTCGCTGTCGATCCCACCTCGGCCGACGCTTCATGCATCGGCGGCAACGTGGCGATGAACGCCGGCGGGAAAAAGGCGGTGCTGTGGGGCACCGCGCTCGACAATCTCGTTTCGTGGCGGATGGTGACACCGGACGCCGAGTGGCTCGAAGTGACGCGGCGCGATCACAACCTCGGGAAGATCCACGACGCTCCCGTCGCGACGTTCGACCTCGCGTGGCTCGACGGCGACGGGACGACGGTCAAGCGCAAGGAAACGCTCGCGATCCCGGGCCCGGCGTTTCGCAAGGCGGGGCTCGGCAAGGACGTCACCGACAAGTTTCTCGCCGGGCTCCCCGGCGTGCAGAAGGAGGGCTGCGACGGGATCATCACGTCGGCGCGGTTCGTCCTGCACCGAATGCCGCCGGCCGTGCGGACCGTCTGCCTCGAGTTCTTCGGGCCGGTCCGCGATTCGACGCCCGCGATCGTCGAGATCAAGCGCTATCTCGACGGGTGCCCGGGCGGCGCGATCCTCGCCGGGCTCGAGCACCTCGACGAGCGCTACGTGAAGGCGGTCGGGTACGCCACGAAGGCGAAGCGGCACGGCCGGCCGAAGATGGTGTTGCTGGGCGATATCGTCGGCGAGGCCGAGGACGCCGTCGCGACCGCGGCGTCGCACGTGATACGCCTGGCGAACGCGCGCGGCGCCGAGGGCTTCGTCGCGGCGTCCGCGGAAGCGCGCAAGAAGTTCTGGCTCGATCGCGCGCGCACCGCGGCCATCGCGAGGCACACGAACGCCTTCAAGATCAACGAGGACGTCGTCATCCCCCTCGATCGCCTAGGTGACTACACCGACGGGATCGAGCGGATCAACATCGAGCTGTCGCTTTCGAACAAGATCGCCCTCTGCGACGCCCTAGCCGCGTTCTTCGCGGGACCTACCGTCGCCCAGGGCTGGGGGCCGGCGGACGACGCGCGACCCGGCAACGAGGCCATCGCCGCGAAATTGGACGAGGCGCGGGGGCTCGTCGCCGAAGTGCGCGGGCGCTGGCAGGACCTGCTCGATCGAGTCGACGAGACGTTCTCCGCGCTGCAGGACCGGACGATCGTCGCGTCGTGGAAGTCCGAGCTCAAGGCGCCGCTCGAAGAGATCTTTTCCGGGCTGGCCTACGCGCCGGTGATGGCGCGCTGCGCGGCGATCCACGGCGAAGTGCTGCGCAGCCGCGTCTTCGTCGCACTGCACATGCATGCCGGCGACGGCAACGTGCACACCAATCTGCCGGTCAACTCCGACGACTACGCGATGCTGCAGCAGGCGAACGCCGCGGTCGCGCGGATCATGGCGCTTGCGCGGGAGCTGGGCGGCGTAATCTCCGGCGAGCACGGCATCGGCATCACGAAGCTCGCGTATCTGACCGCCGACGAGGTCGCGCCGTTCGCGCGCTATAAGGCGAAGGTCGATCCGCACGGGCGGTTCAACGCGGGCAAGCTCCTGGCGGGCGCCGATCTCGCGAATGCGTACACGCCGAGCTTCTCGCTGATCGGCCACGAGAGCCTGATCCTGGAAGCTTCCGAGATCGGCAGGATCTCCGAGTCGATCAAGGACTGCCTGCGCTGCGGCAAGTGCAAGCCCGTCTGCGCGACGCATGTGCCGCGCGCCAATCTTCTGTACTCGCCGCGCAACAAGATCCTCGCCGCGTCGATCCTCACGGAGGCGTTCCTCTACGAGGAGCAGACGCGGCGCGGCGTGAGCCTGCGCCACTTCGACGAATTCTCGGACGTCGCCGACCATTGCACGGTCTGCCACAAGTGCGCTGCTCCGTGCCCGGTCGACATCGACTTCGGCGACGTCTCGATAGCGATGCGCAACCTCCTGCGCGAGCAGGGGCGCAAGCCCTTCCGGCCCGCGACGGCGGCGGCGATGTTCTTTCTCAACGCGACCGATCCGACGACGATCAGGCTCGCGAAGAGCGCGATGATCGGCTGGGGCTTTGCCGCGCAGCGTCTCGCCCATCGCGTTGCCAGGCGGCTCGGCGTCGCGGCGATGCAGACGAGGCGTCCGCCGGCGACGGTCGGCACGCCCCCCGTGCGTGCGCAGGTGATCCACTTCATCAACAAGCCGATGCCGGGCGGATTGCCGAAGCGGACGGCGCGCGCGCTCCTCGACATCGAGGATGACGCGATCGTTCCGATCATCCGCGATCCGAAGATCGCCGCCGAGGACGCCGAGGCAGTGTTCTACTTTCCCGGGTGCGGGTCGGAGCGGCTGTTCTCGCAAGTCGGGCTAGCCACGCAGGCGATGCTCTGGCACGTCGGCGCGCAGACGGTGCTGCCGCCCGGGTACCTGTGCTGCGGTTATCCGCAGGCCGCTTCAGGGGATCAAGCGCGCGGGCAAAAGATCGTGACCGACAACAGGGTGCTCTTCCACCGCGTCGCGAATACGCTCAACTACCTCGACATCCGGACGGTGATCGTCTCGTGCGGGACGTGCATGGACCAGCTGCAGAAGTACGAGTTCGGCAAGATCTTCCCCGGTTGCCGCCTGCTCGACATCCACGAATACCTGCTCGAGCGGGGCGTCGCGCTCCACGGCGTCGAAGGCGTTCGCTACATGTATCACGACCCCTGCCACACGCCGATGAAGTCCTATTCGCCACTCAAGGTCGTCAACCGCCTGATGGGGACGCCGGTGGCCCAGAGCGAGCGCTGCTGCGGGGAATCAGGAATGCTCGCGACGACGCGTCCCGACATCTCGACGCAAGTTCGCTTCCGAAAGGAGGCCGAGATGAGAAAGGGCGCCGCGGCGCTGCGGGCGGACGGCTTCGGCGGGGAGGTCAAGGTGCTGACCTCGTGCCCGTCCTGCCTGCAGGGCCTGTCGCGCTTCGACGACGACGCGCAGACGAGCGCCGACTACATCGTCGTCGAGATCGCGCGCCACGTGCTGGGTCCCGACTGGATGGCCCGGTACGTCGCCAACGCCAACCGGGGAGGTATCGAGCGCGTGCTCGTGTAGCGGACAACCCGTGCACTCCACAGCGTCCCCGAGGCCGCGCTGCTCCCCCCCTCGTTGTGCTATAACTCGCCGCGCGGGGCCGGCGTGGCTCGCGCCCGAGGCGGGCTTCGGCCAGCGATGACGACGAAGTGCTTGTTCTGCGACGAGGATGGCGGAGAGGTTCTGTGGCGCGACGGGCGCTGCCGCGTCGTTCTCGCGGGCGAGCCCTTTTCGGGATTCTGCCGCGTGATCTGGAGCGAGCACGTCCGAGAAATGACCGACCTTTCCGCGCCGAATCGCGCGCACCTGATGCACGTGGTCTACGCGGTCGAGTCGGCATTGCGGGCGCGCTTGACGCCTGCGAAGATGAACATCGCGTCGCTCGGAAACCAGACACCGCATCTGCACTGGCACGTGATCCCGCGCTTCGCCGACGATTCGCACTTTCCCGATTCGGTATGGGCGCCGCGCGTGCGCGACGCGGCGCCGCGCCCGCTGCCCGACGACTTCGTCGCGGCGCTCGCGGGCGACCTCGCGGCGATGCTGGGTGCGTCGACCGCGCGATGAAGCGCTGCGCGCCGCCATGAGCGACCCCGACGTTCCGGCAGCGCCGGCACCTGCGGCACAGGACGATGCGCCGCGCGCGCTCGTCTTTTCGGACGCCGACGGCGCGAAGAAGTGGGCGCACGCGCTGCCGCTGACGAACCTCGCGCTCGTCTGCGAAACGGTGGAAGGGCAACTGAAGGCGCTGTCGGCGGCAGCCTTCCCGGCGCGCGAGCGCGCGACGATCGCGGAGGTGCTGCGCGATCTGATCGCCCACCTCCACACCGAGCTCGCCCGGCGGTACGCCGGTAAAGGACAGCCTGCTGTCGATCGCGAGCTCGAGGCCGCCGAGCACGCGATCGCGTTGTGGCAGGGCCTCTGGGAGCAGTACTCCGCCTGCCTGAAGCCCCTGCTCGAGGGCGACCCGGAGCTCGCCGGCGTCAAGGCGAAGATCCTGCAGCGGGGCGCGTACGTCGGCAAGCAGCTGATCCTCGTCCACGGACTCGCGCGCAGGAGCGTGCCGAAGACCGTATGGCACGAGCTGCACGCCTACTTCCGCCTTGCCGAAATGCTCGAATGCGCGGTCACCTCGGTGTCGGACAATCTGATGCCGGATGCCGTCGGGATCTCCTGCTACTCGACGTACAGCCACGCGCTGCTGCTCGGGCTCGCGGACCCGTGCGCGATGTCGGTGAAACAGATCGAGTTGACCGACCGCTGGCTCGCGATGTGGGCGCGGAAGGTGTTTCCGTACGCGCGGCAACGCGAGACCGAAGGCACGATCCTGATCGTCGACCTCGACGGCGGGATGGGTGCGGCGCTCGTCGCGACGGCGCCCGCGAACGGGAGCGAATCGTTGCGCTTCGGCTATCCGGGCAAGCTTGCGACGAGCGTGCGCGGCCGGCTCAAGCGGCTGCAGACCGGATCCAACCCTGCGGAGCTTCAGCTTGGTCACGATTGCAGCGCGGAGCAATGCACGACACTGCTCGGTTATCTCGATTCACGCTGGTACATGCCGGCGCGGCGCGCGCCCGAGGGGCCGGCGGGGCCGGTCGAGCTGTGTGCGGGAGGCCTGTCTGCCGCGCACTTCCGCGTGAGCGGGCGTTCGTTCGGCCGCAAGGATCCCGGCAAGCCGATGTCGTTCGGCGAGGTGCAGCAGCTCCATGCAGCCCCGCCCGTGGAAGATTACGATCGCGGACGTGACGAAGCAGAGCACGAATGGCCCTGGGAGCGTTGGCAGGGCGTTGTCGGCGGGCGCGAGGCGGTCGTCACGCGCGACTCCGACGCGCGGCATCGATGGTCGCTCGACCAGCTCGCAACTGCGCGCGTCGGCGGGCGCCTGCGCGTCGGCTACGTGTCGCGGGTTGCGCTCGACGCCCCCGAAGCGCTCGGACTGACGCTCAGGGTGTGGTCGGGCATGCCGAAGGCGCTTGCGCTGCGCCCGCTGTCCGCGGCGGGCTCCGAGGATGCGCCGCTGCCGGCGCTGCTGCTGGAGGAGACTGCCGACGACAAGGCCTCGCTCTTGCTTCCGGCGCGCACGTTCAATCCGAGCAGGGTCCTGCGCTCCATCGATCCCCCCGAGCGCCGCTTCCGCCTCGTCCGCCTTCTGCAGCGAGGGGCCGACTTCGAGCGCGTCGCGTTCGAAGAGACCGCCTGATCGTCCGGAAGCCGGCGAAGTCGCCGCGCTCACCGCAACATGCCCAACCGTCTGGCGGGCGAGACGAGCCCGTATCTGCTGCAGCACGCGGACAACCCGGTCGACTGGTATCCGTGGGGCGACGAGGCGCTGACACAGGCGCGCAGCGAAGGCAAGGCGATCCTGCTGTCTATCGGATATTCCGCGTGCCACTGGTGCCACGTGATGGCCCACGAGTCGTTCGAGGATCCGGAAGTCGCGGCCGTGATGAACGCGAGCTTCGTCAATGTCAAGGTCGACCGCGAGGAGCGGCCCGATCTCGATCAGATCTACCAGGCGGCGCACGCGCTGCTGACGCGGCGTTCGGGCGGATGGCCGCTGACGATGTTCCTCACGCCGGAGGGCGCGCCGTTCTACGGCGGAACGTACTTCCCCAAGCAGGGACGCTACGGCCTGCCAGGGTTCGTCGATCTTCTGCCTCGCGTGGCCGCGGCCTATCGCGAACAGGGTGCGGCGATCGCCGCGCAGAGCACAGAAGTGAGCAACGCGCTCGCGAGCATCGAGCCTGCGCCCGGTGCGGGCGACGAGCTCCCGGAATCGGCGCCCGGCGTGGCGGTCGCGGGGCTTATCCGGCAGTTCGACCCGATCCACGGCGGGTTCGGCGGGGCCCCCAAGTTCCCGCACGAAACCGAGCTCGAGCTCTGCCTGCGCGAGCACGCGCTGACCGGGGACGCGAAGGCGCTCGAGGTCGCGCGCCTCACGCTCTTCCGAATGGCCGATGGCGGGATCCACGACCAACTGGGTGGCGGATTCTGCCGCTACAGCGTGGATGCCGAATGGACGATCCCGCATTTCGAGAAGATGCTCTACGACAACGGGCCGCTCCTCGCGCTCTACGCGGATCTCGCGCGCGTGACGGGCGAGCCGCGCCCGGGCGAAGTCGCGCGTGGCATCGTCGAGTGGCTGGGGCGCGAGATGATCGCCCCGGATGGCGCGTTCTACTCGAGCCTCGACGCCGACAGCGAAGGCGAAGAGGGCAGGTTCTACGTCTGGACCCGCGAGCAGGCCAAGGCTGCGCTGTCGCCGAACGAGTACGCGGTCGCCGCGCTGCACTTCGGCCTCGATCGTGCACCGAACTTCGAGGGTCGCGCGTGGAACCTGCGCGTCGCCCTGCCGGCCGACGAAGTTGCCGCGAGACTGGGGATCGCCTCCGAGATCGCCGCGCAACGGCTGATCGCGGCGAAGAGCGCGCTCCTCGCCGCGCGCTCGCGGCGCGTGCGTCCCGGCCTGGACGACAAGATCCTCACCTCGTGGAACGCGCTCGCGATCGGCGGCCTGGCCCGTGCCGCGCGCGCGCTGGCCGTTCCGGCATGGATCGATCTCGCTGGACGCGCCGCCGATGCGTTGAGGCGGACCGCGTGGCGCGGCGAGCGGCTCTCCGCTGCGCGAAAAGGCGGGCGTGCGCACCTGAACGCCTACCTCGACGATCACGCGTTTCTGCTCGCTGCGCTGGTCGAGCTGATGCAGGCGCGCTTCCGCCTCGACGACTACGGGTGGGCGCGCTCGGTCGCCGACGTTCTCCTTGCGTGGTTCGAGGACCGCGAGCACGGCGGGTTCTTCTTCACCAGCCACGATCACGAGCGCCTCTTTCACCGGACCAAGCCCGGTTACGACAACGCCACCCCCTCGGGAAACGGCGTGGCGGCGCGCGCGCTCGTTGCGCTCGGTCATCTTGCGTCGGAGCCGCGCTACGTCGAGGCAGCAGACCGTGCGGTGCGGCTTTTCGCGCCGTCGCTTGCGCAGTCTCCCGCGGGCCGCTCGTCGCTTCTTGCCGCGCTCGAGGACGTGCACGAGCCTCCGACCACGGTGCTGCTCACTGGCGATGCCGCGATCTGCGGCGAATGGCAGTGCTGTCTCGAGCGAACGCTCCGCCCTCGCGTTCGCGTCTTCAATGTTGCGGGCGTTCAGGCGTTGCCCGCGGAACTCGTCAGGGGTGCTGCGCCGAAGCGCGGCGCCGTGGCCTGGGTGTGCCGCGGCACCCGGTGCCTCCCTGCGATCGCTACGCTCGCCGGCATCGAGCGGGAGCTCGCGCACTGAGGACGCTTCGCGCGGTCGACGCGACCGCCGCGGCGACGCTATTGGCGCACCGGGATCGGTTCCGGTACCATTGCCGCCGCTTTTCTCCCCACCTGCTCAACGGAGCCACAATGAGAATCG
>Ga0335069_10013100_pt1 | contig 11652 bp, 10 predicted proteins | sample Lox_Sample_11_FD_206714 | JGI IMG/M metagenome (GOLD analysis project Ga0335069, IMG submission 206714) | Soil microbial communities from Loxahatchee National Wildlife Refuge, Florida, United States - Lox_Sample_1.1 | ecosystem: Environmental > Terrestrial > Soil > Wetlands | place: USA...
ATCCGGCCGAGCAGAAGTCGCGCTTTGAAATGTGGTGGTGCTTCGGCTGGCCCTATGACACCTCGGTCGCCATGGTGCGGCTGGTGTTCTCCGGCCTGTTCGACCGCTATCCCAATCTGAACATCGTCACCCACCATCTCGGCGGCATGATCCCGTTCTATGACGGCCGCGTCGGACCCGGCCTGAATGTGCTCGGTGCACGGACTTCCGATGAGGATTATTCCAAGATCTTGCCATCACTGAAGCGGCCGCATCTCGATTATCTGCGCGACTTCTATGCCGACACCGCGATGTTCGGCGGCGGAGTCCATGCGCTGCGTTGCGGCTACGAATTCTTTGGCGCCGACAAGGTGGTGTTCGCGACCGATACGCCGCTCGGCCCGATCAAGCCGGCGATCGAGGCGCTCAAGAAGCTCGACATCTCCGACGCCGACCGCCGCAAGATTTTTTGCGGCAATGCCGAGAAGCTGCTGCGCAAAAAGCTGAGCTGACCGCCGTTCCGTCGGCGCTCCGACCCCGTTAACCACTCATTAGGGTTAACAGTCTATTGCTGGCAGAACCCCGCCGCGCGGCACTTTGGTCCGATCTTGGCGACTTGCGCGGCGTACCGGCAGCGATCGAACCATGGGTCCCAACCGATTTGCCCGCCTTTTCGCTTCGGCCGCAATCATAGCCGGGATCGGCTTCGCCGCGGCCGGCTGCCAGACCACGCAGGTCGCCGATGGTACCAATTCGATTTCGCTCGCCCCCGAGCAACGCTCGGATGCCGAAATGCGGCGGGATGTCATCGTCTATGGCACGCAATACCGTACCAATCCGCAGGACGTGAACGTGGCGCTGCACTACGCGCAGGCGCTGCGCGGCACCGGCCAATACGCACAGGCTTCCGCCGTCCTCCAGCAGATCTCGTTTCGTAATCCGCGCAACCAGATCGTCCTCGGCGAGTACGGCCGAGCACTCGCCGAGGCCGGCGAATATCAGCAGGCGCTGCAAGTGCTGGAGGGCGCCACCAACCCAGACCAGCCGGATTGGCACATCCTCTCAGCGCAAGGCGCGGTGCTCGACCAGCTCGGCCGCCACGAAGAGGCGCAGCGTCATTATCTGACCGCGCTCAAGATCGTGCCGGACGAGCCGACCGTGCTGTCCAATCTTGGACTGTCCTACGCGCTGTCGAAGAATCTGACGGATGCCGAGTCGACATTGCGCCGCGCCGCGGCCCATCAGCCGGTCGATCCACGCGTGCGGCAGAATCTCGCCCTCGTCGTTGGCCTGCAGGGCCGCTTCGCCGAAGCCGAGAGCATCGCGCAGGCCGATCTGCCGCCCGACCAGGCCGCGGCCAATGTCGCCTATCTGCGCAACATGCTGGAGCGCAAAGGCGCCACCCCCGTGAAGCGCGCGGCGCGCAACGATGCGGGATCGAGCTGACCCGCCGCTACTGCAGCGCCATCACGCGGATGGCAGCCGGGCCGAGAATGACGACGAACAGTACCGGCAGGAAGAACACGATCATCGGCACGGTGAGCTTCGGCGGCAGGCCGGCGGCCTTCTTCTCGGCTTCGGACATGCGCATGTCGCGATTTTCCTGCGCCAGCACGCGCAAGGTCGTCGCCAGCGGCGTGCCGTAGCGCTCGGCCTGCTGCAAGGCGAGACACACGGCCTTCACGCCTTCGAGCCCGGTGCGCTGCGCCAAATTCTCGTAGGCCTGGCGGCGGTCCGGCAGGTAAGACAACTCGGCCGTGGTCAGCGTGAATTCCTCGGCCAGCGCCACCGATTGCGTGCCGATTTCCTCCGACACTTTGCGGAACGCGGCTTCGATCGACATGCCGGATTCCACGCAGATCAGCAGCAAGTCGAGCGCATCGGGAAAAGCGCGCTTGATCGATAGCTGACGGCGCGTGATCTTGTTCTTGAGGAACAGGTTCGGCGAGTGCATGCCGAAATAGGCCGCACCGATGCACATCGCGAATTTCAGCATCGGCGGATAGTCGAGATCGAGCACGATGAAGATGTAGAACAGCGAGCCGAGAAGCATAACGATCGGCATGGCCATGCGGAAGAACAGATAGGTGACATAGGGCGCCTGGCCGCGGTAACCGGCCTGCACCAGCTTGACGCGCGCTTCCTCCTGTCCGACCCATTTCGACAGATTGAAATTGTCGACGGCTCGCTTCATGTACATCCGCGGCGATTGCCGCAGCGCCACTTTTGAGTTTTGCGCCATCCTCTCGCGTTCGCGCTGCCGCATCTTCTCGCGCTCGAGCGCGACCGCCTTCATGCGCTTCTGCAGCGTATCGGTCACCAGCAGCGGCATGGCGAAAGTCAGCACCGTGGCGCCCGCCGCCACGGCGGCAAAGAGCATCGTCAGCGTCTTGACGTCGAGATAATGGGCGATCAGCTGCGTCATTGCGGTGCGCTCTTGCTTCCTAATTGGCCCATGATGTTTTCCGAAAACCGGTTTCCACTTTTCGGGACCATGCTAGAAATCGAAATTGATCATCTTGCGCATGACAAAGACGCCGATCAGCATCCAGGCTCCGCAGCCCACCAGCATCACGTGGCCCAGCGGCTCGGTGAACAACAGCATGATGTAGTTCGGGCTGGTGAGGTAAACGAGGCCCATGACCGCCAGCGGCAAGGAGCCGATGATCGCCGCCGACGCCTTGGCCTCCATCGACATAGCCTGGATCTTCGCTTTCATCTTCTTGCGGTCGCGCAGCACCCGCGACAAGTTGCCGAGCGCTTCCGACAGATTGCCGCCGGCGCGCTGCTGGATCGAGACGACGATGCCGAAGAAGTTGGCCTCCGGCAGCGGAATGCTCTCATAGAGCTTTAGGCAGGCTTCGCCGATCGGCATGCCGATGGTCTGGGTTTCGACGATCGCGCGGAATTCGCTCTTCACCGGCTCGACCGCGTCGTTCGAGATCAGCTTGAGACTGTCGAGCAGAGGCAAGCCGGCCTTGATGCCGCGCACGATGACGTCGACGGCATCCGGGAATTCGTTGAGGAATTTGTTTTCGCGGCGCTTCTTGAGAAACGACAGCATCCAGAACGGCAGGCCGCAGCCGGCGGCAAAGCCGAAGCCGAGCGCCGCGATCAGGCCGGTGCCGAGCGCCATCATGACCAAAAAGGCGCCGACGCCGACAATGGCGAAGGTCACAGTGAAGCGCCGCTTGCTCCAGCTGAGTCCGGCCTGCTTGAGCCGCACCGCAAGCGGCGGCCGCTTCGCCTTCTTGTTGCGCTCCTCGATGTCCTTGAGCGTGCCCTCGACCTGTTCGCGCCGGCTCTTGTTTGCCGCCGCCGCGCGCTGCGGCCGCGCCACCGGATCGGACCGCGCGATGCTCGCCACACGCCGCTCGGCTTTCTTTTCGCCGGACAGGATCGGGTAGAGGAAGACCCAGGCCACGCCGCCGACGGCAACGACCACCAGGATCACAAGAGCGTAGGTACTCATTACAACATTCCCGCGCTTAGATTTTTCGTTGGCGTACGATCTTTCCCAAGACTTTGTTCGGAATCACGCTCGAGTTTCGCTGGAGCATGATCCTTCCCGAAAACCGGCCGTCGCTCTTCGGGATCATGCTCATGTGGTGACTTCGGCGGCGTCGAGCGCTGCGGCGAGCCGCGCCTCCTCGCCGTAATAGCGTGCGCGCTCCCAGAATTTCGGCCGGCCGATGCCGGTCGAACGGTGGCGGCCGATCAGATTGCCGTTGGCGTCCTCGCCGATCAGGTCGTAGAGGAAAACGTCCTGGGTAATGATGACGTCGCCTTCCAGCCCCATCACTTCGGTGATGTGCGTGATGCGGCGCGAACCGTCGCGCAGGCGCGCCGCCTGGACCACGACATCGACCGACGAGCAGATCATTTCGCGAATGGTGCGCGAGGGCAGCGCATAGCCGCCCATGGTGATCATGGATTCCAGACGCGACAGCGCCTCGCGCGGCGAGTTGGCGTGCAGCGTGCCCATCGAGCCGTCGTGGCCGGTATTCATCGCCTGCAGCAGGTCGAAGGCCTCGGGTCCGCGCACTTCGCCGACGATGATGCGTTCAGGACGCATGCGCAGACAGTTCTTCACCAGATCGCGCATCGTGATCTGGCCTTCGCCTTCGAGGTTCGGCGGCCGCGTCTCCAGCCGCACCACATGCGGCTGCTGCAATTGCAGTTCGGCGGCGTCCTCGCAGGTGACGATGCGCTCGTCGTTTTCGATATAGCGCGTCAGGCAGTTGAGCAGCGTGGTCTTGCCCGAGCCGGTGCCGCCGGAGACCAGCACATTGGCACGGCAGCGGCCGATGATCTGGAGAATGTCGGCGCCTTCGCGCGAGATCGAGCCGAAGCGCACCAGCTGCTCCAGCGTCAGCTTGTCCTTCTTGAATTTGCGGATGGTGAGCGCCGGCCCGTCGATCGCGAGCGGCGGCACGATGGCGTTGACGCGCGAGCCGTCCGGCAGGCGCGCGTCGCAGATCGGCGAGGATTCATCGACACGGCGGCCGACCTGGCTGACGATGCGCTGGCAGATATTGAGCAGCTGCTGATTGTCGCGGAAGCGGATGCCGGTCTTCTGAATCTTGCCGGCGACCTCGATATAGACCGTGCCGGACCCGTTGACCATGATGTCGGCGATGTCGTCGCGCGCGAGCAGCGGCTCGAGCGGGCCGTAGCCGAGCACGTCATTGCAGATGTCGTCGAGCAGGTCCTCCTGCTCGGCAATCGACATCACGATGTTCTTGATCGCGATGATCTCGTTGACGATGTCGCGGATTTCCTCGCGCGCGGAATCGGCGTCGAGCTTGGCGAGCTGCGCCAGATCGATGGCTTCGATCAGCGCGCCGAACACCGCGCCTTTGGTCTCGTAATAGTTTTCCGAACGGCGGGAATCGATCGCGGTCGGCACCTGCTGCGCCGGAGACGGCGGACCGCCGACATTGGGCTTGCCGGTCGGCGCCGAGACGATCGGCGCGCCAAGGCCGGCCGAAGGCATCGGCGCCCGGCCGCCCTCGGACGAAGCCCCGGCGGGCTTCGGCGGCGGCGGCGCCGCAGGCGCGGGCGTGATCGGCCGCGGCTCGACGGCTACCGGAGAACTGCCAGCTGGACGCTTACCAAACACAGACGCAACTCCAACACCAAAATACTACCCCAGAGTTACCCCAGGATCTTCTCGATCAGTGACGACAAGCCCGAGCGCTGCTTGGACGGCTCGGCGCGGCCGGTGAGATCGCGGGCCAGCGCGCGGAACATTTCGGCGGTCTTATGGTTCGCCGAAATTTCGGCGATCATCTGCCCGTTATTGGCGGCGGCGCCGAACAATTGCGGCTCGAACGGAATGACGGCCATCGGCTCGCGTTCAAGCGCCTTGGCGAAATCGGCGGCCTTGATCTCGGGACGCTTGGGCACACCGACCTGATTGAGGCAATAGCGCGGGAGCCGATCGTTCGGCCGCGCCGTCTTGAGGAAATCGTACATATTCTTGGTATTGCGCAGATTGGCCAGATCGGGAGCGGCCACGATCAATACATCGTCGGCGCCGATCAGGGTCTGCTTGGTCCAGCCGGTCCATTGGTGCGGCACATCGAGCACGACGCACGGCACCGTGGCACGCAGTGAATCGAAGATCGAATCGAAGGCTTCGGCGCCGAAATCGTAGACGCGATCGAGCGTCGCCGGTGCCGCCAGCAGATTGAGGTGATCGGTGCATTTCGCCAGCAGGCGGTCGACAAAGGCGGTATCGACGCGGTCCGGCGAGAACACCGCCTCGGCGATGCCCTGCGGCGGGTCCTGATTGAAGTCGAGACCGGCGGTGCCGAAGGCGAGATCGAGATCGGTCACGACGGCGTCGAGACTGAGATCGCGCGCGATCGAGAATGCGATATTGTGGGCGACGGTCGAGGCGCCGACGCCGCCTTTGGCGCCGACCACGGCAATGATGCGGCCCACCGGCTTGGCATCCGGCGCCGAATAGAGCCCGCATATCGCGCGCACCACCTGCAGCACGCCGACCGGCGAAATCAGATAGTCGCTGACGCCGCGCTTGACCAATTCACGATAGAGCGTGACGTCGTTCATGCTGCCGATGACGACGACGCGGGTTCCGGCGTCGCAGTAATTGGCAAGCTGATCGAGGCCGGACAGGATCTCGTTGCCGCGGCCTTCCGATTCCAAAATGATGACGTTCGGCGTAGGCGCGCTTTGATAGGCTTCGACCGCCGCCGCCATGCCGCCCATCTGGATGCGCAAATGCGCCTTCGCCATGCGGCGATCTTCGCCGGCCGCCTGGACGGCGGCGGCAGTGTCAACATTCTCGCAGAAGGCCTGCACCGATACGCGCGGCGCCGGAGCGATATGCTCGTCGGCCGCGGCCTCCATCGGCGCGGCATGCTCCGTCATTTCTTGACTGGCCTGTTTCATCGCCGACCGCATCTACTCACATCAACTCGCTGACGGTTGTCTCAAGCCTATTTGCCGACATCGGAAATCTTGGCCGCGGTCGACGTCGCCGACTGCTGTGTCGCGGTGTCGACGCCTTGACGATATTTCTCCATCACGGTGGTGCGCCGCATCGTATTGGCCGGGGTTTCGGCACGCGGCTCGACGAGATCGGCCGGATTGTCGACCATGGCGGCCAGATTGCGCTGGCTGGCGCAGCCGTTGTTCCACATCGGCTGATTCTCGAAATAATCACGATTAAAGCTCGGGCCGATATCTTCCGGCCAGATGCCGCAGGGCCCGGCTTGCGCCGCGATCCGCGGATAGCTCACGCGCACCGTGGCCAGCGCCGGTCCACCGGCCTGATAGGTGCGCACGCCGATACTGTTCGGCGGCATGCCGCCCGCGGCCAGGATCGACATGATCTCGCGCATCGAATCGGCGGCGGCGCGCTCGTTACTGCTGCCCACCGGCCGGGCGATGACGAGGCCGCCGGTCGCCTCGCGCCGCCACTTCAGGGCGAAAGCGAGAATTTGGGCGCGCTGCGTCGCATTGAGCTCGCCGCGATTGGTGCCGATGAAGACTTCCAGCGTGCGGTCGGATTCCTTCATCGTGATCGGATGGCGCATGCGGTAGTCGGGCGGCACGTCGGGGACACCGGCGACTTGCTGGTCGGTGGTGCAGCCGCACACGAACAGCGCGCCGGCGAGAGCCAGCGCGGCGCGCAAGCCGGATGTGGCAGCCGTGCGGCATCCGGCGATCGTGGTGCGGTCAAATTGCATCATTGTCTCCCGCTGCATCTGGTCGTGCCGGCTCAATCGAGGATGAATCCATATCTGCCGCGATAGGTATCGGGCGGCTCGGGCATGCCACCGACTCCGTAGATGCGGTTGAAGCGGCCGAGCAGAACGGTGGCCGGATCGCTCGGATCGGCAAAACCGTCGTCGGCCTGCGACAATTCCTTGCGCGCCACCGCGTGCACCACATAGGGCGTCACGATCACCATCAATTCGGTCTGCTGATTGATGTAGTCGCGGCTCTTGAACAACGCACCGATCACAGGCAGCTCGGTCAGGCCCGGCAGGCCGTTGATCGACTGCTGCGTGACATTCTGAATCATGCCGGCCATGGCCAGCGAGCCGCCGGAGGGAATCTCGACGGTGGTCTCGGCGCGGCGGGTGCGGATCGACGGCACCGTCGCGTTCTGCGTGGTGCCGGGCACGTTGATGGTCAGCGAGTTGTTGCTCGACAGCTGCGACACTTCGGTCATGACCCGCAGGCTGATGCGGCCCTCGCTCTGCACCACCGGCGTGAAGTTGAGGCTGACACCGAACTTCTTGAAGTCGATCGCCGGCTGGCACGTCGACACGGCGCTGCCACCTGTGGCGGTCGAGCAGCTGAAGCCGTTGAGGACCGGGAATTCACCGCCGGCGAGGAAGGTCGCGGTCTCGCCGGAAATCGCGGTCAGATTCGGCTCGGCCAGCGTGTGAATGACGCCGGCCTGTTCCATCGCCGCCAAGGTGGCGGTGACATTCTTGAAGCCGCCGGTGATGGCGGATGTGCTCAGCGGCGAACCGGAGGCCGAGAACGGATTGGTGTTGTTGAAGTTGAGTACCGCCGTGCCGTAGCCGAGCGAGCCCTGCAGATTGATGCCGAGCTGCTTGACCAGATCGCGCTCGACCTCGGCCACGGTGACCTTGATCATGACCTGGTCGGATCCGCGGACGGTGATGGCATTGACGATCTTGCTGCCCTGCCCGACTGTGTCCGAGGTGCTGACATTGAGCAGCCGTGCCGCCATGTCGTAGGCCGTTTGCGCCTCGGCCTGGCTCGATGCGGTTCCGGCGAGCACGACGCCATCGCCGAGGCCTTCGACAGTGATGTCGGAATCCGGCAGGACCTGGTGAATCGCCGCGCGGATGCCGTTGAGGTCGCGCGTCACTGCGATGTCGAAGCCGGCGATCTGCTGGCCCTGGGCGTCGAAGAAATAGACGTTGGTCTGGCCGACCGCGCTGCCGATGATGTAGGCCCGACGCGCCGTGCGCACGACGGCATTGGCGATCTTGGGATCGGCGACCAGCACGTCCCTGATGTCGCGCGGCAAGTCGACGACGATCGATTTCGAGACGCCGAGCGCGAGCGGCTGCGAGCCGACATCGCTCGCGCTAACGTGAACCATCTGCGGCGGAGGCCCGGAATAGCCGGGGCCGCCGGCGAGCGCGCGCGGCGCCGCGACGGCCGCGGCGGCTGCGGCGGCAAACGCGGCGAAGCCGAGGCCGGCCTTGCGCAGGCGCGATCTGCCGCGGCGTTTCGTCGGACTCGCCGTCCTGGCCGCTGTGCTCATTGTCATCGTCAAAGCCCTCCACCGGCTCATCGGCCGGTCCCCAGCGTGCTCACGCCGAAACGCACAGTGCTGATGGCCCCGCGTCCATCCTTACTGGTGTCGCCGACGCCCTCCGCCGACGTGTCGGTGTCGCGAATGCTGCGCAGCGTCAGCGAGATCGTGCCGATCTGATGCGACAGATTGAGGATCTCGGCCTGCGGCTCGGTGACCTCGAGCGTCGCCGTCTTGCCAAGCACGGTTTTCACGCCGTTCTTGTCTTCGATGGTCTGATCGATCGCCAGCACACGGAGATTGCGCAGGATCGTGTCGCTCGTGAACTTCTCGATGCCGGTCTGTTTCTCCGCAGCCTTGTCGCGGCGCGTCAGCACGACATCGACGCGGTCATCCGGCAGGATGAAGCCGCCGGCGCTGGTTTCCGGCGAAATATCGATCGCGGTGGCGCGCATGCCCGGCGGCAAGACCGCAGCCATGAAGCCCGAGCCCTTGGCCATCACCACATAAGGGCCGCGGATCGGATCGCCCGACACCATGCCGACACGGACGATCGCGCCGACGAATTTATTGGGCGCATCCGGGTCTTCGGATTTCTTGATGAAGCTCGAATTGGCGGCGGCCGCCGGCCAGGTCTGCCAGCCGATATCGGACGGCTGGATCACCTGGCCGCGCGTCAAATCCGATTTCGCCACGAGCACGTCCGCCGTCTCGAGCTGGACCTGCGGAGGCGGCGGCGGCGGAGCGGCTTCTTTGTTGCTCGCGGCCAAAAATGCCGCGATGCCGCCGGCGGCGACAGCGACACCGAGTACCACGAGACGCGCGGCTTTCATTACGCTTCGCTTTCCAAGTGACGCGACGGCCGGAAACGGCCGATCTAGCTGGATTTCATCAGCTAAACGTCAAGGCATGGTTAATGAGGCGTATCTAAATCGCGTTAATCTTGTGTTGACGAATGCGGCAGGGCGGACCCGAAAATGGCGACGGATGCGCGCGACGCGATAGGAGCGCAGATCGCAGGCATGGATAAAACGGGGTAGATCAAAACGAGATGGATCAGACGCCGGCCGGCGCCATCCACTGCGTCTGCGGATAGACCAGCAGCGCCGCCGCCGCGAGCGCGATGCCATAGGGCACGCCGCCGCCTTCCTGATGCAGCCGCTCCGCCCAGGCCTGGCCGGCAAGAAACCGCGGCAACGGGTAAGTGCGGAACTGAACGATCAGCACGGTGAGCGCCCCGCCCAAGAGCGAGGCGTAGATCAGATAGTCGAACAGATGATTGAAGCCGAGCCACAGCGCGGTGGCCGCCGCGAGCTTGGCGTCACCGCCGCCGATCCAACCGCAGGCAAAGCAAACGAAGGCGATCGCAAGCACCAGCGCCGCGGCGCCGAGATGCGACAGCAGATCCGCGCCGCTGATGCCGCAGAGCAGCGCCAGAACCGCGAAACCGGCAATCAGGATCAGCGACACGCGATTGGCGATCGTCATGGTCAGTAGATCGCTCGACGCGGCAAACGCCATCATAGCCGGGAACAGCGTCAGCTCGATCGCTTCGGTCAACATGAAATCGCCGCTCTCTGTTTCGACGATCGTTCGTCGTCTGGCGCCGTGCGCCTCAATCTCGGCTTACGCCGCCGCGGTTGAGACGGAGTTAGCAAACGCACCTTCGTTGAGCATGATCTTGTCCGACCTTGCTTCGCTCGCCGAAGCGGGCTTCGCGAAGGCGGGAAACCGGTTCCCGCTTTTCCGGATCATGCTCCGCAAAAAAGCGAAAAGGCCCCGGCCGTTGACCGGAGCCTCTCGTAATACTGCACTACGCCAATCTTACTTGAGGGCGGTCGAAACGCTGCTGAACGTGGTGTTCAGCTTCGTGCCCAGGCCCTGCACGACGGCGATGATCGCGACGGAAATGCCGGCGGCGATGAGACCATATTCAATGGCCGTCGCGCCCGACTCGTCTTTCACGAAACGTGAGAAAATGGTCTTCATGAGTAGGCTCCTTAAGGTCCACACTTGGCTGTCTGAGCCGATCCAACGGGTTTCTTCCGCCGTTTGGACCGTGTCGCGAAGCTATCGCCCAGAAATTTCGACCGGGTTAAACCAATCGAAGAAACACACTATCAATCGGCCTTTCCCCGACGTAGTTAATATCATGTTGCGTAAAATGAGCGCAGTTGAATGATCGATCTGACCGCTCCGCTGCGCGTTTGATCTGTTTATTGTTTGCGCGACGCGCGCGTCGCGTCTTTACGATCGATATACCAAGACAGCGCTGTGACAGTGCTGTTGCAGTCCGCGCGCCGAGCCCACTTCCAGCATCGGAAAGCGGCGATTTAATTTGCATCAAATGTTTTCGAGCCGCGTGGCGCGGTTCCGGGAGCGCCTGTGTTTTGACGCCTGTGTTCACGGCGTTTTAATCGCAGCCTCGCTATCAAAATACGAATAGCCACATAATGCGGCACGCCGAGAGCATCAGCCGGACGATATGATTCAAGAGCTTCTGTCCTTTTTAATCAGTTTCGGCCAGACCTTCACGAAGAATCTGCCGATCTCGCTCGGATTGGCGATCGCCTTCACCGTGCTGGCCTCGTTCTGGGCGTGCAATCCCGGCAAGCCGTGGTGGCGCAAGCACGATATCGCCACCGATCTGTGCTACTGGTTCTTCATTCCGGTCGTCGCGCGCTATCTGCGCATCGGCCTGCTGATCATCGGCGCCGCGCTGCTGTTTCAGATCACCACCGCTGAAGGGCTGATCGCCTTCTACGACAACGGCCATGGCCCGCTCGCCGGCCTGCCGCTGTGGGTGCAGATGATCATCTTCCTCGTTGGCAGCGATATCATTCTTTACTGGTCGCACCGCTGGTTCCATGGCCGCCGCATGTGGAAGTACCACGCGGTGC
>Ga0335069_10013101_pt1 | contig 11651 bp, 12 predicted proteins | sample Lox_Sample_11_FD_206714 | JGI IMG/M metagenome (GOLD analysis project Ga0335069, IMG submission 206714) | Soil microbial communities from Loxahatchee National Wildlife Refuge, Florida, United States - Lox_Sample_1.1 | ecosystem: Environmental > Terrestrial > Soil > Wetlands | place: USA...
CGGTCGGCTATCCCGAGGCGGCCTGAATCCGGCAGCATCCGGTGCGGCTCTCGGGCAACAGCGTGCTGATCACCGGCGGCGCGACGGGTATCGGCTACGCCATGGCCGAGGCGTTCCTGGCGGCGGGGAGCGAGGTCGCGATCTGCGGGCGGCGGAAGCGGCGGCTGCAGGAAGCGCAGGCGCAGCATCCGGTTTTGCGCGTTCGAGTTTGCGACGTGGAGGATGCCGACCAGCGGCGGGACCTGGCCGAGTGGATCGCCGCAGAAGCGCCGGGATTGAACGTGCTGGTGAACAATGCCGGCGTGCAGAGAGACGTCGATTTCAGCGGGGGAATCGGCGAGTTCCTCAATGGCGAGAACGAGATTCGCGTCGACCTCGAGGCGCCGATCATCCTCTCGGGCATGCTGATTCCGCGGCTGGCGCGACAATCGGAGGCCGCGATCATCAACGTCTCCTCCGGGCTCGGCTTCGTGCCGGCGGCCAGGATGCCGGTCTACAGCGCGGCCAAGGCCGGGATGCACGCCTATTCGATGGCGATCCGCCGGCAACTCTCCAAGACCAGCATCAAGGTCTACGAGGTGGTGCCGCCGGCGGTCGATACCGAGCTCAATCCGGCGGGGCGCGCCAAGCGGGGCCATTTCAAGGCGGGCCTGAGCGCCACGGATTTCGTGGCGGCGGTCATGAAGGGGCTGGAGGCGGATGTCCCCGAGATCGGCTTCGGCATGAGCGCCGGCTTCATCCGCGCCTCCCGTGCCGAGCTCGACCAGGCGTTCGAGCGGATGAACGGCGCGATGTAGCCCGGACTGGCGTCGGCGCGGTTCACTTCCTATCTCCACTCCACCCCCTAAGAGAGGAGATGAGGTCTCATGCCCAGAACATGGTTCATCACCGGCGCCGGCCGCGGACTCGGCACCGAGATCGCCAGGGCCGCGCTGAAGGCCGGCGACAATGTGGTCGCCACCGCGCGCCGGCGCGACGGTCTCACCGTCGCTCTGGGGCCGGACGGCGACCGGCTGCTCACTGTGGCGCTGGATGTGACCGACCGGGCGGCGGCCGACCGCGCGGTCGCGGCGGCACTGCAGCGCTTCGGCGCGATCGACGTGCTGGTGAACAACGCCGGCTACGGCCACCTCGGATTCTTCGAGGAAGCGACGCCGGAAGAGGTGAAGGCGCAGTTCGACACCAACCTGTTCGGCGCCTTCAACGTGACCTGGGCGGCGTTGCCCTCGATGCGGGCGCGGCGACAGGGCAAGATCTTCAACCTCTCCTCGATCGGGGGTCTGCGCAGCCAGGCCTTCGGATGGCTCTACAGCGCCACCAAGTTCGGGCTCGAAGGCTTCTCCGAGGGGCTGGCCGACGAGCTGGCGCCGTTCGGCATCTCGGTCACGATAGTCGAGCCCGGCCCGTTCCGTACTGACTTCCTGACGCCGGAATCGCTCCGCTTCGGCGGCAAGCCGATCGCCGACTACGACGCCCGCCGCGCCGAGCTGCGGCGTTCCTTCGAGGGTCGCAACGGCCAGCAGCCCGGCGATCCGGCGAAGCTCGCCGAGGCGATCGTGCAGCTTGCGGGCGAAGCGAAGCCACCGATGCGCTTCCTCGCCGGCGCCATGGCGGTCGACGTGGCCAATGCCAAGCTGAAGGGCATGCTCGCCGAGTTCGACCGCTGGCGCGCCCTATCGCTCGGCACCGACTACGGCGCTTGATTTGCTGTGCCTCCGCCGGGTCGGCCCCCGTGATGGCCCGATTCAACCCTTCTTCACCGCGACGATGAAAATCCGCGGGAAGCGGAAGAGGACACGGCCGTCGGCCATGGGCGGATAGGCCTGGGCGATGCGGGCGGTGAAGTCGGCGAGGAAGGCGTCGCGGTGCTCGGCCCCGACGCGGTCGAGATAGGGGCGCAGACCGGTGCCCTTCACCCATTCGACGATGGCGGGCGCGTCGGCCAGCGGGTGGTTGTAGATCGTGTGCCAGACATCGACGCGCTTCGCCTTCGGCGCCAAGCGGTCGAAATAGGCGGCGGGCGACGGGATCGCCTCGCGCGGCTCGTGGTCGCCGGCAAAGTTGGAACGCCACGGCCCCGCCTGCGCCGTGTCGGCCATCAGCAGGTGGCTCGGCTCGCCGAGATTGTCCGGCATCTGCACGGCGAGCACACCGCCGGATTTGAGAGCATCCATCAGCCGATCGAGCACGGCGAGATGATCGGGCACCCATTGGAAGACGGCGTTGGAATAGAGGAGATCGACCGGTTCGCTCGGCCGCCAGGTCGCGAGATCCGCGTCGATAAAGGTGGTGCCGGGAAGGCGCTTGCGGGCCGCGACCAGCATGTTGAGATCGTTGTCGAGGCCGGAGACCGCATCGGCACCGTAGCGCGCGATCAGCAGCTCGGTCGAGTTGCCCGGGCCGCAGCCGAGATCGACTGCGCTGGTGACACTCTCCAATGGCACCTGAACGAGAAGGTCGCGCGCGGGTCGCGTGCGCTCGTCCTCGAACTTCACGTACTGCCCGGGGGACCAGGCCATGAGCTTTCTCCTTGTTGCGGTGATCAGGCGCGCAGGCGGGCGCGTACCGTGAGCGAGATGCCGAGGGCGATGATGGCGATGCCGATCCAGACCACGGTCGGGTAGCGCTCGCCCAAGCCCGCCGTGCCGGCGATGACGCCGACCGCGGCGGCGACCGTGCCGATCTGGCTCAAGGTCACCGGACCGCCGACCAGTTGCAGTTGGAAGAAGAGGGCGAACATGCCGGCGCTGGCCGCGATCTGCAGGACCAGGATGCCGGGGACGTCGAGCAGCAGCGCGGCCGCCTGAAGCTGGCCGGTCACCGCGGCGAGCACGATCAGCAGGATGGCGGCCGCGAGATTGCTCCCGGCGGCGAGCACGATCGCATCGGCGCCATTTGGCATGTCGATGGTGCGATAGACATTGCCGGCGGCGAGGCTCAGCGGCACCAGCACGCCCAGGCCGATCCAGAGCCATTCGACCTTATGCCCGATCTCGCCGCGGCCGGAGGCGACCAGCAGCGTGCCGACGAAGCCGATGGCGATGCCGCCGAGCTCCAGCCGCCTCGGATGGCGCAGGCCCACGGCGAGCGAGAACACGACGGTCAACATCGGCGAGAGGGTGAAGAGGATTGCGGTGAAGGCGGAGCCGAGATGCGGGATCGCGCTGAAGACCAGCGCATTCGGCAAGGCGTAGGAGATCAGCGCGGTCACGGCGAAATAGCGCAGATGGCGCGCGTCGAAGGCGAGCACGCGGCCCCTGACGGCCAGCGCCCCGACGAGCGCCACGGCGGCGCCGGTCGAGATCACCGCGGCCCAGATCAGCGGCGGTACGTCGGCCGCACGTGCGAGCTTGCCGAGCGGGAAATTGAGGCCCAGCAGCGCGCCCACCACCAGCAGCAGAGCGGCGGGCGAGCGCGTCAGGCGCGCGACGAGGGAAAGCGAGGCGACGGACTGGTCTGACACCTGAATGGAGTTGCGTGGAACGGGGTTGCGCCGGCCGGGTTTGCAGGCGAGGTTATCCGCCCGCCGCCGCCTGCTCAACCCATCGAAAACGAGGAGCCCGTATGCAAACGCTGCTGACCCAGGGTATTGCGCTCCCTAGACTCGGCCTCGGCACCTGGCGCATGAGCGGCGCCGGCTGCCGCGAGGCAGTCGCCTCGGCCCTGGCCCTCGGCTACCGCCATATCGACACCGCGGAGATGTATGGCAACGAGGACGCGGTCGGCGCCGGGATCGCCGACGCAGGCATCCCGCGTGACCAGCTTCATGTGACGACCAAGGTGTGGGTCGAGCATCTGGCGCCGGACGCGATCCAGCGCGCGTTCGAAGGCAGTCTCGCCAAGCTGAAGCTCAGTTTCGTCGATCTCTATCTGATCCATTGGCCGGCGCGGGGCATGGACCTCGCCGCCGCGCTGAGGGTGCTGATGCAGCTGCGCCAGGAGGGAAGGATCCGCGCGATCGGCGTCGCCAACTTCAACCTGCCGCTGATGAAGCAGGCGGTCGAGAAGATCGGCGCGCCGATCGCCTGCAACCAGATCGAATACCACGTCTTCCTCGACCAGACGCCGATGCGCGCCTATCTCGCCCAGCAGCGCATTCCCCTGGTTGCCTATGCGCCGCTCGCCCAGGGGCGGCTCGCCGATACGCCCGAACTGGCCGCGATTGCGAAGAAGCACGGCGCCTCGGCCGCGCAGGTGGCGCTCGCCTGGCTGCTCGAACAAGAGAACGTCGCCGCGATCCCGAAGGCGCAACGCCGCGAGAGCCAGCAGGCCAATCTCGATGCGCTGAAGCTCAAGCTCGATGCAGTGGATCTGAAGGCGATCGCGGCGCTTCCCAAGGACCGCCGCTTCGTCAATCCCGGCTTCGCGCCGGACTGGAACGCGAAGGCTTAACCCGGCAGGGTAGCCTCACACCGCTCGGGATCGGCCGGCAGAGAGATCGATTCGATACCGCTCGGTGGGCCGAAAAGCATCGCATCGTAGAACCGCATGAGGAATGCCGCCCAAGGCACCCAGAGGTTCGACTTGGCTCAGGACAATCGCCCCATCCTTGCTGCGCGTCCCGGCAGGCGCCAACCCATCAGACATTTCGCTCGCCGCCCACACGGACCTTAACCAAGCATTGCGCCAAATCATGGCACTATGAGGGAAAACCCGCGTCGGCGCTGTGACCACCCGGCCGGCGGCGCGATGCGCAGCGATTCATGACACTCCGGCGGCACATGACTTGGATCAAGGACGACGCGCCGGAATTGGCGATGCTTGTCGCCTGCCCAGCGTGCAATTGAGGTTCCGATTGGAGGGGCGATGTATCAGGTGCGCATCCACGGCCGCGGCGGCCAGGGCGTGGTGACGGCGGCGGAAATGCTGTCGATCGCCGCCTTCCAGGAAGGCCGCCATGCCCAGGCCTTTCCGAGCTTCGGCTCGGAGCGGACCGGTGCGCCTGTCGTCTCCTTCTGCCGAATCGACGACCGCGAGATTCGGGTGCGCGAACCGATCATGCAGCCCGATGCGGTGATCATCCAGGACCCGACCCTGCTGCACCAAGTGGACGTGTTCCAGGGCCTGAAGCCGGACGGCTATGTGCTGATCAATTCCGCACGCCGCGCGGAGGCGCTCGGCCTCGGCGATCTCGTCCGGCGCATCCCGCCCGATCATCTCCTGACCGTGCCGGCGAGCGAGCTTGCCGCGACCCATCTCGGACGGCCGCTGCCCAACGCGGCGTTGCTCGGGGGCTTCGCCGCCTTCGCCGGGCTGGTTCACATGGCGTCGATTGCCGCCGCCATCGGCGAGAAGTTCAAGGGCGGTGTCGCCGCCGCCAACATCGCCGCCGCGCAGGCCGCCTATGACTGGGTCCTGGCGGAGATGAGCGAAGCCAAAGCGAAGGAGCGCGTGTGATGCTGCAGCAGATCGAAGGATCGCGCGCCGTCGCCGAGACGGTCGGACTCTGCCGGCCGGAGGTGGTGTGCGCCTATCCGATCAGCCCGCAGACCCATATCGTCGAGGGCGTGGGCGAGCTGGTGAAGTCGGGAAGGCTCGCTCCCTGCGAGTTCATCAACGTGGAGAGCGAGTTCGCGGCCATGTCGGTCGCGATCGGCGCCAGCGCCGCGGGCGCCAGAACCTACACGGCGACCGCGAGCCAGGGACTCCTCTTCATGGTCGAGGCGATCTACAACGCTTCCGGCCTCGGTCTCCCGATCGTGATGACGGTCGCCAACCGCGCCATCGGCGCGCCGATCAACATCTGGAACGACCATTCGGATTCCATGTCGCAGCGCGACTGCGGCTGGCTGCAGCTCTTCGCCGAGACCAACCAGGAAGCGGCCGATCTCCACATCCAGGCTTTCCGCCTGGCCGAGGAATTGTCGCTGCCGGCCATGGTCTGCATGGATGGGTTCATCCTGACCCATGCCTATGAGCGGGTCGATCTGCCAAGCCAGGACCAGGTCGATCGCTTCCTGCCGCCGTTCGAGCCGCGGCAGGTGCTCGACCCCAAGGATCCGGTGACGATCGGCGCGATGGTGGGACCGGAAGCCTTCATGGAAGTGCGCTACCTGGCGCATTACCGGCAGCAGCAGGCGCTCGAGCGCATCCCAGAGATCGCCGCCGCGTTCGCCGCCGCCTTCGGCCGAGAATCCGGCGGACTGATCCGGCCCTATCGCTTGGAGGATGCGGAGACCGTCGTGATCGCGCTCGGGTCCGTGCTCGGCACGATCAAGGACGTGATCGACGAGATGCGAGCGGGGGACGTGAAGATCGGCGCCCTCGGCATCATCAGCTACCGCCCGTTCCCAGCGGCCGCCATCCGCGCCGCGATGCGCAACGCCAAGCGCTGGGTGGTGGTCGAGAAGGCGCTGGCCGTCGGGGTCGGCGGCGTGGTCGCGACCGACGTGCGCATGGCGCTCGACCCGGCGCTGCACCAGCCGGGCACGACCGCGATCGCCGGACTGGGCGGCCGCGCCATCACCAAGGCCTCGCTGCGGCGCCTGTTCAGCGAGGTCGTCGCCGGCCAGGCGGAACCGCTGCATTTCCTCGATCTCGACTGCCGTATCGTGAAGCACGAGCTCGCGCGCATGATCACCGACCGGCGGTCGGGGCCAATCGCGGAGAATCTGCTGAAGCATGTGGGCGCAGTCGCCGCGCGCATCGCCTGATTTCCGGAGACGCAGGATGAGCTACGCAACCGTCAAGTTCTACCAGACCGGCACCCATACGATCGGCAACCGGCTGCTGCCGCCGGAGGACCGCACGGTGCAGTCGGAGACCGATCGCGCCAATGCGCTCTCCTGCGGTCACCGCGCCTGCCAGGGCTGCGGCGAGGCCTTGGGTGCGCGCTACGCGGTCGATGCCGCGATGCGCGCGGCCGGGCGCGATCTCATCGCCGCCAACGCGACCGGCTGTCTCGAGGTGTTCTCGACGCCCTATCCGGAATCCTCCTGGCAGATGCCGTGGATCCATTCGCTGTTCGGCAATGTCGCCGCCGTCGGCACCGGGATCGCCGCCGCCATGAAGGCGAAGGGCAAGGCGACGCGGGTGATCGCGCAAGGCGGCGACGGCGGCACGACCGACATCGGCTTCGGCTGCCTCTCCGGCATGTTCGAGCGCAACGACGACGTGCTCTACATCTGCTACGATAACGAAGCTTACATGAACACCGGCGTGCAACGCTCCTCGGCGACGCCGCCCGCCGCGCGCACCGCGACCACCGCCGCGGTCGGCAAGGAGCCCGGCAACGTGTTCGGGCAGGGCAAGGACGTGCCGCGGATCGCGCTGGCCCACGAGATCCCCTATGTCGCGACCGCGACGGTCGCCAACCTGCGCGACCTCGAGGCCAAGGTGACGACCGCGATGGGCATGCATGGCGCGCGCTATATCCACGTATTCGTACCCTGCCCGCTGGGCTGGGGCACCGCCTCGCATGACACGATCAAGATCGCCCGGCTCGCGGTCGAGACCGGGCTCTTCCCGGTCTACGCCGGCGCGCGCGGGGAGGTGACCGAGGTGCTGAAGATCCGCGCCAAGCGTCCGGTCGAGGACTATCTCAGACCGCAGAAGCGCTTCGCGCATCTCTTCAGCGGTGTCGGCGCGCCGGAGACGATCGCCCGGTTGCAGGCCATCGCCGACCGCAATATCGCGCGCTATGGGTTGATAGACCCCGCGGCGGAGGCGTGACCATGGAAAGCAAGCCCTTCGCCATCACCCTCGACGTCGGCTCCAGCCGGGCCAACCACACCGGCAGCTGGCGCAGCGAGCGGCCCATCTACGCCGACCACCTGCCGCCCTGCAACGCCGCCTGCCCCGCCGGCGAGGACATCCAGGGCTGGCTCTATCTCGCCGAAGAGGGTCGCTATCGCGAGGCCTTCGAGGCGCTGACCCAGAACAACCCGATGCCGGCCGTGATGGGCCGGGTCTGCTACCACCCCTGCGAGACCGCGTGCAACCGCGCCAAGATCGACCATGCGGTCGGCATCAACGCGGTCGAGCGATTCCTCGGCGACGAGGCGATCCGCCTCGGCTGGAAATTCCCGAAACCCGCCAGCCGCAGCGGCAAGAGGATCCTGATCGTCGGCGCCGGTCCGTCCGGCCTCTCCGCCGCCTATCACCTGGCGCGGCGCGGTCATGACGTCGTGATCCGCGATGCGGGACCGACCGCCGGCGGCATGATGCGCTTCGGCATCCCGAAATATCGCCTGCCGCGCGAGGTGCTCGACGCGGAGATCGCGCGCATCCTCGATCTCGGCGTGACGCTGGAGCTGAACGCCAAGGTCGAGGATATCGGCGCGGCGATGCAGGGCTTCGACGCCGCCTTCCTCGCGATCGGTGCGCAGATCGCCAAGCGCGCCTATGTGCCGGCTTTGCACAGCGCCAAGATCCTCGATGCGGTCGCCGTGCTGCGCTCGATGGAGGGTGCCGAGAAGCCGATGCTGGGGCGGAGGGTCGTGGTCTACGGCGGTGGCAACACGGCGATGGACGTCGCCCGCACCGCGCGCCGGCTCGGCGCCGAAGAGGCGATCGTGGTCTATCGCCGCACCCGCGACCGCATGCCGGCCCATGACTTCGAGGTCGAGGAGGCGCTCGAGGAAGGCGTCATGATGAAATGGCTCTCCACCATCAAGCAGGCGGACGGCCAGACGCTCACCGTGGAGAAGATGAAGCTCGACGACAAGGGCTTCCCGCAGCCGACCGGCGAGTTCGACACGCTGGAGGCGGACAGCCTCATCCTCGCCCTCGGGCAGGACGTGGATCTCGGCCTCATCGAGAAGCTGCCCGACATCAAATCGAAGGACGGCGGCATCGCGGTCGATGGCGCGATGATGACCACCCTCCCCGGCCTCTTCGCCGGCGGCGATGCGGTGCCGATGGAGCGCACCGTCACGGTCGCGATCGGCCATGGCAAGAAGGCCGCGGCCAATATCGACGCCTGGCTCCGCGGCACAACCTATCGGAAGGCGGCGCCGCATACGGAGGCGGCGTTCGAGCGGCTCAACACCTGGTACTACACCGACGCGCCGCATCAGATCCGCGCCATGCTGGACGCCGCGCAACGCACCGAGTCCTTCGCCGAAGTGGTCCAGGGCCTGGATGAAAAGACGGCGCTGTTCGAAGCCCGGCGCTGCCTCTCCTGCGGCAACTGCTTCGAATGCGACAACTGCTACGGCGTCTGCCCCGACAACGCCGTGATCAAGCTCGGCCCCGGCAATCGTTTCAAGATCGACTACGACTTCTGCAAAGGCTGCGGCCTCTGCGCCGCCGAATGCCCCTGCGGCGCCATCGACATGGTGCCGGAAGAGACCTAAGCACCAGATCGGACATCTTGTCAGGAGTCGTCAGTCGCTCCCACGGCGCCCGACCATCGGCGCGCCATCGCGACGCCATAATCCCGGCCCAAGGTGCTTTGGGGCTGTCGCAAGGGAAGGGCGATGGGGAAATTCTGGCGCGACGACCCGATGGCGATGTTCGGCTCGGCCCGGCAATGGAGCGTGCGGCAACTCCTGGCCGCGATCGCCGTCGCAATCCTTGCCCTCGCGGTGATGCCCGGCTGCACGTGGCTGTTCGGCACCTGGAGGATGCCGGCGCCGGGTATTCCGACGGTCGAGCCTGGAGGCGGCCGGGGCGGAAGCACCATCGTCTATCCGGCCAAACCTCCGACCATCAGCGATGCGCCGTCGCAATTCGTTCAACCGTCGACTGGCTATCGCAGCCTCGGCGGCGCCTTCATCTATGATGGCGGCCTGCTCATCGTGAAAGCGAAGGGCGGCACCGATGCACCGCTCAGCGAGCGAGATCTCGACGTCGGCCTCGCCTTCGGCCGGGAGGTCGCCGCCCACAACATCGACCGGCTCGATCCCACCGCGCTGGCAAACTGTATCGGCGATGGGGACCGGCCGGAGACCGCGATACAGGTGTTGAACCTCGCCAACCGAATCGACGAGGTTCGCGCCGGCATCGCCTGCGCGCGGATGCGCAATCCGGGAGCGCAGTGGATCGGGTCGAGCCTGATGGCGAACGATCGCCGCGCCGTCTCCTATGTGCTGCTGGAGCGTCACAACGGTGAACGCATCGGCCTCTTTACGGACGTTATGGGCTTCGTCCCCGCAGTTGCCGGCGGACCGCTTCGCCCGTAGAAGAGAGACTGCGTGCTCGGCACGTCTTGGGGTCATCCATGTCGCGCATTCTCATCACCGGCAATGCCGGGGGCGGCAAGTCGGTGCTGGCGCGGAAGATCGCGACCAAGCGTGGGCTGCCCTATCATGAGATCGACTGCATCGTCTGGCGGCCAGGCTGGGTCGAGGCGCCGCTTGCGGAATACGAGGCGGATCACGCGCGGCTGATCGCCGGCGAGAGCTGGGTGCTGGACGGGCTCGGCTGGCTCGAATCGGCGCCGGCGCGTTTCCAGCGCGCGACCGAGGTCATCCTGGTCGACATGCCGCTCTGGATGCATTTCTGGCTGGCGGCCGAGCGCCAGTTCGCCTGGATGCAGGGCCGGCTCGAGAACCCGGTGGCGGGTATCGCCGAGCCTCCCACGACGGCGGGCATGTTCCAGGCGCTCTGGGAGACCGATCGCGACATGATGCCGACGCTGCGAACGCTGACCGACGAGGCGGAACGCGCCGGCAAGATTGTCACGCGGATCCGTTCGGTCGAGGAACTGAACCGGGCGGCGGAGGCCGGCTGAAGCCTACTGCGCCGGCTCGACACGGACGCAGGAGAGATTGAAGGCGACCGCGTCCTGGTCCTCGGGCGCATTCCGACAGAGCGGCAGGAACAGCATCTCAAAGCGCAAATAGGACTTGCCGACGAGGTAGGGCTTGCCGCGGACGCTCATCGGCGCCGCGCGCTCGATGAGGCGATCGTAGGCCCGGAACCAGCGTTCTGGGAAAGGATCGGGCATGGCCGAGACATAGGTGCCGGTCAGGCCCTGGGCCCGGAACTGCTCGACATGCGCACTGCCCAGATAGCGGAACAGCCCGTCATAGGCGCGATAGCGGTTCCTGTGCCCGTCGAACTCGATCAGGCAGATCCATGGCAGCAGTTTCGGGAAGTCAGCCGGATCGAACCGGGCGCGTGCCGGGAGTCGTCCCGCCCGCGGCCAGGAGGACCACGCCTCCAGCAGCAACTTCAGCTCCTGCGCTTCGGGCCGGTCCGCGAAGACGAGATCGGGATCCTCCGCGACGCCGCCGAACCATGTCTGTCGTTCCGGGAGAGCCATGCCCGCCATGATTGGGCGTGACCGCCGGACCGTCAAGCGACCGACGCACACGGATGGGTGACGTTCGGTATCGGCGGTGCTAGTTTGCCGTTCCCAAATCGATTCCCGCCGGAATGACGCCGCGCAAGATCATCTTCGACACCGATCCCGGCCAGGACGACATGGCGGCGATCCTGATCGCCTTCGCCTCGCCGGAGGAGATCGAAGTCGTCGGCATCGTCGCCGTCGCCGGCAACGTGCCGCTGCACCATACCGCGCGCAATGCGCTGAAGGTCTGCGAGCTCGCCGACCGCCAGGACGTGCCGGTCTTCGCCGGCTCGGAGCATCCGCTCGGCCGCAAGCTGGTGACCGCCGAGCATGTGCACGGCAAGACCGGGCTCGACGGTCCGGATCTGCCCGAGCCGAAGATGAAGCTGCAGCCGAAACCCGGCGTCGATTTTGT
>Ga0335069_10013103_pt1 | contig 11651 bp, 19 predicted proteins | sample Lox_Sample_11_FD_206714 | JGI IMG/M metagenome (GOLD analysis project Ga0335069, IMG submission 206714) | Soil microbial communities from Loxahatchee National Wildlife Refuge, Florida, United States - Lox_Sample_1.1 | ecosystem: Environmental > Terrestrial > Soil > Wetlands | place: USA...
CACTTCTAGATTTAATGAGCTATCAAGTTAATTTTTCGCAGGTGGTTTAGATTTGAACCTAAATGTGATCCTGCCCTTAGTAAGGTCATACGGTGAAATATCCATCTGAACCCAATCACCGAATTTTACGTTGATATTATGCAACCTAATCTTGCCGCTAAGGTGAGCCAACAGAACATGACCATTTTCAAGTTCCACTCTAAACATCGCATTGGGTAGCACTTCAATAACCTGCCCAATTGATTCAATAAATTGTTCTTTCATGTGTCTTATTTATCCGGTTGAGCGTTTTTTAGCTCATAATATTTTTTAAGGGCACTCTGTGCATTGCATACAATTGCTGAGTAACCAGAACCAGAATCATTTCCAAGTCCATGAAATCTATCCAACTGTTCTTCACATTGCAATGTATGAGATATCAAATCTTCTAGTGCCTTTGCAAGTTCAATGATAATTTGATTGTTCATGAAATTAACTCAGGAGGGTAGTAACATTACTACCCTCCCAATTCCTTTTAGATTCGGCTACGACGGCTGGCTCGTTCAGCTTCTTCCTTGGTGTAGCAAACTGCTACGATGATCCACTTCTGTGGAACAGGAAGACCATTCTTCCGATAATAATCTAGATCGGATTCTGGATCGTCGATCTGACTCCAAACAACCCACTTCTTATCATATGCACGGCAAACGATTTCGTGACGCTTATCCATTTATAAACCTTGAAAATTATATAATTTACATGAACTCTTTGGTTTCATGTTGTAGCAACATGCTTACAAAGCTATGTATAATGCAGATAAGATTAGTTGTCTAGTGGTTTTAAAATTAAATATTGGTTGTCATGTATAACAATCAAATCATCTTGGATTGAATTCACTTCATATTCTGGGCCCAATTCTCGTTCTAATAACTTTGAATCGCTTTTGAATGTGAAATCCAGAGCACATTTATTCAAATCATTATTAGATACATAACCAAATTTTTTAATATCAAAAATCCTACTAGAATAACTGGAATTTAAAAATAATTGATTTGAATCAATAGCTACTGATTCCAATAGACTATTGGAAAAAAACATTCCGATATTCTCATTCGTGTGGGTCTGACCGGTGTATGGTAAATCAATTGCTTTGGGATCTAGATTGATCCACTTTTCCAATTCCTCTTTTTCAACCGAGTAATTTTCATGATCATCCATATGATACCCTCTGAAATGCCAACTTTTCACATTAGTTAAATTATTGATCTGTTGAAGTAATGATACAATGGTATCTGGTAGTTGAAGATTTCTGAGCAATTCAACAAATACCAGATAAAACCCATGAGGGTTAGGTGCTGGGCTGACCTCGGTATCCAAAATATTCAAATCACTTTTTTCAATAAACTTACTTAAATCAAGCGCAGGTTCTTTTTGTGGACAAAATAACACAACGACCACGCATTTACTGTCATCAATCTTGGAGTGATATTCGTCAATGCTTACTAATGGTAGCACCAAATAATCTAAAATATGTGGTATTAATCCCTCGTTAATCATTCTAAACCTCCAAGATCACTCATGTCAGATGCACCTTGATCTACTGCATCTTCTGCTGAAATTCCCTGAACGTCAGCGTCATCGAGTGTTTCTGAATCTACATCTTCATCATATAGATCCATAATTTCATCACTGAGGTTTTGCACCAATCTTCTGGGAACTAGAATTTCAATCAACCAGATTTTTTCCAGTCGCATTTTTGCTTTTTTTGTGCCTGGAATATAGTCGTTTGGCGTTCTTATTTTGATTGGTACTTCTTCGTGACCGATCTTATACCCAATTCTTGTACCATGCGTAACTAAACGCATTCCACCAGCAGGATCTGGCATTTTTTTGTATTTGTATTTTAGAGTTAATTTTACCCAGTATTTGCTAACAAATGGGCCTGAAACAATAACGCCATCTATCCAATTAGAAAATGCATACAAGTTTGATGTGTCGAAATAGTCTTCAACATCGATTAGAATATCAGTTAAATCTTCAGAGTCTGTGACTCGGGATATAACATTTTGAACTGCACTAGGATTAAGTTTGTCTACCATAAACATATTTATGCCATAAACAAATCAATGCTAAGTTAAAATGGTGCGGGAGATCCACACCATTTTATTTTAAACGATTATTCGTCACCATACATTTGGAGAATGGTTTTTATGACAGGGTGTCTTTCAACATCACTGTTGTCGAATTTGATTGCAGCCAAACCATCTTGATTTGAAAATCTTGCAAGTATATCTTTTAATCCGTTATTTTCAAATCCTCGATCGTGCTGAGTAACATCGCCTGTTACTAGAATCTTTGACCCAAAACTAATTCTAGTAAGAGCCATTTTGATTTGATTAGGTGTGCAATTTTGGGCTTCATCAACTAAAATGAGTGCGAAACTTTAAAAAATAGAAAGATTTTCAAAAATAAAAAAATTTTCAATAGCACCACGATAGTGGATAACTATCAATATAAACACACTATTTAGGAATTTTTAAACTATGGGCGCGAAAACACCACAACATATAGCTGATCAAATCGTTAAAGATTATATTGAATTCGGAAATAAGGCTGAATTGAGTAGAAAATATGGCATATCAGGGCCAACGGTTTATAGTATAATTAAAAAATTTGTGGCTATTGATAAATTTCCTAGAATTCCCGTTGCAAAGCAAACTAAAATTTTATTTTTACACAATGAAGGGTTAGGGATAGGTGATATAGCTAACATGGCTGACGTAGACAAACATACCGTTCACAAAATATTAAACGATGCCAAACTTATTCCTAACGAGACAGTTGGACGGAATATTAAAAAATTGCAAAAATTTTCGTTTGATGAAATAATAGATCTTCTAGAAATTTCAACGGATCATGCCTGCTCAAAAATAGGAGTGAGAAAAGAGGCTATATACGGGTATTTCAAAGAAAATGGGCTACCATCTCCTGTTGAACAAATCAAGTCTAGACGATTTAACCGACTTTCTGAAATGTGGCCAATGGATAAATTGAAACCATTGCTAAGAAAATCTCTTAATCACGCAGTTGTAACAACTGGGTATGATGATGGAACTTTATTGGAATATATAGCTAAATGTGGTGAAACGTATGAGCCTAAATTTATTTCATATAAAAATATTACCGAAGAGATAAAAATTGCTATGATAAGAGACTATGTAATTAATGATATACCAAAACGAACTATTTCAGAAAATTATAATGTAAGCTCATCTAACTTAAATAGAATTTTCAAAGAAAATGAAATACAAGTAAAATCACTTATGCGAGATAATGCCGAGTATTTGGATTATCAAAAACTAGCGAGATCGCTTACTGCGGTTATGTTGCGACATTATAATATTGAATCTAAACCTGGATTTCATATTGATCATATTATTTCTATCCGTGATGGATTTGAAATGAAAATACCTGTGCAAATTATTGCCAGTTTTGAGAATATCCAGATTTTACCAACGCTGGATAATCTCAAAAAAGGAAAGGCATCATGGCAAACAAAAGATGAATTGTTTGCCAAATTGGGTATTAAAGATGTTAATCTTGGTACAGATCAAGTATCTTAGCCACCATTGGATGACGCTCAACTTCATTCTTAGTAAATTCAACTAACTTAATTCCGGGAATATTTTTTTCACGGATTCTAGCAACGAAATCGAGCAATCCATTATATTTTATATCAGTTTGCTCAATATCACCTGTAACAATAATTCTAGTTCCTTCTCCGATACGAGTTAAGATAGCTTTGAGTGCGTTTGGTGAACAATTCTGGGATTCATCGAGTACAACAATTGCGTGCTTAAAAGTCCTACCTCTAATCATCGCAATCGGGCAAATTTCTATTGTTTCTTCCTCTAAAAGCTTAGTAAGCTGAGTTTTGGAGAAATATTCAAGGAATATATCCATAATTGGTCTTACATATGGCATCATCTTATCAATTAATGAGCCGGGAAGGAATCCGATGTCATTATCATCTACTGCAATATTTGGACGAGTAATTACAATTTTTTTAATTCTACCCTCAATGAATTCTTTGATGGCGAATGTTGCTGCAATGAGGGTCTTACCCGTTCCTGCACTGCCCATGGCAACGATTAAATCGTTATTAAGATCTTCCAAATACTCTATGTATGTTTCTTGTTTAATATTCTTAGGAATTAATTTTACTTTATTTTTTGCAGGTGCTCGAAAATTATCTAAATTAATTATATTATCGTCATTTGTTTGTTGCTTGTTTTTGTATCTACCGTTGGCTTTAGTTTTAGTTGTGCGCTCAACTCGTTGATTACGTCTGCTCAAATGGGATTCTCCTTAATTGCAGTTCCTGCTATTATTTATTGGTTTTTGGCGGTAGTTAATTTTAATGCATCACTATGATAAATATTTGGGAACATGTGAGGCATAGTCAGTGACAAGTAATATCAATCCAAATTTAATTAATCCAAACTTTCCTGTAAGTGATCAAGATAATTCATCACAAGGGTTCAGGGATAATTTTTCAGCAATTCAACAAGATTTTGCCACTGCCGCTCTAGAAATTTCAAATTTGCAGAGTATTTCTATTGGGTTAACCGGTAATGCAGTGATTGCCTCGTCAGTGACATTTGGTCCAGGTGCAAATTCAATAGTTCTCTCGACTTCATTTGCACCCAGCACAAGTTCCTTTGTTCCAACCTTTTCAGGTTCAAGTGCTCTAAAAATACCGGTTGGATCGACAAGTCAAAGACCATCGAGTTCTTCAACTGGTATGATACGATATAACACCGATTTATCCCTTGTTGAATTTTGTGTAGGATCAAATAGCTGGGCAGCGGTAGGTGCAGGGACAACCGGTCCAACTGGGCCTGCAGGTGCAGCTAGCCTAATTACCGGTCCAACTGGACCAACCGGCATACAAGGAATATCAGGTCCAACGGGTCCTACAGGTGCTGCATCAGTTGTTACCGGTCCTACTGGTCCAAGTGTGACGGGACCAACTGGAGCATCCTCAATGGTAACAGGACCAACTGGACCAGCGAGTAACGTGTTTACTGGCGGTACGATCACACAGGCATTGATTGTTTCAAATAACACCATATCGACTTCAACATCATCAGGTGCATTGGTGGTAACCGGTGGAGTAGGCATTGCAGGAAATGAAAATGTGGGAGGTAACCTTAATGTTACTGGAAATATTTTTGTTTCAAACGTGTCTGCAAGTGCCGTAGGTATAGGTTTACTAACTCCTCCATTGGCTTCACTTCAAATTTCAGCAAATAATAGTAACAACCCAGAAGTTTTATTTGATGCATATACTCAGTCTGCATCGACAATGGCAAGTGGAATCGTTATGAGAACTGCTAGAGGATCGCAGGCCATTCCTATTGCAGTTGCATCAGGAGACGTGCTGGGATTTATTAATATACAACCGTATACAGGTTCACAATTCTCAACTTTTCCTTCCGCACAAATAGCATTCATCGCCGATGAATTACATAGCCAGACCAATATGGGATCGCAAATAGCTCTTCGCACAACTCCAATTGGCAGCAATGTTATGGTAACGACTATGGCTATAGATGGAACTTCTGGTGTATCAATTTTTGGTAACGTGCAAGTTTACGGCAATGAGCAAATAACAGGTAATCTAACTGTCAATAATGTTAATGCAAATTCCAGCACTTTTGGCAAAATTTTTGTTAGCAATGACCTGAGTTTAACAGGTAACTCGCAGAGCAATATTTCATCGTTCACTGGTAATTTGAATTTGAATAGTTCTAATGTTTACGTGAATGGTAACCTAATTGTTGAATCTAATGTCAATGTGTATGGTTCCTCTAATATAAATTCTCTGTCAACAAATAATTTAGTGGTGGTTAATACAGCTACGTTCGATTACCCAATACAAAATCCACAACAAATTAATACAGCATTTAATTTAACCGCAGGGTTCAACTCGTTGAGTATTGGACCAATCACGCTGAATGCTGTCGTGAATGTACCCAATAATTCTGTTTGGAAGATTGTGTAAGTGATAAATAAATTTGCATTAATTTAAGAGGAACATACCATAGCAATAGTTTTAGACCCAGTGAATGGCTCGATTTTACCAGTAAGTGTTACAACCAGTTCACTTATTACGGGTAATATCACAGTAAGTAATTCAACAGTTACGAATTCAAATGTATCCGTTGCAAATATTACCACATTGAATTGCAGTAATGCGGTATTTGCATCATCGAATATAACCGTAGCAAATATCACTACATTGACCGGTAGCAGTGCTTCATTCTCATCCTTCAGTGCATCTGGGACATCAACCGCAAGTACGGTTGTTGCCAATTCCGTTCAGAGCAATAGCGCGGTCATATCAGGCAATGTGTATGTTTCAAACCTTTCAGTTTCTGGTAGTGTAATATCATCATTAACTGTTAATGGATATTTGCATGCAACAAGTAACGATGCGTTGCTTTATACTAACACAAATGCAGCGTTAACATCATCGAACGTTGCTCTTACATTGACAAACTGGACACAGTCTTTTGATAGAGTTGGTACCAATTTCAATGCAGCAACAGGTATTTTTACTGCACCAGCCACGGGATACTATAGAGTATCAGGTCGAATAGTGTATGCAGCCAATGCAGGTGTAGTAGGAGCACAATATTCAGCTAATTTGAATGTTTCGGGAAATACCATTGTTTCCGGATCAGTATTTCAGACCTCAACATCAAATACAGCAGTCTCTGTTTCTGTTGATTCGGTGGTTTCAATGCAAACTGGACAGACATTATCGTTGCGTGCATTCCAAACATCTGGTAGTAATATCTCTATATCTTCTGCACCATCACAGACATATTTTTCAATTAACGCGGTGCCTTAAGCACCGTTTTTTGGATTAGTTTGCAGTGCGAGTTTCTCTGCTTTTGGTATGACGTGTGTAATCATGTGCTGTATCTTTTTGGTATAGGCTGTTCCTGTTGAATCATACGCAACTAGTGTTTTTGCTAGGATTGCAGCATTCATACTATTGTGTGATCGCATATAATGTCTAGCATTTCGAAATTTGCTATATGCGGGGTTTGTGTTCAAATTGTGCATATATGCTGATATACTTTGTTGGTAATTTTCATACTGTGCAAATTGATCTGAATCACGTGATGCTTTTTGACCGAACAATGATGCGTTATTCTGAGCAAAATCTGATGTTCCCCAACCACTTTCTAGAGCAGCCTGCGCCAGGGTGAGTTCTGATGGTATGACATCAACTTTAAGCAATAAATCATTTATGTTATCGGATTTATACGTTGCACAAATATTTTTGTATCTGGCTTTTTGCTCACCGGTTAAATGTGATAGATTATTTCTGATACTCAATAGAAATTTTCTATCAGAAAGAATTTTATTGTTTTGTTTATCAACGAGTGGTTTAATTTTTGAAATGAATTCTTTCTTTAATTCAGCAGGTGATTTGTCGTCGGTGTCTAATGTCACCTCAGGTTTAACTTGTTTAGTTGGTTCAGATTTCTTTGTGGGTTTATACTTACTAATGTCAATGACAGGATCGGGATCAGGTAAGGGAGTCAAAACATCACTATCATCTTTATACTGTGTTGTAGATGAAGAAGTTGCCGCATGAGTTGGCTGATTGAATTTCGATGCTATATCTGCACCACCATGTAGTAACCCCAAACCTAATGCTGCGGTTCCTAATGTTTTTCTGAACGATGCCTCGTCCAATTCGGTTTCAAATAAATCATCTAAACGCATCCGAGATACTCCTGAATTGTGTATATCATAATATGACCTTTCCGGCTAGTCAATTTCTTGACATTTATTTCGCCGGCTCCTTCAACAAGCGCGTGAAGCCCCACGCGGAGAACATAAAAAATGCCCTCTTATTACAATATCTTTTTCACCTGTTACGGGCTCGATTTCTCGATCGAGCAGATATTGTGATTCTTATCATTTATTTCAGTAAGTTCAACTCCTGTGCAATCACAGTAAGTAGATGAAATAAACTTTGTGTTTCAACTATTTATATTTATTGTGGACTTTTTACATGACCTGGATAAAATCAGATGAGTATATATGATATTTACGATTGGATCGATGAAATTAACAATTACTGTTATTTTGTTTTCAAATGAATTAAATATTCTGTGAATTGAAGGATAAACAAATGAGTGAGGTTATTCAGTTTCCTGGTAAAACAAAACGACGCAGAAAACAAATTGATGGTTTGATAGTTGAAAAACTAGACACACCTCAAACCCATTCAGATATAGGTCAGGCCAATTTTACCTGCGCTCATTGTCATCATGCAGGCAGTTTCAATTTTACAAATATAATTTTTAAGAGTATTGATTTTTTTTGCTCACATTGTGGGTCTTCGTATAGAATAACAAATCCCATGTTTACTAAATCAATTTTAAAACCATGAAAATTGATTTATTGAAATAAATGTTTTAATATCGTAATATGCCAGATAGTAATTTAACCAATAGCTTGACTAAGATGACTTCAGAAGAACTTGATAAAAAATATTCAGATCTAACTCATAGATTTGACGTATGTAGACGCCTTAATTTAGGACAGAATGTCCAGAATCAAATTCTGGATCTGATAGGTCTTGTAACATCAGAAAAAGATAAGCGTCTACAAGAATTAATGAAACAAGAAGAAAAGCAGGTAGTTGTGGATACCGATCCAATCGAAGTTTACGTTCAAAAACCACTACCTGATTTTCAATAAAATAATTGACAAATTTTTGACAGTTAACATACTGCAAATATTATAAAAATAATAAAGGCATAAAATGCAACCAGAATTCAGTGTTAACACAAGTTTCACTTCGGTGTTCAATATTACACGACTTATCCATAATGAATTTAGATCTAGCGCATGTGAACTGACACTTGATCTTGATCTGATTATAGATGGAAAACATAAACCAGGATCACATGATGCGACTCTAAAAGCACAAAAATACTGGGTAGAAAACGTTTTAAATCAATGTGTTGCCTATAGCATTTACACAACTGCACCTACTACACTATTCGAGACAATTGGCAATCAATTGATGTTCTGTCCTGATGAACCGGACGATTTCATTTTGTTATCTCTTATACATGCAAAACTCAATGCCATTGGCAATGGGTGTATTGTAGTTAGTGCAGCAACTCTTCATACTGATACTAGTTTTGGTTTCAACAATACGACAGTTGGGAACCCACTGGTTGCATTGCCTGATATTTCGGAATGGATGGGCGAAAAACGGTATTTTGATCAACCATGGTGGAATAGACCGGATGGCAGTATGTTCGATGTTTTTTGTGAAGAAGGGGATGATGTCAATGAAAAACCAGATATTTTTATTGATTTGATATCTAGATTTAAAGAGGATGACGAAGAACCGTCAAAGACTGAAAACAGCAAGTCGGCAGAAATCATCAAACCAAATTTTAAACCTAAACTAATCATTAATGAACACTTCAAGCCAGATCAAGATTAAATTGAAGAATAGAACAATATATAAAGATGGTACCGTAATATGTAAGCCAGATGCATTAGAAACTATATTATATAGTGGAAGAACCCTTGATACGGTTATTGCTGAACCATCTTATGATATTGATTTGTATAACGCATCTAACAAGTTATTAGATACTAACTTCCTTGAGATTTTAACATGTTCTGAACCAATCTACGAAAATTTCAATTGGTTTGAATTATGGAATACACCAAAAGAATATATTGATTTAGATTTAGAAAAGTTTATATATGAAAAGTGTAAAAATGATCTAGAGCTAGATCGTGCCATAAAAGAAATGAAAATGTTTAAGGATCGAAATATGTATCCTATCCTTAAACATATAATCTATTTAGTTGATGAATGGCGAAGTAGAAAAGTTTTATGGGGTGTTGGTCGTGGTAGTTCAGTTAGTAGCTTCGTTCTATTTTTGATTGGCATAAATCGAATTAATCCAATTATTTGGGAATTAGACGTTGAAGACTTCTTAAAATGACGAATTATCATGATTTCTCTGAATGTTGTGTAGGTCAATATATGTCTATGCATAATGAAACTACCGGATATGAATATTTTGGTAGGATACTATCTGTTGACATGGAAAATTCACAAATTTCATACCAATTTACAGTAAGGACCAATCCTGTCCGAGAATTTTTTGACAACATAGATATAGTATCTAGATGCTTTGCGTTGGCCAATAGCCATATAAAATTCACATTTTATTCCGATGAAGTTCATTTCAGGTTAGCGTTGCAATGAAACATGATTTCTCTGAATGTTATGTGGGTCAATATTTGATAATTCGAGAACAACCTCGATACAGCAAATATATTCATTATGGAATTATAACTGATATCAAAAAAACAAAACATTCGGGCACACAAATAATCTATTCCATCAAAACGCTTGGTGAACCAGGTGAGGTTAGATTAGGTTGCTCATGTTATGACAATGATACGATATTGAACACCGATCATTTAACATTTGAATTCTACGATACAGAAGTGCAAATGAAACTCATGTTCTGACATGCTCTGATTCTGAAGTAAATAAACTATATACTTTATATATATAGGAGATAACATGGCACGAAATTTAACTATGCGTGGCAGACCAATTGATTACAATAAGATGCGTCAGAATAACAGTTTGAAGCCAGCTATTGGCAATGCCGGCGTGAATGCTAGAGGAGATTTGCTGGGTAAAGGCGGCGTCATTCTAAAAACTCAGGAACAAATTGAAGCGGAATGGGCTCGTGCTAAAGCGGCGATTGCTGCTAGTTTAGGTGATGAACAAACTATTGACATTAAGGAAGATGCATCTTCGTTCATGAAACAAACAAAAAAAGTGGTGCAGCCTGATCAAAATTTTGAACCTATTTCAGAACCTTTACCTCCTGCTCCAGCCAAGCACACCCGTCGAAAAATAATTGATTCTGACGTGTAAGTTTCTGATCTGATTTGAAGGTTGACAATGAATTCAAAATATAAAGTTGGACAATTTATAAAATATAGATTGCCGAGAAATGTTGAATGGCGATATGACAAAATTGTATCAATTGATCCAATCGGTCGACAAGGTGGAATGACATTAGAAAATGACTGGTGGTACGTGTTCGAGACTGATGAAATTGAAATTTTAGATGTTGACGAAACACAGTTCAATCTTTTAAAATCATAAGAAAAGAGGATAAAATGGATATTGAAAAAAACAAACTAATTCCACTAAAGGGTAAAGTCCTAGTTAATAATATCGAGCAGGGTGAAAAACGTACTGTTGGTGGTATCATCCTTTTGGATGATAACGGAAAAGAGCAAGGAATTAGAAGCCGCTGGGCTCAAGTTTATGCAGTTGGTCCAGATATTACTGACGTTAAGGTTGGTGAGTGGGTCCTTATTTCTCACGGACGATGGAGCCGCGGTGTTGAATTAAAGAATACTGCTGGTAAGGTGGTTACCGTTATTCGACAGGTGGACTATCCAGATGCTATTCTTCTCGTCCAGGAAGAGAAACCGGAACATCTTTCACAATATGATGATCCATTCCTTGTCAAGAGAAATGCACATGTGAGAGAATTGGACAATATTTGCGATGAAACTAT
>Ga0335069_10013104_pt1 | contig 11650 bp, 11 predicted proteins | sample Lox_Sample_11_FD_206714 | JGI IMG/M metagenome (GOLD analysis project Ga0335069, IMG submission 206714) | Soil microbial communities from Loxahatchee National Wildlife Refuge, Florida, United States - Lox_Sample_1.1 | ecosystem: Environmental > Terrestrial > Soil > Wetlands | place: USA...
CGCCTCCTCCGCCCCGCCAATCCCCCGCCCAACCCTGCCGCAATCAGCGCCTCCGCCGGAATGCCCAACCCCGCATGCAACCGGCGAATCATCGGCAACGTCAACCGCCGCTTATGATTCAACACCTCCGCCACGCGCGCCCGGCTCCCAATGAACGCCTCCAAATCGCGCCGGCTCAACCCCCGCTGCTCCATCACAAACTCAATCGCCGCCACCGGGTCCGGCGCCTCGATCGCGTGGTGCTTCGCCTCCCACGCATCCACGAGCGTTGCCAGCACATCAAGCCGATCCCCTTCCGGAGTATTGGCGCGAGCATCCATCAAACCCTCAATCTCCTTGAGCGCTCGTTGATAGTCCCGCTCGTTCTTGACCGGCTTCAGTTTCATGGTCCACATCTTCGCCAAAATCGCTTACGCCTGCCAGGCGCGAGTTGCGGCCGAAATACTCTCATTGGTTGTCGGTGGCTTGCTGATGTCTCGCTTCGCATCGGCGGACTCCCCGGCCCAAAGGCCGGGGCTAAACGAATGTGGGAATCGGGAGGGTGAAGATCGACAAATCCCTGAACGCTTTCTCACCCCTCCTCCCACACCCCCACCCAATTCCCCCCTCTCCCCGCGGATCCCGCACCGCCGCCACGCACAAATTCTCCTCCCGATAAACCCCCTTGACCGCTTCCCACCGCCCGTTCCACCAACCTCTCAGTTCCCACGGCCGCGGCAACACCACGTCCCTTTCCCAACGACATCCCCCCGCACCCCCGCGCTCCATCACCCCTCACGCGCTCACGCGTTTCCGCCGTCCAATCCCAGCCGCCGCCCCGCTCAACCCGATCGCCAGCATCAACACACTCGCGGGTTCGGGAACACTTTGACCCACAACGAGGTTCCCGGTGGATGAGCCGCTGATGGTGAGATTGCTGGTCGCTCCCAGAATCGAGGTTCGCATGTTGAATACGCCTTGCGTCCCGGGGCCGAGATTTCCGAAGAACTCGTTCAAATACTGCGAATTCAGTCCGGCCTGCTGCGACGGAAAGAGGAGCGTTGCCTGCAGCAAAGAGTCGGAGCCGGCAACAGAATGGTCCGGGATCAGCAACGCGTTGGAAAGCGTTGCATCCAGGAAGACGGTCGACCCGTTGGTAATGGACAGAATGCAGTCGCCCAAATCGAAATTGCCATTGGAATCGGGGGTGCTCGAGAGAAGCTGGAATCCTGAGAGGGAAATCTGCGATCCGATGATGGTTTCGTTGGCGGTGTTGGATGTGACGGTGGTTCCGTCGTTATAGGTGGCGAAGGCGTCGGAAGAGGTGGTGATGGAGAGGGTTGACGTGTTGCTGTTGTAGTTCATTCCGGTGCTGGTGCCGGTCTTGGTGCCGGTCGGAGCCATCTTAGGCGGTGGCGGTGGCGGTGGCGGGACCTGCGGCGTTGCATACCCCTTGTAGGCGCCGGTGCCGCCGAAGTTTGCGCTCAGGGGGATTTGCGACCAGATGAAATCGCCTTTTGCAATGTTGCCGCCGGTAAAGTCAATCGTCTTGCCGCCGTTGGAAATCGTGGTGGTGGGAAACGCGGCGCCGCCGGTCGAGGCCGGATCAAACGTGTCGCCGCTGGTAAGTTCAAGGTGGAGGTCGGTGATGGCGACGGATGTCGAATTTTTAATGAGCGATCCGCCCGCAAATCCGCGGGAGGTGAACACCTGGGCATCGCCTCGATTGGCATCGCCGATCGCCCCCAGGCCACCGGCCCCGTTGTGTTTCCCGCCGGCATTGTCGTCGAACTGAACTTTGATCTGAGCCGCAGCCGCATACGCCGTGCAGAGAAACAAGGCCAGCGCCGCCATCCCAAACCGAGCCGCACTCTTTACCGAGTTCACTGCAAGCTTCGTTTTCATGACCGCTCCTGAAGGGATATTGTTAGCAGTTTGTCCCAATAACGACCCCGCGCGCCAGACCCGAACCATGGCGCAGGGCACAGTCAAAAATGGGCACAACACGAACTACAACGTGACAAAATGAAATGAATCCACCGAACTTTACATCGAAAAGAGACCATGTCAAATAAAATCGGTTTCTTCACGAAGCAAACAAACGACAAATGCGCAAAACTAGATCATGCCATATAATGCGAGGCATCGCTCATTCGACGCGCCGGAATCAAAGCTCCCAGCCGCATCATCAGCAGCGGATTTCGGTTCTGCGATTTCGATTGCCCTCATCTCTCCTCCCACGCTCCAACCCAATTCCCCCCCCTCGTATCTCTGACCACCGCCGCGACTGACGTGAAGAAATGCGAAACGACGGTCGTCGGGAAGGCCAAGGAACTCACGAAAGCCCAGGCCCGGGTCAAGGCCGGCAAGTAACGGTCAACCCACGTGCAGGGCGCGCTACCGCGCGTCCTGCACTCTCATCTCGAAGCTTCCCCCCCCAAAAACCCGGCGGCATCCGCAGCACAATCACACCCGGCATCCCCCATTTTCGGATTTATTGAAAAATCTAAATGCGTTTGACGTATACTTTGCCTGTTGCAACCGAGCGCCATTCAACCCGCAATCCCTCGCCTCCGCGTCGAGGCCCGTTGCCCCGCCGATCCGGAGGCGTGCATCACTTCGCCGAAAGGCAAAGGAGCACACAATGGACGACGTACCGATTTGCCCCGACTGGTGGCCCGCAGTCCTTTGGCGCCTCCACTTCCCCGTCCCCGGCGTCCACGGCCCCAAAGGCGGACCGGGCGGACCCGTGAACTATCCGCCCATCCTCAACGAGATTTTCGCCGGCCTCAGCATGCACACCTTCAGCTATCTTCTCAGTGATCAGAAAGCCGCCCAGCAAATGCGCGACAGCCTCGAAACCCAGATCGCCTCCCAGATCAAGCAGCTTAGCGTCGCCCACAACAAGGGCAACCGCTGATCCTTCCTTCCACCGGCGAGGTGGCTACACCACCTCGCCTTTCCCGAGAAATTCCCGCACCCCCGCCCCAGCCCATCGTATAATACTCCCATCATCTTCCGGCCACTTCCGTTCGGCCGAAACCAACCGCAGACGTGCCGTACCTCATTCAGAACTCTCTTCTTTGGAGGCCCACCATGTGCACACGTGTCGCGATCGCATCCGCTCTCCTCTCCGCAACGCTGCTCGCCACGCCCACCTTCGCCGATCCCCCCAAGACCATCAGCCTCTCCAACGCCACGATCATCACCCTCCCCTCCGTCTCCGAAGGCAACGTCGCCTCCTTCACCACTCCCGACGGCCATTCCGGCTGGGTCCGCAAACTCTCCAACGACGCCATCCCGACCCCCGCCTTCGCCAACGGCAAAATCTTCACCGGCGCCGGCATGACCACCGCCAACTTCCTCGCTCTCGACGCCGCCACCGGCAACATCCTCTGGCAAAAACCCACCACCGACTCTGGCCCCACGTCGCCCGTCATCCAGGGCCGCTTCGTCGCCTACAACACTGAATCCTGCGACACCGAAACCCGCGATGAAGACTCCGGAGAACTCGTCTGGCACGAGACCACCGGCGGCTCGCTCCTCACGCAGCCCGTCATCGCCCCCGCCCCGGACAACATGCTCATCATTCCCCACCCCACCATGCAGCGCAAAGCCCAGATGTCCGACGATTCCTTCAAAATGCTCAGCGTCGACCTCCAGACCGGCAAGCACCACTGGGAGGCCGACATGACCGCCGACGTCCTCGCCGCCCCCGTCGCCTCCAACGGCCGCGTCTTCTTCACCTGCACCGACGGCCGCCTCTTCTGCATCACCACCAACTACGGCGGCAGCGGCTGGCACATCCTCGCGCACGCCACCTCTGCACCCGTCGTCGTCGGCGATGTCCTCGCCGTCACCACCGAAGAACCCCGCACCTTCGGCGGCGCCACCGTCTCCGTTCGCCGCTACAACACCGCCACCGGCGAATCCCTCGACGACAAACCCCTCGCTCCCACCACCGTCGGCAAAGCGTTCCTCGCCCCGCACCAGCGCGCCGAATGGGACTACCAGGGCCCCAAAATCGCCGCCAACGGCCAAACGAAAACCCTCTTCGTCGCCCCCGGAAACACCATCAACGCCATCGACCTCGACTCCGGCAAAACCCTCTGGCACACCACCATCTCCGCCTGGGGCCTCTCCAACGCCGCCAACTCCCTCACCCCGCCCGCCCTCGGCAAAACCAACCTCTACCTCGGCACCGCCCGCGGCCAACTCCTCGCCCTCAAACAATCCGACGCTTCCCTCGCCTTCGCCTACAACCTCAGCCAACCCCTCGCCTCCCAACCCATCCTCGCCGACGGCAACCTCTACCTCGGCACCACCAACGGCTACCTCATCTGCCTGAAACTCAACAACCCCGACGCCAGCAACTGGACCGCCTGGGGCGGCGATGCCCAGCACAACAAAGTCGAATAGGAAATCGCATATACGCATGGATCAACGCTGCGCCATGCGGTTGCATCCACGAACTCACCCCGGCTTCGTCGCAGCGCCCCCCGCCACCAGCGCATTATATTTCGCCGCCAGATCGTTGTACTTCGCAACGAGATCATTCCGCTGCGCAATCAACGCCTGGATCGTCTCCGCCGCCTTCTTCACCTCCGCCCCCGCCGCATTGTATTGCTCCGCCAGCTTGTTAAACCGCTCGACCGCATCATTCCGATCCTTCGCGAGCTGCTGCGCCAGCGCCCCCGCCTTCTTCAGCGACTCATCCCGCTCCGCAACCGCCGCCATCCACTTATCGAGCGCCCCCTTCACATTGTCGTACGCCTGCTGAATCTGATCCCGCTCCGCCGCGACCTGCGCCTTTTCCGCCGTCAGTGACTTATTCTTCGCTTCGCCCGCGCTCGCCGCGTTCTCCGCCGCAGTCAGCCGCGTACGCAAATCCTCCAGATCTGCCCGCTGATCCCGTATGGTCCCCTCATCCGATTTGATCTGCCCCGCCTGCTGCGCAATCACACCTGCCTCCGACTCCACCCGCAGATGCAGCGCCCGGTTCCCCAGCCACTGCAGCGCGCAAAGTGCGATCAACAACAGCACCCCGAAGAAATTAACGATCTGAAAATTCCGGTTCACGGCCGTTCCTTGCTCGCCGCCGCCGGCGCGATTTCAAATCCAACCTTGTCGATCCCCGCCGAACGAACCGCATCCAGCGCCGCCATCACCGCTCCGTGCCGCGCATCCTGGTCCGCCGAAATGAACACCCGCACATTCGGATTCCCATTATGCGCCGCAATCAGCGCGTTCCGCAGTTCATTCGGCGCCATCGGCTTCTTGTCCAGAAACGCCCCGCCCGACTTGTCCACCGACACATCCAGAAAATCCTTCCGTGCCTCCGGCGTCGCTGTCGTCGCCGTCGGCAAATTCACCTTCACGCTCTTCAGGTTCACCATCGACAGGCTCACCAGCATGAACGACGCCAGCAGAAAAAACATGATGTCAATCAGCGGCACGATCTCGATCCGCGCCTCCGCGGATTCCGGCAGAAGTTTCGACCCTAATTTCACTGGCATGCAATCACCCCGATCAGCTCAAACAAGAAAACGACGCTCACGAAACCGACACCGCCGCCGCAGTTCCCCGTGATCCGATTGCTCTCTGTCGTGCGAATTCTTCGAGGTCGTGACCGTGGTGTTTGGCGGAAGCGGCGAGGAGTTCGACGTGGTTGATGGTGTATTCGAGCTGGGCGCGAAAGCGGGCGAGGCGGCGGTTGAAGTAGTTGTAGGGGGCGAGGCACATGATGGCGATGCCGAGGCCGCAGGCGGTGGCGATGAGCGCCTCGGCGATACCGCCGGAGACTTTGGTGGGGGCGAGTTGTTCGTCGCCGACGAAGTTAAAGGATCGCATGATGCCGGTGATGGTGCCGAGGAGACCGAGGAGGGGTGCCATGGTGATGAGTGTGCCGAGGACCCATTGGAAGCGTTCTCCGGCTTCGAGTTCCTTTGACGCGCGGATTTGCATAGCGCCGAGGAGTGAGGAGTGCGCGTGGAGGAGGCCTTCATGGACGGTGCAGAGGAAAGGGTCGTTGGTGTTTTCGCCGCGGGCGGAGAGTTCGATGGCACGCGAGAAATTCCCGTCGGCGATCGCGTCGAAGGTCTGCTGGAGGGTGTTGGAATCGCTGCGGCGGGACAGGGAGTACCACCAGAGGGAGCGCTCGGTGATGACCACCAGGGCGGCGACGAGCGCGAGCAGGATGGGGACCATGATCGGTCCACCCTTGATGGCGTAGTCGACGATGATATTGGCGAGAGCAAAGTGCATGGTATTTCGGCCTTCAAAACAGGTTCTAGTGATTCAGTTGGAATTCAATCGGGACTTCGTATTCGCGCGGGGGGCCGGGAGTGAAGTGCCAGGTGTCCTTGATGGCGGCGGTGGCGGCGCGGTTGAGTAGCGGCCAGTGGCTGGGTTGGCTGACGGTGGTGGAGGTGACGTGGCCGGCGGCGTCGACGGTGAAGCGGACCGTGACGGTGCCTTCCTGGCCGGCGAGTGCGGCTTCGCGGGGGTATTCGGGCGGCGGTTGTTTGCCTTCGCCTTCGCCCAGAGTGAGGCGGGTGACTGTGGGCGCTGCGACGCCGGAGCCGGTACCGCCGGGCACGCCGCCTGGGCCGGTATTGGCGGACGAGTTCTGCGGCGCCGCGCTGCGACGGAGCGGGCCACTGTGAGCGGCTTGATTGGCGTCGACGAGTGTGGTGAGGCCTTCGACGGGGACGGCGAAAGAGATCGATGGTGAAGGGGATGCGACGGCGATAGCGGTGGTTTCCGGAACGGAAATGGCTTGCGGCGCGGCGGGGGCCGCGATGTCGGGGGAGGGATTTCCCATTTTTGGCGGGGGCATCTCTTCAGGAGGCGGCGTGGGTTGCTTATCGAGTTGGACGTTGACGAGTTGCGTTTGAACGGGGGCTGTCGCGGGCGCTGCGACGTTGAGTGCGGGATAATGGAGCAGCAATCCGAGCAGCCCAACGAGGAAGCAGAGGGACCAGAGCACCAGCGTGACGATGGGAAGTATGGGGGCGTCTTGCGGCGCGCGCAGCACCCCGTCGCGCGGCAGTGGAGACGCCGGCAGGGGGGCTGCGATCCCGTTTTTTACGGGGTGCGGTTTGCTAAGAACTTCCGCGGGGATGAACGATCCTCCTTACGTGGATCAGAAATCGTAGGCAAGGCCGACGAAGAATCCACGTCGGGCTCCGAATTGCGGAGCGCCCACGCCGATGCCACTACCGTCGCGGAGCTGATAGCTTTCGTCGAAGACGTTCACGATGTCGAAGCGGAGTTTGATGGCCTGGCGGCCATTGTCGCCGTCGAGTTTGAATATGTGCTGACACCCGATGTTGACCGGGTAGTACTCAGGTTCCTTGGCCGTGTTGGCGAACCCGCGGCGGAGACCGTTGCCGTAGAGCCAATCGACGTAGACCATGTCTTTGTTTTTGTTGAAGGTATATGAGGCGCCGGCGGAGACGGTGAATTCGCCTTCGTGGTCGAGGTGGATGTCGTGGTTCTTGATGTAGGCGTATTCGTCGGGCTCGATGAGGTATTGCTGGGAATCGATGTCGTGGGCCTCGGTGACGACCCAGGAACCGTTGCCGAACAGGGAGAGACCGTTCTGGGTGTAGGTGCTGCTGAGTTCGGCACCGTAGACGCGGCCGGTGTGATAGTTGAAGGGGGATTCGATGACGGGAGCGCCGAACTGGCCTTCATCGATAAGATTGTGGGCCTGCTTGAAAAAACCGTCGAGGGTAACGGACCAGGGTTGGATGATCTGGTGGGAGATGCCGGCGTCGAAATAGTTGGAGCGCTCGGCTTTTCCTCCGTCTGCAAGAAGAGTTCCGCCGGGGCCGTTGGCGTTCCCCGCGTTGGTGGTGTTGTTGAACGGGGCGACCTGGGCGACGCCGAGGTTCTGCGGCGGGGGGGTGACAAAGTAGCGGGAATAGCCGATGTGGGCGGTGGTGGCTTTGTCGATCGTCCAGACAAGATTGATGCGGGGGCTGAGCTGGCCTTCGTTGTCGAAGCTGGAGTGGAAGTAGTCGTAGCGCAGGCCGTAGTTGAGGGTGAACGGGTCGCTCATTTTCCATTCGTCCTGAATGTAAGCGCCGTCTTCGGAGGCGTAATTTCCGGAATTGTCGGCGATGTTGAACGGGACGTCGGAGGTGGGATTGCCGCTGCTGTCAGTGTGGAAAACGTAGGTATTCGTGTTGAGGTTTTCGTTGATGTAATCGAGGGTGAACCCGGCCCGGAGCGTGTGCTGCTCGTTGATCATGTAGGCGCTGTCGAACTGGAGGCCGTTGGTAACGGCGTTGTTGTAGACGTTGCCGGCGACGCCCTGGAACATGAGGTCGTTGGGGATGTCGGGCTGGAAGTGGATCTGGTCGTAGGTGCTGAAGGCGGAGATTTGGAAGTTGAAGCGTTCGAAGGATTTCTGGTAGGCGATGACGTTGTAGTACTTTTGCTCGTTTTGGGTTTCATCGATGGTGCGGGAATTCGCCGTGGTGTAGTCGTGGCCGGCAAGGGGGAACGTGGCGGGGATTCCGCCGGAGTTGGGAATTTCGAAATCGCCGTTGGCGGCGTTGAAGAGGAAGCTGACGCGGCTGGTGTCGTCGATGGTGTAGTTGAAGTAGCCGAAGAGGCGTTGCTGGTTGGTGATGTCGTGGATGGCTTCGTGGCCGGAGGTGGGATTTTCGATGCCGAGGTCGTTGTAGTTGGTGCTGGCGTTGATGAAATAGTCGAGCTGGCCGGCGGTGCCGCCGGCGACGAGGTTGGATTGGAGGGTTTGGTGCGAGCCGCCGTAGAGGGAGAGTTCGTTGGTCTTGAGAGTGGCGCCGGATTTGGTGGTGACGTCGACGATGCCGGCAGTGTGGAAGCCGAACTGGGCGGGAAGGCTGCCGGTGATCAGGGTGACGGATTGGATGAGGTGGGTGTCGATTTCCTGTCCGAAGCCGGAGAGGGGCTGAGGGAGGAGGACGCCGTTGACGCGGTACATGACGTTGCCGTGCTCGCCGCGGACGTGGATCTGGCCGAAGGAGTCTTCGACGACGCCGGGGGCGCGGAGGAGAACCTGCTGGAACGAGGCGTTTTCGCCACCGGGAATGGCTTGGATTTGTTGGGGCGTAATGGTGTAGGTGACAGCACCAAGAGCAGGGGCAATCTGTTCGCGGGCGACGTCGAGGCTGGACGAGACGACAACTTTGTTGAGGGCGATGGCGGGTTGAGAAGAGGGGGTTATTTGGGTGGTGGGTACCGTCGTGGGCGCGGTCGAGGGTTGGGTGCTGGCGAGGGGAGTGAGCTCGGGATTCGAAATCTCTGACGGAAGCGAGGAAGGCGGGGCGGTGCTCGAGGGTGCGGTCGCGGAGGCGGTCGGGATTTCCGCGGAGGCGGCTGGGGCGAGCGCGAATATGGAGGCGCTCATGACGGCCAGCGAGAGCCAGTGCACTTTGGTTTTCAAACGACGTGTGCCGATCGACCGGACATCAGGGTACTTCGCCATATGCATCCCACTCAATTATGCAGGTTACAAATTAATGCATCCAAGATGCTTATGCAACTTGATTGCATATATAAGATACTTGCCAGAATTGGGCTGTCAATGGCACATCCTGAATTCCCCCGAATCCCTACAATTCCTATCGAAGATGGGGGGAGATTGCCAATGACGTACCCACCCTTGGCAATCTCCCCCCCCCAGCCCCCGCACAAGGTTTTGTGTTTCGCGTTTTGCGTTTTGCGTTTCACGCGGCTACCGTTCCCCCATGCCCATCATCACCGTCGAGAACCTCGCCAAGTCCTTCCGTGTCTCCGCCACCGAGCCCGGCTTCCTCAACACCTTCAAACACTTCTTCAAACGCAAGTACCGCCTCGTCGAAGCCGTCAAACCGCTCTCCTTCTCCATCGACCCCGGCGAAATCGTCGGCTTCCTGGGCCCCAACGGCGCCGGCAAAACCACCACCCTCAAAATGCTCACCGGCCTCATCCACCCCTCCGCCGGAAAAGTAGCCGTCGCCGACCACATCCCGTTCCGCCGGCAAAAACCCTTCCTCCGCCAGATCACCCTTGTCATGGGCAACAAGCAGCAGCTCATCTGGGACCTCCCCGCCCTCGAATCCTTCCGCATCAACGGCGCCATCTACGACATCCCCGACCCCGAACTCAAATCCCGCGTCGACGAACTCGCCGCCATGCTCGCCCTCGACAAGCAGCTCACCCAGCCCGTCCGCAAACTCTCCCTCGGCGAACGCATGAAATGCGAACTCCTCGCCTCTCTCCTCCACCGCCCCGCCGTCCTCTTCCTCGACGAACCCACCCTCGGCCTGGACGTCAACGCGCAAACCGCCGTCCGCACTTTCCTCCGCGAGTACAACAAAAAATACAACGCCACGATCCTCCTGACCTCGCACTACATGGCCGACATCACCGCGCTGTGCAAGCGCGTCCTGCTGATCCACCAGGGGCGTCTTTTTTACGACGGCGCCCTCGCCGCGATCATCGACCGCTTTGCGCCCTACCGCGAAGTCAAACTCGATTTCACGGCGGATGTGGCGAAAGAGTCGCTGGCGATTTTTGGTGAGGTGGAATCCGCTGAAGGGCGCAGCGCGAGCCTCATCATCCGCCGCGAAGCGCTGACGCAAACGGTTGAAAAGCTGCTGGCGACATTCCCCATCGCCGACCTCACCATCGCCGACCCGCCCATCGAAAGCATCATTGGCGACCTCTTCAAGGAAGGGGTCGTCAAATGATGCTCAAGAAAATGCGCACGCTCGTTAGTGCCCAATACGCCCTGATGCTTGCCTACCGCGCCGAAATCTACCTCTGGGTCATCGCCATGATTTTGCCGTTCATCATGATGGCCATCTGGGCGACGGCGTCAGAAAAGATGGGCGGCGCCAACTTCGCCATGTCCTCCGTCGATTACGTCCGCTACTTCTTCGCCGTCTGGACTGTCCGCCAGTTCACCGTCGTCTGGATGATCTACGACTTCGAGTACCAGGTAAACGAAGGCAAACTCTCCCCGCTGCTGCTCCGCCCGATACACGCCGTGTGGAATTTCGTCGCCGGCCATCTCGGCGAGCAGATGGCCCGCGTTCCATTCGCGATCATCATTGGCATCGTCTTCTTCCTCCTCTACCCCAAGGCATTCTGGATTCCCTCTCTCGCCTCCATTCCCGTCGCCATCATCGTCATCTACTTCGCATTCGCCCTCCGCTTCGCCATGCAGTTCTGCCTCGCCTGTGGCACTTTCTGGTTCGAGCGAGCCAGCGCCATCGACCAGCTCACGATGATTCCGTACTTCTTCCTCTCCGGCTTCGTGATCCCGCTCAAAGACATGCCGCCCGCCGTCGCCACTTTCGCCCGCTGCACGCCGTTCCCCTACGTCGTTGAATTCCCCGCGCGCCTCCTCACGGGCGATCTCCCGTTGAACTCCCTGGAACTCCCCGCGGGCCTCGCCATCATGAGCGCCTGGTTCCTCGCCTTCCTTGCCCTCGGCAGCTTCCTGTGGAAGCGCGGCCTCCTCCAATACTCCGGCCACGGCGCATAATCAGATCAACCTGGCCTCTAGGGCAATTGCATATTCCGCAAGTTCATCCGGTAATGACCTTTAGCAAATAATCGTTTTCCCAACCGCAGCCCAGGCGCTTGGTTTTGATGCCGCACTTGGCGGTTTTCTCGTTTTTCAGCAGGT
>Ga0335069_10013107_pt1 | contig 11649 bp, 12 predicted proteins | sample Lox_Sample_11_FD_206714 | JGI IMG/M metagenome (GOLD analysis project Ga0335069, IMG submission 206714) | Soil microbial communities from Loxahatchee National Wildlife Refuge, Florida, United States - Lox_Sample_1.1 | ecosystem: Environmental > Terrestrial > Soil > Wetlands | place: USA...
GTCTGGTTGTGGCAATCCAGGCGGGGCAAAGAACCTTCGAGCGTATCCAAAATGGCAGCAGGATGCATGTTGCTGGGCGTTTCCTTTCTCGTCATGGTCATTGCCGCGCACCTCGGAACAGAGCAGAAAAAGGTGAGTATATGGTGGCTGACCACATGTACGGCTATCTTCACGGTCGGCGAACTTTTTCTGTCCCCCGTGGGCCTTTCATTGGTGACGAAGCTTGCGCCGGCGCGCATGGTTTCCATGCTGATGGGGATCTGGTTTCTCTCCAGTTTTGGGGGCAATTATCTGGCAGGCTATCTTGGTACGTTTTGGGAAAGAATGTCGAAGGAGAGTTTTTTCCTGATGCTCTCTGTTCTCGCGCTGGCAGCTGGTTTGGGCATGCTTGCAGTGCTGAGACCACTCAAGAAGGCCATAGGCCACGGCGTAACAAAGGGAGTCGATGTCTGACACCGGGATAAGAAGGGGGTAAGAGTAAGCATGGCCGAGACGTTGTGCCGGATGTTTCAAGAAAGCGTAAAAAAATTCGCCGATTATCCGGCGATGCTCCGGAAAGTAGACGGCAGTTTTAGACCGATTACATACAGAGAAATGGGTGACCGGGTGCGAGGGCTGACAACGGCTCTCCTTTCGATCGGCGTAACCAGGGGAGACCGGGTAGCCCTTATGTCGGAGAACAGGCCTGAATGGGCAATCAGTGATTTTGCGATCCTCCATGCCGGCGCGGTCAACGTGGGTATCTTTCCAACCCTTCCCGTCGCACACGTTGAGTATATCATCTCGGATTCCGGCGCCCGGTGCCTCATCGTCTCAGATCAGGAGCAACTTGCCAAGGCACTTGCGGTCAGAGAAAAGTTCGGTGACCTTTGCATAATCAGCATGAACGCACCGCGTGATGGCGCTGAGTCTGTTCTCTCCTACGAAGCGCTTCTGAGGGATGGCGAAGCTTCTCCCCTTCCCGATCATAAATACGAGGAGTGCTGGTCATCCGTAAGACCAGAAGACTGGGCGAGCATTATCTACACCTCGGGCACCACCGCGGAGCCCAGGGGGGCGATACTCTCCCATCAGAACTTTGTTTCCAACTACAGCACCGCGCGGAAGGTTCTCACCTTCCAACAGGGTGACACGCTCCTATCTTTCGTGCCTCTCAACCACGTGTTCGGGAGGATGGTGGATCACTACCTGCCGATAAGTCTCGGATCGACGATTGCATACGTGGAGAATCTGCGCAGACTCCGGCAGAATATACAGGAGGTGAGGCCTCATTACATGGCGGTCGTGCCAAGACTGCTGGAGATGTTCGAAGAAGGTCTTAAGGCCGCATTTACCAAAGAGCCTCGGGTCAGGCAGAAACTGATCGCTTGGGCCTTCTCCTCCGGCAGAGCAATGGTGGAGGTGCAGGCTGGTGGAAGCGTGGGACCTCTTCTTACGCGCAAGCGCTGGCTTGCTGACCGGCTTGTTTTCAGGCGTCTGAGAGATCGTCTGGGATTGGATCGGCTGCGGTTTTTCTTCGCGGGCGGCGCGCCGGTTTCCAGAGATACTCTTGAGTTCTTCTCGGCCATGGGGCTGCCGATCATGGAGGGGTACGGCCTGAGCGAAACATCACCGCTGGTGAGCGTGAATCCTCCCGGAAGGATCAGGTTAGGCACGGTTGGCAGGCCGTTCGAAGGAGTGGAGGTGAAACTCGCCGATGATGGGGAAATCCTGGTTCGAGGTCCCAATGTTATGCAGGGCTATTACAAAAGAGCTGAAGAGACGAAGGAAGCTATAGAGCCCGACGGCTGGCTCCATACCGGCGACATAGGAACAATCGAAGACGGCTACCTGAGCATCACGGACCGCAAGAAAAACTTGATTGTGCTCGCCAACGGCAAAAAGGTGCTCCCTCAGCATCTGGAAACCCTCCTGCTTGGCAGTCCCTTCATTTTTCAAGCGGTGTTGGTGGGCGACCGGCAAAACACTGTCGGAGCGCTCATCGTACCGGCATTTGACCGGGTCAGGGAGTGGGCCCGGGCGCACGGGGTCGAGGGCCATGTGGGGGATGAGACAGGATTTATCGAGGAGCCGGCGGTACGTCGGCTCATACGCATGGAGATTCAACGTCTCACAGAGGGCCTTGCCGACTACGAGAAAATCCGTGCCTTTGCTTTAGTCGACAGGGAATTTACCTTGGAGGCGGGTGAACTCACTCCTACTCTGAAAATCAAAAGGCGTGTCGTGCTGGAGAGGTACGGCCACCTCATCGATTCCCTCTACAGCGATTCGAGTGAAAGCAACTGACCAGCCTGATCAATGAGGCTGCCACAGTCGCGCGTACTTCTTGACACACCGCTCATCGGTGACTATAATTGAAAATCATTTTCAATTAGAAAAAATATGATGGACCATGGCGGATCAGGACTTCGATAAACTCCTGCGGGCGCTCAAGTTAAAAGTTACGTCTCAGAGACTGGCAATCCTCAAAATACTCGCAGTGGAATCAATTTATCTGGCTCCCGAGGAGATCTGGAGGCGCATGAGGAGAACGGCCGTAAGGGCAGGGCTCCCCACGGTATACCGGAACCTGGAAGAGCTCTCTGCGTGCGGCGTGCTGATAAAGATTCTTCATCCTGACCGGAGGCTCTACTATTATTTTTGCCCGAAAAGCCACCACCATCATCATTTTGTCTGCATCTCCTGCAGGAAAGTGGAAGACCTCAGTTTCTGCGGAATGGAATTGATAAACAAGGAAGTGAAAAAGGACCTCAAGGGTGCAGTGGTCTCACACCTCATGCAGGTGTACGGTCACTGCAAGGACTGTCTGGCGTGTTGATTTCGTGAATGCCTGTTTCTTCAATAGGAGAATTCTTTTTGTCACCGGAATGGTGCTGATCTTTTGTCTTTTAACGGCCTGCAGCAAGTCTCCAGAGAAAGCCCCGGCTGAGCGAAGGCTCATTGTGATCACGACTCTCTTTCCGCTTTACGATTTTGCAAAACAGATCGGAGGGGAACAGGCGGACGTCACGCTCCTGTTGCCGCCCGGTGTGGAGCCTCACAGCTTCGAACCAAAGCCGGGTGACCTTATGAAGCTGGAGAGCGCGGATCTGTTTATATACACAGGAGGGCGGATGGAGCCATGGGCGGCAACCGTCCTGAGCAGCCTCAATGCTGAGCGGCTCATTGTGATCGATGCCAGTGCGGGCTTGCTTGCCGGGGACAACAAGGAGCCGTATATTCTCGATAAGAAGGGCGCCGGAGAGAAAGAGAATAAGCGCTATGACCGGGATATTGATCCTCATGTCTGGCTCGATTTCGGCAATGCACAGAAGATGGTACGCACTATCGTGAGAGGGTTTGCGATGAAAGACCCTGCGCATAAAGAGTACTACACGAGGAATGCACAAAACTACGTCGATGAGCTCGCCCGATTGGATGAAGAATATAAGCGGGTGCTTGCTGACTGCAAGCAACATGTAATTATTCATGGCGGCCACTTTGCCTTCAATTATCTTGCGAAACGCTATCATCTGCTCTACATGTCGGCGTACAGCGGATCGCCTGATGCGGAGCCAACAGCCGCCAAACTAATACAACTGAAGGAGCAAATAAAGAAATACGGCGTGCATTATATTTTCTACGAAGAGCTCATCACACCGCGGGTAGCAGAAATCATCGCCAATGAGACAGGCGTTTCCATGCTGAAGCTGAACGGTGCACACAATGTGACGAGGGAAGAAATGGCCAAAGGGGTAACGTTTCTTGGAATCATGGAGCAGAATCTTAACAATCTCAAAAAGGGACTGGAATGCCGATAGCTGTAGAGATGCGTGAGCTTTCCTTTGCCTACAACTCCGTCGGAGTCCTCTCCGATGTGAGTTTCTCGTTGAATACAGGCGATTATTGCGGCCTCGTCGGGCCAAACGGTTCTGGAAAAACGACGCTCATCCGCATCCTGCTGGGTTTTTCTGAGGCTGACAAAGGGTCAGTTTCGCTCTTCGGCGACAGCCCTTTGACATTCAGGAACTGGGACAAGATAGGGTATGTCCCTCAACGGCTTGTATCCTTTAATCCGAACTTTCCTGCAACGGTCAGAGAGATAGTAGGGCTGGGGCTTCTATCGAAACACGGATTCCCGAAGCATCCAGGCAAACATGAGGGAGAATTGATAGAGCACGCCATGAAGCTCATGGACATCGCGGACATCAGGAATAAGCTGATCGGCGAGCTTTCCGGGGGACAACAGCAGAGGGTGTTTATCGCCCGCGCCCTGGTGAATCAACCTGATTTTTTGATACTTGACGAACCCACCGCCGCGCTTGACCCTGAAATAAGGGAACATTTTTTCGATGTGCTGCGTGAGTTGAACGAGAAGAACAGCACAACGATTCTCATCGTTACACATGATATAGGGAGCATCGGCAAATACGCCTCCACTCTCTTATATCTCGACAAGAAAGTAATATTTCACGGCACCTTCGGCGAGTTCTGTGTTTCTGCAGACATGGGTGAGTATTTTGGAACTTTTTCGCAGCATGTTATCTGCCATCGCCATGACTAATGCTGGCTCGCATTCCGGCGTATACGTTCGTTGAGCGTAACAGAGTAAAGGTGTAGAGCTTTGGAGATTTTTGATTTCTTAAGTCATAGCTTCATACAGAGGGCGTTGTTGGCGGGATCGTTCATTGCTATTTCCTGCTCTACGCTGGGGGTTTTTCTTGTTCTGAGGCGTCTCTCCCTGATAGGCGATGGTCTCGCTCATGTCACGTTCGGGGGTGTGGCGCTGGGCATGCTTCTCGGTATCTTTCCTCTGTACGCGGCAATACCGGTAGTAATGGCTAGTTCAATTGCCATACTCAAACTGGTTCAAAGAGCGCGTCTGTTCGGGGATGCGGCTATCGGGATGGTCTCCTCCCTCGGGATAGCAGGAGGCATAATCCTGGCCAGTGTTGCGGGCGGGTTCAATATCGATCTCTTCAGCTACCTGTTTGGAAATATTCTGGCTATCCGGGAAGGTGAGGTTGTCACCTCGATGTGTCTTTCCCTTGGCGTCATTGCGACTGTCTTTCTTCTTTTTCACGAGCTCTTCTCCCTGACCTTTGATGAGGAATCAGCGCGCGCTTCCGGCATCAGGACGGGAAGGATCAGCACGATCCTCGTCCTTCTGAGCGCGCTGACGGTCGTCCTTGCCATGAAGGTCGTGGGTATCATGCTTATCTCTTCTCTTCTGATCGTGCCGCCTGCGGCTGCATTGCAGATTGCGAGAAGCTTCAAGGGAACCATAGCCATTGCTTCCGGCATCTCTGTGCTTTCTGTTGTTGTTGGTGTTTTTCTGTCAGTTATGCTCGATCTTCCGACCGGCGCGACAATAGTCATACTCAATTTCATCTTTTTCATAGGGAGTCTTCTGTATAAGAAGGCAGGACAAGGCAGAAGAAAATAAACGAGGGTAAGGAAAGAACAGAAAGAAGGTTGAGGAAGAAGTGCGTCCAGCCTTTTCCTCAACCTTCTTTTTTATCGCCTATTTCTTGATTGCTCCGGTAATTTCCTTGACCGTCTGCTCGCTGCTCAGGGAGCTGATGTTCTTGAGCAGACCCTCCTTATCATAAAAGCCTATTAGGGGCGCAGTCTTCTCGTTGTAGGTCTCGAGACGGGTCGTGATTGCTTCTACCGTCTCATCCGCGCGCTGAACGACAGGAGAGCCGCACTTGAAGCATTTTCCGTCTGCTGACGGCGGCTTGCTCTTGATGTTGTATATTTCCTGGCAATCCTGGTTGGAGCACGTGCGCCTTGTGGTGAGGCGGTCCAGTATCACGTCCTTGGGGACGTCGAGGTTGACGACCAAATCCAGCTTCAATTTTAGCTTGGCAAGTAGCTTTTTGAGGTCCTCTGCCTGAGGAATGGTGCGGGGGAACCCATCGAGTATAAACCCTTTAGCACAGTCAGGTTCCTGCAGTCTCACCTCCATGATCTCCATAATGAGTGAATCGGGTACCAGTTCGCCCCGTTCCATGTAGCCTTTTGCCTTCTTTCCCAGTTCCGAGTTGGCCTTGACCGCTGCCCGCAGAATATCGCCGGTCGATATCTGAATCGAGCCGTCATGAGCTGTCAACAGCTTTGCTACTGTACCCTTTCCTGCTCCTGGTGCTCCCAATAACACGATGCGCATTACTTGTTCCTCCTTTTGATGTGGTGAATCAACTGTTCGATTATTGAAATCGTCACTTCCCGACTTGAATGTTGAGGGTGAGGAGGATCAGCTCCGTATCCCCGTTGTTCTTGTAGGCGTGAACCTCTCCAGCCGGAACCTGTACGACCGTTTCCGGACGAATGGGGTAAACCTCCTCTCCGAGTCTCACCTCACCCGTTCCCTCAAAAACGTAAAAGACGTGATGATAGGGATCACGGTGAAGAGAAAACTCACCGCGCGGCTCGACTCTCGTCAGCGTGACATCGATGTCGCCGGCTCCCGTGGGTGAGAGGGCTTTTCCGAGGATGCCTCTGGTAAGCTCGGGACGGATCCTCTTCCAGTCAGCCTGTTGCAGGCGATAGACTTTCTTGCTAAAGAGCGCTCCTGCGCCGGGCACAGCTTCAGTGCCCGCGGATCCTTCTGTCACCGGCAACCCCTCATCGCGACTACTACTATTACATAATTCTCGACAAAGCACAAAGGCAATGTATGTCTGAGGATCCCCGAAACAGGTTACGCAAGACCCACCAGTGGCAGAAGGATGCGCAAGCCGATCCATACTACCATTGCACCTGCTACATCGAAGAAAATGCCGGCCCTCATCATTTTGGTGATCGGGATCATACCCGACCCATACACAATGGCATTGGGAGGGGTGGAGACGGGCAGCATGAAGCCCCAGCTCGCGCCGAGGGTCGCGCCTATAGCCGGGGGTACGGGATTGACACCTGCGGCGATAGCCAGCGATATCATGACCGGCACGCACATGTTGGCTGCTGCTGTGTTCGATGTGGCTTCGCTCACGATGATGGCTATGACAATCGCGGCAAACGTGATTCCCCACATCGACGTGGCGCCGCTGGAGGCCAGAAGGCTCTTGCCGATCACCTCTGCAAGCTTTGTCTCAAACATCAGGTTGCCAAGGGTAAGACCGCCACCGAAGAGCAGCAGTGTACCCCAGTCGATCTTCGTTGCCTGTTTCCAGCTTATGGTAAACTCCCTCTCTTTCCAGTTGACCGGGAGAATGAAAAGGAGCGCAGCGGCAATGAGGGCGGCTATTGCCTCAGGCACCTTGGTGTTATAGAGCTTTGATTCGGGCGAGGTGGTCCCGTAGATGACGGCCAGAAAGCCGGGTATAATCCAGAGAATTACCGCGACAAGAAAAGCGATGAGCGCGTTGCGCTGACCGGTTGTCCACTTGCCCAGTTTCTTAAGTTCCGCACTGACGTATTCGTGACTTCCTTCTATCTGGCTCAATTCCGGCTTGTGAAGCGCGTAAAGAAGTATGAAGAGGAGTGCATACATTATGACCAGGAGCGGGATCGCGAAGAGCATCCACTGGAAGAAAGGTATCTTCACATGGGCAAACTTTTCGATCATTGCCATGCCGATGAGATTTGGGGGGGTTCCGACCGGGGTGCCGATGCCGCCTGCAGACGCGGAATAGGCGGCCATTAGCATGATGCCTGTTCCAAAGCGCAATCTTGTCGCATCTACCGGCTTACCTGTCTTTGCGCTTATAATATCCGCCATCGCATAGACCAATCCCAGGCCCACCGGGAACATCATGGCAGTCGTCGCGGTGTTGCTGATCCACATGGAAATAAAGGCGCAGATAACGCCGTACACGAAGAGCAATCTTCCGGCGCTGTTGCCGACCCATTTGAGCGACATGATACCAAAGGCGAACCGTTTGTCCAGACCGTGAACCGCCATGGCTTCAGCCAGAATGAAGCTGCCGAGAAAAAGGAATATCGTCGGATCGGCAAAAGGGCCGAGGACTTTGGCGGCCGGCGCCACGCCGAACAAGACGCAGAGGATGGCACCCACAAGAGCGGTCATTGGTATGGGGATTGGCTCGCAGATCCACCAGACGACTATCCAGCCGATTATGGCCGCAAGGGCGTGGGCCTGGTAACTCAGGCTGACCATTGGCGTCATGAATAGTACAATTCCAACGATTGGCCCGAGAAAGAGACCGACGGTATTACGCCAGAGTTCGAAACGTTCTTCTGCCGGAGAAAGTGTCTGCTTCACTTCTGCGAAACTCTTGTAGCTCATCCGCGTCTGCTCTGCCATGACTCCCCCCTTGTGTGGTGGCACTGTAATGTTTAGCTGGCGAATGAAACAAGTCTGCTGAACGTGGAATCTGTAGATGTGGCACTGAACCCCTATCCCCTCTTACATTCCTATTTCATGGGCTGATAATTGTCAAGAAAAAAGGGAGGGGGAGTGGAGACGCACACGCAACGGGAGGTCCGCATCCGGCGTGATTGAGTGGTTGACCTCCTCTCCGGAAACAATGTATGATATCGCGCAACCCGTGCTGATTTGGACCAATCGAGGAGGGTATCAGAAATGGCAAATGTGGTAGCATTCGGCCTTCAGTGGGGCGATGAAGGCAAAGGCAAGATTATCGATCTGCTGAGCGAATTTGCCGACGCGATCGTTCGCTACCAAGGGGGCGCCAACGCAGGCCACACCATCGTGGTGGGCGAGCGGAAAGTAGTTCTCCACCTCATCCCCTCGGGCATACTCCATCCCGACAAGACGTGCATTATCGGCAACGGTGTTGTGGTTGACCCATCGGTGTTGATTGGTGAAATAGAGGAGCTGAAGAGGTCTGGCTATTTTGAAGACGAGCGTCGGTTCAAGCTGAGCGCACACGCACATCTCATCATGCCGTACCACAAAAAGATGGACATGCTCAGGGAGTCGGTGAGCGACGGCCGTAAAATAGGCACCACGGGTAGAGGTATCGGCCCCGCGTATGAGGACAAATCGAGCAGGCTCGGCATAAGGGTCGTCGACCTGCTTGACAAAAAGTTCTTTGCAGAGAAAGTGCGAGAGAACCTTAAAGTCAAGAACTTCCTCATTAAGCGTCTTTACAAAGGGGAGCCGTTGCGGCCGCGGGACGTGATAAAAGAGTATGGGACTTACAGAGAGCTTCTGAAGAAGTATGTGGCGGATACGCCGCTGCTCATCCATGAGGCGATCAGGAAGAAACGAAATATTCTGTTCGAGGGAGCTCAGGGCACGTATCTGGACATTGATCACGGGACCTATCCCTATGTTACCTCGTCAAATACCCTTGCTGGTAATGCTGCCTGCGGCGCTGGTATGCCGCCGACCGCCATAAACCATGTGCTCGGAGTGTGCAAAGCGTACACAACGAGAGTGGGGGAAGGACCTTTTCCTACTGAACTCACCGGTCCTGAAGGAGAGCTGATGCGACAAAAGGGCGGGGAGTTCGGCGCGACAACCGGTAGACCGCGCAGATGTGGCTGGTTCGATGCGGTTATTGCAAAGAGAGCTGTGGCCTTGAGCGGTGTGAGCTCTCTTGCAGTCATGAAACTTGACGTGCTGGATGAATTCGACAACCTGCAAATCTGCACCGGCTACAAAACGGGCAGGAGACTCTCTACGGAACCCCCGCTCTCCCTGAAGGGATGGTCAGCGTGCGAACCTGTTTACGAAACGCTGCCTGGATGGAAGAGCCCGACTCAAGGCATTACGCGTCTTGAAGATCTGCCCCAGAATGCGCGGAAGTATCTGGACAGAATCGAAACGTTGAGCGGAGTACCTCTGGATATCATATCAACAGGCCCGGAGAGAACGCATACCATAATTCGAAGGAACCCGTTCCTCATGTGATCCACAGGGATGAGCCCTTTTTGAGACAGGGCAGAATTCTGTCATTTAAATACAAGTAATTTGAATATGTTATATAGAATAGTTCATCCTTTATCTGAAGCTGCAAAATAATAACTAAATCTGTTGACTTTGCTTAAAGAGTTAAGGTTAAATTTATCCTTCCAATTTAATCGGTGACGAAGGGAGGCGAACGTGGATGCCGGTAGTTATCGTAAAAGACGGGGAGTCCTTCGAGAGCGCCCTGAGAAGATTTAAGAAGCAGTGTGAAAGAACGGGTATTCTGTCCGAAGTCAAGAGAAGAGAGCATTACGAAAAACCGAGCGTCAAGAGAAAGAAAAAGATCCTGGCTGCAAAGAAAAGGGCCCTTAAGAAAATGAGACGGATGGTAGCAAAAGGCCTGTACTGATAATGGGCTTTAAAGACCGCATTGAAGCGGATCTCAAGAAAGCACTGAAAGAGCGCGACGCGGTGAGGGTTTCTACGCTGCGTATGCTCCTCGGCGCCGTCAAGTATAAAGAAGTCGAAAAGGTCAGACCACTCGCCGAGGAGGAGTTCCACGGAGTGGTCAAGACTCTGATCAAGCAGCATTCTGAATCTATCGAAAGCTTCAAGAAGGGCCATAGACAAGACCTGGTTGAGAAGGAAGAGAAAGAACTTGTTGTTTTACAGGAATTTGTGCCTGCACAGTTGACACTTGAGGAGTTGTCCGGCGAAGTGGAAGAGGCCATTCGTCAGCTAGATGCTAAGACCCCGAAGGATATGGGAAAGGTGATGAAATTCCTGATGGAAAAACATGCTGCCAGGATTGATGGAAAGGTTTTGAGTGACATGGTGCGTCAAAGGCTATCCACGCAAACGTAGCCCTTAAGCGCGGCATGATCGACAAGACGCTATCGTACATCGATTACTTGAAGCTGCTCGATGTGATCAAAGAATACGCATCGACATCCCTCATCGACGATCGTGTTTCCTCTCTGAGACCGGTGTCATCTCGGGAGGATATCGGGCAGATACAAGCACGACAAGACAGGCTGGAAGCGTTACTGGAGCTGATAAAGTGGAACGGCCTCGTACCGCTGACTGAGATTCCGGACGTAAGGCGGACCCTGTCGCAGCTCGCCATTGAAAACTTCGTTTTTGAACTTTCAGACTTCATAGCACTCCACGATTTCCTGACGCGATGCAAGGAGATAACAGGCTTCTTGAAAGGCGCCTTCGGTTTAAAGCAATATACGGAAGAGCTTCTGGAACGCATTGATCCCCTTGCGGCCGTCAGAGCGCGCATCCGAAAAGTGGTGAACACGGAAGGTTTTGTCGAAGACAGCGCGTCCTATGCTCTTTCGAAAATACGGTCAGATCTTTATCAGCTGAGGGAGCGGGCAAAGAGACATCTGGAAAAGATGATGGAGTCGGAAGACGTGCGCCCGGCGCTTCAGGATACCTACGTGGCTGTGCGGAACGGCAGGTACGTGCTGCCCGTAAAGCCCAACTTCAACCAATTCTTTCAGGGGATAGTTCACGACTATTCCCATTCTCTCAAGACCTCGTTTGTCGAGCCGATGGCGATCGTCGAGTCCGACAACCAGATAAGCATGCTGGAGGAAGACGAAAGGGAAGAAGAGCAGAGAATACTGCGTGAACTCACTGCCTGGATGCGGGGCTACAGAGACCAACTGGAAGCAAATCTTGAAACCGTAATCGAACTTGATTTCTATCATTGCCTCGCCCGTTTCTCCCTTGCATACGAGTCCGTTCGGCCTGATATGGCCACAGACGGGTCTATTGATATAAGGGAGGCGAGGAATCCTTTCATCATCATGTCA
>Ga0335069_10013108_pt1 | contig 11649 bp, 10 predicted proteins | sample Lox_Sample_11_FD_206714 | JGI IMG/M metagenome (GOLD analysis project Ga0335069, IMG submission 206714) | Soil microbial communities from Loxahatchee National Wildlife Refuge, Florida, United States - Lox_Sample_1.1 | ecosystem: Environmental > Terrestrial > Soil > Wetlands | place: USA...
CTGCGGGCCTGCCCAGGTGCCCCAGCCTAGCTCACTGCCGGGAGCCAGGCCGGAGAAGATCGGCTTGTTGGTTCGCGGATTGATGGATGGGCTGTAGATTTTGCGGGCGGCTTCGACTTGTGAGGCAGTCAGGCATGTAGACTCGTCGGCATCCTTGCATTGCAAGACGGCGGGATTGAATTTGCAGCGCGTGGGATCTGTGAGAAGGCCGTCCTTAACGCCGTCGAGAGCATCGCAGGCATCCAGCACCGCGCGATGAATCAGCGGATACTTCGCGGGTGGAATGTCGCTCGCTTCGTCGGTGTGGACGGCTTGCGCGGTCCAGATGGCCTGCGTCGCGCGGCCAATCCAATTCGCCGCGGGAGATCCAGCGAGAATGCCGTCGTAGTCGGCGGGATAGCGTTGCGCTTCTTTCAAGCCCTGTTTGCCGCCGGCGGAGCAGCCATTCCAAAAGGAATGCTCGGGCTTCTCGCCATAGAACGCTTCGATGACGAGTTTGGCGGCGACGGTCATTTCATGGACGGCGCGATATCCGAAGTCGATGATTTTTTCCGGATGGCCGAGCGCGAATCGAGCGCTGCCGCCTTGGTGTCCCGTGTCGGTCATGGCGGTGGCGAAACCATCGAATAGTGAACGCTCCAGGCTTCTGGCGTTGATGGAGCCGGTCCATCCTCCGTTGCCGTTTGCTTCGAAGTCGTGATTCCAGCCGTTGACCGGCATCCGGATTTCGATGTTGATTTCGGAATCGGCGGTTGGGCGCGAGGTGAGTGTGACGCGGCAGAACGGGGGCAGATTGTTGACTGTTCCTACAGTGTGGGGTTCACCGGTGGTTAAGATTTTGGCTTGGGTGATCGTGGCCTTGGGGATGGTGAGGTGGATGAGTTCGTCGCATGGGGTTTTCGCGGTGGCGGGAGTGATGATGGTTGTGAGAAGAATCGCGGGCTTGAAAGCCGACAACAGCCAGGATTGCCCTATGCTACTTAGTTTTCGGAAGGATGGACGGCTACTGGGTTTCACTTGCGGTTGCGGGACCAGGGGGTCCCGCGCAGGCCGGGGGCCTGCCCCACTTCGATTCCAATAGTGATTGGGCAAGTGACGATGAAGGGGCATTCGGCGGTTTCAAAATGATTAGCGCTGGGCGGCGCCGGAGCGGCCCATGATTGGCCAGATGTCGACGACTCGGTCGCCGCGTGTGACGTAGTAGCGATCGTAGACGTTAGTACTCATGTCCAGATTCGATGGATAGATTTCGACGCGGTCGCCGAGTTTGTAGTCGCGATCGCCGTCTTTCCAGACCAGGAGACCGTATTCCGCGCCTTGGTTCTCGACTTTCACGTCGGGGCGGCCTTTGACTTCGTCGGTCGGCTTCAGCAGAGCTTTGTTGCCGGCGTCGATCGTGCAGAGGCCCGGATGGCGCTTGCTGATGACGGTTGTCAAAACGGAGAGTGACGAACCGAAGTCATCGAATGTCGTCGAGCCGGTCTTATTGCCGATCTGGCGATAGAGCGTGTCCATGAAGACGAACGAACCTGCCTGCAGTTCGGTGAGGCCTTTGAGTTCGGAATCGATATTGTAGGTGCCGGTGCTGCCGCCGGTGACGATTTCGACCGGTAGTCCGGAACTGCGTGCCGCAGCAACAGTTTCGAGCATACCGGAGACGTCAGAGCGGGACTTCTTCATGCGATCTTCCCAGCCGGGAGTGTGCGCGGCGCGTCCGGCATAGCCCATGAAACCGTAGAGTTTCAGGTTCTTCGAGGCGTCCACTTCCTTGGCGAGATCGAGTGCAGGCTGGCCGGGCTCGATGCCGTGGCGTGTCAGGCCTGCGTATACGTCCACTACGGTGCGCAGCTTGATGTTCTCGGCACGCGCTGCTTCTTGCAGCCAGTCGGCGGCGATCGGGTCGTCAACGACGGTGCCGATGGTCGGGTCTTTCTTGGCGAGGGCAACGATTCGGCTGATGTTGTTCTTGCTCGTGGGCTGGCGCGTCAGGAGGATGCCGCTCATTCCGGCGCGGGACATCAGTTCGCATTCGGCGACCGTCGCGCAGGTGAGTCCGATGGCGCCTAGCGCGAGCTGGCGGTGTGCGATTTCGGTGCTTTTGTGAACCTTGACGTGGCCGCGGAGGCGGATGCCGGTCTTGCTGCAATGGTCGGCCATCTTTTTCAGATTCGCTTCGAAGATCTCTTCGTCCACGACCATGCACGGCGTGGGTAGATCGTCTTTGGTGACATCTTTGAAGTCGTGGCGTGCGAGCCGGGCTTCCAAGTCGGTCAGACTTTTTGTTGTAGCGGAATTGGCGCGGGTAGCAGCAACCGCAAGCGCCGAAGAAGACGCGAGGAAATTCCGGCGGGTCGTCATATGGCCGATTCTAGCCTATTTGGTACGGAGCCCGATGCCGGGATAGACCCCGGATACGAAGTTCCCGTCGCGGATGACGAACACGCCGTTCGCCATTACGTGCTGGATGCCTTCGGAGTACTGCGCGGGATTTTCGAATGTGGCTTTGTCGATGACGCGATCGGGATCGAACATCACGAGGTCGGCATCGGCGCCGATTTTGATCCGGCCTTTGTTACGCATCGCGGGCACGGATGGTTCCAGGCGCTCGGCGGGCATGATGGTCATCCGGCGCAGAGCATCCATGAGCGAGAGGGTTTGCTTCTCGCGTACGTAGACGCCCAAGACTCGCGCATAGGATCCGGCGCTGCGCGGGTGGCCTTTACCGTTGGCCATACGGCCGTCGCTTGCGATCATCACCAGCGGGCTTTTGATGCCGAATAGCAGCGCTTCTTCGGGCAAGGTGTGGCTGATTACTGCGCCGCCCTGCTTGCGATATTTGGCGAAGGATTCGGCATTCAGGCGTTCTCCGGTCGCTACCCATTGGAGATCGCTGTACTTGTTGCCAGTTCGTTTTTCCCAATCGCCATCGAAGAGGGCCGATTCGATGCGCGTCGCCGATGCCGTATAGGGATACATTTCCGTGGTGACATCGATATTGTGTTTGCGCGCGCCGTCGATCATCTGCACGCAGACTGGGGTCAGGCGACCGCAGACGCTAGTGAGATGCACGATGTGGAGTGAAGTGCCCGTGACGGCTGCGTCGGCGATCACTTCCTGGAGTGCAGGAATATCGCCGCTTTGGGGTTCGTTCGGAACCCCGCCGCGCATGTGTACGAACACGGGGACGTGGCGCTCGGCGGCGAACTGGAACAGGCGCAGGACCTCCTGGCGCGAGGTCGTCGGGACATAAGCGATTCCGAACCCGATGCCGATTGCACCGTCGTCGAGGCCGTGGCGAACGGCGTTCACGATGCTGAGTTGTTCCTCGTCCGTCGCGACGCGGTGTGCAGCGGCATCGCGCGGAAGGAAGTCACCGGTATCGTGCATCACGGCCATGCGGGCGGGAACGTGTCCTGAGCTTGCGCCGAAATTGATCAGGGCTTTTCCTTGGCGGGCCTGATACCATTCGGCGACTGGCGAGACACCGATTTCGAGTTCTAGCGCAGTGGTGACGCCGTCGTGAGCCTTGAAATGGTAGTTCTCATCATCCTGGCCGTGGGAGTGGAGGTCGATGAATCCAGGCGACACTACCAGGCCGTGAGCATCCACCTGGGTGCGTCCGTGCAGAGGCGATGCGCTAATCGCGGCGATCCGGCTGGCGTTGATGCCGATGTTGCGGACGGCGTCGAGTCCGGATTGCGGATCCATGACGCGGCCGTTGGCGATGACGATGTCGTAATTCTGGGCGACGAGCGCGGGAAGGCTCAAGAACAGAGCGAGGCAGAATTGTCGTTTCACTTATCCGCTGTTTCCTATACCGAGAAAGATGATCCCGATCAGGATCAACCCGACGCCCGCACATTTGCTGAACGTCAGGGCCTCGTTAAAGAATATGCGCGACCAAGCTAAAGTGCAAATGTATCCGAGCGAGACCATGGGGTAGAGGACTGATAGCTCGCCATTGGAGACGCCCTTGAGGAAGAAAACCGAGGAGAGCAGATAGGCGCCGATGCCGATACCCAATCGCCAGTTCACCAGGATGCGGGACCAGTGACCGTGGAGCACCAACGCACCTGATTTTAAGAACGCGGCGCCAACCGATCCGATCACGGAGCCGCCGAGCACGAAGGCCATCGACGAGACGGGTGTTGTCAACGCGTGCCTCCGCGGCCGAGGACTGCCACGCCGGCGACGATGATGCCAACGCCGATGGTTTTTAACGGGCTCATTGTCTCGTGGAACACGACTACCGATAAAATACTGACCCAAACGTAGGTGAGCGCGATGACTGGATAGATGATGGATAGCTCGGCGTCTCTGAGCGCGTAAACGAGCAGCACGGCGAAGACGCCGTAGAGGCAATAGCCGGCAAATAAGCTGGGAACGGTGAATATCGACAGGGCGGTGGAAAGGAAATTGGCGTGTTCGAGATGAACTGCGCCGAATTTGATCAGAACTTGTGCCAGGGCGCCGATGAAAGTACAGGCTACTACGATCATCACTGAGCGCTTGCGCTTATTCGCATCCACGGCGTGGGGCTGCGAGACGATAGCCGAACTCAACACTCCTCCAGTTTTTTCATGATAGCAACCGGTTGAACAGCAGGACCTCGCAGGCCGGGGGCCTGCGCCACATCATGGCACGCACGTTCTTGGATTCGTGTGATCAGCGCAATCCAGAAACGATTTCGCGCGGGGGTTGCCTCTTTGCGCTGCTTCCCGAAGGTCCACTAGTGCGTCTGAATTTCCTTGCTGGGCGCTCTTGATCCAGAGGTCAACTGCTTTGGTGAGATCTTCGGGAACGCCTTGGCCTGTCGCGTACATTCGTCCGAGATTGAACTGGGCGCGGGGGTCGCCTGCTGTCGCCGCTCTTGAATACCATCGCGCGGCTTGTTCCAGATTCTTGGGCAAGCCTTCACCGTGCTCGTATCGATATCCGGTCTGATATTCGACGTCCGCCGTGTTCGGAGCTCTTGGCACTACAGGCGGCTCCTTGCTTTCGCGGTATTGACGCTCGCCTTCGTCGAACACGGAGTGACCCGCTTGCGCGACTATCTTGGGACCACGGTTTGCGCGTTCGAACCAGCGGCCGGCTTCCTGGTCATCTTTCGGGACTCCGCGGCCGAAAGCGTACAGGCCTCCGATCGCGTACATGCTGTCGGTATTTCCCTGGTCGGCAGCGCGGCGGTACCACTTTAAAGCTTCGGCATAATTCTGGGGAACGCCCCGTCCGCTCGCATACAGATAGCCGAGGACGTTTTGCGCACCACTATGGCCCATGTCTGCCGCGCGCCGGTACGATCTCGCGGACTCGACCTCGTTTTGATGCTCGTTCTGGACTCCAAGGCAGTAGAAATCTTCTGCTGAAGTGGGTCGATCGACGTGAGCCGTACAGTCGGCAGCGAGAATTCCGTTTGCTGAGCCTGCGGCCAGCAGCAGAAGCGCGAATGAAGTTACGCGTTTCACCAACTCTCTGCCAATTGTACGAAAGTGCGAACGCCAATTCCCGAGGCGCCCTTCGCCAGATGCGGTTTTCCGTCACCCACCCAGGCGCAGCCGGCAATGTCCAGATGGATCCATGGCGTATCGCCAACGAACTCTTTGAGGAACATCGCCGCAGTGCACGCGCCTCCAGGCCGGCCGCCGATGTTGTGAATATCCGCGAACGCGCTCTTGAGCTGCTCTTTGTAATCTTCGTCGATGGGCATCTGCCACATTTTTTCGCCGCGCGACTTTGAGGCGGTGAGCAACTTATCGAGGAATGCCTCGTTGTTCGAGAACGCGCCGACGTAGATCTCGCCTAGGGCGACGACGATCGCGCCGGTCAACGTAGCGGCGTCTACCAGATGAGTGCAGCCGAGACGCTGCGCATACGTGAGGGCGTCGATCAGGATCAAGCGGCCTTCTGCGTCGGTGTTCAAGACCTCGACGGTTTTGCCGGAGAGCGAGGTCACGATGTCGCCGGGACGCTGAGCGCGGCTGCCGGGCATATTCTCGACGGCCGGAATCAGCGCGGTGACTGGAATCGAAGGTTTGAGCTGCGTGATGGCACGCATGGCGCCGAGTACCGCAGCACCACCCGCCATGTCGTAGCGCATCTTATCCATATCTTCAGCGGGCTTGATGGAAATGCCGCCGGTGTCGAACGTGACGCCTTTGCCGACAAGGCCCAGGTGGTCTTTTGTCGACGGTGCGTTTGCCGGTTTGTAGTGCAGCACGATCAGCGCGGGAGGCTCGGCGCTGCCCAGCGCGACACCGAGCAGCGCGCCCATGCCCAACTGCTGCATGCGGTCGCGATCGAGAATGTCACATTCGAGGCCGTAGGTTTTCGCAAGTTCCCGTGCGTGATCGGCAAGAGCTAACGGGGTCAGCAAATTTCCTGGTTCGTTTACCAAGTTACGGGTGAAATTCTGGGCTTCGGCCAGAATGCGCCCGCGGTCGAGCGCCGCTTGCGAAGCGCCCACGACGGCAAAGGAGTCTACGTGCCTCTCATTCTTTTTCGGATCTGTCTTGTGGCGATCGCCTTCGAAGTTGCCGAGCACTGCGCCTTCGACAGCGGCGGCAGCGAAATCATCGGAATTGAAGCCGTCGGGGAGTACGAAAGTAACGTTGTGAGCACCCTTACTCTTGAGCGCGCGAAGCACGATGCCCGCGACTTTGCGCATTTTGACGGAGTCGAATTCTTCGCGCTTACCCCCGCCTGCGACAACCAAGCGCTTTGCTTTCCAACCGGCCGGGCGATGGACGATGGAGATTTCCGCGGCCTTACCCGAAAACTCGCCGCTATCGTAGAGCTCCTTGGCTTGATCGGCTGGCGCAGCCGCTCCCTCAAATCCGACGACTGCTATGGCGTCGGTCTCAATTTCCGGCACGGCTCTGGTTTCAAGCTTGATTTCCATGTAGCTCCATTGTCAGTTTGCGGCGGACTAAAAGACTAGCGCCGGCGGCCAATCGCCGCGCGAGCCTCGGCTTCCATTTCCCGCGCACGCTCGGTCTCACGTTTGTCGTGCAGTTTCTTGCCCTTGGCGACGGCTAACTCGCACTTGATCCGCCCGTTTTTCAAATAGATCTTGGTCGGGATGAGGGTCAGACCCTTTTCCCGGGTCTTACCGATTAACTTGTCGATCTCCGCGCGATGCAAGAGCAGCTTACGGCGGCGAGTCGGCTCATGATTCTCGCGATTGCCATGCGAATACTGGCTGATATGAGCATTCAAAAGCCAGGCTTCATTGCCGGCGACCTCGGCAAAGCTATCCTTGAGCTGAATCTTACCATCTTTCGCTGCTTTTACCTCGGTCCCTGTAAGGGCCATGCCCGCCTCCAGCCGATCAAAGAGAAGGTAATTGTGCGAGGCGTGACGGTTGTCACTCAGAATCTTAATCTTAGGGTCCACGGTCGATCGGCTTTTTTGAACTCAACGCCTTGAAAAAACACTACGTCAATTGTTTATGTGGTAGGTCTCATCGCAGCGCAGGTTCATTCTATCACACGGTGTTCCGAGAGAATAAGATGATTATTTTTAATAACTTACGCAGTTTGACTGCGGTACTGGCCGTACTGCTGATGCTGCCCACGGACGCTCTGCAGGCGTCGACTCGCAAGGGCGACAAGTTGCTGAAACAGGCGCTCGCCGCCGAAGCCGAGCAGGATTATGATCGGGCGCTGCAGCTTTTCACCGAGGCCATGGCCACGGACCCCAAGGACCCCGCATACACCTTAGGCATGCGCCGTGTACGCTTTCAGGGGGGCCAAAAGCACGTAGAGGCGGGGATGAGACTTCGACAGGCCGGCAAACTCGAGGAAGCGCTTGTGGAATTTCAAAAAGGATTCAACATGGATCCCGGCTCGACGATCGCGCTGCAAGAGATCAAGCAGACTACGGAATTACTGGACAAGCAGAAGCGCGGCGAGATCGCTCCTGGTCAGGCGGCGCTGAGTCCGGTGGAGAAGGCGCGGCAGGAGAGCGTTGAATTGATCAAGTCGATGCTGCCGGTCCCGGAATTGAAACCAGTGACCAATGTGATCTCATCGCTCAAAATGAACAATCAGCCGCCGAAGGTGCTGTATGAGACCGTGGGCAAGCTCGCCGGCATCAATGTCCTCTTCGATCCGCAATTTCAGCCGTCGGGAAAGAACGCCAACCTGGACATCAATAACACCACATTGTCAGAAGCTCTCGATTACATTGCATTGCTAACGAAGACATTCTGGAAACCAATTAGCGCGAACGCCATTTTCATTACAGACGACAACGTAACCAAGCATCGCGACTATGACGACGAAGTGGTGAAGGTGTTTTACCTGAAGAATCCTACCTCGGTGCAGGAGTTCCAGGAAATCGTGACGGCGGTGCGGTCGGTGTCGGATGTTCGACGGATGTTCACCTACAATGCGCAAAACGCGATCCTGGTGCGCGACACGGTGGACAAAGTAGCTCTGGTGGAGAAGCTCCTCCATGACATGGATAAGCCCAAGGCAGAGGTCGTGGTCGATGTGATTGTGATGGAGTCGAACAGCGACCGTACACGCAGTTTGGCGTCGGCGCTGGTATCAGGCGGACAAACCGGCGGCTTGTCGCTGCCCATCTCGTTTTCTCCCCGGAATCCAGTTTTGCAGGGCACAGGCACAGGGACTGGAACCGGCACTGGGGGAACCGGTGGAACTGGTGGCACGGGAGGAACCGGGGTTGACCTGGGTACCGGCACCGGAACGGGAACCGGCACTGGAACTACCTCCAGTTTCATCTCGCTGGCGCAGATCGGAAAGGTGAACTGGAATGATTTTTCGACGACGTTGCCAGGGGCTTTGTTGCAGGCTGTGATGACGGACACCTCTACGCGCGTGATGCAGTCGCCGGAAGTTCGAGCATCGGACGGACAAAAAGTTTCGCTCAAGATCGGAGATCGCGTTCCGTATGCCAGCGGTAGCTTCCAGCCCGGCATCGGCACTGTGGGCGTAAGCCCGCTGGTCAGTACGCAGTTCCAGTTTGCGGACACAGGCGTTGACATGGAAATCACGCCACACGTGCATGGAACCGATGAGCTGACCATGCACATCAGCATCAATATTTCAAACGTTAGCCGTACCGTGCAGATCGGTGGCGTCGATCAGCCGGTCATCTCGCAGCGGAAGAATGAGGCGGATATTCGCGTCCGCAGCGGCGAAGTAAGCTTGCTGGGCGGTTTGATGCAAAGCCAGGACAGCAACACGCTCAACGGCATTCCGGGAATCACGAATATTCCGATTCTGGGCAAATTCTTCCTTTCCAGTTCTTCGAAAGACAAGTCCAAGGGTGAATTGCTAATTGCGTTGATTCCCCATATTGTCCGCACGCCGGATATCAACAATATCGATCTAAAGGGTATCGCGGCCGGTACGGATCAAACCGTGAAGCTCAACTACGCGCCGAAGGAACCTCCACCGGCCGCGCCGCCGCAGAGTGGAGCGCCGGCGGCTCCTGCCGCGACTGCACCGGCGGTTGTTCCGGCTGCTCCGGCTCCTTCCAATCCGCCAGCGCCGACGGCGCCGGAATCGGGCCCACCTGGCATAAGCTTTGCGCCAGCTACGTTACAAGCGCCGGTGAGCGGCCCAGTCGTGGTTGCTTTGCAGGGAAATAATGTGACGGATCTGACGAGCGTTCAAGTCAAAATCAAGTGGGATCCGAAAATCCTGCGGCTGATGTCGGTTACGTCGGCCTCGTTGCTTTCACGAGACGGTAATGCGGCCGCACCGACGCTGGACATCCGCAATGACAGCGGTGAGGCGACTATTGAGGTCAGCCGGACAGGCGGATCCGCCGGTGTCAGCGGGTCAGGCCCATTGCTACAGTTCACGTTCCTGGCAACAGCGAAGGGCTCCTCCGCGGTGACGGTCACGGAGATCAAGCCAAAGAACTCTAAACAGGAGCCGATTTCCGTAACAGCTCCTGTTGCGAATGTTACTGTTCAGTAAGGAAGTATGAAGCGACGCCGACAACGCGGAATGACGTTAGTGGAGCTGATCGTGTCGTTCACGATTCTGCTGGTGTTGACCACGATGGCCGTTCCGCTCACCCGCTATCGCGTGCAACGCGATCGGGAGCGCGATCTGTCGATTGCTCTGCGAGATATCCGGAACGCGATCGATAAGTTCAAAGACGATATGGATGCGGGCAAGATTGGTCCGGCAAAGATCGACAGTGATAACTATCCGGAAAAGCTGGAGCAATTGGTGGACGGCGTGAAGGCAACCGGAGCCGTGGACAAGAAGATTCGCTACCTGCGACGCCTTCCCAAAGATCCCATGACCAATTCCAAGGAGTGGGGGTTGCGAAGCACGCGCGACGACCCGACATCGAAATCCTGGGGCGGGCAAAACGTCTTCGATGTGTACACGAAGAGTACGGATAAGGCGAAGGACGGCACGCCTTACTCGGAATGGTGACCCACATGATAGCCATGCGAAAACGTCGGCTTCTCGGTTTCACGCTCATCGAATTGATGATCGTGATGGCGGTTATCGCGGTGTTGATGTCGGTGGCGATACCGATTTATACGCGGTCGATCACTCGCTCAAAAGAAAGCGTGCTGAAGAATAATCTCTTCACGCTGCGGACGGTCATCGACGAATACACCTACGACAAGCAGAAAGCGCCGGCGACGCTGGATGACCTAGTCAATGAAGGCTATCTGCGCCAAGTTCCCGTGGACCCGATTACCGGAACTGCAGACTCCTGGAAGTTGATCATGGAAGATGCAGCGAACACCGTGAATCAGAACGAGCCGGGTATCTTCGACATCAAGAGCGGATCGGACAAGACCAGCTTAGAAGGCACGCCGTACTCCGAGTGGTAGCGTCAGCGAACGCTGAGTCGAGAATTAACATTCTTAACGAACGAGTGCCGCTTTCTGCCCGCGTCATACAGGTAAGCTGAAAACGAGCGCGGATGACGATTCCTCAAAAGGCTTGGCTTTCCTGGGTCGGCGTAGGCCTGCTCGCAGTCCTTTGCGGGGTGCTTGCATTTCTGCAATACCGCTGGATCGGCGAGGTGGCGGATGCGGAGAAAACCAGATTGCACGAGGATCTGCAAACGCGTCTGAGTCTTCTGCGGAGGAATTTTGACGATCAGATCGGGAATGCATGCTACGCGTTTGTCCCGACGGCGGAGACCATTGACAAGCTCGGCCGGCAGGAAGCATATCTCGACCAATATCGGCGAGCCGCCGAACCGCATCGTCAGTTGATCTCCCGCATTGCTCTAGCTGTTCCACAGGATCGCGACATCGATCTTTTGACGCTAAACCTCAATCGAAATCGTTTTGAAAGTGCGGATTGGCCGGCCGGATGGAGCGCGATGCGCCAGAGAATCCTGTCGAGATGGAATGGCGAGCCGCCCGAAACGCGCACCGTCGAGAACCCGGCGCTGATCGAACTTCCTCGATTTGGCGCCGCGAAGTTTGCGGAGCCGGGCCGGATGCGGGAGCAGGAGTGGCTGATCGTTGAGCTGAATCTTCCTTACATTCGCGAAACAATTCTCCCGGGGATGATCCAGCGGTATTTAGGCGATTCCGGGAAACTCGACTACGATGCCAGGGTTGTAGTAACCGGAAGCCCTTGGGAGGAGGTTTACCAGACTCCGGGAGGCGATCGATTCAGCGATTCCGACGCGGCT
>Ga0335069_10013109_pt1 | contig 11648 bp, 8 predicted proteins | sample Lox_Sample_11_FD_206714 | JGI IMG/M metagenome (GOLD analysis project Ga0335069, IMG submission 206714) | Soil microbial communities from Loxahatchee National Wildlife Refuge, Florida, United States - Lox_Sample_1.1 | ecosystem: Environmental > Terrestrial > Soil > Wetlands | place: USA: Florida...
ACGGCTCCGCGCCGCCGCAGGTCGCGCTCGATCTCGGCCACCAGGCGACGCGCGACGCCGCAGCGGCGATGCGCGGGATCGACGGCGAGCCGATAGAGGAACCCGCGCCAGCCGTCGAAGCCGCCGATGACCGTTCCGATCAACCGGCCACCCAACTCGGCCACCAGCAGCAGGCAGGCACCGCCGCGCAGAATCCGCTCCACGTCGCCTGGGTGGTCGGTCACGCTCGGGGTCGCGTCGGCCGCGCGCCACAGCGCCAGGATCGCCGCGGCCTCCGCCAGCTGCCCGGGCCGGATCACCATCGCCGCCGTCGCGTCGGCAGTCATGACCAGACCCTATCGCGGACCGCCGCCAAGCGGCCAGCGGGCGCTCCTCCACGCTCGTGTCGCGCCGAATTGGAGAAGCGCCGGGAGGGACGTCGCCGCGGTCGCCCTAACGCAGCGCCAGCGACGCGTGCATCCAGAGCCACAGGTAGACGGTGACGCCGCCGAGCAACGCCAGCGTCACCAGCGCGTCGACCGGCGAGGTGGTGTACGGTTCGAGCACGGTCCGCGGCGCCCGCGTCTGAAAGCCGCGCGCATCGAGCGTCATCGCCATCTGGTCGGCCCGCCGCAGCGCGCCCATGAACACCGGCACCATCACCGGCACGTAGCGCAGCGCCCGCACCCACAGATTGCCGCGCTCGAAGTCGAGCCCGCGGCAGCGCTGCGCCTGCACGACGTTGAGCGCCGCGTCGACGAACACCGGCACCAGCCGGAACGCCATGGTCATGGCGAAGCCCACCTTGTACGGCAACCCCAGTCGCGTCAGCGCGTAGGCAAACTCCTCGATCCGGGTCACCGACAGAAAGAGGATGCCGGAGGCGAGAAACGCATCGAGCTTCAACCCCATTCCGAGCGCGAACCACGGCGCCGTGCGCGAGACGGTGATCGGCCCCCACGCCAGCAGCGGCGGGGCACCGTCGGGACCGTAGAAGAGCGTCCAGATCAGCGTCGTCATCACGAAGATCAGGACGAACAGATGGCGCAGCCGATAGATGTTGCCGAGGGCGCCCGTCCACCGCAGCAGCACCGCGAGCAGCGCCAGGATCGGCAGCTGCCCGAGCGGGCGCTCGGCGACGAACGCGGAGACGAACACCGCCGCCATGCCGAGCAGGCGGACGAGCGGGTGGAGGCGGTGCACCCAGGTGTCGGAGTCGACGTAGAGGTACATCGACGCTCACGCTCCGGCGCCGCGCGCCGCGCCGCCAACCACCGTGAGCAGCTCGTCGACGGTGAGGGCGGTGAGGCCGAGGCGATGGCTCAGCCGGGTGACGTCGGGAACGCGGAAGTGGCAGCTCTCCAGCAGCGCCTCGTCGGCAAAGAGGTCGCGCAGCGGCCCGTCGAACACCAGGCGCCCTCCCCGCATGAGCATCCCGTGGCGGGCATACTGGGCGACCACCCAGGGCGTGTGCGTGATGACCACCAGCGTCATGCCCCGCGCATGCAGCTGGGCGAGCAGGTCCATCATGCGGCGCTGCTCCGGATAGTCGAGACCGGTGGTGGGCTCGTCGAGGATGAGCACCGCCGGCTCGAGGGCGAGAAAGGACGCGACCGCCAAGCGCTGGCGCTGGCCCTTGCCGAGCAGAAACGGGTCGAGGCTTTCGCTGCCCGCGAGGCCGACCGCCGCCAACGCAGCGCGCGTCCGCTCGCTCACCTCGGATGGCGCGATGCCGAAGTTGCGCAGCGCGAACGCGACCTCGTCGCCTACCGACGCGGCGAAGATCTGATGATCCGGATTCTGAAACACGTAGCCCACCTCGGCGGCCACGCGGTTGAGCGGCAGGTCGCCCAGGTCGGCGCCGCGCAGCCGCACGACGCCGCGCTGCGGACGCAGCAGCCCGTTCAGGCACTTGGCCAGGGTGGTCTTGCCGGAGCCGTTTTGTCCGATCAGCGCCACGAACTCTCCGGGCTGGATGGCGAGCGAGACGTCCGCCAGCGCGCGCTGGCCGATCGGATAGCTGAACTCCACGTGCTCGAGCGCGAGCACCGGTGCAGCCGCCGGAGGGTCGGCGGCGGCCGGCGACGCGCTGGGGTCGCGCACGACCAGGCGCGCCGCCGCCGCGTCGATGTCGTCGACCCGCTCCGGCCAGTGCAACGCCGCGCCGATGCGATCGAGGTCGAGCGGGCGCACCCCGAGGCGCTCGAGCCGCGCCACGTCGCGCAGCTCGCGCGCCGGCGCACCGTCGGCGACGATGCGGCCGCCTTCCATCAGCAGCAGCCGATCGGCGTGGACCGCCGCGTCCGTCTCGTGCTCGATCAACAGAATCGTGCCGTCGCGCGCGCGCAGGGCAGCCAGCACCTCGAAGATCTGCGCCTTGCCGAGCGGATCGAGGTCGGTCGTCGGCTCGTCGAACACCAGGATTTCCGGCTGCAGCGCGAGCAGCGCCGCGATCGCCAGGCGCTGCTTCTCGCCCCCCGACAGGGCGCCTGGATCGCGGCTCTCGAAGCCCCCCAGCCCGACCAGCGTCAGCGCCTCGGCGAGACGGCGCTGCATGGCCTCGCGCGGCACCCCGCGTTGCTCCATGCCGAAGGCCACTTCCTGCCGCACGTTGGTGGCGAAGAGCTGGGCCTCGAAGTCCTGCGAGACCAAGCCGACGACGCCGGCGAGGTCCGACACGGTTGCGCCGGCGAGCGAGCGCCCGAGCACCGTGATCGCGCCGTCCAGCCGGCCGGGCTGGAACTGCGGAATGCTGCAGTTCAGGCATTTGGCCAGGGTCGACTTGCCCGCCCCGGTGGCCCCCATGAGGACCACGAACTCGCCGCGGTGGAGGTCGAGGCTGACGTCGCGCAAGGCCGGTTCGGCCGCGCTGCGATAGGTGAAGGACACGCCGCGGAGCGAGATGGCGGGATCGCGGGTCATCGGCAGGGTTGGCGTCGATCCGCCGTCCGGCTCACAGCAAGGACACGCCGATCAGCACCAGCAGGACGAACGGCGCGACGCCGACCCCCACCTGTGCGGCACGCGTGCCGGGCGGGTTGGTGGCGAGCGCGGCCAGCTCCAGGTGCCCGGTCGAGAGCAGGTTGCCGACGGCGAATCCGCCCACCGTGCCGGCGACGACGGCCGCCAGCCCGAGCGAGCGCACGGCGCGGCGGCGCGGCGGGACGCTGGTGAGGTCGTCGTAGCGCAGCCCCGCCTGCTTGACGCGCGGGTAGATGGCTCGCAGCAGCAGGGGCGACAGCACCGCGGCCATGACGAAGTTGTTGATGAAGATGATGTTGCCCAGCAGCGCGAACGGCACGAAGCCGAGGCCGTTCAACCCCCAGGCGATGAACAAACCGCAGGCGGCGGCCGAGAGCGCGACGACGGCGACGAACGCGACCCACTGGCGAACGGAGCGCGGCAGCGGATCGCCGTCGCTGATCACGCGCCAGGCGGCGTACGGCAGCAAGCCGTAGAGGAAGTTGCCGCCGAAGCCGAACAGGTCGCCCGGCCCGATGCCGCCAAAGAAATCGCCGATCAGATTGCCGATCGCCGCGCCCCACGCTCCCGCCGGGCCGAACAGGAACGAACAGACCACCGGGACCGCGTTCGCCGGCCGCAGCTCGGTGACACCGGGAATCAGGGGTAGGACCTTGAAGGGGATGAGGAGCGCCGCGTACAGCGACGCGCTGACCGCCGTGAGCACGACCAGGCGCGTGTTGCGCCACATCACCACCGCACCGCGCATGTCGCTAGGCCGGCGGCGCCGCCGCCGCATCGGGCGGCGCCGGAGGAGGATGATCCGCCTCCCCGCCGGTGCCGGCCGCGCCTCCGGCCGCGTCGGCGCCGGGACTCGCGACCAGCCCGTCGGTCGTCAGGTGCTCGAACTGCACCGTGTCGTCGCGCCCCTTGAGCTGGAAGAAGGCGAACGGCGAGCCGCCGACGTGGGCGACGCGCAGCTCCACCGGCCGCCCCGGCGTGATCTGGGCGGCGGGCACGAGCAGCCGAAAGTACCCGGAGAGGAAGTGGCCCTGCTCGCGCGGGACGAACTCCAGCACGTACGGCCCGCGCTGCCAGCGTTGCGGGGCGTGGAACTCGCCGGTCGAGAACGTCAGCGCGTACTGCCCGTTGACCCACAGCTCCGCTTCGCCCGGCTGCTCGCTCATCGCCGCCGTGAACGCAAACACCGTCGGCGCGCGCGTCGGGACCGGATCGGTGGTCCACACCACCGCCCCGTCGGGATCTTCGAGGGCCTCCCACCAGGCGGGGCTGTTGCCGCGGTAGTCGGCGTAGAGCTCCGACTGCCGGCTCGCGTGCACCGCCGCGCCGAAGCCGTCGATGAGCTGGGCCGGCGCCTCGGGCTGCGCGGTGACGGGTCCCTCCGGCAGCGCCGGTCGGACCGTCACGCCCGGCAGGTCGTGCCCGGTCTCGTCGGTGAGCCGCGCGGTGAACGACCACTCGCCGGTCGTCTTACACACCTTCACCAACAATTGATTGCTGCCGGCGCGGAGCTCGACCGGATAGTTCTGCGGCGTCGAGCCGAGCGGCACCGGACGCTCCATCAGCGCGGTGCCGTTCACCCATGCCTGCACCGGTTGGTGGCCGGCGGCGAGCTCGAGCGTCGCCGGCTGCGCCGCCGCCACCTCGACCTGGGTGAACGCGTAGGCACACAGCCAGTCGAGCGGCTTGTGCGCCGCCTCCGCATCGCGGCCGTAGAAGGCGTTGAAGTCGACTTTGACGAACTGCGGCAGCACCCGCCGCCAGTAGGCCGGCCCGAAGGCGCTGGTGTAGGGACGCACCGCGATGGTCTCCGGGGTCACGTCGGCGCGCGCCGCGCCGCCGCTGGCGCTGTTGTCGAAGGGCCCCAGCAGCAGCCATTCGCGGATGAACTGGCGGCGTTTGTGGGGCTCGGCAATGACGTACTCGGTCGCGCCGCTGGGGGTGAGCACGCGGTGCAACTCGGTGTAGTCGTCGAACAGGCGCAGGTCGTCCTCGCGCAGGGCGGCCAGGATGCGCTGGTTCATCTTGTAGCGGCCGTACTCCGACGGATCGATGATGAGATAACCGTGCTCGCCGACCGTCGGCGGGCCGCCGGGGCGCTGCGCGTTGTAGAACGCGGCGAAGATCTGCGGCTGGTTGACCCGGTTGGCGGTCAGCAGCAACAGATCGTACTCGGCGCGATGCGCCTCCATGAAGTCGATTGCCTCGCGATAGCCGTACTGGAAGTCCTCAGCCGCCGCGCGCGGGTAGGCGGTCATGTATGCCTGGGCATAGCGCCGGCCCTCGCGGCCGAGCGCCACGAGCAGGCCCGCCACCGCGGCGAGCTGGAGGACCAGCGCCACGCGCGGCCACGGCATGATCCGGCGCAGCGTCTCGAACACCACCACCGCCCCGGCCGCGGCGACCAGGCAGAAGGCCGCCACGCCGGCGACGCCGCGCGAGGCGCTCGGCGCCTCGTTCATCAGCGCCGGCGCCACCGGGTAGAGCGCCAGCCACCAGAGGAACAGCTTGCCCTCCGGATGCCCCGGCCACAGACACCACAACAGGCCGAGGGCGAGCAATGGCACCATGCACCAGTACAGCTCGCCGAAGCCGGGCACGGCGTGGCGCAGCAGCGGGTCGCCGCGCTCGAGCAGGAAGCTCTGGGAGAAGAAGCGCGCGTACTGATTCCAGACCCGCGTGGCGTTCTCGGCCACCGTCTGCGCGGCGTTGAGCGTCGTCGTGTTGCGGAAGTACTGATTCGAGCGGTCGCGATGGTTGATGTCGAAGACCACGACCGGGGCGGCGGCCAGCGCCCCGAGCAGGAGCGCCGCCGCGGTCATCCGGCGCACCGACCAGAATCGGCGCGCGTAGACGACCGCCGCCCCGAGGACGAACAGGGGCACGAACAGCTTGGCCGGGCCGTACGTGTACAGACAGAGGGCGAACAGCGGCGCCGCCACCAGCAGCCAGGCCGGACGCCCGCGCACCCCGGCGGCCAGCGCGGCGAAGGCGAGCAGGAAGACAGCCGGAAAGGCGATGAGCTCGAAGCCGATACGGCTGAAGTGTACGTGCCAGGGAACGACGGCGAGGAGCAGCGCGGCGATCAGGCCGCCGGCGGCGCCGAACACCCGCCGGCCGAGCAGGCCGATGCCGAGCACCCCCAACACGCCGAACATCGCCGCCGTGAAGCGGACGCTGAACTCGTTCAGCCCGAACAGCGCAATCGGCAGCGTCGCCGCGTAGATGAAAACCGGGTTCTTGTAGCTCACCCCGAACGACCAGACGTACAAGGGCAAGAGCTCGCGGTTCTCGTCGTGGCCGGTGGTCAGCAGCAGGAACGCGTTGTAGCCGTTCCCGGCCTCGTCACAGAAGAACCCGGGCGGTAGGTCGCGCAACCCGGTGACGCGCACCGCCGCGGCCAGCGCCAGGATGACCAGCAGCCCGGCCCAGAACGACCGGCTCGACGAGGCCGCACCACCGCTCGCCCGCATCCGCCGCAAAGTAGCGTCGCGCCGCCGGCAAGTCCACGCGGCCGCCGGGCGTCCCTGCCCCTACTCCTGGACCGCCGTCTGAGGTACCAGACAGCGCGATGCGCCACCGCGAGTTCGACCGCCTGATCCTGCACAACGGCCCGATCCATACCCTCGACGACCGCGGGCGGATCGTAGACGCCGTCGGCTTCGCGGCCGGACGCATCGTGGCGGCGGGCTCGCTCGTGGAGGTGCGAGACGCAGTTTCCGGGGCGGACGAGCACGATCTGCGCGGGCGCGCCCTGTATCCCGGCTTCATCGACGTCCACCACCACCTCTGCTTCGCCGCCACCTACGCCAACTTCCCCGCCGTCCGCTGCCCGCCGCTGCGGTCGGTCGAGCAGATCCTGGCCGCCGTCGCCGCGTGCGCCGAGCGTACCCCCGAGGGCGAGTGGATCGTGCTCATCGGCTACAACGAGATCGCCCTCGACGACCCGCGCCCGCCGACGCGCTTCGAGCTCGACCGCGTCGCGCCGCTCCATCCGGTGCTGCTGATCCACTTCACCTATCACGAGGGGGTGATGAACTCGCTCGGCCTCAGCCGGGCGGGCTTCGACGACCACGCGGCCGATCCGCCCGGAGGGTGGTGCGGCCGCACACCGGCCGGGCAGCTCGATGGCCGCGTGCACGAGCGCTGCTTCGGCCGCGCCGAGTCGACCGCCCGCGCCGCCCTGCTCGCGACCAACCGCGACACCTGGTTCGCCAGCGCCAACGCCTACCAGGAACGCGTCCTCGCGGCTGGGATTACCCACGTCTGCGACGCCGCCGTTCCCCCGTCGATGGAGGCGCTGTACCGCGAGTGGCAAGCGCGCGGCGAGCTCGCCGTCGGGGTCACGATGATGCCGCTGGTCGAGAACATGTTCGCCGACCCGGCCGCGCGACTCGACGGACCGCCGACCGGCTGGAGCGCGGGCCGCCTGTCGATCGGCGCGCTCAAGCTCTTCGCCGACGGCGGCGTCGCTTGCGCGCTCTGCATCTCCCTGCGCGAAGCGATCGTCCAGTTCGGCGTCCTGCTCGGCCGGTTGCTGCGCGATCGCTCGCGGCTGCCGTGGCGGCTCGCCCAGCAGCAGCGCACCCATCTCGGCCCCGATCGCCGCCTCCACCTCGGACTCCTCTACTATCCCGCGGATGCGCTCCAGGCGCTCGTCCGGCAGGCCGGCGAGCACGGCTTCGGTGTCGCCGTCCACGCGGCGGGGGACGAGGCCATCGCGCAAGCGGTGGCCGCACTGGCTGCCGCCCGCCGCGGCCCGTTGCCGCCGCGCATCGACCACTTCTTCTTCGTCGACGCCCCGGTCTTGCGCCGCGCCGTCGACGCCGGGATCCACATTGTCGTCCAGCCCCAACAGCTCTTCGAAACCGGCGACTGGATCCGCCAGACCGGACTGCCGGGACGCCTGACGTATCAGGCCTTCGGGCAGATGCTCGATGCCGGCGCGGTCGTGGCCGGGAGCTCCGACGCCCCGGTGGTGGACTTCGGGGTCCTCGCCGCGATCGAGACCGCCGTGCGGCGCCGCCTGCGGAGCGGCGCCACCCTCGCGGCGGATCAGCGCATCGCCGCGCACCAGGCGCTGCGCCTGTACACCCGGAACGCGGCGGCCGTGCTGGGCATGGAGGGAGAGATCGGCCAGCTCCGCGCCGGGGCGCGGGCGGACGCCGTGGTCCTGAGCGAGGAGATCGAGCAGGTGCCGCCGGAGCGACTCGGCGAGCTCGGGCTGGTCGCGACCTACGCCGGCCGACTGGAGCTCGAGACCTAGCCGCGTGGCCAACCAGTGCGTCGCCGGATCGTCATCACGGCGGACACGGACAAATCAGGCCCGCAACGCCCGCTCCTCCCGGGTGCGCATCCGGCCTGGGGCCGCGAGCCCACGCGCGTGCGAACGGGCACCGCGACCGCCGATTGCCCTGCCCGGTCGTTCGCGCCAGACTCACCGCCTATGCCGACTCTCGGCTCGCTCGTCCTCGGGCCCATCCCGCGCATCGCCGCCCCGCTGTCCGACGGCGAGGTCCGCACGCACGCCGACGCCGCGCGCCGCCACGCCGACCTCGTCGAGCTGCGCATCGACCGGTTCGCGCGCCGCGACGCGGCCCACGTCGCCGACACCTGTCGTGCCGCACGCACGCTCGGCCTGCCGCTGATCGCCACCGTCCGGACCGTCGAGGAAGGCGGTGCCGTCCAACTCGCCGACGCCGAGCGGCTGGCCTTGTTTCGCGCCGCGGCGCCGTTGGTCGACGGGTTCGACATCGAGCTGCACGCGGCCATCCGCGATCCGGTGGTGGCCGTGGCCAAGCAGGCGGGCCGAATCGCGATCGTCTCCCACCACGACTTGTCGCGGACGCCATCGGACGACGACCTCGCCGCCCTCTTCGACGCGGCCGTGCGGGCCGGCGCCGACGTGGTGAAGGTCGCCGCGCACGCCGCCGGCCCGGCCGACGCCGACCGCCTGCTCGGCTTCCTGCGCGCCCGCCGCGACCGCGGCGTGATCGTCATCGCCCTGGGCCCGCACGGCGTTGCGTCGCGCGTCTTCTTCCCGCTGCACGGCTCGCTGATCACCTACGGGTTCGTCGTCGAGGCCGGCGCGCCGGGACAGCTCTCCCTCGCCGAGCTCTACGCCGCACTGCGCCGCTACTCGCCGGAATTCGCGGCGACGCACGCCGCCTGAGGCGCGCGCGCGGCGGCGCGTGTGGGCGTTAGCGCGGGCGCGCGCGTTCGACCAATACGCGGCGGAGGCGGGCGAGCAATCCCGGCACGGCGCGCTTCAGGTAGTAGATCCCCCACGCTTCCGGGCTGATCGGCGCCAGGGCGCGGTTGCGTTGGACGGCGCGCAGAATCCCTTCGGCGACGCGCTCGGGGGTGTAGTTGCGGCGCTCGTAGATGTCGATCAGCCGCTGGCGCACCTCTGGCGCGGCGTCGGGCCCGAGCATGCGCGCGTGACGGGTGATCGGGGTATTGATCAAGCCCGGGCAGATGGCGGTCACCCCGATGCGGTGCGGCGCGAGCTCGTCGCGCAGCGCCTCGGAGAGCCCGACGACCGCGAACTTGGTCGTGCTGTACGCCGCCAGGTCCGCGGTCGCGAGGTAGCCGGCCGCGGAGGCGACGTTGGCCACGTGTCCGCCGCGCCCGCGCGCCACCATCGCCGGGACGAAGACATGGCACCCGTAGATCACGCCCATCAGGTTGATCGACACGATCCAATCCCAGTCGGTCAGCGCGGTGTGCAGGAAACCGCCGCCGATCGCCACGCCGGCGTTGTTCACCAGCAGGTCCGCGGCTTCGACCTCGGCGTGGACCGCCGTGGCGAACGCAGCCATCGCGGCGCGGTCCGCGACGTCGACGCGCCGGGCCGTGACCGTGCTGCCGAGCGCCCGCGCCGCGTCGGCCGTCTCCGCCAGGCCGCCCTCGTCGAGATCGCAGATCGCCAGCCGAGCGCCGCGCTGCGCGCACGCCAACGCCGTCGCTTTGCCGATGCCGCTTGCGGCGCCGGTGACCACGACCGTCTTGCCGGTCAGGGTGCTCACGTCCATGGCGTGCGCATAGCCCAGGGCGGTACGAGCGGGCAAAGAGCGGTCGCCGCACCCCAACGGGATGGACACGCCCGCCGCTGCATACTAGAGCCTATCGGGTCCGGGCGTCCGCCCGACATCACCCACAGGGAGGCTGGTTCCATGCAGGACATTCGCTTCGACGACATCGCCGGGTTGCGCACCAAGATCAGCGAGGCGTTCGGGCCGTGGGGGCCCGAGCTCGAGATCACGCAGAAGATGATCAACCAGTTCGCCGAGCTCACCGGCGATCACCAGTGGATTCACGTCGACGTCGAGCGCGCCAAGCGCGAGAGCCCGTTCAAGGGGACGATCGCGCACGGGTTTCTCACCCTCAGCTTGCTGCCGCAGCTGCGCTCCGGCTCGGACTACAAGATCGTCGGCTACGGCAACGCGACGAACTACGGCTCCGACAAGCTGCGTTTCGTCAGCCCGGTGCCGGCCGGATCGAAGCTCCACGCGCACGCGCGTCTGGTCGACGTCGAGGCCAAGCCGAAGGGCACGCAGGTCACGCAGGAGATCGCCGTGCACGTGGTCGGCAGCGAGCGTCCGGCGCTGACCTACACGATGCTGGTGCTCTACCACCCCGCGGCGGCGAGGTAGGGCGGCGTTGGCCGTTGTCCGTTTGGCGTTGGCGTCTGAGGCGGACCGGCAGGCGGCCAACGCACACCGGCTAACGGACAACGGTCTCATGCACGTACCCGTCCTCGACCTTGCCGCTGAGATTACCTCTCTGCGGCGAGAAATCGACGCGGCGTTGGCGCGTGTCGTCGACCATGCGGCGTTCATCGGCGGCGAGGAAGTGCGGGCCTTCGAGCACGAGTTTGCCGCCTACCTCGGAGCCCGGCACGCCGTGGGGGTCGCCAACGGCACCGACGCGCTGGAGCTGGCGTTGCAGGGGCTCGGCATCGGGGCGGGGGATCTGGTCCTCACCACGCCGTTCACCTTCGCCGCGCCGCTCGAGGCCATCGTACGTGCCGGGGCGACGCCGCTGCTCGCCGAAATCACCGACGACTTCACCATCGACCCGGACGCCGTCGCCGCCGTGCTCGCGCGCCGTCCGGTGAAGGCGATCATCGCGGTCCACCTCTACGGACAGCCCGCCGCGCTCGACCACCTGCTGCCCCTGGCGCGGGCGCACGGCGCTTACCTCGTCGAGGACGCCGCGCAGGCACACGGCGCGTGGTGCGTCGTCGACGGCCGGCGGCGGCGGGTGGGGAGCGTCGGCGACGCCGGTTGCTTCAGCTTCTATCCGACCAAGAACCTGGGGGCGCTGGGCGACGCCGGCGCGGTGGTGACCAGCCACGACGAGCTGGCGGCGCGCGTCCGCCAACTCGCCAACCACGGCGAGCGGGCGAAGTACGAGCACGTCGTGCCGGACGGACGGAATTCGCGTCTCGACGCGCTGCAGGCGGCGGTCCTGCGGGTCAAACTGCCGCATCTCGACGCCTGGAACTGCGCCCGCCGGGCGACCGCGGCGCGCTACACGGCCGGGTTGAGCGATCTGCCGCTCCGCCTCCCGGCCGAGCCGGCCGACCGCGACTGCGTCTACCACCAGTATGCCGTCCGCACGCCCGAGCGGGCGCACCTTCAGCAGGCGCTCGGCGAGCGCGGCGTCGGCACCAGCGTTCACTC
>Ga0335069_10013110_pt1 | contig 11648 bp, 10 predicted proteins | sample Lox_Sample_11_FD_206714 | JGI IMG/M metagenome (GOLD analysis project Ga0335069, IMG submission 206714) | Soil microbial communities from Loxahatchee National Wildlife Refuge, Florida, United States - Lox_Sample_1.1 | ecosystem: Environmental > Terrestrial > Soil > Wetlands | place: USA...
TGGATGCGTTCCAGACCGAGTACCGCGACATCCAGACCACGTTGAATCTCGAGGACCCCGTGACACAGATCGTCACCAACGTGGTGCAGAACCCGGCCGATGCGCGCATCCGGGGCTTCGAGCTCGAATCCGAGGCGGCACTCACCAGCTGGCTGACATTCGATCTGGCGGCCACGACCACCAGCGCGGAATACACGCGCCTGGAACCAGGCACGGTGGTGACCCGCGCCGATCACCTGCCGCAGGTCCCGAGCTGGACGCTGACCGCGGGTCTGGAGTTGCACGTTCCCGTGCCGGTGCCGTTCGTTGACGGCGGTGAGCTCACAGCGCGCCTCGACGAGAGCCACAAGGCGAGCTACTACGATGGTGCGCCAAACACCATTTACAACTACGAGCCGCACCGGGACCTGGTCAACGCGCGTCTGGCCTACGGACCGGGCAACCAGCGCTGGTCGGTTGCGCTCTACGCACGCAACCTCTTCAACCATCACTACCTGGACTTCCACGAAGACCTGATGGCGTTCCTCTATTCGATCGGCACGCCGGCCCCGCCGCGGGAAGTGGGTGCGGAGGTGCACTACCACTGGTAGGGGCGCAACGACCTTGTCCAGGGTGCAACCACCCTTGGCAGGGGTGCAATGGATGAGAAGGTCAGCCGCTGCCACGCTGGCGGCGACCGCATGGGCGGAGGACAATCGGCGCATGAAAGCAGCCACCGTGGATGTGGGCAACGGCGTGCGGCTCTACTACGAAGAGCGGGGCGAGGGGCCGGCGCTGCTCTTCGTTCACGGAATGTGGGGAACCTGCCGCTTCTTCCACAAGCAGTTCGAAGAACTGAGCGCGCGGTTCCGGGTCATCGCGCTCGATCTGCGCGGTCACGGGCGCTCTTCCATGACGCTCGAGGACCAGACGGTACCCGCCTATGCGCGCGATCTGCATGCCTTCGTCAATCTGCTCGGACTGCGCGACTTCATCGGCATCGGCTGGTCCATGGGCGCACTGGTCTGGTGGGACTACTACCTGCAGTTCGGCGTGGCCGGGTTACGTGCACTCATCGACATCGATCAGCCACCGAGCGACTGGCGTTCGCCGGAGATCCCGGGCGGATTGCTGACGCTGGATGCGCTGCGTGACTGGCACTACCGATTGCAAACCGACCGCAACGGGTTCATGCGGGAAGTCATCCCCATGATGTTCGCCAGGCCTCCGGACGAGGCCGACATGGCGTGGATGCTGGATGAGATGACGCGCGCTCCGGCCGTCATTGCGGCCGCGGAGATGGTCGATCAGAGTCTGCGCGAATATCAGCACATGCTGTTCGGCTACCCCGTGCCCACGCTCGCCTGCACGGGTGCGCACAGCGCACAGCCGCGCGCGGGAATGCAGATGATCGTGGACCGCGTGCGGCAGGGTCGGCTGCAGGTCTTCGAGGGCTGCGGCCACTGCCTGTTCCTGGAAGACGCGACAGCCTTCAATCGCAGTGTGGTGGAGTTCGCCGCGGAACTCGGTTGAGTCGGTCGCGGCGCTCGCGATACGCGCGGCGTGGCGGTCCACCGCGCATCGCGCGGCGAACCCGGGCTGCCTGCCCGGCCGGTCAGGTCACGAAGGCGCGGGAGCGGAAGCGCTCGGCCTGCCAGACGCCGCTCGTCATGATGTCCTCGAGCGCGCCCACGCAGGCTTCCACATCGCTGAAACGTTGATACAACGGGGCGAAACCGAATCGCATCAGGTTCGGCGCGCGGAAGTCCCCCACAATGCGCCGCTCGATGAGCGCCTGCATGATCGCGTAACCGTGGTCGTGCGCCACGGCCACATGACTGCCGCGCCGGTCCGGATCGCGTGGCGAGACGATCCCGAAACCGAATTTCCCGCAGCGCTGCTCGATCTGCTGGATGAACAGCTCCGTGAGCTGCATCGATTTCGCGCGCAACGCGTGCAGGTCAAACCGTTCGAACACCGAGAGGCTGGCATCCAGCGCCGACAAGGCGAGTACTTCCGGTGTACCCGAGAGAAGCCGGCGGATGCCGGCCGCCGGCTCGTAGACCGGATCGAAGGCGAACGGAGATTTGTGTCCCAGCCAGCCCGACACGACGGGCCGGATCTTCTCATGCCAGCGCCGCGCCGCGAAGGTGAATGCCGGGGCCCCCGGCCCCCCGTTCAGATATTTGTAGGTGCAGCCGACGGCGAGGTCGGCGTTACAGCCATTCAGATCGACGGGGAGGGCGCCAGCGCTGTGGGACAGGTCCCACAGCACGAGTCCACCGGCACGATGCGTCTCCTGGGTGATTCGCTTCATGTCGAGCACCGTGGCCGTGCGGTAGTCGACATGCGACAGGAGTACGAGGGCCGTGTTGCCATCGATCGCCCGCAGCACATCCTCGGCCGGCACGCGGTCGATGGTGATCGTGGCACCCAGCAGGCGCTGCAGACCCTCCAGGGCGTACAGGTCCGTCGGAAAGTTGGATTCGTCGGTCACGATCCGCCGCCTGGAGCTCAGACCCAGTGCAGAGGCCGTAGCGTTGAACAGGTTGACGGTCGTCGAGTTACCGACGACGACTTCGTCTGCGCACGCGCCGATCAGAGGTGCAATCCGTCCGCCTACGCGCGCCGGCAGATTGATCCAGTCGTGATGCAGCCAGCTGCCGACCAGACCTGCGCCCCATTCGCGATTCGCCACCTCGCGCAGGCGCTCCGGTACGCAACGCGGCATGCGACCAAGGGAATTGCCGTCCAGGTAGACGCAGTCGTCGAGGAGGAACTCGTCGGCAGCGGCGCGCAGGGGATCGTGCGCATCCAGTTCCTCCGCGGCGGTTTGGCGGCTTTGCGGCTTCACGGAATCCCCCTCAGAAGTTCCCAGATCGGTAATTACAATCTTAATAGAAACATGTTGACGAATAGAAACTATTTATTTAGCGTGCCGCCATGAGCCAGCATGCCGTGACGGTGCTCGGTCTGGTGCGGGGCGAGGACCTGGGAACCACCCTGCCTCACGAGCATCTGCTGTGCGATCTGGGTTGCCGCTACAGCCCGGCCGATGACGAGAAGAGTCTGGGTCCCCAGCCGCTCCTGGCGGACCGGTGGCGCCTGCTGCGTCGGCCCGCCGGGTACCGTGCGAACCTTGACGGAACCAGTGTCGAGTCCGCGATCGCCGAGGCGCAGCTGTTCCGTCAGGCCGGAGGTGCCACGATCGTGGACCTCACGCCATTGGGTCTGTCACCCGATGTCGAAGGCCTCAAGCGCATCGCGCACGCCACCGGACTCAACATCATCGCGAGCACCGGTTATTACGTGGACGCGGCGCTGCCGCAGTGGGTTCGAAGCGCCTCCGTGGATCAGCTTGCCGACCGGCTCGTCGAGGATGTGCGAATGGGCGGCGCGGAGGGCATCCGCCGCGGCGCCATCGGTGAGATCGGTATCGAGGGACCGACGCAGCTGGAGCTGCGGTGTGTTCAGGCCGCCGCAAGGGCGCAGGCCCGAACCGGTGCGCCGGTGTTCCTGCACGTGGTCTCGGGCATCTTTCCGCAGTACCGGGATTCGACCGAGGACATCATCAAGCTGTATGCGCGCGAAGGCGGGGACCTGCGGCGCCTGGTGCTTTGTCACCAGGACGGTTCCGGCGACGATCAGGCCTACCAGGAAAGCGTGCTCAAGCGTGGCATCTGGATGGAATACGACACGTTCGGCTCCGAGGGGGTATTCGCCTTCGGCGATGCCTACATTCAGCTACCCACAGATACGCAGCGCATTCGCGAAGTGGCGGCCCTGGTGAGTGCCGGATTCGCCTCGCGGCTGCTCATCTCGCAGGACATCTGCTACCAGACCGCGAAATGCAGCTGGGGAGGCTGGGGTTTCATCCATCTGCTGGAAAGCCTGAAGCCGCGCTTCATCGCCGCCGGGGTCAGCGCGGCCGCCTTTCAGTCGCTGATGCGGGACAATCCACGCGAGCTGTTTTCGTTCGCCTGAGCCACGGCCGCACGCGGCTCTGTGGTGGGCGCAGCAGCCGCGTGCCGGTCTTCAGCAGGTGCAGACGCGCGTAGCCCGGCGGCGAGCGCCGCGCTGAGCACGAAACACACGCAGCAGAAGATGCCCGTCGGCGCGTAGCCCTGACCTTCCGTGGTGATGGCGGCTACGGCAAGCGGCGCCACGCCAAATCCCACTGTGTAGAAGCCGGCCGAGGCCGCCACGGTCCGGCCACTGCCGTCGAGCGCGGCCATGGTGCTGCGGAAGCAGGGCACCACGAACATGATCCAGAACGAGGCCAGGCAACTTCCGATGCCGTACAGCCAGGCGGTGCCACCAAACACGAAGCACACCGCGGCGATGGCCATTGCGCAAGAACCCGCCACCAGCGAGACCCGTGAACCCAGACGGGGCGCGCCCCAGACCGCAGCCAGGGGTCCGGCGACACCGGCCAACTGACCGATACCCAGCCACAGTCCTACTTGCTGGACAGACAGTCCCTGATAGGTGCCGATGCGTTCAGCATAGACCCACAGTCCACTTGCTCCACACCACAACAGCAGGAACGCGAACAGCAGACCCGCGGCGCGTGCGCGGACGCCTCGAGGGATCAGCCCGAACGAGCTCTCGCTCGCGCGTGCGAGGATGGGTACCCGTGGCAGCATCGGCAGAAGCAACAACGGAACAGCAGCCAGCAGCCAGAACACGCCGCGCGGACCTGCGTGTTCGACCAGCCATGGAGTTGCCACAAGAGCCAGCGCGGCCACGACCGCAACCGCGGTTCCGATAAGTGAAAAGACACGGTGCGGATCAGCAGTCGCGCACACAGCGGCTGCGGCAGCGGACATGACAGCGCCTTCACCCAGGCCCGTCAGCAGGCGCGCTCCGGCGAACACGGCGGGCGATACCGGCAGAGTGCACAGAATATTGGCAAGGCAGATGGCGCTAATCGCCACGGCAAGCAGCGGACGAACGGACTGGCCTGCCCGCAGCTTCACGGACACCGCGACGGAGGCGATCGCCATGGCCAGCAGCTGCAGCGAGATGAGCTGGCCGGCGCGTGTCTCGGACAGATGGTTGGAGTCCATCATCGCGCCCAGGATGAAGGGCATGATGAGGAGGCTGTATTCGCCTGCCAGTGCGACGAGTGCCAGGGCCGCCTGATCCAGGGGGCGCAGCGCCGCCCGCTCAGACCGCATTGGACTGCGTCAGGCGAGTCGCTTCCGTGGGCAAATGAGTGGTGACGGCAAGCAGCCGGGCGGTTTCCTTGCCGGCATTCACGTAGGCATGACCGGAGGTGCTGTCGAGATAGAGCGCATCACCTTCTTCGAGCCGGGAGGGCCGGTAATCCTCCGAGTACACATCCACGGTTCCCGACAGGATGAAGATGAACTCCTCGCCTTCGTGCCGCGACAGTCCACCCGCCTCGCGCAGCGAGCGCGCCGTGATCTCCAGGATGGCGGGGTTCATCTGCTTGTTGATGAGGTCGCTGCAGAGCAGCTCGAACATGTAGCGTTCGGTGGCCTCGTTCAGTCCCGTGCCGTGCTTGGTGATCGCGCGCCGGCCGGCCTTGATGTCAACCGTGCGGCTGCTGAACAGGTCGCTCACCTCGATCGACAGGCCATGCGCCAGACGCACCAGTGCGCCATAGCTCAGGGTGGCCTGGCCGTTCTGGACCTTCGACAGCGTCGAGGCGGGAATGCCGGTGGCGGCCTGGATCTGCCGCAGCGTGAGGCCGCGGCTCGCCCGGATCTCCGCCAGGCGCTGCGCGAGGTCCGGACCGGGTGCTTTGGGAGCTTCGCGGACGGTCGGCCTGGGAGGCTCGCGGACGGGCGCCTTGGCGGCGGGGTTGGCTCGTCGTGGCATCCGGGCTCCTGGGTGGCGCGTCCTGTGTCTCGGCCGGGCAACGATAGCACAGGTGTGCCGGGCCCGCGCCGATGTTTCTAATCAGAAACATTTGTGCTAAAAGGCATGAAGCTCACGCGAAGGGGGTTCGCTTCGATGATCCGCACGCCGCGCCGCATCCTGGCGCCCTGGCTCGTCGCCACCGTTCTCCTCGTGCTCTCGCCGGGGGCCCCGGCCGGCACCGCGTTGACGGTGGCGCCGGACTGGAAGGACATTGCGCGTGTCTCGCGCGCCAGCGTCTCCATCGAGGTGTGCGTCGAGCCGCCGCTGCGGCGCGGTCATCCCATCCACGATCCGCTCTGGGCGGCCCTGAAGAACCTGGGCGCCGATGCGGCGCACTTCCAGCCCTACAACGTGTTTCCGCGCCTTGCCGTCGCGGAGTTGCAGCCGCCGGCGAACGGCCACACCTCCTGGGACTTCTCCCTCATGGATCCCATCGCTGAGGATTTCATGCAGGCCACGGCCGGGCACCCCGTGGTGTTCAACATCGGCACGTTGCCCGCCTGGATCTTCCGCACCCGCGAGCCGGTCGTGCTGCCGGAGGATCCGGATGAGCCGTACTGGACCTACAGCGAGTTCAATGCGGTCACCCTGGATGCCTCCACGCTCAAGCTCGCCGCCGACTATCAGGCGAGACTCGCCGGCTGGTATCTGAACGGCGGGTTCCGCGACGAATACGGCAAGTGGCACCAGTCCGGACATCACTACGATGTCGCCTACTGGGAGGTGCTCAACGATCCGGACTTCGAGGGCAGCCTGAGCCCGGCGGACTACACGAAGCTGTACGATGCAATCGTGCTGGCCGTGCACAAGGTGGCGCCGTGGATGAAATTCATGGGCCCGGTGGTCGGGGACATCTCGCACGCCGAGTACTTCACCCACTTCCTGGATCCGCACAACCACCTGCCGGGCGTCCCGCTGGACATGATCTCCTATCACATGTTCGTGCTGCCGGATTCCGATGAGTCGCCGCAGGTCATGACGTATACGTTCTATCAGCAGGCGGACAGGTATTTGCTCGCGGCCAGCTACATCGACGCCCTGCGCAGGAGATTCGTCCCCAACGCGCGCACGGATGTCGTGGATGTCGCGACAGAGCTGCCCGACCCGCTGGCTCCCGTGCTGACGAAACCCATTCCGCGCAGTTACTGGAGCCTCTCGGGCGGAGTCTTCGCGTATCTCTACGGTAAGCTGGCACTGCTGGGCGTTGACGTCGTGGGTGCCTCCGAGCTCATCGACTCGCCCGGCATCGTCGCGGCCTCGACGCTGGCCGACTGGGAAACAGGCGAGCCCAACGCCCGCTACCGGGTGACCAAGCTGCTGCGGGACAACTTCGGGCCCGGCGACCGGCTGGTCCGGCCGCCGTCTTACAACGTGCTGCAGCCCGATCCGGCGCCACAGATCTACGCGCAGGCTTTCATCTCACCGCGCGGCGAGCAACGTATCCTTCTGGTGAACAAGCGCGATGCGGCTTTCAGGCTCACGGTTCCCGGCGCGACCGGCGGCGATATCCAACAGGTCGATCAAACGACGGACGGACCAGTGACCCGACAGCGCGTGACCGCCGATCAACTCAATCTTCCCGGCCTGGCGGTCGCCGTGGTGACGCTGCCCGGCCATGCCCGCGGCACGACCCGATGACTCGGGCCCAACTCTGGGGTTTGCGGCGATATGCAGGTCAGGTGGCGCTCGTGACCGGCGGTGCCTCCGGGATCGGACTGGCGGTCGTCCGCAGGCTGCGCGAGGAGGGTGCCCGGGTGTTGTCCTGCGACCGACCGGGACAGCATGCCGGGGGAGGGGGCGGCGATCCGCTGATCGAGGAACTCGAAGCCGATGTCAGCGACGAGGCTGCCGTGGCCGGTATCATGGCGCGCGCCGACTCTGAATTCGGACGACTGGACGTGGTCGTCAACTGTGCCGGGGTCGTACTCGAGGGCTCGGCACAGGAAACCGCGCTCGCCGACTGGCAGCGCGTGCTGGATGTGAACCTGACCGGAACCTTCCTGATCTGCCGCTACGCGCTGCCGCTGATGATCCGGCGACGCGCGGGTTCCATCGTCAATGTCGCATCCGACGCGGCGATTGCGGGTCAGACCGGACAGGCGGCCTACTGCGCGAGCAAAGCGGGTGTCGCGCAGTTCACGCGCGCCGCCGCACTGGACGTGGCCCCGCACCGGGTCCGGGTCAACTGTGTCTGTCCCTGTTTCGTCGATACGCCGCTGTTCCGCAGCTGGATCGACTCGAGCGGGGATCCGGTCAGGGCGCACGCGCAAGCCGCGGCGTTGCAGCCAATCGGTCGGATCGGCAAGCCGGAGGAGGTGGCTGCCGCGATCGCATTTCTGGCCTCAGCCGAAGCTTCGTTCATTACCGGCAGCGTGCTGCCCGTGGATGGCGGTTCGACCATCCCCTGAGTCACGAGGCACCATGGCAAGAGCACAGCGACTGACCGGCCGAACCGCGCTCGTTACCGGCGCGGGAAGCGGCATCGGCCGTGCCATCGCACGCCGACTGGGCGAGGAGGGCGCCTGGGTGGCCTGCCTCGATCTCAACCCGTCGTCGGCCGAGCAGGTCGCGGGTGAACTTGGAAACGGGGGTTGCGCCATCGGCGCGGATGTCAGCAGCGAAGGCGATGTCCGTGCTGCCATCGAGACAGTCGGTGCAAAGCGTGGAAGCCTTGACCTCGTGGTCAACAATGCCGGCATCGCCGGTCCACAGCATCCCGCCGGGTCCACTCCAGTCCACGAATGGCAGAGGACCCTCGATGTCAATCTCACCGGGCCGTTTCTCGTCTGCAAGCACGCGCTGCCGCTATTGGTGAAATCGCGCGGCAACATCGTCAACGTGGCATCGGCTCTCGCCTATGTGGCCAAGACGGACGAAGCCGCCTACCAGGCCTCCAAGGCGGGGCTCGTGCAACTCTCGCGTACGATCGCCCTCGATTACGCGAGCGCCATCAGGGTCAACTGCGTATGCCCCGGAGCCGTTCGCACTCGAATGCTCGAAGGCGTACTGCCGGCGGGCGCGGATGTCGCGGCGGCTTTCGCCGAGTATGGACGAATTCATCCGTTGCACGGCCGCTTGGCCGAACCCGATGAAATCGCCGACGCCGTGCTGTTTCTCGCCTCGGACGACGCTTCGCTCATCACCGGAGCCTCGCTGTTCGTCGACGGAGGTTTCGCGGCGGGATAGGTGCCGGCGAGTCAGCCAATGAGCAACCGCTCCGCACACCAGGACACGTTCGCCCGCGAGCATCTGCCACCGCCGCAGCAGTGGCCGGATCTGCGCTTCACGACACCGGAGCTGCAGTATCCACCACGGTTAAACTGCGCCCGCGTGCTGCTGGATCAGGCCCTCGACGAGGGTCATGCGGACCACCCGGCTGTGTTGTCCGCCACGACGCAATGGAGCTATGCGCAGCTGCGCGATCGCGTTGACCGAATCGCGCACGTGCTGGTGCGGAATCTCGGTGTCGTTCCGGGCAATCGCATCCTGCTGCGTGCCGGTAATTCTCCGATGCTGGTCGCCGCCTGGCTCGCGGTGATGAAGGTCGGGGCGATAGCCGTTACAACCGTACCGATGCTGCGTGCACGGGAACTTGCCTACATGGCGCGCAAGGCCCGAATTGAATTCGCCTTGTGCGAGGCACCGCTGGTGGAAGACCTGCGAGTAGCGGCGGTGGACAGCGGACACCTGGCGCGGATCCTGACGTGGGGCGGCGGCGAACTGGAAGCGCTGATGGAGCGGCACCCGTTGCCTTTCGAGCCCATCGACACCGCTGCGGATGACGTTTGTCTGCTCGCATTCACCTCCGGCACCACCGGCAATGCCAAGGTGACCATGCATTTCCATCGGGACGTCCTGGCCATGGCGGACGTCGTCGGGCGACATCTGCTGCACACGGAAACGGATGACATTTACGTGGGGAGCCCGCCTCTCGGGTTCACATTCGGCCTGGGTGCCCTGTTGGTGTTTCCACTGCGCTTCCGGGCGGCGACCGTCATGCTCGAGAAGGCCTCACCCGAGGCTCTTCTGCAAGCCGTCGCTCGGTTTCGCGCGACCGCACTGTTCACCGCGCCCACGATGTATCGAAAGCTGGCGCAGATGACACCCGGATTCGATCTGTCCAGTCTGCGACTTGCGGTTTCCGCCGGCGAGCATCTCTCCCGACACACCTCGGATGCCTGGCACGAGGCGACCGGCCTGCGGCTGACCGACGGCATCGGTTCCACCGAGATGATCCATATCTTCATCGGGGCCTCCGGGGCGGACATCAGGCCGGGTGCTACCGGGGTACCGCTGCCCGGGTATGAGGCTTGCATTCTGGATGCGCAGGATCGGCCCCTGCCCCGAGGCAGCACCGGTCGGCTGGCCGTGCGCGGGCCGACCGGTTGTCGTTACCTCGACGATCCGGAACGCCAGCGCCAGAGCGTGGTGAACGGCTGGAACCTGACCGGCGACCGCTACTACCTCGATGAGGACGGCTATTATTGGTTCCAGTCGCGCACCGATGACCTGATCGTTTCATCCGGATACAACATCTCGGGTGCCGAAATCGAAGAGGCGCTGGGAACCCATCCGCAGGTGCTCGAATGTGCCGTGGTGGCGGCACCGGATGCCGAACGAGGCAGCATCGCCAAGGCGTTCGTGGTGCTGCGCGAGCCGACCACTTCAGCTGAAGCCACCGTTCGCGCCTTGCAGGATCACGTCAAAGCGTGCATCGCTCCCTACAAATACCCTCGTTCCGTTGAGCTCGTAGATGCCCTGCCAAGGACCCCAACGGGAAAAATCCAGCGTTCCGCGCTGCGCGCGCGCGCTGCTTCCGTCGCGGGGAGCGGTGAATCGGGCTCGGTCAGTTCGCCTGGACGGTGAGAGTTCCCGAGGAAGTCTGCGCCGACGCGGACGAGAACGAAATCACGTTGGCCGAGCTCATCGTGTAATTCGTTACGTCGGTTTCCGTCAGATTATTCTGGTTGTCGAAAGTCTTCGTCGTGACGGCGATGCCGATCGGGCCGCCTGAATCTGCGGGCGCCGTCGCCGAATAGCTGATCTGCGACGTGCCGAGCGGGACGCTCATGGTGGAATCGGTGTATCGGTTGACGGTGCCCAGCGTTCCGCCCGATCCACCCACGATCGAAGTCGGGTATTCAATCGGGGTCTGTGCCACGTCGTACTCGTTGCCGCTGCCATCGGTCTCGCCCAGGAAAGCGCTGTCGCTGCTGGCGTAGTACCCGCTGGCGCTCACGTTGAGCGGCGCGGACTGACCGGCCACGTCGATGCTCCCCGCGATCGACTGAGTCTGCATCAGCGCGGCGGTGCCATTGAACGTGGCGCTGGTGCCGGCGGCCAGTGAGTAAGTGCCGGACCCGGCGAAGGATGTGGAAGCGCCATTGACGACCACGTTACCGCTGAGGGAGACGTTCGCAGACAGGCCGTGCATTACCATGTTGGTGACACCGGCCTTCATATTGAAGTCGGTGGGAGGCGGCATGGTGATGTCGCTGCCGCCGCCCTCGCCGCAGGCTGCGAGGCCGAGACCCAAAGCGAAGGCTGCTGCGCTTACCGTTGCCATGCTCTTCATGAGATGCTCCTCTGGTGGCTTCGCGGTGTCCGTGGCAATCTGGCGCTGCAGGTGAATCATTGTATGACAGTTATGTGTCAACGCACGCTGTTTGTGCTGCTGTTGTCCCTGTTGTGGGGTGGGAACGCGCTTGGCTCCCAACTCGATGTCTACTTTATCGACGTCGAGGGTGGCCAGTCCACGCTGCTGGTTACTCCCGGAAAGC
>Ga0335069_10013112_pt1 | contig 11648 bp, 9 predicted proteins | sample Lox_Sample_11_FD_206714 | JGI IMG/M metagenome (GOLD analysis project Ga0335069, IMG submission 206714) | Soil microbial communities from Loxahatchee National Wildlife Refuge, Florida, United States - Lox_Sample_1.1 | ecosystem: Environmental > Terrestrial > Soil > Wetlands | place: USA: Florida...
CAGGCTTTGGCGACGCATTCCACCGATGGGGATGCTGGCGCTCGCTGCATTTGTTATTTGTGTTTCGAGTGGCATCATGCTCGTGCCTGCATACCTCGCAGCCGCGCCGCTCGATTCTCTGGCTCTGCTTTCGTTAAAGAACCCAGCGGGCATCTTTGTCCGCAGCTTGCATTTCTGGTCGGCGCAGGCGTTTCTTCTACTCACTCTCGCGCACATCATCGACCACCTTCTGCGCCGCAGTGAAAAGGCCGTCCGATTTGGGGTTTGGTTGCGCCTGTCGCTGACGATTCCGGTCGTGGTTGCTGCGATGCTCTCAGGGTTTCTGCTGCGGGCAGATGCAGCTGCAATGCAGGCCCTTCCTGTATTGCGGACCCTGCTCGGCTTCGTTCCGCTCATAGGCGAAGGGCTTCGGCGGCTGCTGACCGGCTCGGGCGGAGATCTTTCCACGATCTATATTCATCATGCGTGCACGGCGACATTGATCATTTGGCTGATCACGGTTGAGCACTCGCGTCAGATCATGCCGACCGCCCGTTCTCTGGCCTGGCTGGCTCCGCCAATCCTTCTGTTTTCGTGCTTCCTCCTGCCTGGCCTAGAGTGGCATTCATCCGCCATAGAGAAGGGTCCATGGTATCTCGTTGGGTTGCAGGAACTCCTGCACTGGCTTGCTCGACCTCAAGAAGCTGTATGGATGGGAGGTGTTGGGCTGGGCTTGTTGATTCTGCTGCCAAAACTTCCTGCGCAACTGTACACCACGGCGCGATGGACGCTAGGAACGGGAACGCTGGCGTACATCCTGCTGACGATTGTTGGACTAGGTTTTCGCGGAGATGGGTGGCAATGGACGAGTCCGAAAGCAGTTCGGGCCGTCAATGCTGATTTTCTTTCCTTTCGTGCCTATATCCCACCGGATCGCAGAATCGTCGAATCCAAGGTTCCCATGATTGGTGGGCGTCGAGAAGGATGCGTTACATGCCACAAGGGGATGACTGGCTTCGTTGCAGCACACGATCCCTCGACGATCGGATGTGCCTCCTGTCATCTCGGCAATCCATGGACGCTGGATAAGACGCTCGCGCACACCGGAATGACTCTAACGCCGGGCAATCTGTCGATCGTAAACCAGACATGCGGCGCCTCGAACTGTCACACGGACCAGGAGGGTCGGGTGCGGTTGTCGCTGATGAATACCATGAGCGGTGTCGTGGCAGTGGACAAATATGTCTTTGGCGAGAGCGACGACCTCAACGCCCACTTTACCGTTGCCGCATTGGGACATTCTCCCGGGGACACGCATCTGCGGAATCTCTGTGCCTCCTGCCATCTCGGGCAGGACAAGCTCCGTCCCGGCCCGATCAATGAGGCAGAACGCGGAGGCGGTTGCTCTGCATGCCATCTCAGGTACGATGCCTCCGCCATCGACGAATTGGTGAAACGACCGGCATCTTCAGAGCCTTTGCATCATCCAGATATTTCCATCCACGTGCCGAATGAGGCCTGCTTCGGCTGCCACAGCCGTTCCGGCCGCATTTCGACTAGCTACGAAGGCTGGCACGAAACGTTGCTCGATGAGAAGAAAGCCAAAGCAACTCCCGAATGGCCCACCCGGTTTCGCATCCTGGCCGACGGACGCGTGTTTGAAAAGCATTCTCCCGATATTCACGCAGAAAAGGGTATGACCTGCGTCGACTGCCATCTGGCATCCGAGGTGATGGGCGACGGCTCACCGCACGCACATGAGACCGACGCAATCAGAATTACCTGTATGGATTGCCACGTGGCCGGCACGACAACCGCATGGGAGTATGCACAGCTCGACCCCGAGACACAACAGATCATTGCCATGCGCAAACTGAACGAACCCAAGCGGAGGTTTGTCGCGGCTGGCGCGGGCACGCTTGCCTATGCGAATGTGTCCCTTGATACAGCCGGCCATCCAGTCGTCGCGCTGATGAGTTCAGCAAAGCTTCTGGAACCCAAGGCGATGACTCAGGTTTGCGCCAGTGCGATTCACAAGCGTCTGACCTGCGCTGCCTGCCACACATCCTGGTCGCCGCAGTGCATCTCCTGTCACACGTCGTTCGACAGGCGGACCCAGGGATGGGACTACATTGCCGGCAAATATGTCGATGGAAGCTGGAACGAAGAGCCGGCCGGGTATCTGGGCGATACACCCGTGCTGGGCGTCCAGCGGACCGCTTATTCTAATGGAAAACTGGTGGAACGCATAACAACATTTATTCCGGGAATGATTCTCACTTTGAATGTTCCGGAAGGCACCGGAGGAGCACGGTCACACTTCCAGCGGCTCTACGCTCCAACTTCCTCACACACTGTCAGGGCACACGCTCGCGACTGCCGATCGTGCCATTCGAATCCAGCTGCTCTGGGCTACGGACGAGGACGACTCAGCTATGTTGCAGCCGGCCGTTCGGTTGAATGGAGATTTACGCCCGAATACGCCATCAGCCCGGAGGATGGAATCCCGTCCGACGCATGGATCGGATTCCTGCAAGAGCCTCGCGCGCATGCTACTACTCGCAAAGATGCCCGCCCCTTCACCCTGGATGAGCAGCGCAGGATTCTGCTCGTTGGTGCATGCCTTGCATGTCATAACGAGAAGGATCGTCGAATCGCATCGGTATTTGCCGACTTCAAGGACTATCGCTCCGCTCTCAGCTCGAAATGTGTATTGCCTGCTTGGGAGACCGCGCCCCTCGGGCCCGGAGGACTTGGGCGATGAGTTCAGCATTCAGCCACATAAAGACCAAAAGTGATGCAGGTCACTGTATGCAAGTTACATCTAACTGCACATTGTTGAGAGGAGGCCGAATGGAGCCATGGTGAACCTATCCCGCCGTCGCTTTCTGAAGATCGGTGCCGGGACCATCGCCGCTTCCGGCGCACTTGATGGCTCGATTCGAGTAATTGCCGGTTCAGACAAGCCAGCTGAGCGCGGCGTTCGGTCGGTTCCGACGTTCTGTAATCTCTGCTTCTGGGAGTGCGGCGCGATTGCCACTGTGCGGGACGGAAAACTCTGGAAGATAGAAGGAAATCCCATCGATCCCATATCCCGCGGACGGCTCTGCCCCCGCGGCACCGGAGGGATCGGCGCACAGTTTGATCCTGACCGCCTGCGCTCGCCACTACTTCGTGTGAGTGAACGTGGCAAAGAGGAGTGGAAGGCCGTCACATGGGATGAGGCACTCAGTTTCATTGCCGAGCGCATGTTAAAGATCAAGACAGAGTATGGCCCTGAATCCTTCGCAGCCTTCATTCACGGTCTCGGCGGCGCATTTTTCAAGCACACTCTGCGCGCCTACGGGACCGACAATATTGCCGCCCCGTCTTTTGCGCAGTGTCGCGGACCGCGCGACGTTGGCTTCACGTTGACCTTCGGAGATGACGTAAGGGCTCTGGAGCGCACCGATATCGAAAACGCCGAGTGCATCGTTCTGATCGGTTCCCATATTGGCGAGAACATGCACAACACTCAGGTGCAGGAATTCGCGGATGCTGTCGGGCGTGGCGCAAGCATCATCGTCGCTGATCCGCGTTTCTCGGTGGCCGCGAGCAAGGCGAAGTTCTATCTTCCTGTCAAGCCCGGAACGGATCTGGCTTTGCTTCTGGCCTGGATGAATGTGATCGTCGCAGAGAAACTCTACGACAAGGATTACGTCGAAAAATACGGTTTCGGCTTTGAGCACTTCGCCGCGGAGATTCAGCCCTTTACGCCAGAATGGGCCTATCCGGAAACCGGTATTGATCCCGATACGATTCGCGCTACGGCACGCGAGATGGCGCGTTATCGCCCGGCGACACTGGTTCATCCTGGGCGTCACTCCAGTTGGTATGGCGACGACACGCAGCGAAGCCGCGTGATCGCCCTGCTCAACGCCCTGATGGGGAGTTGGGGGCGAAAAGGTGGGCTTTACGTTCCGGCAGGTCTGGAAATCCCCCCGTATCCGCATCCTGCGTACCCGGAACCTCAGAAGCCGCCTGTCGACAATCCAAACAACAGATATCCTTTTGCGGATGAAGCCATCAGCACAGGCATTCGGGAAGCGACCCTTACCGGCAGACCCTATCCGGTGAAGGGATGGCTGGTCTATGCCACCAACCTGCTGTACTCGCTCCCGAACCAGGCTGAAACGATTCGCGCTATTCAGAACCTGGATCTCTTCGTTGTCGTTGACACAATTCCGAGTGAGATCGCTTGCTGGGCCGACGTAGTGTTACCCGAGGCGATCTATCTCGAGCGCTATGACGATCTGCATGCCGAACCGTTTCGCCGGCCGTTTGTTGCGCTGAGGCAGCCAGTGGTGAGTGCGCCAGCCGATCAGAAGCCAAACTGGTGGATCGCCAAAAACCTGGCAGAGAAGCTGGGGCTGGGCGCGTACTATCCATGGAGCGACATCGAGGAGTACCTCGCCGCGCGTCTCAAGGCGATTGGTGCCAGCTTCGCCGACTTGAAACGTGATGGCATTCTGCTTGGTGCCAGGCGTCCAATTTACTTCGAAGATGGTGCACCGGCGGTCTTCGATACGCCGTCGAAAAAGATTGAATTCTATTCCGTGCAGTTGCAGAAGGCTGGCTTCGATCCGGTACCGAAATACACACGGCCCGAACTGCCGCCGACGGGCTCCTATCGTCTCCTTTTCGGGAGGGCCCCCATGCACTCTTTCAGCCGGACACAAACTAATCCGCTTCTCATGGACTTGCAGAATGAAAACTCCGTTTGGATCAATGCGAAAGAGACGTCGCGGCTGGGATTGAAGAACGGCGACTACGTACGTCTCCGCAACCAGGATGGCCAGCTCAGCGACCGGGTCCGCGTAAAAGCAACGGAACGCATTCGTGCAGACTGCGTGTACATCACACACGGCTGGGGTCACACGTCGAAGGAACTTCATGGCGCCTTCGGCCGAGGCGCGAGCGATTCGCAACTGATTACACGTTACAAGACCGATCCCTTGATGGGCGGAACCGGAATGAACGTGAACTTTGTAACTGTTGAAGCGGAGGCCTGACGATGTCGCGCTACGGCATGGTCATCGATACCCGCAGATGCGTTGGTTGCCACGATTGCGTGGTAGCCTGCAAGACCGAAAACGGCGTGCCTGAGGGTTACAGTCGCGATTGGATCACGGAAGAAGTGCATGGCACGTTTCCGACGCTTCAACTTCAGATCCGCTCCGAGCGATGCAACCACTGCGACAATCCTCCGTGCGTCTCATGCTGCCCGACTGGAGCTAGTCACGTTCACGAGCGCGGTGGGGTGGTGCTTGTCACACATGACAAATGCATTGGCTGCAAGGCCTGTCTGGCGGCCTGCCCTTATGACGCACGTTTCATCCACCCAGATGGGTATGCCGACAAATGCACCTTCTGTATCCATCGCGTGGAACGTGGCCTCGATCCCGCATGTGTCTCAGTCTGCCCCACCCACTGCATGCATTTCGGCGATCTGGATGATCCACAATCGGAGGCCAGCCAGCTGCTCCAATCGCGCCCGTATCATGCCCTGTTGCCCGAGGCGGGAACCAAACCGTGCATTTTCTATCTGACTTGAGCAGATTATGAACTTCTTGACTGAATTGACCGTCTCCCGTCACAATCCGCTCGTCGATCCGACGCTGCACGTCTGGCAATGGCAGATACCGGTTTATCTCTTCCTCGGCGGATTGGTTGCCGGGCTCATGATCATTGCAGGTGTGCGGCTGATCACCGTCAAGCCGAAGCAGCGCGAGGCCCTGGTCTGCTGCACGATCGGCCCCTTGATCGGACTGCTTTTGCTCAGCCTGGGCATGTTTGTGCTCTTTCTTGACCTTGCACACAAGCTCTATGTCTGGCGGCTCTACACGACGTTCCAGATCACCTCACCCATGTCCTGGGGCTCGTGGATTCTGCTTCTCGTCTACCCGGCCCTGACAGCAAATGCACTGGCGCATCTGCCGGAAGCTATTCCGGCCCTGGCCAATCGTTTCCCGGTTTTCATTACCTGGAGCGATTTCATCCTGGCGCGGACTCGCCTCGTTATCTCCATCGGCATTGTCAACGTTCTGGTAGGAATTGCGTTGGGAATCTATACCGGCATCCTGCTGGGGACTCTCGGCGCGCGCCCTCTCTGGAATAGCGCTCTGCTCGGTCCGCTGTTCCTTTTCTCGGGTCTCTCCACAGCGGCGGCACTGTTGCACGGCATTCTTGTGCTTACGTCTTCCAACAAAGAGCTGCCTGCGTTCGCTGACTTCCTGCTCTCTTCGCTTGCACGGCTTGCACAGGCTCGTCCTCTCGATCAGAGGGTTGGTCCAGTATTGGCGGGCGCGGATAATAGCTTTCTCACCATCGAACTTGGCTTGCTTGGACTCTTTCTGACCGGCCATTTAACGTCGACCGCAGTCCATCAGCAAGCTGCCTCCCTCCTCCTTAACGGTTCCTATGCGGCCGTCTTCTGGGTATTTGTGATCTCGCTTGGGATTGTTTTACCTCTCGTGCTACAGACTCTCGAGTTGCAGAACCGCATTCGTCACACACTGGCGCCGGCTGCTCTTGTCATCATCGGTGGAATTGCGCTTCGTTTCATCCTTGTGTACGCCGGCCAGGAAAGCCACTGGTTTCAGGCATTGAATTGACAGGCAAAGAACCTATGAACATGAAACAGTCCTCCCCCAAACCCTACTGGAATTCGTACTGGGCCGGATTCGGTCTCGGCTTGGTGTTGCTCACGTCCTTTGTCATCATGGGGCGCGGATTAGGCGCGTCAGGTGCCTTCACCACCGCAGTGGCCACGGCAGTGCACGAGGTGGCTCCGGCGCACGCGGAAAACAACCCTTTCTATGCGGAATACCTGGGCGATGGTTCGCGCAGCCCTCTCAAGGACTGGCTCGTATTCGAGGTTCTGGGGGTGTTCGTGGGCGGTTTCCTCTCCGGTGTACTGGCCAACAGGTTGAAGTTTGCGGTGGAAAAGGGTCCACGTATCAACACCACTCGGCGCCTGATCTTTGCGTTCATCGGCGGAGGGCTGATGGGCATTGGCGCAAAGATTGCCTTGGGCTGCACCAGTGGACAGGCCCTGACAGGCGGAGCCTTGCTCAATGCAGGCAGCTGGACATTCATGTGGTGCGTTTTTGGCGGGGCATATGCCGTGGCTTACTTCTTCAGAAAGCAGTGGATCTGATATGAACGCTCCCTTCTACAAATTCGGACTCTTCGGCGACGAGGCAAGCTTCATTATTGCTTTCCTCATCGGCATTGGTTTCGGGTTCTTTCTGGAGCGCGCCGGCTTCGGCAGCGGCCGCAAACTTGCAGCACAGTTCTACCTCCGTGACTTGAGCGTGCTAAAGGTGATGTTCACGGCGATCGTAACTGCGATGACCGGCCTCTATGTACTTTCACGGACGGGGATGGTGGATCTGTCGTTGGTGTATCTGGTTCCGACATTTCTTGTGCCGCAGATTGTCGGCGGCCTCCTGTTGGGTATCGGATTCGTGATCGGCGGCTATTGTCCCGGTACATCGTGCGTGTCCGCCGCCACCGGGCGTATCGACGGGATGGTTTATCTGGCAGGCATGATTGCGGGGCTGCTGGGATTTGCGGAGGTCTATCCCTTTATCGTCAATTTTGCGCACTCGACATCGATGGGACAGATTACGCTTCCCAGGCTTTTCAATCTCCCTTACGGCCTCCTGGTGTTTGCAGTTGTGCTGATGGCTCTCGGAGCATTCGCCGCCGGAGAATGGGCGGAGAAGAAATTCGGCGGCAAGGAACCCGATCCCAATGGATCCCTGATCGGCGCCTCCCGAAAGCTGACGCCCGTGCGCACGCTGGCGCTTGGACTGGCGGCAGTTGGCCTCTTTGCAGCATTTGCCGGCGACCCATATCGCGGTAGCCGCGCAACAATCGACACCAGGGACCTGGCAATTCGCGTTGGCAAAGGTGCGGACGCGATACAGCCTGCGCAACTCGCCGGCTGGATCATCCAGGGCCAGAATGGTTTTCGCCTCGTTGATCTTCGTCCTGAGAAGGAATATGCCGCCTACCATATCCCGACGGCGCAGGATGTACCGCTCGCTTCTCTTACGCCCGACTTCGCCGCCCACAATGAAAAGCTCATCCTCTACTCTGACGACAGCATGGAAGCGGCAAAAGCCTGGTTCCTGCTGGAGGCGCAAGGGTTCAGATCGGTTTATGTCGTGGAAGGCGGCCTGCAGAAATGGCGCGAGACGGTGTTGTTCCCGCGCAAGTCATCAGAGATCAGCGATACAGCCTTTGAGCGGCAGGCCGAGGTGGCGAAGTTCTTCGGGGGCGCTCCGCAGGCAGAAGGCGCGAGCATCCCAGCCAACGCCGCGCTTGCTCTTCCGAAAACAGCGCCAGTTGCGCTTCCGACCCTTCCAGACGTTGGCGGTTCAAACGCACCCGCAAAGAAAAAGAAAAAGGAGGGCTGCTGAGAGATCCGCTACGAAGGCAACGAAAACTGGCATGATTACACTAGTAACTCTGATAGGTCGCATGCTGATCTTGAACCCCTTCTGACGCGACTAGGTGCGATGCACAAACACCCTTGTCCAGGTCAGGTCTTGGGGGTGCGCATGGGTCTACATGTAGAAGGTTGCTCGGACTGAAGGTTCCTCAGCACGACAATGGCGGCGAGTGCCGCTGGCCGCACTATTTCACTTGCCCACAAAGCAGGGTTAACACCCTACCTTATGTTTACCAAAGATCTAAGTCCCGCATTTGAGCTGCACATATTGAGCCAGGCATGGTGGTTTAATCATCAATGTGATCTCTCTCGAGAACTTCAGGCTCACCGTCTTCTGCGAGGTTGCTGAACATCTCAGCTTTCGAAAGGCCGCTGAGGAGTTGTATATAACGCAGCCTGCAGTCAGCCTCCAGATCAAAGCCCTTGAAGATGAATTGAGCGTCATTCTTTTTGATCGCTCTGGATCTCAGGTCAAGCTCACCTCTGCCGGGGAAGTTCTTCTTAAATACGCTAAGGAATCGAGCAAGCTGCTCCAGGAAGCCAGGCGCTCTCTTGCCCAGTACAGCGGAACGCAAAGCGGGGCGCTCGCTTTGGGAGCGTCGACAACCATTGCGCAGTACGTGCTCCCGCGTCTGCTCAGCGATTTCTGCGCGGTTCACCCGCGCGTTCATCCGACGCTGATTAGCGGAAATACCGAGGAAATTGTCCAGGCTGTCGAGAACGAAAGGATCACCTTGGGATTCATCGAAGGACCGCCGCGCAGCCGCAATCTCTCTGCAAAGCCCTTCCTCGAAGACGAGTTGGTACTGATCGCTCCGGCGTCTCACGAGTTTGCTGAGAGAAAGGTCATTGCACCTTCCGATCTTGCAACTGCGCCACTCCTGACGCGTGAACGCGGCTCGGGGACTCGGCACATTATGGAGATGACTCTCGAGCGCCATCACATCCGGCGTGGCGCACTGAACGTGGTTATGGAACTTGACTCGACTGAAGCAATCAAGTCCGCAGTCGAGGCAGGATTCGGAGTTGGCTTGGTTTCCCGGTGGGCCATAGCCAAGGATTCGCGGCTCGGGCCCTCATTTCGCACAGTTGAGATTGAGGGCATCCGTTTTCGCAGGCATTTCATCCTGATCTCGTTGAGTGGACCTGACCTTGCCGGACCCGCCTCAGAGTTCCGCAATCTCGTGCTGGCGAGCACCCATCCGAAGCGACTCGCCAAGTTGACCAAATCAGGCAGATCTGCTGGCACTCCATAAGCTGAACTAATCACACATCAATCTTTCTGCTTGGACCCGCGCCTTATCTCTAGCCGACACTAAATGAGTGTCGAAGATTCTATTTGTCTTGGGGCTGGCTCTCGTGGCGTCCGGATGGCTCTCGCCGCCGGCGGCTCTTGCCCTTGGGATTGTCTATGGTTTCAGCTTCGATCATCCGTTTCACCAGGAGGCTCGAAAAGGCTCCAAGCTGCTGCTTCAATTCTCAGTCGTTGGCTTGGGATTTGGGATGAACCTGCACCAGGTGATCGAGGCAGGTCGCGCCGGTTTCGTTTACACAGCCTTTAGCATCGCTTTTGCGCTCCTACTCGGATCGCTGCTCGGCAAGATTCTGCGTGTGAAAGCGACCACATCCTATCTGATATCCGCTGGAACAGCCATCTGCGGAGGCAGTGCGATCGCGGCAATTTCTCCCATCGCGGAAGCGAATGACGAGGAGATCGCTGTCTCTCTCGGCACAGTTTTCATTCTCAATTCGATAGCGCTCCTACTGTTCCCATCAATCGGCCTGCGCCTGCGCATGTCGCAAACTCAGTTTGGACTTTGGTCAGCACTTGCTATCCACGATACGAGCTCCGTTGTCGGAGCAGCGGCAAAGTTTGGTGCTCTGGCCCTTGCGGTGGGAACAACAGTGAAGCTGGCTCGCGCACTTTGGATCGTGCCACTCTCGGTAGGCACTGCGGTCGTGAAGAAGAGTCACGCTCGCATCCAATGGCCGTGGTTCATTTTCTTCTTCCTCCTGGCCGCAGTCGCCAATACCTACTTTCGCGCACTCCAACCTGCGCTCCCGGTTCTCAAACATTTGGGCGTGCTCGGGCTCACCGTGACTCTCTATCTAATCGGGACGGGGCTTTCGATGAAGACGATCCGTCAGGTAGGACCGAGGCCATTGCTGCAAGGAATTCTGCTCTGGATCGCAGTGGCTGCCACTTCTCTCGCATTCATTTGCTCCGGATTAATTCATCTTTGAATTCAGCACGAGGACATTGTGGGAATGTCGATTTCCCAGATCCGTTCTGATCCTGCCACACCGGTCCCCGCCATGAAAGACCAGAACGCTACCGATCCGGGAAGTTCATGGAACTTCGATCATTCAAGGCCAGTCCCAAGTGGATGGGGCGCGGTCACAGACAAGACCAAAAACCTCTGTCGTTGACTCAATTATGCGAACTCGGTTTCCGGGGAAAAGAGGTGCGATCATTGCGAAAACTGAATACTCGCTCTAGAATCCATGGCCCGAAAGGCAATCTTGTAAGTTATTGATTTTAAATATGGTCGGGACGGGCAGATTTGAACTGCCGACCCCTCGCACCCCAAGCGAGTGCTCTACCAGGCTGAGCCACGTCCCGACACAATCGAGCCGGCTCGCGTGAGCCGGCCTCAGGGGTCTGCTTCAGTCTACACCAGCAGCGCGTGGTACGCCGCTGCACGCCTAGTGCGATGGCGGAACGTACTCCTGCGGAAGCGCCGATCCCTCGCCAAAGAAGAACTGTTCCATCTGCTCCACCAGGAACTGCTGCGCCTGCGGGGTCCAGGGCTGGAGGCGGTACTCGTTCAGCAGCATCTTCTGCCGGTCTACCCACTCGCTCCACGCGGCCTTCGACACGTTCTTGTAGATCTTCTGGCCAAACTCCGAGTCAAAGGGCGGCTCGTCCAGCCCCTCCATCTCCTTCTTGTATCGAACACAAAAAACCGTATGTGCCATGCGTCCCAGCTCCTGTCCTCAAGGTTCATTGTATTGGATTCATGGTCAGGCAGCAGGCGGTGGTTCAGCATATGGACCGCGGCCCATTGAATCTAAGAAGGGTTTCTCAGCCAATCGTGACCTAAGGAGCGGGTTCACTGGCTCGGCTTCCCGGCGATCTGCCGAATCTTGATCACCACGAACTCGGCAG
>Ga0335069_10013113_pt1 | contig 11647 bp, 9 predicted proteins | sample Lox_Sample_11_FD_206714 | JGI IMG/M metagenome (GOLD analysis project Ga0335069, IMG submission 206714) | Soil microbial communities from Loxahatchee National Wildlife Refuge, Florida, United States - Lox_Sample_1.1 | ecosystem: Environmental > Terrestrial > Soil > Wetlands | place: USA: Florida...
TGACTGGTCTCCGGGGACGAGCGAGCGATGGAGGAAGGGCGAGTCGACGGGCAGCACCATGGATGGATGTCGTCCGGGTGGCGAGGAGAGATCATAAGAGCATGAGGCAGCGGGCTTGGGATTGGAGCTGGCGGCTGGAAGCAGCCGGATTGGTGTTGTGGCTTGGGGCTGGAGCAGCCGGCTGGACCCAGGAACCGGCTTCCGCGGGGGCAGCCTTCGACAAATATGTGGGGACGCTCGAGAGCCGGCTCGCGGAGGAGCGCCAGTCGGAGGATACCTCTCTGGGAGGAGTGGATCGGGAACGGGTGCGGACGGGACAGGTGCTGATCGAAAAGCTGACGCCGGCAAAGGATGCAGACCCGCCGGGAGGAATGCTGCACCACTGGCGCGGAACTGCGTTTGCGCCGGGCGCCACGGCGGCGGATTTCGAGCGGGTGATACGGGACTTCGATGATTATCCAAACGTGTATGCGCCGCAGGTGGTGCGGGCCCGGCTGGTGTCGCACGACGGCGACCACGATGCGGTGACGATGCGGGTGAAGCAGAAACACGTGATCACCGTAGTGATGGACACATCGTACGACGTGATGTTTGGCCGGCTGAACGAGCGGGACGGGTACAGCGTTTCGCGGAGCACCAGGATCGACGAAATTGAGGCGGCGGACACGGCGAAGGAGCGGGTGTTGACGGCGAAAGAGAAGCATGGCTTTCTCTGGCGCCTGAACACGTACTGGAACTACGTGGAGCGGGACGGCGGGCTGTATTTGCAGATCGAGTCGGTGTCGCTGACGCGCTCGATTCCGCAGGGGCTGGGATGGGCGGTGCGGCCGTTTGTGGAGAGCGTGCCAAAGGAGTCGCTGGAGTTTACGCTGCGACAGACGTGCGGCGCGCTGAAGCATGATCCGGAAGAGAAAGGTGCACCCTGATGCGCACGAACGCCGAATGAAATGGGAAAGGGCCGCGGAGATGCGGCCCTTTCGTGCGTCTGGCTTGGCGGTTAGTTGAAGTGGAGCGGCGGCATGCCGTGCTGGAGGAATTCGTAGCGGGGTCGCAGCGTGTCGGGACCGGCAGTGATGGGCGAGTTGAGATGGATGAGCGGGTAGCCGTCCTCGTTGTACTTCGGCCATTTGGGAAGGTCGCCGCCGTTGGGATCGCCGGTTTTGGCGAAGTTGCTCCAGTAGGTCATCATCTGATCGCTGAGGGTGCGGTCTTCGGGGCGGACATTGAAGCCGGGACGCGTGTCGAGGGTGCCGAAGACATACTCGATGTCGTCGGAGTGGAAGGCGAAGGTGCCGGGGTGGAACTTGCTGGGAGTGGCGGCGAGTTCAAAATGATAATGATAGATGGGCGCGTCGCCTCCGGTTTTGCGATGGGCTTCGAGCCAGCTCCATGTGCCGAAGGCGATGAACTGATCGCTGCCGAAGTCGATTGCGGAGCGGAGCGCCTGGGCGTCAGTGTCACCGGGGTAGAGCTTGAGGAACTCGGCGGCGCGGTCGCCGAAGTTTTTCTGCGACAACTCCTTCCACTGATCGGCGGTCATGCCGCGCATGGCAAAGAAGTTTCCTTCGTCGGCATTCCATCCGGCCAGAAGAGGAATGTGGGCCTGCCTGCCGGCCGCATAAGTGTCGCCCACGGGCTCGGTGAGGACCTTGCCATCGACGTCTGGCGGGAAGCCGACGCCGGGCTTTTTGGCTGCGTCGAGGATGGCTTGAGCGGGCAGGGCGCGGAGTTGGGCAAGGGACGTGACATTGAGCGTGGAGACCCACTGGGCATCCTTGACTTCGCGCTCGGAGAGGCTGGCGAAATCCAACGGCCCCTTGCCGATGGCGGCGCCGCTTTCGCCGATGGCTTTATGGAACAGGCCCTGCGCCATGGGCGAGGCCATGAGCGTGCTGACGGCGAACGAGCCGGCACTCTCGCCGAAGATGGTGACGTTACCGGGGTCTCCACCGAATCCGCCGATGTTGGCCTTGACCCATTGCAGCGCTGCCACCATGTCCATGAGGCCGTAGTTGCCGGACGCGCCGTTGGCTTCCTTGGCGAGGTCGGCGGTGGCGAGGAATCCGAAGACGCCGAGGCGGTAGTTCATGGTGACCAGCACCACGCCCTTGAGCGGCAGGAAGTCGCCGTTGTGGCGCGGCTCATTGCTGGCGCCGCCGGAGAAGCCGCCGCCGTGAATCCAGAACATGACGGGCAGCTTGCTCTTGCTGTCGGCGGTGGCAGGCGCGTAGACGTTGAGGAAGAGGCAATCCTCGCTTCCGCCGTCGTCCTGGAAGATCATGTCCTGGAAGACGGGGTTCTGCGCGCAGTGGGCGCCGTATTTGGTGGCGTCGCGTTCGCCTTTCCATTTCGCCGCGGGCTGTGGAGCTTTCCAGCGGAGGTCGCCTGTGGGCGGAGCTGCGTAAGGCAGGCCCATCCAGGCACGCACCTTGCCGTCATTGATGGTTTTGCCGTGGACTTTCCCCTGCTCTGTTTTGACCGTGAGTGGATCAGCCTTGGCGGTTATCGAGAGGCCGAACAGCGCGACGGCTGCCAGGACACACGCCGCCTTCCAACCAAATTGCGTCATGGATTTCCTCCGATGGATAACGATATAGGGACGGGGGGCGGGACGGGAAGGTTTCAGGGTTTGAATCAACAACGATGTGACCCGAATTACGAAGGAATCGAACGAGCTGACTCAAGGCTGCGGAGTGCGCATTGGACGGAGAATGAGCACAGCTCGCTCTGAATGACTCAAGAACTCCGTAATACGAATTGCCTGCGCTCGGATCAATTGCTCAGCAACAGCGCTGGGGTAGTCGCAGCCACGCAGCCAGATCACTTTCGGCGGAGGACCGGAGCTGATTGCCATCTCGTAGAAATCGGCATCGGCCGATACGATGCAAAAGCTGTGTTCGCTGGCAAAGCGCCAAACGGATGAGTCTGGCACCTGCAGCAAGCCCACGGAACTCACGTGTTGAGAACCGGGAAAGAGGTCCTGAATTCGACGAGCGAGTCGATAGGAGAGATTCTCATCGAACAAAAGCTTCACAGGGTTACGCGACGCCCCAGACGAGAAGCATATTCAAACACGGCCGGGAAGTCCGCCGGTTCCAATTCCGGATAATCGGCGATGATCTCTTCTTGATTCTTGCCAGCCGCGAGCCAATCGAGCACATCCCAGACGGTGATGCGCAGTCCGCGAATGCAGGGCTGGCCGGAGCGCTTGCCGGGCTCGATCGTGATGCGGTCATCCATCACCAAGATGATAAGCCGACTCGGCGAATGATGTTAGGTGATTTCGGTTGCGAGGAGGTCGGCGATGGTTTCGCGGCGGCGGATGAGGCGGACGCGTTTGCCTTCGACGAGGACTTCGGCGGGGCGGAGGCGGGTGTTGTAGTTGCTGGCCTGGGCCATGCCGTAGGCGCCGGCGTCGAGGAGGGCGAGCAGGTCGCCGGGCTCGATGGGCGCAAGCTTGCGGTCGCGGGCAAAGAAGTCGCCCGATTCGCAGACGGGGCCGACGATGTCGACGGTGCGGGCGCGGCCGGGGCGCGGCGTGGCCGGCACGATTTCGTGGTGCGCCTGGTAGAGCGCGGGGCGGATGAGGTCGTTCATGGCGGCGTCGGTGATGACGAAGGTTTTGCGGCCGTTCTGCTTGACGTTGAGCACGCGGGTGAGGAGGGCGCCGGCCTGGGCGACGAGGAAGCGGCCTGGCTCAAGCAGAAGGCGGCCTTCGAAGCCGTCGAGGGCTGCGGTGACGGCGGCGGCGTAGTCGCGCACGCGGGCGGCGGGATCGAAGTTGCCGCCGTGGTAGTCGATGCCGAGTCCACCGCCGGCGTCGATGGAACGGAGTTCGATGCCATCGCGGCGGAGTTGGCGCACAAGCTTGTGCACGCGTTCGAGGGCCGAGCCGAAGGGATCGGCGGAGCGAATCTGCGAACCGATGTGGACGCTGATGCCGTACGCCTCGAGCCAGCGGTTCCCTGCCGCCCAGCGGTAGAGAGCGGCGGCACGCTTGATGTCGATGCCGAACTTATGTTCGCGCAGGCCGGTGGAGATGTAGGGATGCGTCTCCGCAAACACGTCAGGATTCACGCGCAGTGCGAAGCGCGTCTTGCGCTTGAGCTTTGCGGCGCGCGCGGCGAGCAGGCGGAGTTCGGCTTCGCTTTCGACGTTGAACTCGAGGATGCCCGCGGTGAGCGCGCGGTCAATTTCTGCTGCAGTCTTGCCGACTCCGGAGAAGACGACACGTTCGACGGCTTCAGGCGCTGCGGCAAGGACGCGGTCGAGCTCGCCGCCGGAGACGATGTCGAAGCCGGCGCCGTGCGCGGCGAGCAGCTTGAGAATGGCGAGCGAAGAGTTTGCCTTGACCGCGTAGCAGACGAAGTGATCGCGGCCTGCCAATGCGTCATTGAACATCTGCAGCCGTTCGACGATGTGCCTGGCGGAGTAGACATACAAGGGCGTGCCGAATTCCTTCGCGAGTGCTTCGAGTGAAACTGCGTCGCAATGCAGGGGACCCTGCGGCTGCGGATGGTGAAACGGGCGTGGCGAAGGGGCGGGTGTGCGAGCCAAGACGTTTTCCTGAAGAGTATTGAACTAGTTTGAGCCTACAACATGAAGCCGCGACAGCTAAGATACACATGGCCACCGGTAAAGGGACGGCAGGGATCGCCGCGGGATCGGCCCTGTCCACTGCTTGTGGTCAGGGCCGATCGCATTTTGCAGTGGTTGCACGTACGCGGGTTGAGCGTGACCGCTATCGGCGAGGCAGTTTCGGCGATTTTCCATCCGGCTTGAATCCGATCCTCGCGCTTGAAGCCGCCGAATCCATGGCAGGAATGGGCACGAGGATGGGCTTAGAGCGCCGCGATGGTGACGTTTCCGTCGCTGGTGTGGATGGTCAAAGGAACGCCTCCGCCGTTGAGGCGGCCGCGGATGTTGTGCCCCGAATCGGCCTTGGAGTCATAGCCCTCCATGACGAGCGGAAGATCGCATTGAATGTGGCCATCGCCGGTGTGGACCTCAAGATCGGCAGCCAGGGTACGCGGCAGGTGAATGGAAACCCTTCCGTCGGAGCTTTCGATGCGCGAGGCGGTGGAGAGCCTGGAGCCTTCCGCAAGGGTGAGGTCGAGGCTTCCATCGGAGGTGTGAACTTGCACTCCCGTGAAACGTCCATCGATGCGGACACTGCCATCGGAGGAGCGTGACTCCAGAGTCCCGCTCAGGTTTTGCATGCGGATGGAGCCGTCGCTGGCCGTAAGGCGCACTGCTCCGCTGACGTCGGAGACGTCGACCGAGCCATCGCTGGTGTGGAGTAGAACCTGCCCCTGCAGACCTGAGACCTTGAGGCTGCCATCGGTGGTGCGGGCTTCGAGATCCATGGTGGAGGGAGTCTCGATGGAGACCTGCGGCTCATGCCTCGTGCCGATGGAGAAATGCATGTGCACCTTCTCGCGCAGTTCGAAGTTGACGTGATCTCCGGTCTGCGACTCGCTGACCGTGTAGTCAGCGGCATGGCGGTCGTTCCACTGAATGCGGATGCGGATTTCGCGACAGCTCCCGCAGGAATGGACGTCGGCGGAGGCATCGCCGGTACTGAAGGTGAGGGAGGGATTGGCGGAGACGGGATAGGACTTTTGCCAGTCGGCATCGGCGCGGGCGGTGGCGGAAGCCGCCACGAGGGCAAGGACAGCAAGGGCGAAAGCGCTCAGGCGCACAGATGGCATAGCAGCACCTCCGCCAGCATGATACGCATGCAGCGGCAGACAAGTTCCGCAATCCTTTGGGCGCGGTCAGATCTCGAGGGCCAGCAGTGCCGAGCCGAGGCATTTTCCGTGTGCGTCGAGGGCGAGCGAGCGGGTAACGCTCTGCGCGCGCGGCCGCTGAAGGACGAAGTTCAAGGCGGCGAGTTGCGGGAGGCTGAAGCGAAGAACCGGACCCTCAATGAGCCCGGCGAAGTGCGCGCTCACGCGCTCCGGCGTGACCTTCTCCTCGAGCAGGGTGAAATCGGCCTGGCGGTAAGCGATGAGCGAGATGGTGACGATGTGCCCCTTGTCGCCGGTGCGCGCATGCGCCAATTCCTGCAATAGCATCTCAGGACCCCTCCCAATGGATATGGTGCGAAACCCGTTCGCGCGGAATGAGAATGGAATGGACGGCGATGATTTCGCGCGTCGATCCGGCAGCGCCGCCGCCGCCCGCGGGCCCGTTGGTGTAGAGGGCTTCGACTTCGCGGGGCACGAGTGCCGCGCCGCGCAACGATGCGGATCTGCCCGCGGCGCGCAGCCGTACCTCGTAAGGGGGAAGGGCCTGGGGGGAGAGCCTCTGGCCGTGAATCGAATCGATGCCGATAAAATCAAAGCGCAGTTCGGACAGATCGCGTGCGGCGAGGCGTGCGGCGAGGATTTCGCGGGCAAGCTGTGCCCGGCGCACCGCGTTGGGCCCCGCGTAGGAGATCTGGCCCTCGCCTATGTATCCGTCATGATAGCCGACTGAGACCTTCAAGCTTGCGGGACGCGCACGGCCGCGGCCTCCGGAGACATGCACGCGATCGGGGCCGAGTTCGCGGATGGACACCTGGGAGAAATCGGCGACGACGTCGGGAGTGAAGTAGGCGGAGGGGTCCTGAATCTCGTAGAGAAGCTGCTCGGTGCAGGTAGCGCGGTTGAGGAGCCCGCCGGAACCCTCGACCTTGGTAAACACGGCGGCGCCGTCGTCGCTCACTTCAGCGATGGGAAATCCGAGGCGTGCGAGGTTAGGCACGTCCTTGTAGCCGGGATCGGCGAAGTAGCCGCCGGTGAGCTGGCCCGCGCACTCCAGCAGGTGTCCGACGACGGTGCCCTGTCCGAGCAGGTCCCAGTTGTCGAGCGGCCAGCCGAATTCGTGCGCCAGCGGGGCAAGAAAGAGCGCGGGATCAGCGACTCTGCCGGTGAGAATGATGTCGGCGCCGGCGGCGAGCGCTTCCACGATGGGCTGCGCGCCGAGATAGGCATTGGCCGAGATGATCTTGCCGGGCGCGGGCAGCGGGCCTTCGAGCGAATCATCGATGTCGATGCCTTCGCGCAGAAGAGGGAGAACGTCGTCACCGGTGATGGCGGCGATGCGCAGATGGCGCAGGCCGAGGCGGGCGGCGATCTCACGGGTTCGAGCGGCAGCAGCGCGCGGATTGGCCGCACCCATGTTGCTGATGATGCGAATTCCCTTCCCCGCGCAGAGCGGCAAGACGGCCTCCATGCGCTCTTCGAGGAGCGGATCAAAGCCAGCAGCCGGGTCGAGCAGGCGGGCCTTCTGCGCCAGGGCGATGGTGCGTTCGGCAAGGCACTCGAAGACCAGATAAGCAATCGATCCGCGAGCGGCGAGTTCGACAGCCGGATCGATTCTATCGCCGGAATAGCCTGCGCCGGATCCGATCCTGATGGTCTTCACGAGCGGCCTCTCATGGGCTTCAGATTGGAATGATGCGCAGCGCAACCGCTGCGAGGGTCATTAGCAGCGACGCGCCAAAAAGAAACGGGATGGTGAATCGCTGGTGCTGCGCGAGAGTGATTTCAGAGAGCCCCACGACCAGGTACGTGGCGGGCGTGAGAGGGCTGACGGGAAAGCCGGCGGTGTGCATGCCGAGCAGGGCGGCCTGCGCCATGGTTACCGGGGAGACCCCGAGCGGCGCGGTGGCGGCGGCCAGCACCGGAAGTACGCCGAAGTAAAACGAGTCGGGATCGAAGATGAGGCTAAGCGGCATGGACACGATGCCCAGCACGAGCGGGATCAGCTTCGCTCCGTGCTGCGGAAGATGGTGCACGACGGCGCCGGCCATGGCGTTGACCATGCCGGTGCCCTTCATGATTCCGGTGAATGCGCCGGCTGCGAAGAGAATGGTGGCCATGAGGATGGCAGCGGGCGCGTGCTGGCTGATTCTCTTTTGCTGGTCCTTGAAGCTGGGGAAGTTGATGGTGAGCGCTATGATCGCTCCGATCATGAAGACCACCGCCGGATCGGCCTTGCCGCTGACCATGCAGGCGATCACGACCACGGTGACGAGGACGTTCAGGTAGAAGAAGCGCGGCAGGTTCTTTTGCGGTGCAGCGGATGGCACATCTTCAGAGGCGGCGGGCTGCGGCACAGAATTCAGCAGCCGCTTTTCTTCGCGGCGACCGAGTGCGTAGGAAGCCGCGAAAACAAAGATGAGACCGATCGCCTGCACAGGGATCATGGGAGTGAAAATGCTCGACACGGGAATGTGCAGTGAAGCGGAGGCGCGCAGCATGGGTCCGGTCCAGGGAAGGAAGTTGACGCCTGCGGCCAGGGAGACGACGCATGCAAGGATGCGGCGATCGATGCCGACTTCGCGGTAGAGCGGCAAAAGCGTGGGGACGGTAATGAGGAATACGACGGCTCCGGAGCCGTCCAGATGAACCAGGAGAGCGAGCAGCGCGGAGCCGGGAACGATGCGCGAGGGCCTCCTGCCGATGACGCGCAGCAGCCAGGAGATGAACGGCTCGAGCATGCCGGCATCGGTCATGATTCCGAAAAAGAGGATGGCGAAGACAAACATGCCAATGACCCCGGCGATGGCCTGAATGCCGGCGAGCATGAATTTTCCGGTCTCAAGTCCGAATCCGGCAAGCAAAGAGGATGCTACGGGAAAGGAGATCAGCGCGACCAGCGGCGACACCCTCTTGCTGAGGATGGCGGCGAGCAGTCCGACCATGGTGATTGTGCCCAGGATCGCCAGAAACATATTTCGAACAGGATATCCTTCGCGCAAATGCCTACCTGCACACTATAGGTGACCGGAGCGGGCGGATCGACTCCATGTGCGCGCTGCGCCGCGAATGACTGAGAATCCGCCGTTGACTCAGCGCCCGCGCTTTGGCTACGATGATTGCCCAGAGCCACGCATGCGAACGCTGCACCGGTCGTCTCCCGGCGTCCCAGCGGGCTCGGAGCGTGCAGGACGCGAGCGCTCTCCCCGCAGACCGCGACCTGTCTACCTGCCGGCGCATCCTTTTCAAAGCTTCTCCTGACGCAGTGCCGGGCCACGAACCGCCGGCAATCCACGCTGCCCCTCTGAGCCCTGGAGGCGACCGGAGGCATGTGTCGATGCGCGGAATCGGAAATGGACGGATTCTTCTCTGGATCTCCGTTGTGTCAATACTGAGTGTCTGCTCGCCAGCCGCGGCGCAGACAGTCGTGGACTGCACGGGTGTCAACACGTCGGCTTACAAGACCATCACGGCTGCACTCGCGGCAACCGCGACCGTGGGCGCGAATATCCAGGTCATCGCCGGCCCTTGCAATGAGGGTGTGAACATCACCGGCCGCTACAACCTGAACCTGGGCGCTCAGGCCGGCAAGACGGTCGTGATCAATGGGATGATCAACATTCAGAGTTCGGCAAACGTGTACGTGTACGGATTCAACGTGACCAACCTCAGCGGCAATGGAATCGCGGTGAATGACAGCCATTCTGTCACGCTGGACACGATCACCAGCAGCGGGAGCACGGGACACGGACTTTCGGTCTATAAAGAAGGCGACGTCACAATCCTGGCGCCGGCAAGCTTCGACAACAACGGTATGTACGGCATCAGCGGGACGGAACACTCGAACGTTGATATCGAGACCTCGACGGGTGCTCTGGACTTGAGCAATAACGGGGCGGGTGGGCTTCTTATGTCGCTGCAGTCTTCGTTTCTGCTCACAGGAAACAGCACCATCGAAAACGACGGAAGCGGACCCACGGGGCGTAAAACCGGAATCTCTTTGCGCGAGGGCAGTTCAGGCGAGCTCTCCGATTGCACCGGCGGGAATCTGATCCAGGGGCAGGTCCACAAAGGAATCGAAGTCTGGAACACGTCGCAGCTTGTAATAGAGGGGTGCGGCACTGGGCACAGCACGGTGATTCAGAACAATGGAACGGCTGGGGCCCAAGTGGTGCTGAGCAGCACACTGCAGATCTACGGAGAGACTCAGATCACGGGCAACCCTGCCGGGGGGATACTGGTGGATGCCGGGGCCAGCCTGTTCGTCGCAGGTGGAACCCTGATTTCGAACAACGGAACCCTCTTAGATATCCAGAGCGGTGGAGTTGTTGCGTCGAACAGTTCGGGCGTTGAGGTGGATGGCGCCAATGTCAGTTCGAACCGCGGGTGGGGATTCGTGGCCTACCTCGGCGGATACCTCAACCTCTCGGGCAATACGGCGACCGGCAACGAATTTGGCATCATTGGCTGTGACAGCAGTTCCTATGTGTACCACGATTTTCCGCCACACTCGGGGAACATTCAGTGTGCTACGCCATCCATTCCCATTGTGATGCCAGCGCAGCCGTTGAACGGGATCGGGCCTGTAAGACCGCCCGCGCCGAAGATGTTGGAGACGGAGCCGCACGATCCGGCAGCGATGGCCGAGAAGGTGCGCCAGGCTCGGGCAGCATTCTGGAAGGCGATGCGCGGCGCGCGGCCGCAGTAGCATGCGGTGAGTTGTGACGAAACCTGCTGCGGTTACTCCTCGATCACCGACCACTGATCGTGGGGGTTGGCAAGCTCCTCGGTTTTTGCAGACGGCTCTCCCAGGGGAATGTGCACCTGCTCCACGATCTCCAGGCCAAAGCCTTCGAGCGCGGGGATGTGCATGGGGGTATTGGAGAGCAGGCGGATGCGCTGGATGCCGAGGTCGGACATGATTTGTCCACCGAGGCCGATGGCGCGGAGGATGCGGCCAGACCGATCCTGAGCGCCTTCGCGGGAGCGGAGCTCCTGGTGAAGGATCAGGCGGGGCGGCTGCGCTGGGTCGACCTTGGACGGCTGCACGACGCCGCCGGCTTCGAAGGCAGCATGGTACGCCTCGGGCTCAGCCGGGGTGTGGTCGATTTCGAAGCCGCGGGAGGTATTGTGCAGGTAAATCAGAGCGCCGCAACCCTCTTCGGCGATCATCCTCAGGGAGTGGTCGAGGATCTCGCGGCAGTGGCACTGATCGCCGAAGATGTCGCCGGCGGTGCAGCGGGTGTGGACGCGAACGAGCACGGCGTGGGTGCAGGGGGGGCGGTAGCTGGGCTCACCGGGGAGGCCAGCCGAGCCGCCGAGGAAGGCGGGACATCCGCCGGGACAGAGGTCGCCGCGAACGAGGGCAAGATGGCTTTCGCCGCCATTCACTTCCGACTCGTATGCGATCATGCGGAACTCGCCGTAGCGAGTGTGGACGCGGGTTTCTCCGGCGCGAACGATATAACGCTCGTGGCGCAGGCGGTACCGGATCAGCTCTGCGACGGTGAGGATGCGCAGGCCATGCTGCCGGCAGAAGGGGACGAGATCGGGGATGCGGGCCATCTCGCCGTCATCGCGCATGATTTCGCAGATGACGCCGGCGGGGGTGAGACCGGCCATGCGGGCGAGGTCGACGGAGGCTTCGGTCTGTCCGGCGCGGACCAGAACGCCGCCGCGGCGGGCGCGGAGGGGGAAGATATGCCCGGGGCGAGCCAGGTCGACGGAGGTAGATCTCGGGTCGATTGCGACGCGGATAGTCTGTGCGCGGTCGGCAGCGGAGATGCCGGTGGTGACGCCCTCCCGGGCCTCGATGGTTTCAGTAAACGCTGTGCCGAAGCGGGAGGAGTTCTGCTGGGTCATGGGAAAGAGGCGCAGGTGGTCGGCGCGCTCTTCAGTAA
>Ga0335069_10013114_pt1 | contig 11647 bp, 7 predicted proteins | sample Lox_Sample_11_FD_206714 | JGI IMG/M metagenome (GOLD analysis project Ga0335069, IMG submission 206714) | Soil microbial communities from Loxahatchee National Wildlife Refuge, Florida, United States - Lox_Sample_1.1 | ecosystem: Environmental > Terrestrial > Soil > Wetlands | place: USA: Florida...
GGGAGGATCAGCTGGAAAAGGCAAATCGGGAACAGAGACTTGCGGAAGAGATCTATGTGGGTTCCGCAAGACGCCTGGAAGCGGCGCGAATTTCGAATGAATTGGATCAAGATCGCGCGGTCAATGTCGCCATTCTGTCTCCCCCAATCAAGCCATTGGAGCCAGTGTCGCCGCGCCGGTTGCTGATGCTGGTTCTCTCCCTTCCAGCCGGAGCCCTGCTTGCCATTGGCTTTGTGCTTTTCATGCATTATGCGCAGAATACTTCGGGTGAACCTGGGATCACCGAGCCTGGTGTCGCTGCGAGTACCCAATCGGGTCCGGCAGTCGCTTCTGGGGAAGGGAATCGTGACAGCGGAGAGAAATCCCCGGAAAAAAAAGGATCGGCATCAGCGGGGTGACCTTTGCACGCTTCATGAATATTAATTCTGAATCTTCGTGAGAAATTCAGGCACAGATAAGAAAAGACAGGTTCATGGACGCAAAGAAGGACGTGGCGATTATCATCGTGGGTCTGAATGCCTGTAAGTATGTGCGGGAAGCTCTTCAGTCTCTACAAGTTGCCGAATGGAAAAGCTATTCTCACGAAGTTATCTATGTCGATAATGGATCTACTGACGATACACTGGCCGTAGTTCACGCCGATTTTCCGAGCGTCCGGGTCATTGCCAATTCCTCTAATTCGGGATTCTGCAAAGCCGCCAACCAGGGCGCCCGCAGTGCCAGGAGCCGTTACTATTTCTTTCTGAATGACGACACCATCGTACTGGAAGATGCGGTTCCTCTCTTGATCGATTTCATGGATCAAAATCCACAAGTCGCCGTCATGGGCAGCCGCTTGTTAAATCCGGATTATACTGACCAGTGGTCAGGGAGAAAGTTCCCTTCCCCGTTTAATGCGATCTTTGGACGGCGCTCGCTCCTCAGCCGTTGGATCCCCCAGGCCAAGCTACTAGCCGATTATCTCTGCAAAGAGCAGGTCCTCAGAGGGAACCCCTTCACCGTGGATTGGGTATCCGCTGCGGCCCTTATGGCAGAAGAAGGCTCCTTCTGGAAAGTGGGTGGATTTGCCGAGGATTATTACTACTGGCACGAGGCGGTCTTTTGCGATCGGATCAGGGAAGCCGGTAAGCAGATCTACCTGCACCCGCAATCCAAAATTGTGCACTATGAAGGCAAAGGGAGCGGCGAGCGGCCTTACCATGTTCGAAAACGGCTAATCATCGACTTTCATTGGGGCGCCTACCGTTGCTACTGCGAACATTACCGCCTCTCACAATTCCATCCAATGCGGGCATTAGTGGGGGCAGGACTGCTGTTCCGCGTCATGGCCTTGCTGGCTTTCCATCGGCTTGCCGGACTTCAGAGATAGCAGTGTCAATCAACTGACGGACTTAAGGATCAGGGATGGGACTCGGAACATCGGCAGCGGTTAAAGTCAATCCGGCTTAGGAAAGCAAATGGCGAGTGGGAATCGTTAGGGGGCGTCACTCGTGCTTTTGGCCCGACTTCCGGCCCAGCCGTTTAATCGCAGGTATGAGCCAGGTTCTATATTTCCAGACAAAGGGTAGCCCCGCTGTTGAGGTTACAGGACCTTCGACTTGACATGACTTTCTGCCATCAGGACTTGAATATCATATGGCATGGCGTGGCATCTGAGGGGTGATCCAACCATGACCGTGCACCGCCAGCCAGGATGATGAAGATATCCAGCATCCCCTGTCGGGACCGATCTTCTCAGGAGCAACGACAGAAACAGTGAAAATCTTCGCAAAGCCAGGCAAGAATGGCCTCTTTTTTTTTCGGATCTCATTCCTTTGTTTGTTTTTCGGCACTTATGCGGCTGTGCAGTCGGGGAGCCGTGATGTCGGCATAGTGGGACCGGCCATCCAGGAGAATAAGCCGAGAACACAAGCGCACTCCCTGGAAGAAGTTGTGGAGGATAAAACGCGACTCAGCCTGGAGGGGAGTCAGCTATTTCCAGTCAAACCGTTCTTAGTCCAAAAAGATGAACTGGATTCATTCACTCGTGAACTGGTGGCCGTGCAATGGCGGCCGAGAGACCTGATTTATCTTTATGTAATGCTCCCGAAGGGAGTGAAGACTCCTCCAATTGCTCTCTATCTATACAGCTATCCCTCTGAATTGGAACTTTTTAGGAATAACCAAGTCTGTCACGCTCTTACGACGGGGGGTGTGGCTGCGGCCGGCTTTTGCTCGGCCTTAACGGGACATCGGTACAAGAATAGACCGATGAAGGAATGGTTTGTAAGTGAGCTTCTGGAAGCGGTGGTCTTGACAGTTCATGATATTGAAATGATGTTGGATTATTTGAGCACGCGAGAGGATCTGGATACCTCGCGAATCGGCATTTTCGGACAAGGATCCGGAGGAACGATTGCCATTCTGGCAGCGGCGCTGAATCCAAGGATCAAAGCCGTGGAAGTTATCAATCCTTGGGGGAGTTGGCCGGATTGGATGCGGGGATCCACTTTAGTTCCGGAAGAAGAAAGGGCAAATTTCGTTAGACTGGACTACTTATCGCAAATCAGCCAGCTGGATCCCCTAGAGTGGCTCCCCAGGTTAGCAGACAAACCGTTGCGGCTGCAGTTGATCTTGTCGGACCCCTTCAATCCGGAGATTTGTCTCCGCCGCATTGCGAAGACTGCGCCAGCCGGGGCCATCGTGAACCTGTTTCCAGATGCCCAAGCCCATGCGGAGAGCTTCAAAGACGGGACCGTATTCGATTGGATAAAACGCACACTAACGAACCTTGGCGCGAAAGAATCGCGTTAAGTGTCCCCTTGTCAGGTGAGACTCGCGTGATCTCCTGGAATCTCCTGCGAGCAAGAAGCAGACGCAGAGCGTTCCGTTAAAGAGAGCTGCAGATTAGAATAAGGCCGGAAGGGAAGCCTGAACTGATAGCCATGGGACTTTTAACCATCAACAGATCTTCACTCTGGCCAGCATTGGGAATTGGGGCCGGTTTAGGGCTACTTTTTGTCGTTGCTGGAGCAGCCACTGTGCCCTGGATGATCCTGATCGGGGTAATTTGTTTATTTCTTTTCGCCAGTGCCTTAATTTCCCCTTCGATGGCATTTTTAATGGTGGCCTTGGTCATTCCCATCGAACGAGTCGGAAGATTTACCGAAGATACGGCGACCTTTACGATCTCCTTGATGCGCATCATGGGTATGGTGGCATTGACGAGTCTGTTATTCCACGGTCTCCTCCAGAAGCGGAGATTTCTTTTTGGAACCTCCTTCTTTTTGTATGCAGGATACCTCGTTTGCTGTCTGGCATCTGTGTTTTATTCCCGGGATTACACCGAATCCATACGTGCGTTTGGCGTATTAGGCGGCAACCTGCTTTTTCTCTTTTTAATCATTAATCTTGTCCGGGGTTGGCATTTAGCGAAAGTGTCCGTCCAGTTATGGTTATTAGCTTCCGTCCTGGTCGGGGTTTATACCCTGTATGATTGGCATTTTGGAACTGTCTTGGAGCCTTCCCGCGTCGGCATCAGTCAAACTCGTTATAGTACGACATATACAGATCAATCAGAATATACCGAGATGAGGGCCGTGACACGCGCCATGGGGCCAACTTCTCATCCAAGCGTCTATGGAATCAACATGATATTGACGATCCCCTTTTTCTTTCTCATGCTGCGGATTCAAAAAACGAACTCGGGGAGAATTGCGAGTTGGATCGGTCTCGCAATTGTCCTTTACAACATTTTACTCACCAATACGCGCGCATCATTGCTGGGAGCCTTGTTCACTCTAATTCTTTGCGGCTTCTTCAAATTGTACCGCATCCGTCTTAGGAATTTTGTTCTTATGGGATTAATGTTTGGAGTGCTATTGCCCTTGGTTCCTGAAGATGTGGCTTTGCGCTTGTTGAATGTGTCGAACTATACCATGGAACACTCCAAAACCTTTGCAGTCAGAGCCAAGTATTGGAGGACCTTCCTGAAGATTGCGAAAGAGAATTGGCTTTGGGGAACCGGGATCGGGGAAAAGGCCACGATTGCAGAGTTCTTGACCAGTGAAGATGTCACGGACGACCGAACCTCGGTTCACAATGACTTCATGGCCACTTTTCTGGATGCGGGAATTATCGGATGGTTGTTCTTTATGAGCTTCCTCGCTTCCATCCTTGGGACGATTTGGAAAACGGCGCTCCGGTACAAGGTCCTGCCCAACGGCGGGGAGGCCTACTGGTTTCTGAACGCTTCTTTGGTGGCGACTCTCTCCGCGATTTTCTATGGGATGCAATGTGATGTGTTTCATCTGCCCTTAAAGGGATGGTGGCTGGTGGTGGGGCTAAGCGTGGGATTGGCTCATTTGAGCAACCAGGAGATTGCCGGGACTCCTGGGCCGGCCCTGGCGGCTACACCCCAGTTGGCGGCCAGTCATCCCTAACTCCCGCTTCGGCAAGGCAGGAGCCGATCCATTTCTCCTGACCCATCATTCGGCGTCCTTCTGGGCACGAGCCCATGTAAATGGAGAACAACCCTCCAGCGCGCATTGGATTGGTGAGATGGGAGAGAGGAACGAGAATTTCTTAATGCCTGGACTCGTCAAGGACGATACAAATTCGATGGGAACTACGTGGTCTAAGAGTTTTGTCATGCGTGGTTTCATGCTTCATGCCTGCTTGGGCACGGCTTTCCTCCTTTTTTGCTTTTCGAAACCGCTGGCTGACCAGACCGTAACCTCTTCCAATCCGAACGGACAATCTCCCACGCAGGCTGCTATCCAAAAGGGATCCAGATTGCTATCCATCAATCCTAATATGTCCGAAGACAATGATTATGAGCGGTCTTTCACGATGGCCCAGAGGGTGGGGATGCAGCAGCTTTCATTGCCTCTGGATTGGAGGGACATTGAAGTCCATCCGGGGATCTACAGGAACCCCTATCTAAAGATCGCCAATAATTATTACCCTCCGAAAAAGGTGGCGGTGGATCTCGCTATTCGGCCTGTTTCCACGAACCGCAAGAGTGTGCCGGACGATCTAACCCTCCTGGCATTCAGCGATGCACAAATGATTTCACGGTTTCAGAAATTGATGGATTTTGTGTTTTCTCAAACCAGTCAGCTTACCCTCTCGTCCATCGTAATTGGTGCAGAATGTGATCTCTATTTCAAGAAAGATGAAACGTTGTGGAAGCAATATACGGTCTTCTGCAAATCAATTGCTAAATACCTCAGAACTCGCAAGGCCGGCGTGCCAATAGCCTTCGAAGCCACCTACCCTGGGCTGGTGGGAACGTGCAAGGAAGAGCTTAAGACCCTGAATCAATTTAGCGATGTCGTGGGGGTTTCCTATTACCCGGTCGGGGCGAATTTCGTCGTCAAAGACCCTTCCACTGTAAAGGATGACTTTCAGGCGATTACCTCGATCTATCCAAATCGGAAGCTCTATTTTTACCAATTCGGATATCCCTCTAGCCAGATCCTGAATAGTTCTGAAGAAAAGCAGGCGAAATTCATTGAGGCTGCTTTTGCGGCATGGGATGCCTATGCCACGCAAATCGGGATGATTAATTTCACTCCCATGACTGATTGTTCCGAGAAAGAAACTGCCTCTCAAGCACACTATTTCGGATTGACTCAGAACAGCGGGTTCTCTGAATTTCTGCAGACTTTGGGATTGCGACGCTACCCCAAATCAGGCGAAGACAAGCCTGCGTTTCTGGCCCTGCAGCGGGAGGCCAAAGCCAGAGGGTGGTAGCTTTCTAAGAGAGGGAGAGATGGTTCATGCCAAGTACGCAATCGAAAATGGTGGCTGAATGCCTGGCAAAGTCCCCAGTCCACGATCTGTGGGAACGCGCGCACCTGACAGAGGAGAATGAGCCTTTTTACAGGATGGCCTGCGATTTTATTCTTGGAACGCTCCAGCCATCTGTGGCGGAACCTATCTTGGATGCGGGTTGTGGCCCGTGCATTCATGCGATTCGACTGGCCCGAAGAGGGTATAAAATCCAAGGAGTGGACTTCTCGGAAACGGTATTGGAGAAAGCCCGGTTGAAAATCCAAGAAGCCGGCCTGAAAGAAAGCATCCAGATCCGGCGCGAAGACCTGACGGCACTGTCCTTCGCGGATAATTCCTTCCGCCATGTCTGGTGTTGGGGAGTCCTCATGCACATACCTGAGGTCGAGAAGGCTATTGCGGAACTCTCCCGTGTCACGAGGCCGGGTGGGCATGTGGTCCTAAGTATGGTCAACAGTCATTCCTTGCAGGCTGTGATCACGATGCTCAAGACCCGGCTGGGCTTCGGGAAGTTCCCCCAACTCGTTCATTTTTGCCGCACCGCGCCAGGTTATGAATATTGGACCCAAAGTGGAGCTGGAACTCATCTCACGCGCCACTGCCATATCCGCTGGGTGATTTCAGAATTTCAAAAACAGGGCCTTTGGGTCCGTACGCATGTGGCCGGACAGTTTACAGAGCAGTTCCTGAAATTCCCTCCAGGGCGAATTCGCAGGATGATTCATGGCTGGAACCATTTCTGGTTTCAAAGGATTCGAATCCCTTTCTTTTCCTTTGGGAACATTTTGATTCTAGAGAAAAGAAGAGGGGGAAATCCCCCGGTTTGATCCCCGGTCGCGAACAATTCAGAGGCCACTACCGTCCTTGACCGAATCGGCCTGTTAGCCAGTGTCCTCCCGTCCAGCAAGAAGCGTAGAACGGTCTCGAGACAGGCTACCGTCCATAACAACTCCCTTTCGTCTTGGAGATCGAATCTGTCGATCACCTGCCAAAGGAAAAGGACGATGAGACAGAGGCACAGGAAAAGACATAATCAATCCCAGGCGATCGATGCATGCACGTATTCTTCCGCCCAAGTATCTCTAGCCTCAACGCAATTTTTACCCGCCAGCTTCAAATCCCAGAGCCTGCTTTGGATCCTGCCTGCGCTTGTCGCGGTTAACCTTATCATTTATGCCCAGGTGCGAAATCACGGGTTCACCCAATGGGATGATCCCTATTACGTCAGTAAAAACCCCATCGTCTCGCAAGGCGTGAGCTGGCAAGGTGTCCGCTGGGCATTCACGACCGGTCATATGGCGAATTGGCATCCGTTGACATGGCTGTCGCACATGCTTGATGTGCAGCTTTTTGGTATGACGCCGGGGCCCCATCATCTCATTAACGTTCTTTTCCACATGGCCAACACGCTCCTGTTATTTTGCGTCCTATTCCGGATGACTGCGGCAATAGGTCAAAGCGCATTCGTTGCCGGACTGTTTGCAGCCCATCCCCTGCATGTGGAATCGGTGGCCTGGATCGCGGAACGGAAGGATGTTTTGTGTGCCTTTTTCTTCTTGCTCACAATTTGGTCATACATCGCTTATGTCCGCCGGCCTAATTTTAGTCGCTACCTGTTGGTAGCTGCGCTTTTCGGGCTGTCTTTGATGGCGAAGCCGATGGCAGTAACGCTACCGTTTATCCTGTTCTTGCTCGATTTCTGGCCCCTTGGCCGCTTGCATCCTGGACCCGGGCAGAAGGCGGCTTGCCTGCGGCTGATCCAAGAAAAAGTGCCGCTTATTGTGTTGGCAATAGCATCGAGTGCGGTAACGCTCTGGGTTCAATCGCGCGGTGGAACGGTTGTAAACATGGATGCTTATCCGATGAACCGTCGAGCAGCCAACGCGTTGGCAACCTATGTGGCCTATTTAGGTGATATGCTCTGGCCCGCGGGGCTTTCTGCCTTCTATCCGTATAGCCCACTCTCCGGATGGCTGGTCACCGGTTGTTTGCTTGCTTTAGCCGCCGCATCCGTTATGGCGGTTCGATTCGCCAGGCGCCATCCTTTTTTGCTTGTTGGATGGTTGTGGTATTTGGGGACGCTGGCTCCGGTAATTGGATTGATTCAGGTAGGACCCCAAGCCAGAGCAGATCGATACACATATCTGCCTCTCATCGGGATTTTTATTGTCATTGCTTGGGGAGTTCCTGAGATTCTGGGCCGTCTGGGTAATTGCAGAATCCCTCTTGCGATTGCCGGGGGCGTCCTCATTTGCGTGCTGGCAATAGCTGCCCGCATCCAAGCCAGCTATTGGGCGGACGGAGTTGTGTTGTGGGAACATGCAGTGAAGTTGTATCCCGGCAGCCATCTCGTGCATGCGAACCTTGGTTTTGAGTTTAAGGAGCACGGAGAAATCGCCAAAGCCATGCACCATTATAATGAAGCCCTCCGCATCAATCCCGGCCGGATAGAAGCCCGCACCGGCTTGGGAGATTGTTTGTTGTCCCAGGGACGATATAACGAAGCAGTCGTTCAATACAAAGAAGCCCTTCGCATCGATCCCGATTTCACGGATGCACGCCACAATCTGGGAATCGCCCTGGCAAATCAAGGCAGGTTTGACGAAGCGATTGCCCAGTACAAGGAAGCTCTTCGTGTTAAACCCGACCTTGCGGAATCCCACGACGCTTGGGGGAATGCTTTGTGGAATCAGGACAAACTGGACGAAGCCATCGCCCAATACCGCGAGGCGCTCCGCCTAGCACCCGATTTTGCGGAAGCCCGCCGCGATTTGGGGATCGCCCTGGCGAGGCAAGGCGACTGGAATGGCGCCATAGTCCAATACAAGGAAGCCCTTCGCCTAAAACCGGCCTTTGTAGAAGCCCACCAGAATCTGGGGACGGCATTAATGAAGCAGGGCCGGTATGACCAGGCAATTACTCATTTCACGGAAGTCCTCCGAATAAGGCCCGATAACGTCGACGCACACGTCAACCTGGGCGTCGCACTGATGAAACAAGGACGCAACAAGGAAGCGATGCCTCACCTGAACTCTGTGTTTGGCGTCAGGTCCGACGACAAGGAAAAAGCGAAGCGATCCGCGAATTGAATCATCTGGAAGGCTCACTGGAATGAGCCGTCCCCTCAGAACCGAAATACAACCCCGGCTGAGAGTCTTATGTTGTGTAGAAACTGATGAGGGACGGAGTAACTGAAATCACGCGTCCCGCTGTATATGACCCGCTGTCGAGTCTCCTGGACATAGTCTGCATAGACAGGTCCCTGGTCACTAATGCCTTGCAGGATTTGAACAATCTTGTATTTGTAGTCAGAAATATCCGATGTAAAATCGTCAGTGTATTTATAATCGAACCCATGTCTGGTCGGCATATAATCGGCCTGAATGAGTCGAACGGAAAGCCGCTTAGTGATCTTCCAGTCAACACCCCCACCCACCGACATGGCAAAGCCTAGATTTGAGAATTCTCCCTTCGTTAGTTTTCCGGTAAGGTCCCAGGTTTGCTTCTCTACTAGATTACTGTTGCCCGCAGCATCGAGACTGTACTCGTTATACACGCTGCTAACGGTATAGTTCATTTTTAAGTTGTTTCTCTTATATTGCGAAACGCCGAACTGGACATGCGCAAAAGGGGTGAATTTGCTACTGGATCGCCAACTGAATTTGGGTCCAATCAAAATGGTATTGCGCGTAAGGTTCGCCGTCCCAAATCCCGTGGCGTCTGTATGGCTATTCGCGGGAATATCGTACTCATTTGTCGTGGGAAGTACGGGACCTCCCTGGGTAGGGTTAACTGGGACTGAGGTGACCGTCGTGATAAAGTATCCCGTGTTGCTATAACTCAGGGATTGCAGATTCTGATCCATTACTTGTTCCCCGGAATGGCGTTGATAGCCGACTTCGACTCCAAGCCACTTCTTAAAATTGTAGGTGCCGGAAACTTCAAATCCATGCAGACCTTGAAAGCCTGACGGATTCGTCAGGGTATGATAGAGGGGAAGGAAGAGAATTAAACTGCCGAAAAACAGATTGGACTCATTGAAGTAATAGGGTTGAAAGGAACCGACCCCCGGGTTTGCGGTGACATCATTCCAAAGATACGAAAATCCACCATACACCTCGAACTTGTCAAAATCCGCCGCTTGCAACGGGAGTGATAAAACAACTACGCACAACAGCACCACCAGCGTTTTGATCAAAGACATGACAATCTCCTTCTGAGAGAGTTAAATTTCATGAACTAGCAGGGGATTCAAAAAGAGAGCCGGACTGAAACTTGCATTACCCGAGGCCCACCGATGGTATAGAGCACATTGCCCAGATTGTAATAATCCGCCAGATCGCTGGAGGGGGCGGCAAAGACCGTGTGGTTGAATACATTGATGACATCCAAGCGGGTCCGAAGGGCTATTTTATCTTTAAAGAGGTCCGTGCTTTTTGACAGGCTGATGTTCATCCTGCTTTGAGAGGCGGCGCGTAAAACGTTTCTTCCGAGGTTCCCAAATCCGCCGGCAGAGGGCATTAACAAAGACGTATTGATATAACCCGTGGGGGAATTGCTGCCCATTTCCTGAAGGGCTTTGAGGCCATCCGGTCCAATGGAAGGACGCGCATAGAGCGCCCCGTAAAGTCCACCCGTTGATTTCGCCAGCGGGTTGACATCAGGCACGTGCACAGGGTTGGTAAAGAGGAAATTATCGATTAAGGTCAATGCTTCCTTGGAATATAATTCGCGGTGATTCGGATCATAGTACTGAATCAATCGTGTCAATTCTTGGCCGCCAGCGTAAAGACTATAGGGAACTCCACTTTGAATGGTGCCTGAACCCGTCAGCTGCCATCCTTTCCTCCATTTGGAATCCGATCCAAAGGTGGGCAGAAGAACAACGACACTGGCCGTCACCCGATGCGTGCGGTCAAAATCTGAAACCCCGCGGCTGGCGCGAATATTCCTTTGGTCCCCCATAACGATATTGCCACTATTGGGAACATCGGGACGGGAGGTCCCCGGCGCCGAGCCCGGATCTGAAGAGCTGGTGTCAATGCTTTTCGACCAGGTGTAGGCGACGCTCAGAGAATAATTCTTCGAGAATGTCTTGATCAAACTCATCTGCAGCGCATTGTAGATAGAGTTCCCGTTGGATTGCAGAATCGTGGCATTCGCCGGGTCCATTCCCAGAATGGGAGTGCGAAGCGCTATTGGAATCACATTGGGATAGTTCAGGTCATAAATGCCGACCAAATATGGATACGGATGAGTACTGTCGGGCTGGTGCGCGTATTCCGTATATGCTTTACTGCTCAAGTTATAATCGATCTGATTTCCCGTAACTGGATTTAAGAAACCAAAGGCTTTTCCGACCCCCCGCTGCCGCTCCGTCCCGGTCCAGCCAGTTTTGCTTGGGAGTGGTCCACCGTATACGGTGGCACAACTGGGACAGCCCGCAACTGCCTGGTCATAGGATCTCTCGTACGAGTCATTCAATCTTCCGAAGATATAATCGGGAGTGTTCGGGTCGTTCAAATCATAAGGTTGATTGAACGAGATTGCCTGCAGCAACTTGGTTCCCTTCGCCCCTTGATACCGGACCTCCAGCGTCCAGTCTTTCGAGAAAGACTGTTCGACCGCCAAATTCCATTGCTGGACATAAGGGGTTCTCAGATTGGGATCGACCGCCCGAAATTCAAAAGGCACCGCGGGATTTCCGGTGGCGATTGTGCCCGTCCCATAGATGGGAGTGTATGGGGTTCCATCCACATATCCTGTAACCGGCGTTGCATCTCGAAGCTCGTATCGATAGGCAGAATAAGGAGGGGCGCCTGGAACATCTGTAGTCTGAGCCGCATCTGGCGGACGAAGATAGGCGTAATAG
>Ga0335069_10013115_pt1 | contig 11647 bp, 12 predicted proteins | sample Lox_Sample_11_FD_206714 | JGI IMG/M metagenome (GOLD analysis project Ga0335069, IMG submission 206714) | Soil microbial communities from Loxahatchee National Wildlife Refuge, Florida, United States - Lox_Sample_1.1 | ecosystem: Environmental > Terrestrial > Soil > Wetlands | place: USA...
GATTGTGGGTCGATTCTTGATATTGGGGGCCAGGATACAAAGGCCATCTCACTTGATAAAGACGGTAACCTGTGCAAGTTTGAGATGAACGACCGGTGCGCAGCAGGGACAGGCCGGTTCCTTGAGGTCATGTCGACCGTGCTTGGGTTTACCCTGGAAGAGTTCTCTCTTGCCGCCCTTTCCGCAAAAAGGGCAGAAAAGATCAACAGCATGTGCACGGTCTTTGCCGAATCAGAGGTAGTATCCCTTGTTACCCAGGGTGCGGACAGAAACGAGGTTGCCCTTGGGATCCACAAGGCAATTATCAGCCGTGCTGCGGGACTCTTAAAACGCGTCGCTCCATCGGGAAAGATCTTTTTTGCCGGGGGCGTTGCATTAAACAACTGTGCACGTGCACTTCTCGAACAGGAAACGGGGAGGCCGGTCTTTGTCCCTCCCGATCCCCAGATTGTCGGGGCGGTGGGCGCGGCACTGGTCGCATCGGAAAACAGTTAGTTCCCTTAAAGGATTGTGTAGTACGATGGAGACAGACCTTCATCCGTGCAGGGATCGTGTGGGAATATCCCCCGGGAAGCAACCCGATCCTGCAGGAATCCGGAAGATCGCAGAGGAGTACTACCGCACCGGGCAGTTCTACTGCTCCGAGGCAATCGTAAAGACCTTCAATGAAGAACTCGGGCTTGGCTACCCCGAAGAAATCATCCGTCTCGCTTCCGGTTTTCCTCTTGGGATCGGCGGCGCCGGCTGTTCCTGTGGCGCCGTGACCGGCGGGGTCATGGCAATTGGGATGGTCTTTGGCCGGACCAATCCCCGGGACCCCTGTGTTGAACGCTGTCTTTTGCTCTCCCGGGAGCTCCACGACCGGTTTGTGAACCGGCATGGGTGTGCCTGCTGCCGTTCGCTCATCCGGGGCATGATCCTGAAGTCTCCCGGGCACATGCAGCAGTGTGTCGCCCTGACCGGAGAGGTTGCCGAGGAAACTGCGAGGATCATCCTCAGGGAAACGGGCATCCCCGCCGAAACAGTGAGGTCCGGACACGATCACGATACCGGGAATGGGGCATTATGAGAGCAGAAAAGATGAATTACTTTGATTCGGTGATCCCGAATGCATCGGCGGCGATAAAAATCGTACGCGAACAGGGAAAGAAGTTCGTGGGGTTCTATTGTATCTTTGCCCCGCAGGAACTCATCGTTGCCGCAGATGCGGTACCGGTGACTCTTTGTTCCACCAAAGAAGAGCCCATTGCTGACGGCGAAAAATATCTCCCGCGGAATTTCTGCCCGCTCCTCAAGTCCTCCTACGGGTTTGCCATCACCGGGAAATGTGCGTTTTTTAACAACGCGGAATTTATCATCGGCGAGACCACCTGCGATGGCAAGAAAAAAATGTTTGAGATGATGGGTGCCTTCAAACCGCTGGTTGTGCTCGAACTCCCGCAGAGTGCAAAAGGAGAGATCCAGCAACAGTACTGGCGCTCGGAAGTGGCCCGGTGCAAAGAGGAGATCGAAAAGCGTCTCCATGTCACCATCACAGACGAGAAGATGAAGGCTGCAATCAGCGACATGAACGAGCAGCGGGGCCTGATGCGGGAACTCGCCCGTCTCAACACCGCAATTCCCGCGCCTCTTGCCGCAACGGACATGCTCAGGGTGATGTGGGCCCGCAACTTCACCTTCGACCGCCCCGCCTTCAATAAGGAACTAAAAAGTCTCATTGCCGAACTTAAGGGCATGGCTGCAAAAGGCGAAGGTCCTGCGCCAAAGACCGCAAAGCGGATCATCGTTACCGGTGTTCCCACGGGTGTCGGCTCCGAGAAGGTCATCCGGATTCTTGAGGAATCGGGCGCTGCGGTTGTGTATATCGAGAACTGTGCCGGCATGAAACAGTACCTGGACGATGTTTCCACAAGCGGGTCGCCCCTCGAAGCAATTGCCGACAAGTACCTCGCCACTCCCTGCTCCTGCATGAGCCCGAACACCGGCCGGCTCGAACTTCTGGAAAAGCTCGTACCTGAGTACCATGCAGATGGCGTTGTGGATATCACCTGGACCGGCTGCCATACCTACAATGTCGAGTCCCGGATTCTCGGGGACTATCTATCCCGTCACGGGAATGTCCCGTTCATCCAGATCGAGACCGATTATTCGCAGGGCGATATCGGGCAGATCAGGACCCGGATCGAGGCATTCCTCGAAATGATTGCAAAGAAATAACGCTCTTTTTTTTGGTCTTCCGCTTATCCCGTGCAGAGAAGTGCATACGGACTGGTACCGAAAAAATCCGGAATCCCCGGTTTGCTTTGGCAGGATTTGACTTCAGAGATCACAGCCGGCAGCACCGGATCGCAAAACGGCTTATGGGAGGGCACATATCAGAAAAACAGGACCCTCTGGTGGTTTGCCACGATACCCGTGGGAGGGAAGAAGAGGAGCGTCCCAAGTTCAGAAGGTCCCACCGGGATCACGCCGGTCAACTTGGGGTTCTTACTCATATTCCGCGCCTGGAGCGAGGGGGTATAGGAAAAGAACTGCAGGTTTTCACTTCCTGATGCTGCATCAACTGCCTCCTGCAGGTTGAAACAGTCCTTTTTGTTATTACAGGAATGCACGCCGGACAGGGCATAGACACCGTCCTCTATGAAAATGATACGCGTCTGGATCTCCTTTTTGGTACATGCCAGGGCAAAGTTGAGTGCGCCGGTGGCATATTCCGATCCATACGGATGCCGGGTAACAAGGATATTGACCGGGGGGACTCTCCATTTCTCATCGAAACTCAGTCCCGGCTTGATTGTCTCCTTTTTCATGGAGACTGAGGCACTGTTTTCGCCAAGGATGATATGGTTGCTGCGGAACTGGGCAGCGATCTCAGGCAAGGTGCGGATCCTGACCGGCCTGATCATACAGGCAGGCACAAGGCCCTCTTTCTCCCCTTCACGGGTGCAGTATCCCCGTGCAGCCGCACAGCGGGCGCTTGCCATAATCTGTCCGTGCAGGCCCCGTTTTCCGGCCCGCTCTTCCAGATCATCGAGGCCTTCCCCGACGTTTTCCGCATCCAGGGGGATCTGGCCCTGGTGCCCGACATGGATCCCGTCAAGATAGCAGTAGAGATCCCAGGACGCATGGGTTTCGAGTGCAGCACCAAGCCCCTGCATCAGTTTTTCTGAAGACTGATACATGTACGGGGAGGTCATGTGAAAAAAGCCGATGGTGCTTGGTATGGGCTGATCGTGCTGCCGGGCATCTTTCATCACATCTTTCCAGAACGAGGTTCTCCCGTTGAGCGCCAGGCTGTTGTGGGTGATCACCAGATCCGGGTTCTTCATCTTAAGGCGTTCCACGGTAATGCCACGGAGGGCGAGTTCCTCCTGATCGCAGACAATTTTTATCGAGGGCAGGGAAAAGAGACTCTCCCAGAGGCCGGCAGTTTCCGGGTTCTGGAGACTATAGAGGGCGTCCCCGGTTAAAAAAAAGGTAAACATCTCCTCGCGGTAGTGAGTGGTATGGCGGAAACTCTGGGGATTAAGGTTCAAAAAATAAAATTTCAGCAGCTCATCGATCCAGCCAAGCCGTTCCAGGGTAAGGGAGTCCCTTAAGAGAAAAAAATGTGCAGTCATGCAGGGATACTGATGAATAGGAAATTTCGTTATTTATCTATTATGATTCCCGTTGTATATCGGTTTTTATTGATAATTGGTCTTTTAAATTGAAAATAGTTATCCCCGCCAGAAATACCCCGGGGAAACTGTAATGGAGACGGCACGCCGCTCCTGATCTGTATGAAAGGAAATCTTTACGTGTTCGAATTGCTGTCCATCTGCTCGCGGACTTCGTCGATATGGAGTATCATATCGAACGCAGGGCCGGTCAGGCAGTATCCCTGACGATCGAGGGCATAGACCGGGAATTTTATGAGTTCCGGAGGTACCGGCTGCGAGGTCAGTTTCTTGAAGTTGAGAAGATCCCGGATATCCAGCCCTATCTTGTCGCAAATCTCCCTGAGATCTACAATCCATCGCCGCAAATCCCGGACATCTGCTCCGTCCCACTTGAAGATCTGGTAAATTTTCATGTAGGCATCTCGTTCGAGGATGATATGGGTAGAGGTCTTATCGGACTTGAGATAGAAATCAAGAAAAGTGCGAACATCTTTTATTACCTGTGCGTTCTCGTACGCAACGGCCCGACATTCCTTGATGGATTCACCGAGCGCTTCGGCCTCCTTGGTCTCACCCAGTTTCGCGATCTCACGGGACAGTTCTTTTAAGTTCTCCTCGACGTCCCTGAGTTCGTTGATCGTATCCTCGAACTTCTGGTTCAGCTCCACCCCAAAAAATGCCTCCATGTATTCGGAATGCTTCACCATGGTACATTCTTCGCACCGGGGTGTCATAAGTATTTGTTCCTTACCACATGTGGTACATCCGTAACCTCTATCCATTGCTGCATCGAAGCACTAGTCAGCTATGTCACAGATGCGATCTCCGGTCAATCAGTCGCTCTACTCCCGGGGCGGGATCATTACTGAATGTGATCCCAATTTCTGTATCGTCCGCCTCCGCATGCCGGCCGGTATGATTACCCCGGCACAGATGCAGGGTCTGGGGGAGATTGCAGGCCGGTACGGGATAAATGATCTCCACTTCACGACACGGCAGACTGTAGAGCTGCCGCACGTGGATCCGAGGCGGCTCGAAGATCTTGTCAGGGATCTGGAAAAGAACGGAACACCCCTGGGTGCGGAGCGGGAAGAAGTTGTCAACGTAACCGCATGCCTGGGGACACGGCATTGCAAGTTCGGTATTATCGACAGTGTTGCCCTGGCGCAGGAAATTGACCGGAAATTTTTTGGTCGCGAACTACCCGTTAAAGTTCGGATTGCCATCTCTTCCTGCCCGAACGGCTGTGAAAGTGAGCGCCTCAACGAGATAGGAATTACCGGGACCCGGCGCCCGGTCCGGGATCCCGGCCTCTGTACCGGTTGCGGGACCTGCACCCATTACTGCCGGGAGAAAGCCATCGAGGTTGACAATGGTGTCGTCGTCCTCCACAAGGATCTCTGTATGGAGTGTGGGTTCTGCATTCTTCCCTGCCCGTTCAAAATTATATCTGCCGAGGACCCGGAGTACCGGATAACGGTCGGGGGACGCAGGGGCCGGCACCCGAAATTAGGCAGGCACCTGATCACGGTAAAAACACAGGATGACGTAATGCGGGTGGTTGACCGGATCATCTACTGGATCTACCGGCAGGCTTCGAGCGGCCAGATGCTTCCCGAGCAGCTCGATGATCTCGAGTTCGACGAGTTTAAGAAAACCGTTGTAAAAATGATGGAAGGATAATCTTTTTTTATTGATTTTCCATTTGCAATTCCTGGCAAGATTTATTATCCTGCAGGGAAAACGGTCGGCAGTCACAACCCCATGGGTTGTGCATGGAGGATGTGTGCTATGAGTATTGTCTGGGACAGACATGTATCAAATGGTATCCGGGAACTGGGATACGACATTGAGAACAAGAGACTGGTGATTGTTTTACCGGGCGGGGTGAGGAGATATTATGCGCCAGTACCTTATGAGGCGTACAGTGCCCTTTTCCATGCCACCTTCCCGGAGAGATTGTACGAGGAGACCATTGAGGGCAAGATTCCCCGCATAGAAGTGGTAGGATACCAGTAATTTATCGATTAACCCACTGCCAGTCATACGGTGATTCGCTTGGCACATGCATTGGAAGAGGGAGGGATCCGTTACCAGAGAAGACCGGCAGAAATCAAAGGATCGATAAAAAAGATACAAATGATGGTTTAATAGCTGATCGTCCGCATTGCACGGAGGGTGTCAGGTTCCATCTTGCGGAAATATGACTTGGGGTGGCCGCACGAGGGGCATTTCCAGTCAGCAGGGAGATCGGCAAATGCCGTTCCGGGCTTGATCGGCGCTGCTGCCATAACCTTGCCCTCATACTCTTCCATCCGGTCAGTGTTGACGAGAATGGTGTTATTAAACGCCTTGGTTTCTCCCACTGCCGGGTCATAGATATGCCCGCACATCATGCACACGTATTTGTCCATTACAATAACCTCGCGTTAGTCCTGATTCCAGGTAAGTACTCTATTGTCGTTTACCCCTTATTAGATTATTGAATTCATCGGGGAAATTACGGATACGTTTCTGTCAGGATTACGTTTTTCCGGGTATCTTCTTATTACGGGATGAGTCCTGCCATTATTCATGCAGTGCCCCAGGTAATCATGTCCCGTTTCACCATAAGGGAAGAATGCCTGTTTGCTACGGAGGCGATCCGGGAGATGGCAAAAGAATGCGGATCGTTAAATCGGCCCAGACCAAGAGATGTGTCGATGGTTCCCTGATGAAGGAGTTCATTTTGACGAACCACTCACACCCGGTTTACTCGCTTTACCGATGTTATTTGGCACGGTAAAAGAATATCCCTATAAGAAACACGCCCCCTACCTCTCATTTGAGCAGGAATCCTTCATCTCCCTCAAGGGATTTGCTGGTGAGACCTGTATTGAAAAAAGGAGTTCTCTGATCTGATCTCTGATTATTTTCATCCCCTGCTTTATTATTACGGTAAAGGCGATACTGGCATCAGTAAGATGGAGGCATCGAGAGATCAATTCGGGAGAAGATGCGGATCCAGCTTCCCCGTAATGGCGAGACTGGATGACCCCGCAGATTGCGGATGTGTTCTAGCGGCATATAATAAAGCAGGCAGAGTTTGGCCCGGGTGAGAAAAATCCCTGGTATGGTAACCGAACAAAATGAGTAAGAAAACATAGCAGGGGAGAGATCCCCCCCTGCCGTGTGCGTGACTGGCGTTTTTTATTTTATTTTTTCATGTACAGGTGGCCGTAGACCACGTTCCCCTTGCTCTTGGGGTGGCGTTCGCCGAGGTCACCGATATAATCCGTGAACTTTGCCTTGGTACCGTCGACTTCGAGCTCAACCTCGCCGACCGGCTTGTAGCCGGGCATCATGACGTTGACCGTGCCAAAGACATAGATGGTGCCCTTGACCAGCTGGCCGCCGACACGGCGGTTCGCGTTGCCCTTGAGGATGATCGTGCCACCCTCCATATGGGTGCCGAGGTGGATATCGACACTGCCCTCAATGATCAGCGTACCGCCGGTCATGAAGCTTGCCACATCCGAGCCGGCATTGCCCTTGACGCGAAGGACGCCGCCGCTCATGCCTCTCCAGTCACCACGATATGCGGCGCCGAGGTAGTTGCCGGCATTGCCGTTGACGGTAAACTCCCCTCCCTTCATTGCAAGGCCGCAGAACGAGTGGACATCTCCATTGACCGTGAGTTTCCCGCCTTTCATCCAGCTGCCTGTGTACATATCGCAGGAGGAATTGACGACAACCTCGCCATCGGTCATCTTTGCACCGATGTACTTCATCTTCGTGCAGTCGCCATTGATAACAATCTTTGTGTCAGCTGCCGTTGCTCCGGCATCTCCGTTGATGGTGAAGAAGTCACCGAGTGTGGAAGTCTCCTTGCCCATATAGAGAGGGAGATTTGCAATTTCTTCGGCTTTCTTGCCCGCAAATGAGTCGGGATTAACCTTCTCCAGTTCCAGGTAGAGTTCCGGTTGCTTTTTTACTGTGAGTGTAACCGTGTTCATTTATTTCACCTACCCTTGTGTTGCATCCACTGCGATAATGTGCTGGTGCGGTGCATAGCTCTCGGGAACGGGGTAGTTGGCCTCATTCAGGCTGTAATACTTGAGGAATTTCTCCCTGATATCATGTATGACCTGTTTGTTCTCCGGGACCTTCACATCGACCCAGAAGGTGTGCTTATTGCCCATGTCAACAACCTTGCCGTTCTCGACACAGATCTTGCCATCCTTGAGGAAGTAGGCAACGTTTGCAAACGCCTTCTCGATCTCTGCGGCGGTGGAGGGGAAGTTGTCCGGGTCGATGTTGTATATTGCAACATCCGCGTTCATGCCGGGTGCAAGACCTCCGAAGTCCTTGGAAAGTCCGAGGGCTTTTGCCGGGCCGGCGCGGGTCATCTGGGCGAGTTCGTAGAGCGTGATCTCGCGGTCAAGTCCTGCAAGGGTGGTTGCTTCCATGACCTTGTCGGCGTGCTTGAAGGAGTTCAGGCGCTCGTCACGGACCTTCTTTGACATCAGCCAGGAATATACACGCGGGTAACGAGTGAACGGGCCTGCGTTCGGGTGATCGGTGGTGATAAAGCAGCGCATCGGGTCCTTTGCATAGAGTGCGAGCTCAAGACCGATGGCCCACTGGATACAGTTGACCGTGACATTGGGGCTGTAGATATAGGGCACAACACCGGCGCCGGTCTCGAGTTCGACATCCACGTTGAACCACTTGAGGTGGTTTAAGGCATGGAGGTGATGCTCGAACGGGCCGTCGGCGGTCATCGTGGTTGTCTCGTCCATCGTGACGTTACCGGTATCCATGGTGAGGTTCTTGTGCGTGTTGAAGTAATCCATGACCTCTTTTGCCTTTGAAGAGATGTTAGCGAAACTGTCGCCGCCGTATGAGTGGAACTGGAGGTGGGTTGAGTGCAGAACCTGCTCGCGACCGAAGTTGTTCTTGGGCTTGATGCCGTCGGCCAGCTTGAGTGTGTCAAGGGTCACCGTATAGTTGCCGGGGTTGCCAAGGTCATTCTGGTGGACATGGAACGAGTGCGGGAGACCGAGGTACTCGTTTGCCTTCATGAGGCCGGTAATAATCTCTGCCGGCGTGATATCGAAATAGGGCACCGGGTCGTGGATAGTCAGGCAGTTTAATCCCCATGCCCATGCTTCCGTGCCGCCGGGGTTGACGCACTTGATACCATAACCCTTTGTCTGCCGGAGGATCCAGGCAATGTATGCGGCTGCGTTCTCGATCTCCTGGTTCTTGAGGTACTCAAGGATGAACCAGTTGTTCCCGAAGACCGGGAGGGCCGCCTCATCGATGATAGGAGTGTCGTGGATCTCTTCGTGCACATGGCGGGCGTACATGGGGGGCATTGCCGCTTCCATGACAAAGGAGAATCCCATCCGTGCATAGGCATACCCGGTCTTAAAGACCGTCGGGATGGACTTGCCGCCCTCAATACGGGTGATCCCGGGATCCTTGTGGGAGTCAAAATGCTTGTCTTCGGGGCGATACCAGCGGCCTGCGTTGACCTTAGGACCTGCTACATGGGAGTGGATATCGAGCGCCCCTGCCATGATAGTCTTGCCCTTGGCATCGATGACCTTCGCCGAGGATCCGACTTTTTCCACAATCTTACCGTCTTTTACGGCAATGTCCTTTTTGTCCCCTTTGATTCCCTGAACCGGGTCAAAGACATGGCCGTTCTTGATAATATACTCGGACATTTACGCCCCTCCCTTGGCCATGGCTTTGTCAGCATGCTGCTCGATCTTAGCTCCCTTGCTCGCGGCACTTTCAGCGGCCATGAGCTCGTCAACGCGCTGGTTGATCCTGGTCAGGAGTTCCACATCAGAAAGCACACCTTCGGGCGGGTCTACCACCTTGCGGGTCTCAATCGGGACGTTATCCATACGATAGGCGCAGCCCTCGACTTCGACACCGACCAGAGCGACCGGAATGTGGAGATCGGAGATCTCGGTTGTGCAGTTGATATGCGGGTCGATGGTCACCGTAGGCTTTCGCGAGCTGCTGATCATTGCATTGACCGGGAAGTGTGCGCCGGGGTCGGTTGCAATATAGAAACAGGCCTCGACTTCGCTCCTGTTCAGGAGATCGACAGAAGTTGTCTCACCCGTCTGGTGGCGGGCCTGGTCCCTGCGTGAGAGATCAACGGCATACGGGAACCCGTACTGCCAGCCAAGCACCTGCCCGGAGCCGGTAACGTTCCAGTGGCCCCGCATTGCCATGATCGCAGCTTTTGTGAAGTCGTTTAAGTCACGGGTCAGGTTGATGGCGATATCGATGTTGTGGTTCCTGCCCATGGTGTGGGTGAGCCCCATGCCGAAGAAGATGATAATGAAACGGCCCTGTTTGAGGTCCTCAACGATCTCATAGATCTTCTCCTTGGGTACTCCGCCAACTGTGTCCGGGAGTACTTCGCCGCGGGCTGCGGTCCTGAATGCATTCAGAAGCTCGTAATCGAAACCCTGCTGGACCTGGATGAACTCATCTGCACATTTTGCCGTGTCAGTGTACCGGCAGTCGACACAGTAGATCTTCCGGCCCTTGTGGCCCTTGACCGTGAAGAACCCACGGGGGAAGATCGAGTACCGGGACATGTGCCGGGGGTGGGCGTGTGCCGGGTTGCAGCCCCAGAAGATAACGCGGTCTGCACGGTTCTTGACCTCCCCAAGGGTACAGCTCGGGACACCGACATCCTCGATGGCGATGAGAGAAGACCCATGACAGACGGTTGCACAGTTATCAACAATGCCGCCGACTTTCTCTGCGATGTCGTGACCAATGCTCATTGCCTGGCAGCTGGTGGATGCCCAGCCGTACATCAGAGTCTTTCGGGACTTCACGAGCATCTTTGCAGTCCAGTCAATCGCCTCATCATAGGTGATCTCCTTGAATGTGCCATCAGCCTGTCTCATCCGCGGGCGCTTGACCCGGCCCGGAAGCCGCTGGTGGTTGAACTTCTCGGAACCGATGGCGCACGCATTCTTGACTCCGAGAATCGTCTTGTTGTCATCGGATACTGTGATGATGATATCATCACATAGGGTACCGCAAAACGGACAGATTACATCAGTTACTTCTTTTGGCATTGCCCATCACTTCCTGATAAGCCCGCAGGCATCCTGCAGCACTTCGACTGCTCCCATGATACGCTCGTTTGCAGCGATCTCTACATCAGCCGGGAAACCCTTGAAACAGGGTTCCCCCGTTGAAAAGGTATAGGCCGGGACGATCCGGTTTGCCCAGGGTCCCATCGGGATGTGGGCAAGGCCCGGCACGAGATCCTCGCGGGTCTCGACAGCCTTTAAAATAACGCTCCCGACAGAACTCGTGACTCGGACGTTGGTATTCTTCCATGCGCCCAGTCTCTTGAAATCCTCCGGGTGCATCTGGATGATCGTGCAGGCATCAAAGTACTTCTGGGAAGTCTTGCCTGCCTCCATGCCGACACCCTGCTGGATTGTGCGGCATGTAATGATGTTAACGGTAATTTTTTTCTCGGGCATTAGATCATCTCACACGAATCGGTCAAACGTTAGCCGATGTTTCCCTCAATCCCTTGCCGGATAACTGTATCACATCGTATGGGCATGCTTCGACACATACGCCGCACCCTGCACACAATTCAGTCTTGACATCAAGACTTACTGACACACCATCCTGGACCTGATAGATCTTTTCATTGGTTACAGGATCACGTGTGTACAGCTCCAGCGCATCCACCGGGCAGGCAGTAACACAGTTACCACAGCCGGTGCACCGGTTCACGTTCACATGTACTGAAAACGCCATATTAGATCACACACAAACAATTGCTGGGAAACAAGTTCCTAATCCAAAAGTTACCTTGAAACAGTAATTAAACATTGTTATGTTTACAGACGGTATACCTAAACATTTAAACTGGAATTTATTTTTCTTCCAAATAGTTAACTTCAGTCATAATTTTTCGCGTAGTGTTGACCTCCGGTGAA
>Ga0335069_10013116_pt1 | contig 11647 bp, 21 predicted proteins | sample Lox_Sample_11_FD_206714 | JGI IMG/M metagenome (GOLD analysis project Ga0335069, IMG submission 206714) | Soil microbial communities from Loxahatchee National Wildlife Refuge, Florida, United States - Lox_Sample_1.1 | ecosystem: Environmental > Terrestrial > Soil > Wetlands | place: USA...
GTGGCCAGCGGCAGCGCTCACGAAGGCCGACCAGATTGCACGGGAACGTGAGCAAACGTAGTCACAATCGCCGCACCCGCGTGCGCGCTACGAATTACCAATTAGCTACCTTCAACTTACACCCAACAATCCAACCAAAGAAAGAGGGAACGCCATGTCAGAAGAGGCCCGTGAGCTAGCCAAGGCCCTTGCCGCCGACGCCAAGGAGACCAGCGGTGCGCTAGGCGCCATCGTTATCCTCATCTACCCCGACGCCTGCCCCGTGGGCGTCAAGGTAGACCCCAACGTCAACCCCAGGAGCCTCGGCCAAGCAATCCGCGGCATCGCGGACCAGGTGGAATACAACGCCATGGCCTCCCGCATTGCGATTGCAAGGGGCGAGGTGGTGCCCCCACCACTACCCGACGTTCCCCCCTCGACCGAGGGAGGGGGCGAAGGTAGTGGCGGTGCGCCCTCGTGAGCGCGCCTACCGCCAAGAAGCCCTACAAGGCCCCAAAAGTTAGGGCCTTGGGGCGTACGTGCAAACCGCCCCCCATCGGCTGTGGGTTACCTATTGGGTTCATCAAGAACCCCGTCACCCTCATGCGCTTCAAGGAATGCGGCCTCTGCCGCGCGTGTCAGGATAAGGTATATAAGCGAAGATGAACCTCCCCAAGCCCCCCAGTATGCTCATCGACCCTACCCTTACGGCCGCGCGCCACCGCGTCATGGCGCATGTAAACATTGGTGGGGTGGCGTACCTCAATGAGGAAACGGGCCCGCGCGTTACCCTAGTATTGCAGCCGCAACAGCCTTTCCGGCTAGAGAGGGTCATCGTACGCTGCGTCAGCGAGGCCCTTATCCTCCCCTGGTGGGTAAGGCTCACCATGTTCCTCTTCGCCTGGGTGCGCCTCCCCTGGTGGAGACGGGACTACGATGGCGACTGGGTATTCTTCTGGCGTAGGCCCGCCTGGGCCCTCTGGGCGCATTATGATAGTAAGCTCCAAAAGGCCGCGTTGGCCAATGTGCAAGTGGAGGACATTCGGATAGGGCGGTTTGCTACAATGTTGGGCCCCGTGCCCGTAGACATGTTCTCACCCCTTACGGTTGGAATGTGTATAAGGATGCCCATTTGTAGGGTAGAGGATCGCATTGAGGTGGTGCTGACGGGTAAGGGTGGCCCCCTGGCGGTCGTGGGGATTGGAGAGATGCTGGTATGAAGAAAACTTCAAAGTTAGCCTCCGCCAACGTCGCCTATGTGGTCTTCACGGCCGACAACCGCGTCCTTACGGGTTACTTTTTCCCCGAGCCAGGGCGCGAGCCCGACCCCAGCGACCCAAGCTACGCGGTCCTCGGCGCACTAGGCGCCTCCCCCGAACCTCCAGAAACAGGGGTATGGTACGCCTGCCTCGCCGCGCCGGGCACCCCCGCCGCCCGGCGCCCCTTGCGCTACATCGACAGGGCCGCCGCCGAACGCATCTCACAAAAAATCCCCGGGGCCTATGTAGATACGGTGAGCGCGCGGCCCCTATGAAGCGGCGCATCACCACAAAGCAACAGCTACCCCTCTTTGCCCAAGAAACCTCCACTACCCCACCACCGTTGCCAAAAGCGCGTGTGTGCCCCTCGTGCCAAGAGCCCCTTGTGCCCGATGCGCGGTGGAGCAACGTCTACCACTGTGCCTGCCCTAAGGTAACCCCGCGCTAGGCTACCGCGGCACCACCACGTAGGCCCCCTGGAGGTCCCCCGCGGCGAGCTTGGCCAGGGCAATGGCCCCCCGCGCAGCCTTTTCTGAGGGGAAGGGGTGCGCCCAACGGCGATAGTGGGTCCAATTGGGCACACGCTTGGGCGCGAAGGCGGGGTCCTCGGCCATGTAGTGGTCATCGGAGGCGCGGCGTACGAGGTAGCTCATTCGGGGATGCACACCCCACTACCCGCGCAGCATTGGCACCCCCCTCCGGCCGCGTTCGTAACGCACGTGGGCGTAGCGCCCCCAAGGCAGGCGCGGCACGTACCCGCGCTAACGCAGGGGGTACCGCTAGGGGGCGTGGTGGCCCCCTCGTGCCCGGCGTCGAGAGGAGGGGGCGCTACGTCTGGCCCCGCATCAGGGCCCTCGTGGCCCGTTCCACCGCCCTCCGTTGACGCTTCTTCGCCCCCGTCAGCCTGCCCCGCTGTACCACCATCGCTAGGAAGTTCCGCGGTATCGCGTGCCGCGTCGGGAACTTGTTGAAGGAGCTTACCCCCGTCCGGTCCACCATCACCCTTTGGAAGTAGGTCCCCCCCGTCGTTTCCCGTAGCTTCCAAGGCGGAGTCGGGAGGATCGCTAGCAAGTCCCTGCTGGGAAGGCGCATCGGTCGTGTCCTCCAATGTGAAAGGCGCCCCACCGCAGGCGACGGTGAGGCTAATGGCAGTGGCAACACATAACTCCAAAGTTTTCACTTTTCACCCCTCAATTGTTTGAGCCTTGCTACGTAAGCCTTGCGCTCGGCGCTTAGCTCGAAGTAGCGGCGGCCCGTTTCCTTACACTCGGCGTTTAGCCTAGCATACGCGGGGTCCACGGCAAGCAACTCGGCCATCGGTAGGCGCACCGCACCCACCACCGTACAGAGCGCTACGGGCCACCACACCTCGAAACCCTCCCCGCGCTCCCGCCTCTCGCGCGCCTCGCACGCGGCCCCGCAGAAGCCCGGGAGGACCCCCTTGGGCCCCACAGTCCCGGGCACCAGGGGGTAGCTACGCTCACAAGCTACGCACGTGGGCACGGCCCCCTCAGCCCCCCGCGGGCGGTGGGGCCTCCTCCGCGGGCGCGGGCTCCGTAGGGGTGGGTAGTGCGCCCCCCGGCCCCGCCGCGATCATCGCGTTGACCGCCGCCTCCACCTCCGTAAGGCGCGCTTGCGCATCGGTTGTGAGCGCTTCGAGGGCGTTCACGCGCGCGGCCAAGCTGAGTGCTTCCTCCACCTTGGCCTGGAGCGCGGCCATCGCCTTCATGGCCGCATCGTTCGCTGCGGACGCGGGGCGGCTAGCCGTGGGGGGTTGCGTCGGGATGGGTGCGGGTTGGCCGTTTGGCGTGGCGGGGCGGGGGCCCACCCCGCGGGGCTGCTGCGGCCCTTGCACCTTCACGGGGTTGTGGTTCGGCGGTTGAGGTTGGGTAGAGCGGGATTGAGGTTGGCCGCTCGCGGCGGCGGTCGCACCCGAGCCTAGTTGCTTCTGGAGCTGGGCGTAGATCTCTTGGAAGGCCGTGCCCCCGAGGGCGGGGTCGTCCAGCTCGATTTCGATGGTGGGCGCGCTCATCTTCGGGCGGCCGCCGATCGAGGGCATCGTGAATTGGACGCCGGGGGGCGCTGCGAGTGACCAACGTACCTTTGCCATTGTCTTCTCCCTAACTTTGAAGTTGGGCTAGTCGGTAACCGTCACCTATTGACGATTACACCATAATCGTGTATCCTACAATGGTTTGTGGAGGATGTCAACCTTATGGCCCTACAGCACAAGACGAAGTGCAACATTACCCCCATTGGGCAATTGCCCCCCGATGTCCTCCACCTCTTCCGCCCGCCAGCGCTCACCAAAGAGGCGTACCTAAGCGGCGCGGTCCTCGACCCCGATGCCGAAGTTCTATCTTTGGAGTTCACCCTCGGCGTGGTCCGTATCGAGTGCTTCTGCGTGGTGCCCGAGGAGGCCGCCAAACGTAAGCGCGGCACGGAAGAGGTCAGCGGATTCGTCCGCATCGGCTTCACCTTTTCGCCGCCAACGGGCTCAAAGGCCACGGCGGTGCGCGCGCGCGTCGTCGAGACGGGCGAGGCGACGGACATGCTTGTCTTCCCCTTGCACGGCTTTGGCCCCCTACAGCTCGCGGTCCTCGCGAACGTCCCGCGTGAGGGCGAGCCACACTCGATCGCGTACATCAAGGCCGACGTCGCCCCCGACCCTAGTTGGACGTTGGACCCCTCAAAGAAGGGTGACATGAGGAAGGCTGGGTAAAACCCCCGTCTTCCAACTTTGGAGTTATCACCATGAAGCACTTAGCCATTCGCAACCCAGACTTGAAGTTCCCAGCGGACCACCCAAACCCAAACCCCAAGGGGCGGATGGGCTGCTGGAACACGGTCATCCTAACTGCCTGTGGCATCCTATCCGAACCGCCCCACGGCAAATACGGGCTAACCGGCCGCCTCGACATGGTCGAGTGTGCCAGGTGCCTCACGTGGGCCAAAAAGAACCCGAACGCAATTGAAAACGACGGGCATGGGCACATGGTGACCGCATGATGTGCCCCTATTGCACCGCCAATGTCCCTGACGGCAAGGTCCATTGCCCCGCCTGCAAGAACCCCATCTTTGGGAAAACGGACTTCACCGGCGGCGACGCGGAGACCACCCTCCTAGGGCGTAAGGGCCCCAAGCGCACAAAAGAGCCCCGCTTCAACGTCGGGATCTTCAACGACGTGTTTGGCGGTAGCATCACCCCCGGCCTCGCGGTCATGAGCGTGAACATCGTGGGGGGCCCCCCCGGCGCGGGGAAGACCACCATGTTCCTCATGGTCTCAGATATGGTCCTTGACCAGGACCCCGGCGAGGCCCTCTACATCGCCACGGAGCAGAGCGACGACGAGATTGAGGAGACTGGAGAGCGCCTCAAGCTCAAGAACCTCGGGCGCATCCGCGTCTACAACGCCATGGGCGGGCTCCGTAGGGACCTTGGCAGTATCCTCCGCGAGTTCAAGCCAGCGCTTACCATCCTCGACTCGGTCACGCGCCTCGTTGGCGACGACATGGCCCAGGCGGTGCGCGTGGTGGAATGGTTCAAAGAGGCCACCATCTTCTTGAAGAAGCCCACACTCATCGTGGACCAGGTAACCAAGGACGGTACCCACGCGGGTAGTAACCAGGTATTGCACGGGGGTGATGGGGTATTCTCGCTGATCCACGACGATACAACGGGCGAGAGGCTCCTTTATTCGAGCAAGAACCGCAAGGGCCCTGCGCCCAAGTATTTGCATTTGAGGATGCTCCCCGAGGACGCGGAGAGGCCGGGCCTCCTCGTGCTGGACCCCGCCAAGTACAACCCCGATGGGAGCCTGCGGCAGGGTTTGGATGAGGACGGGAACGAGGACTAAACTTCAAAGTTAGGACCAAGGAGAAACTTCAATGTTAGAATCCGTATTCATCGGGGTCTTTTCAGGCGCAGCCACAATCTTGTTCGTCTCGAAGGTTCGTGATTTCTGCAAGCCCCAACCAAAAAAGTGGGAACCGTTCGAGCCTGGCATTTGCGCGACCCTCCCCGAGCATGAGTGGGGGTGGGAGTGTGACAACAACAGATTCGGGGCGTGGCGTTGTCCAAAGTGTAGAGGTTCTGCAACCCCCGGAAAATCTAGCGACGAAAGGGCCAACGAACAGCCGCCCTATTGTGACGAACGTGGGGGGCACTTCCACTTCAAGTGCTACTGTTGCGGGTACGAGTGGGCCATGAAGACCGCCGACCGCGTTGCCCCAAAGAAAGAGGACAAGTAACAATGGGCGCAATGGACGAACGGCGGATCCGCGGCCACGGCCCAAGCCCCGCCCAGGTCCGCATCGCTGCCCTCGAAAAAGTGGGGGAGGCGCTCTGCCAGGCCGCTGCAAAGCACCTCACTGACTGCGGGGCTGAAATCGATAACCCCCTTTGGGCCGCCATCGACGCATGGCGCAAGGTCCACGGGCCATGAAAACGCGCCGCGACCCCTTTGCGCAGGTGGGGACGCCCCTACACGACCCCAGCATCACCCCCCTGGGGCAGGCGCATCGCCGCCGAGGACGCGGCGCGGAAGGTGGAGCTGGACAGGGTCCACATCCGTACGCGCGGGCACTACCGCTACACCAATAAGCCTGGACGATATGGGGATAGCCGATGACCCGCAACGACTTCGTCCTCCAGACGGTGGTGCAGACGATCGGGCACTATTGTCACCTCTACCGCGGGAACCCCGACCTCGCGCGCCAGAGGTGCATCGAGAACGCCAACGCGCTGGCCGATCGACTCTTCACCGTAGAGGGCCGAGGGGAGGTGGTATCCCCCCCAAGGCTCGGCCCTGTGGAGGAGGCCGTGGGCGCCCTCCTGACCAATGGCGATGAGGACGTGGATATGGAGCAGGCACGTTCGTTGCCGCCTATTGAGGAAAAGAAACGGAAGCTGTACTAAACAACTTCAAAGTTAGGACCCCAACCATGTTCCACGCTCACGATTGGCAATTGGTAGCAAAAACTTACGCACCCCCGACACCCATCAGGTCAATTGGTGGAATCGACGCGGAATCCGATAGCTTTCAGCGCATGATACACGGCGGCTGTACCACTTTCGTTTGGAAGTGCGCGTTGCCGTCTTGTAGCAGCGTTATGACTACCGTGACCCTCGGGAAAGAGGTCGCAAAATAATAGAAGTGTCCTGGATCGCCCTCACTATCGCACTAGCCCAGGCGCCTAGCCCCCAGCCCCCGCCCCTTTCTGCGGGGCCCTGGCGGCTTGTGGCAAGGCCCACGCTGCACGTGGGGGTTAGGCCCGCGGTGGACGTGGACGGGGAGGGTGGGCGTGCGGTGGGTGTTACGGTGCAGGTTACGGCGGGGTGGTTTACGTTGTAAGAGAAATGTAGTAAACTTCAAAGTTAGGTTACGGCACCATGACGACCCTTGACGATCTTGCGCATAGCCTTGAGGTAGAAGCTGAAGTGCTAAGGGCCATTTCTCACATGGCCCCATCGGTAGCCTCAGACTTCCTCTTCGCCTTGGCGCTAAAGGTCCGTAGGGTCGCCAATCCGACCACCCTTACAAAACCAAACCTGGAACGGTTCGATAGTAATGGCGAAGTGGCTCCTTCGCCCATTTGCTACACGCCCCCCGAGCTACCCGCCTCACCCACCGTTACCGCCCCACCCCCTCAGCCTAAACCTCCACAACCAGAGCCGCCAAAGGTCCCCAGTAAGGAGGGGGCCAGCGCCCCTTTAGTGCCAAGCGCGCCAGAAAAACGGCGGTATGGCGCGAGGGTGGAGGCGATCATGGAGGTAGTAACCCGCCGAGGAAAGGTCCAACGCTGGGACCTCCAAGAGGAGGTGGCGCGCATGATGGGGGAGGAGCACGACTTGAAACTATCAAAGAACCGGACCAACTCGGCCCTGTGGCAGCTCAAGCACATGGGGCAGAAGGACCTAGTGGAAAGCGACGACTTTGTCGTATCACTGCGAAGCACCTAGAGGCCACAAACGAACAGTTGGCCGTGTGGGCAAAGGAAGGGGACGAGGCCGCGCAGACAAGGCTCGTTCAACGGAACGAAAAGTTTGTTTACTTCTATGCGATGAAGTACAAAAAGTTTTGTAGCCACCTAACCCTTGAAGACCTTGTGGCCGAAGGGAACATCGCGCTCATTAAGGCCGCCAGGAGGTTTGACCCGTCAAGGGGCGTAAAGTTCATTACGTACGCGGGGTGGTACATCCGCCACCACATGCAAAGGACCATGGCCAATACCGACTCGACCATCCGCATCCCCGTGGGGAGGCGCGAAGGGAAGAGGAAGAATGTCAACCTCGGGCAAGATCTTCGCGTTGCCTACGCGCGTTCGTTGGACGCGCCACTTAGCGATGGGGAAACTACGCTGCACGACGTCGTTGGTAGTGGCCAAGAGGGGCAAGAGGGCGCGTTGGGCCGGGGGGACGTTGAGGGGGTGGTCGTTCGGGAGGCTGTGGCTGCCCTAGGCTTTACGGGGCTTCGTAAAGCGGTATTGGAGATGAGGGTCATGGCGGACGAGCCGTGCACCCTCGCGGAGGTTGGGGCAAAGTTTGGCCTATCACGGGAACGGGTAAGGCAGGTTGAGGTGATGGTGAAAGAGCGGGTAAGGGTGGCGCTTGAGGAAGTGCTTACGAAGACTGAAGTGGGTGTTCAGTAACTTTGGAGTTATGAATAAATCCATGGCGAGTTATATCATGGCGAAGGGGACGCGTGAGTTATTCGCGTGGATGGCAAAGCGCGAAGCGGAGGCGCGCGCACTCCTCGTGCGGCGGCTACCCTATGGCGGGAAGAAGGGGCGCTCGGCCAGACGAAGGTTACGTGCAATGGGACCTCCCTTGTGGGAAGAACCTGAGCGTGTCATTGCCGCGCTATATGGCCCTGAATGGGCCCTCTCGCCCCACGGGTTTGCCAATAAACCCATTTGACAAGCCTTTAGTCCTATGCTATCCTATTCACAATGAGCACCGCCCTTGCCTCCACGGTTGGCCAAGCGTTGGCGCAGAGCAACATCCCCGCGCCGGAGAAGAAGACGCTGATCCGTACCTTCTTCGAGAAGGCCACGGGTGGGGCCCTCGCGGCCAATGTGGCGCCCGCCATTGGCTACGTGCGTGAGGGCCTCAGCATCCTGCGGGGTGCCACGGGCAGCGTGGGCGTTGCGGGCGCCCTGGGCTTCGCGCACCACCGCTTCGGGTCACTCGACGTTGGACGCAACAAAGATGTCCCCATCGACGGGATCGCGGCGGGCCTCGGGTACCTGAGCGCCATGGCCCTCGCCAACGACCCGTTGGGCCTCAACAACGACGCACGCAACGCGGCCAATGTCGCGTTGGGCATCTTCGTCGAGAGGAAGAGCAAGGTCTTCTTCGATAAGCGGTATAGCCCCACAGCCAGCGGTGAGCGGGACCCGATCGCGGAGGTTGCCGCCGAGTTTACGTAGACTCACACAACTTCAAAGTTAGCTCTGCCTATACGCTGTACCTTCCCACTTTTTTGAACCGAAAGAAGGGGCGCCACTAAAAAGCGCCCGAGGGAAGAGAAGCCATGGCATCGAGCATCATCCGCAGCCTCGTCGACAAGGTTACGTTCCGCCACCACATTGGCGAATCCAAGATGATCGCCAAGGAGGGCGCGGTTGCGGTGGCAACGGGCGCGCTCCTCGGCGCAGTCAGCGGCAAGCGCCACGGGGGCCTGGACGTCAAGGGGGTCCCCTTGGACGCCCTTGGTGGGGCGCTCGTCATGGTGGGCAGCATCGGCAGCCACAACAAGGCCGAGGTCCGCGACGCCGTCCGGCAGGCGGGCGGCATCGCCCTCGGCATTGGCAGCTTCCGCGCGAGTGAGCGGTTCAGCAAGACCGGCAAGCTCCTCGCCCATGGCGAGTTCGATGGCGCAGAGGGCCACGGCGGCCTCATGGGCGAGGACCCCATCCGCCGCGCGGCGCTGGACCTCTGATCCAGTAACCGGTACGTAGTGCCAACTTCAAACTTACGGCCTGCGGTCCCTACCCCCAAGAGTAGGGGTGCCGCAATGGGGCCGTGAGTCTGGGCGTAACCTCCTACGGGCGCCCCCTCCCCCACGTCGCCCAAGTCCCCGGGCTCGTGGCCCCATTGCGACATACCAACAATTGAGTTGGGTGCCGCTAGAAGTGAGGAAAGAAGATCATGGGACGACCGATTGCCAACGACCTCGCGCGCCGTGACCCGGCGCTCGCGGCGCTTCTGGGGGCCCTCCCCGGCGCCGACTACGGCCGCGACCCGCGTGCGGCTTCCTTCGGGGAGTGGGGCCCGGGCCCCGGCTACCTCCCGAACGCCTTCAACCCGGGTTACCCGGGATTCGGCTTCGGTGTGGACGCCCCCCCGCCCCCTCCCCCGCCCCCGCCCCCGATGCACCCGGCCGCGATGGCCGCGCACCACGGTGGACACAACCCGTACGCGGCGTACGCCGCCCTCATGGGCCACCCGGCCTTTTGGGGCGGGCGGTACGGCTACTACGGGCACACGCTGCCCGGCGGCCCCCCGCCGGCCGAGAGTGCGGCCCTCTGGACGCACGAGCAGGCCGAGACCGCGCGGCGCGCGCGGCTCCTCGACCCCAACGAGCATTCGCGCCTCAAGATCGAGCGGTACAGCTTCTCGATCAATAACCAGGCCGACCCCTTCACGATCGGCACCGTGAACGCGGCGGCCGCGTTCGACCTGACCCTCCAGCCGAACACGCGAATCCGCGCGCAGCGCGTCGTGTGCAACGCCCCGGCGGTCAACTTTGTGATCCTGACGACCCTCCAGATCGCCAACATCAACGTGTTCGTCGGCCAGTCCGAAGACGCGTTCACGTACTCGGCGCTCGGCCAGGGGGTCATGCTGGACCTGCCGACCCTGGACCCCGCGAACCGGGCCACGGTCTCCGGGAACTACACGGGCCTCGTTCCCTCGGGGTTCTCGGCGGAGTTCGCGTTCGTGTTCATCGTGACCTTCCAGGGTCCCTCGACGCTCGTCGGCGGCCTCTGATAGGTCAAGGGTCGTAGCCAACTAACCCCAAGGTTAGGTATCACGTGGAAATCGTTTTTGACCTCCCCCACGCGTTTGGCCCGGGCTCCTCCCCCGAAGAGCGGACGGCTGTGGTGGACCTTCTCAAGCGATGCGCACGCGAATGTGGCTGTGGCCTCAGCGGCCCAAAGGGCACCCAGGTAGCGTTCCAGCTTGGCAAAGCGTTCTCACCGGGCTCCTCCCCGCGAGAGAACGCACGCAAGCTCTACGCGCTCCTTGGGTGCCTCAAGGCCATCAACCTTGCGTACATCCAAAGGCGAGGGCTCGTAGGCGTGGACGCCTACGGCAGTGTTGTGCCCACGTACGATACCCCCGTCTATTACGACCGAACGATCGTTTGGGACTCAATCCCCGCCCTCCAGGCGCGCGGCTACGGAGATTGCAAGAGCCTCGCTTGCGCCATTGGGGCCGAGTACGAGTACCGCGGTTACAAGACCATGCCCGTACACCGCTACGTCCGTGCGGAGGATAGCGACACGGGGCAGATGCAATACCACATCCTCGTCCTCGGGCCGTATGGTTTCGAGGATATGAGCAAGGTCAAGGGGATGGGGTACCACGAGAACGCCGCACCCCTGCGGCAACGCGTGGGATAACTTCAAAGTTTGCCGTCACCACCAAGGACGAACCACACCATGGCAACAAATAACAAGCTCCTCTACAACGCGGCCATTGCCGGCTGCATCGCCTCGCTCAGCGACCGTTGGTTGACGGCCGTGAACACGGGCACCCCGCCTGCCATCGGCACGCCAGACCCGAGCTACGCTGCGCTCGCCGCCTTCGGCACATCCTTGGCCACCGCGACGGACGCCGACGTCCCCACGGACTCCACAGGCTCCGAACAGCCCGCAGGCAGCTACGCGATCAGCGTAGCCGGTGGTACGGCCAAGGTGCCCGAGCCGGGGCCCATTACGGGCGATGTCATCCAGGCAGAAATCGGCAAGAGCCGCCTCCTCGAAGCGATCGTCCTTGGCATCTACGACGGCCGCTACGCAAGCCTGCCCATCGCGGCCACCAGCGCGGAGCTTGCCAGCCTCGCCAGCGCCGCGACCGCGGCCTACCTCGCGACCGTCCCGGGGATGCAGGGCGGCGGTGGGACCCTCCCCGCGGCACACAACGACCTCCTTTGGAACGCGGCGGTCGCGGGCTTCATCGGCGCGGTCTACTCCGGGAGGAGCACCCCCGTCTCCACCTCCTCCTCGGACGCCTTCTACGAGGCCATCGCGCTCAATGCGGCGAGCTTCGGTGAGGCGTTCGATTCGCTCATTACGAACGATTCGGACATCAGCCAAGGTGGTGGCCTTGCGGCGGTGCCCTCCACCTCAGCGATCATGACCCACCAACTCGGCAAGACCCGCCTCGCCATGAGCGTGGT
>Ga0335069_10013117_pt1 | contig 11646 bp, 10 predicted proteins | sample Lox_Sample_11_FD_206714 | JGI IMG/M metagenome (GOLD analysis project Ga0335069, IMG submission 206714) | Soil microbial communities from Loxahatchee National Wildlife Refuge, Florida, United States - Lox_Sample_1.1 | ecosystem: Environmental > Terrestrial > Soil > Wetlands | place: USA...
GGGTCCGTTTTCCTGCACGAGATCCGCTTGAGAAACGGCTGTTTTCATATCCTGAGTGAAACTGAGCCGGTCTCGCGAAGCGTTGGGCGAAAGCCCCATGGCAGTCAGCGCCGGCCATGCTTCGTCAATGTACTTGCGCAGGTTCGCTTCCGCGTTCGGCGCCGGATCGGTTGCGACCACGTCGAGGCTGCGCGCCAGAAACTCTGCGGCCCAGCTTGCACCGATAACTCCGGTGCCGACAATGGCAACTCGGCGAATGGGCTTGTTGTACGACATGCCTAGGTCTCCTTTGGGAATAGTTCAACGTATGCGATGCCAGTAAGGTTGCCCTGAGCGGCGAGCAATGTTCGTTTGTCTGATCCATTGAGCCGACAGGAATAGAGCGAGCCGGCAAGATCAGTCATGAATATCCGATCGCGCGGAACATCCAGTGCGATACCGATCCCTTCCATCAAATGGGTAAACACGATCTCCGGCGCGTCTGGCTTGGTTTTCGCATCTACGGACGCACGGTTGACAGTGTTGCCGAGGGGTGGATCTCCACGATCCGTCCAGTACATGAAGCGATTGACAAGATCGAGTTCCAGATCGATCGGCTCCGGCAACCGGTCGAACCACACTTCGATATCGCTGCGGTTGGCCGCGGTCTCGCCTCTCGGAATTTCCATATTCGCGCGACAGATGCGGCCGACACCCGCATTGTCCGGACCTTTTTGCGTCCAGTAGATTTGTCTACGCTTGGGATCAATTGTGATTCCCACGCACCACTTCGTCGCGTCGAGGCGATCGGTGTCGCCAGCGCCCGTCTGGACGAGGGTCTCGATGCTCGAACCATCGAGATTCGCCCGCATCACTCTCATCCCTTCGCGATCCGACCAATAAAGCTTGCCGTTCTGCTTATCAAGATGGAGTTGCTTCGGCGTAAACGTGGAGCCCTGGGGAACGAGGGTGATCCGATTCTGTCCCTCGAGGTCGACGCGCTCGATCGAACCGTCGTTCAGTTTGGGATTACCCATGTTGGTCCAATAGATGTGACCCGCATCGGCATCCACTGCGACGCCATCAGGAGTGCGGCAATCCGTGACTATGACTCTCTTGCCGGAGCCGTCGGGGTTGGTTGAGAAGACGCGGCCGCCGCTGGCGTCAAGAACGAATAAGCGACCGACCTGGACCTTGTCCGTAGATGTGCGCCCTGATTCAAGAGTCTGAGATACACTCATATACTTCTTCCTTCCCTTGGCCATATTTCAAGAGCACAGTTGGCTTCTGGCACGTCTCGAGCGTTTCATAGTCTTCAGCCTCAGTGTGTTCTTGAGAACTCCAAGTCTCCTTCGGCCCGTTCGGCAGGCGTACCGAGGGCGCCGCTCGAGCGCAAACCTTCGATTTCGTTTGTGTCGAATCCCAGTTCTTTGAGAATCTCGCCATTGTGTTCTCCGATTTCGGGCGCCCGCTGCGCCAGTACCTTGACGACATCATGCACCTGCATCGGACTGCTGATCGTGAAATTCAGATTTCCTCCGGCGCCCTGAAGTGGGACGATAATATCGTTTGCCTGGAGTTGCGGATCTTTGACGACGTCACTCGGAGCGCAAACGACGCCGAAGGTAAGATGCGATTGATTGAAGATTTCCTGCCAATGCGACATCGGTTGCGCGCCAAACACCTGATCCAGAATGGCCGTGAGCTCTGCCGAATTCGCTGCCTGCTTCGACGGATCCGCGAATCTCGGGTCGGTTAGCAGATCCGGACGGCCAATCCCTTTTACCAGAGCCGGCCAGTGATCGGGCGTGAGGACAATCACGAACCAGTTATCATCGGCGGCCCGATAGACGTTGAGCATTGGGTTCGGCGGCTTCAGCCGGTCATGCAGGGGGAAGAAAGTGGCGTCGCAAAGCGCGGCTTGAACGAAGACGCCGCAGGCCCAGACTCCCGCGGCGAGGAGCGACGTAGTAACGTATGAACCCTTTCCCGTGCGCTCGCGCCGATAGAGGCCCATCACGATCGCGGAAAACAAGGTAACAGCAGTAGCGTGGTCTCCACTGCCCGACGGAGGGAGGGTAGGTGGCGCGCCTGCGTCCCGGGTCAGTGAAAGCAAGCCCGATCTGGCCCAGTATGCTGTGATATCAAATCCCGGAAGGCTGGTGTCGGGCCCCTTTTCGCCGTAACCAGTCAGGTCCGCATAAATCAGCCGGGGGTTCCACTGCACGACATCCTCGTACTCCAGCTTCAGCTTCTTACGGGCCGGATGCGGCGTGTTGACGATGAGCACGTCCGCCCACTTGACGAGGCGTTCCAGAATCTCCAGTGCGCGTGATGATTTCAGATCCAGCGCCAGTCCCCGCTTGTTGCGATTGTTCAGGTGCCAGGGATAGTTGTCGTGGGATCGCGGCTGGGGCGGAATCTTGTATCCGATTCGCCATGTGTCACCCGTTGGAGGTTCAACCTTGATCACATCCGCGCCAAAGTCGGACAAGATCACTGCGGCGCCCGGCCCGGCGATGAAACTCGAAAGGTCTACAACCTTCAGTCCCGAAAAAACATTTTCAGTTGACATGGGAGTCTCCTGGGAGTCGCAATTCACCGCCCATGGAATTGCGCCGCGCGCTTTTCCAGGAACGCGGACGTTCCTTCCTTCTTGTCCTCTGTGGCGGCGCAGATGCCAAAGAAAGAGGCTTCGAGCGCCATACCCTCGGCCTGGCTCGTTTCCAATCCCTTGTTCACCGCCTCGAGCGAGTACTTGACGGCGATGGGAGCGTTGGCAAGAATCTGTTTCAGGATCTCTTCAGCCCGTGGTATAAGATTCGCGGCTGGGACAACTTCGTTGACCAGGCCGATACGATGAGCTTCGGCCGCATCAATCATCTCGGCGGAAAGAATGAGCTGAAGGGCCCGGCCCTTCCCGACCAGCCGGGGCAAACGCTGCGTCCCACCTCCGCCAGGAAGAAGCCCCAATTTAACTTCAGGCTGGCCGAATCTTGCGTTCTCCGCAGCGATTCTGATAGTGCAAGCCATTGCGGTCTCGCAGCCGCCGCCGAGGGCGAAGCCGTTGATTGCGGCGATCACGGGTTTCCCTAGGTTCTCGATAAGGTTCAAAACGGCTTGGCCAAAGCTGCTCGACCTTTCTGCGTCGACCGCAGTGATGTGAGCGAGCTCGCTGATGTCTGCGCCTGCGATGAAGGCCTTATCGCCCGTTCCCGTAAGAATCACACCGCGCACCTCGGCATCCTCTCGCGCCTCTTCAAGAGCTGTTCGCAGGTCCTCCCAAGTCCGGTGATTCAAAGAGTTGAGAACCTTGGGACGATTGACCCTCACATATGCTACGGCGCCCTTCTTCTCGTACAACACGTTTTCGAGTGCTTGAGCAGTTAACAAACTCATAAGGATGCATCTCTCCCGTATTTGGATTCCCGGTTAGACAAAGGCGCTAAATCCCGTTATCGCCTTGCCGACGATCAGGTTTTGCATCTGGAATGTGCCTTCGTAGGAATACAGCGCTTCGGCATCCGCAAAGAAACGAGCGGCATTGTAGTCGACGACGATTCCGTTACCGCCAAACACCTCGCGCGCCCATGCGACGGTTTCGCGCATTTTCGCCGTGCAGAATGCCTTTGCGAGTGCCGCATGGTGATCCCCCATCTTGCCTTCGTCATCCATCTGCGCCAAGCGAAGCATCATGCACTGGCAAGCAGTTACGTTGGCGAGCATCCTGGCGAGAAGGTCCTGAATGAGCTGAAACGAGCCGATTGGCTTTCCGAATTGCAGCCGTTTTTGAGCGTAGGCAAGCGCATTCTCGTAGGCGCCCATCTGGCATCCCGTCGACTCCCATCCGACGAAGTAACGCGTCATTCGCAGCACTCGAGCAGTGTCGCGGAATGAGTTGGCTGCCTGAAGGCGGTTCGCTTCGGGCACGCGGCAGTCCTTTAGAGTGATGTGGCCGTTCTGAACAACCTTGAGGGCGATCTTATGCTCAATCTTTTCGACGCTGAAGCCGGGCGTGGTCTTGTTCTCGACGATGAAGCCTTTAACCTGGTTGTCAGCTATATCGCGCGCCCAGATGATCGAAAGGTCGCACCATGGGGCGTTGCCGATCCATCTCTTCTCGCCGTTGAGAATCCAGGTATCGCCCTCGCGTTTGGCGGTCGCCAGCAGGCCGCCTCCCGCTCCCGAGCCCACCAGCGGCTCGGTCAGACCGAAGCAGCCGATCTTTTCAAAGCGCGCCATCGGCGGCAGCCATTTCTGTTTTTGCTCTTCCGATCCGTCGAGGTAAATCGAGCCCATCGCCAGGCCACTGTGCACACCAAAAAACGTAGCGACCGACGCGTCAATCCGCGCCATTTCCATCGCGACGAAGCCGGCCAACTGCTGACTTCCCCCTTTGCACCCATAGCCCTTCAGGCCGAGCCCGCCGATGCCCAGTTCCTTAAACGCGTGGAGCAATTCGAACGGAAAGGCATCGTCAACCCAATATTTGTTAATGATCGGCGCAACCTTGGACTCCATGAATGCGCGGACCTGCTTCACTACAGCGAGTTCATCGGCTGCTAATGTTTCGGCAAGGACGTAGAAGTCGCTATTCGGCGCCGGTAGCGGCTTTGGTTGTTTAACGTCCTTCACTTGGTTAGTATCTTCGATTACGGTCGGCATCTCAGGTCCCTTCGCACCTTATGGGTGGCGGTTGGCATCATCGGATCCCTCCACGAAGCTGCAACACCCCTAATGTCACTGAGATGTCGGAGATCAACATGTTGATCTATTAAGTTCTTTCGGCTTGTTGAGCTCCAGCGATTCTGAGTAGCTGGGCCGAAGGGCGCGGCGCGCGTCTGAGGATCAAGCGACCGACGCTGCAATCGAGGATGCAGAGCTGGGGAGTCAGATCTTGCGGGGAGGCGCCTAACGGGGAGAGAGCGAGCTTCCGCAGTTCCGCGGCCCTTGGTGGATGCACCTCCATGCGAGTGTGCAGAGAATTCGTATAACGAGTATCGAATGGCCACAATTGCGGCAAGCTCGCACGTGGTCATCCTGTCTGACTTTCGGTGCGGGTTTTACCTCGACGCCGTCCGGAGAACCGGCACTGGGGAGCTGTCGACCAGTTCATCAAGGCGACGCCAGCCTGCGGTTTGTACGTTCAGGAGTCGCCCCGTGCGAGGCGTGACTCTGCGGTGAAAGGATATGGATTGTGATGCCGGCTGCAGGCGCCAAATAGGCAAACGTCACGCAAACCCACATCAGCGCGCCGGCGCACTCCTGGTCGCCGAGAGGTGAAAGATCGGAGAGGTGGTCTGCGACCTGGTAGTGCGAGTAGACGACGCGGTTACAGAAAACAAGAAATGCCGATAGTGCATCGCAGGGCAGCGTAGCAAGGAACAGGTACAATGGCATGCGCCAGCGGGACCACCTTTCGAAGCTCGGCCAAGGCTGGACCACGGGCCACCAAAAGAGAAGACCGGCTGCCAGAAAGCACACGTGTTCGACTTTGTGCCACCCTGCCGACTGAATCCCGAGTTCGAATAGATCAGGAACATGCCATCCGATCACGACAGCCGTGGAAGCGAGCCAGCAGAGCACGGGATGAGTTACGATGCGTCCGAAGTCGTGCGCCGACGGGTATTGCAGAAGAAGCCCCGAAACGCGTCGTCTGAAGCAGCGTGGGAGACCGTGCAATAGCGCGATAACCGGCCCCCCTAGCAGAATTAGCGGGGCCGCTACCGTCATGATGAGAAGATGCTGCGCCATGTGGGCAGTCAGGAGTTGATGGTCCCGAGTCCCCAAAGGAGACGCTACAGCGACCCACAGTGAAACGATGCCACTGACAAACGCAATCAGACGCCAGACCGATAACAAAGCTGGCCGAGCGTTCCGTAGCCGGTACCACCCCCGCAAATGGACAGACGCCACCGCCATCAGAACCAGCGTAATAGAGATGGGGAGGGACCACGAATGCAAGCCGCTATGCACTGGCATGGTCTACGGGCGTGCTCCGGCTCCAGCGGCGCGATAAGCCTCCCGCGCCGGAGCCTGTCCGGCCGGGTGTAGCGTCTGGAGGAACGCCACGAGTGCAGTGGTCTCTGCGGGGCTCAGGTTCTTCCCGTAAGCGGGCATATTGCCACCGCCCTGGATAACCTGACGGATGAGTTGACCCTCGGTGAGCGCGACGGCGATTTGATCCAATTGTGGGCCGCGCTGCCCGCCCACGCCGCCCAGGGCATGGCAGTTGCGGCACTGCTTCACTTGAAAGACGAGCGCGCCCTGGCGCTCCAGAGCCGTGCGCCCTTTGAGGTATTGGGCGGGAATCGGATCGCCGCTCCACGCATCCATAACGGGACTCCAAGGGGTATAACCGGCCAGATGCGTGAACGTCCCCAGCGCGACCGCTACTAGCAGAATCGTTAGAACCGCAATGGGGCGGCGTTTCCAGCTCTTTTCGCCTTCCCCTGAGAAGAACGGGAGCGTCAGAAGCACGACCAGCACGATCACGGGTCCGATCAGGAGTACCGGAGTCTCCAGCGATGGCGGAAGCAGGGCCAGCGCCGCATAGAGCCAGAGGAAAAAGTAGTCCGGCCGTGGTGCCGTCTGGATAATTGTGGGATCCGGCTGGCCGCTCGGTCCGAATGGGCCGAAATACAAGGCACACGCAGCGATACATAGAAGGATAAAGCCGGAGAAGAACAAATCCTTCGCCACAGCGCCGGGCACAAACGGAATGCCATCTCTACGCGTCAGCTCATGATATTCCCTTATGTACGTGGCGCGTCGAACAATTCTCCCGGGCATGGGCCACTCGTTGATTCCGAGCTTCAGCACCAGAAGCAGATGCAAGCTGACGAACGCAATCAGCAATCCCGGGATCACGAACACGTGCAAGGCGAAAAATCGTGAGAGCGTAGCCCCCGCTATGATGGGCCCTCCCAACAGGAGATTAACAGCCCACGGTCCCAGAATCGGGACGCGGCTTACAATGGACGCTCCGATGCCCAGTCCCCAGTATGCGTCCTGATCGAATCGAAGCACCTGGCCGGTAAACGCCATTCCGAGGGTGAAGAGGAGCAGGCAAACGCCCACGATCCAGGTCAGCTCTCTGGGGAACTTGTAAGCTCCGAAAAGGAAAACCTGCACCATATGGATGAGGACGATCGCGACCATGAAGTTCGATCCCCAACCGTGCAGGGCGCGAACGAACCACCCGAGAGTGACATGGTGATTGAGCATCTGCAGGCTATTCCATGCTTCTCCCGCGGAAGGTGCATAAAGGAGGGCGAGGAGAATGCCGGTGACAAGCTGAAGCGTGAACACAGTGAGGGCGGCACTGCCAAAGACGTAAGCCCAACTTGCAGTTTCACGCGGGACCGGATGCTCTAGCGTCTCCCGAATCGGCGTAGCGAGTTTCAGGCGGGCATCGAACCAGTCACCCAGCTTTTTGATCACGCGCACGGTGGCCTCCCAACTTTGATATTCGGAAGGCTCGCCGTAGGGGACCCGGTAGTGGGCATCTCACCCGCATCGATGAGCAGGTTCCCTTGCTGGAGCTTGTAGGAATATGTGAATAGCCCCCGCGGGGGTGGCCCAGCGGCATAGGAACCGTCTGCGTAGTAGACGCCACCATGGCACGGGCACATGAATAGGCCAGACTGCGCAAACCAACGAACCGGGCAGCCGAGGTGGGCGCAGTTGATTGCAAAGACCTGGAACTTTTCACCGTCCACATTACGTACCCAGCAGGGAATATCCGCGGTTTCCCCGTCCGTTGGATTGACCACGGGGTTTCGATAGGTCGCGAGACGGGTCTGTCCCACCGGGAATTGACCGAGCGGGCCAAGGGAGAGCCAGGACTCGTACCCCGGCCTCCGTTCCCGAATCACGGGAGAAAGGATGTAGCCGACGATCGGGACTGCAAGAAGCAAACCGACGGCCCCGGTGAAAAGCATTCCAAGCGCAGCCACCATCCCGCGCCTCGAAACTCCAGTGGGTGACATTACTGAAGCCCTCCTCTCGATTGCAGTGCACCTGCATAGGGCTGCCCGGAGAACTGTGGCCGCTGTGCGGCGAGCCACGCCACCACATCGGATACATCCTGGGGCGACATCGGCTTTCCGGGCACATCGCCGCGCCAGTCGGGAGCGCCCAGTTCCGGCCGCCCGCAAATTACAATCGTGCGAAGGCCCTGATTGCTCACGAGCGCGAGATAGGATCCATTCACCACGGAACTGGCCCGCTTGCTTCCACGGCCGTCCGCCCCGTGACACGAGGCGCAGTAAACACTGAAAACCGCCGCGCCGCGCTTCGGATCACCAGGACCCTGTGCTACGTAAGGCGGCGGTTCAACGTTGCGTAGCGCATCCGGCCTAGCCCAGCGCGATCGCATTCCGGCGACGATCCCGTTGATTTGGGCCTCGGTCAGCATACCGCCGGAGTGTTGCGCAAAAGCCGGCATAGCCGTTCCGGGAACTCCGTCGGCGCTTACCCGGCCAATCGTCTCGTCGTCGGCGATGGCGAGATAGACCGGGTCGGCAAGTGCCATTGCAGCACCTCCCTTTCCGTCCGCCCCATGACAGCCGGCACAATTTCTGCCATAAAGGAGCTCGAAGTCCATGATCTTGTCCGGTGGGACCACCTCCGAATGTGCCGGGGGGCGCCCCGGCGCAAAATTACGAGTGCTGCATGCTGCAGTGACCAGTAATACTACCGCGACAAGAGCTGCCTGGGTCATGGCCTTTCGTCCCTCCCGCGATTTTCGTCCCTCCTGCGGGACGTCTCCATTCCCGTCCGCTGAACAAGTGGTAGGCGCTGCCACGTCCGTATGCGCTCCTGCCGGGAAACGACTAGGCCCGCGACGATACCGAATCCCACCTGCGAGAGCACAAACCAGTACCAGTCAATGCGTTGGTTAAGCACCGGATTAACGATTCCGAGAATGCTATGAATCACACCGGACCACAAAATGGGCGCGATAAAGCCCCCGAGCAGAATGGGGTGCCGCGGAAGCATCGGCAGTGTGGCGCCGTAGAGCAGCCCGACGACCAGCGACGTGATCAGGTGAATCGAAACGGCGATAAGAAAAGCGGGTAAATGAAATGCGGCTAATTCGGCAGTGCTTGCGGCCGCGGCGGCGGGGAAAAACCCGGCAGCCAGGAGATTGATCGGATACCAAATGCTCGTGTGGCTCAGAATACCGTACAGCATCGCCAACGCTGCCATCGCAACGGCGCCAGCCAAACCGCCCTTGATTCCTGCAGAGATCGGATAGATCTCCACCGGTAGCCACGCTCGTTGCAACTCGTGCGCGACCTCCGCTCGGGTTACTTCACGCCGCAGTGTTGTGACGGCAGGCACTTGCGCGGTCACCTGCACCGATTCGCGGGCCTCTTGGGGAAGAACGTCGCGAAACCAGCCAATCGCGCCGACGATGGCGGCCAACGCCCCAAGTACGCTGACGGCTCCGCTGGTAACTAATCCCCCAAAAAGCAGCGCGATTCCGAACGCAAACACAATCGGCCATGCCGTTGGCGCCGGCAACTCGATCGTCTCGGGAGTGGCCATACCGCTCTGGTTCGTTGGTTCGACAGCCATTAAGTTCCTTAACGCCCGATAACGTATACGACGGTGAAAACTACCACCCACACTCCATCCACGAAGTGCCAGTACATCGACAGAACTTTAACCCGTTCCGCGTGCTGCCGTCCTATATACCCGAGGAATGTAAAAGCGGCTGCCGTCGTAAGCGCAACAAGGCCGACCGTCACGTGGAACGCATGTAATCCGACCAGTGAGTAGTAGGTTGTTCCGAACAGGTTGGTTCGGATCGTAAGGCCTTCCTCGAAGATCAGATGCCGCCACTCGAGAAGCGTGCCCGCGAGGAACGCGGCGCCGAGCGCGATTGTAAGAATCCACCATCGTGCGAAAGCACGCACGCCTCCGCTGTTGAGCGACCTCACGGCAAAGTGAATCGTCAGGCTACTGGAAAGCAAACAGATCGTAGAGAAAATTGGGATGCGGAGGACATTCTGCGGCTGAGGTCCCGTGAGGCTCTTGCCCAAGTAGAAAATGTAGGCGACAACAAAGATGGTGAAAATCGCCGACTCGGCGGCAATCAAGCCGTACATTGCGACAGGCCCCCTCGCTGGAAGGTCCCATCGGATATCGTCATCAGGAATGGCTGCAGGCGGTGCACTCATGACCTTACTCGTACTGCCAATCGGGATCGTCCGGATGCTTGAGATCCCACAGTGGCCGGCGGCTTCTGACTTGAGGCAAGGATGCGAAGTTGTAAGCGGGCGGCGGCGAAGTGGTGGACCATTCGAGCGTCCATGCGTCCCACGGATCGCTTCCCGAGACCGGACCCCGCCGGAGCGACCACAGCAGGTTGCCAATGAATACCAACACGCCCGCCGCCTGAAAGAACACGCCTATCGTCACAATCAAATTCCATATGTCCCAGCCGCGGCCCGGTTCATAGGTATAGATTCGGCGCGGCATTCCGAGAAGTCCCGGAACATGCATGAAATCAAACGTCAGATGGAATCCTATGAAAAACAGCCAGAAGTGCAATTTGCCAAGCGTCTCGTTGTACATCCTACCGGACATTTTTGGGAACCAATAGTAGAAGGCTCCAAACAGAGTGAACAGAATGCCGCCTACTATGACATAGTGAAAGTGCGCGATGACGAAGTAGGAGTTTCCAAGGTGCCAATCAAATGGTGCGCTGCCTAACATGATCCCGGTCAGGCCTGCGATCAGGAACTGGAAGAGAAAGGCGATGCAAAAGAGCATTGGAGTCCTGAAGTGAATCTGTCCTCCCCACATGGTGGCGAGCCAGTTGAAGATCTTGATTCCGGTGGGAACGGCAATGGCCATCGTAGTCAGCACAAAGAAGGTGTTTCCGGGTGCGCTCATGCCGACTGTGAACATATGGTGGGCCCAAACGCTCATACTGATAAACCCGATGGCGATCGTTGCCGCCACCATAATCGGGTAGCCGAAGATCGCTTTGCGGGAAAACACCGGGATGATTTCGGAAGCGAACGCAAAGGCGGGGAGTACGAGTATATATACTTCCGGATGGCCGAAGACCCAAAAAAAGTGCATCCACATCACCGCGGAACCTCCGGCCTGCGTGTCAAAGAAGTGTCCACCAAGGTAGCGGTCCACCAGCAGCATCAGTTGCGCAGCCGTGAGCGGGCTTACGGCGAGAATCACCAAGCCGGCCATCACGAGATTTAGCCACGGCAGCAGCGGCATCTTCCCAAGCGTCATCCCCCGGCACCGCATGCACAGGACAGTGGCAACGATGTTAATTGCAACTCCGATGCTGCCGACCCCGGAAACCAGTAATGAAAGGATCCAGAAATCCGTGCTGTGGCCGCGCGAGAATGTCTGCGCGGTCAGGGGGGCGTAGGCGAACCATCCCACGTCCGGAGCATTACCGGCCCCATATAGGCCATCGCCGCCGAGAAAGCTGAAATAGAGGAGCAGCCCGCCGAATGCTGTCATCCAGAAACTGAAAGCGTTCAGGCGTGGGAACGCCATGTCGCGCGCGCCAATCATCAGGGGGATGAGGTAGTTCGCGAACCCAAACAGAATCGGCATGGCGACGAAGAAAATCATGGTCGTGCCATGCATTGTGAACATTCGGTTGAAGACCTGAGGCGAAAC
>Ga0335069_10013119_pt1 | contig 11645 bp, 10 predicted proteins | sample Lox_Sample_11_FD_206714 | JGI IMG/M metagenome (GOLD analysis project Ga0335069, IMG submission 206714) | Soil microbial communities from Loxahatchee National Wildlife Refuge, Florida, United States - Lox_Sample_1.1 | ecosystem: Environmental > Terrestrial > Soil > Wetlands | place: USA...
CGGCCGCTCTTCGGCAAGCGCGGCATCGTCCACTTCAAGCCGCGCGGCGTGGTCGGCATCATCAGCCCGTGGAACGCGCCGCTCAACCTGGCGCTCGGCGACACGGTGCCCGCGCTGCTGGCCGGCAACGCCGTCGTGGTGAAGCCGTCGGAGCTGACGCCGCTCTCGATGAAGCGCGCCGCCGAGGCCATGAACCGCGTGCTGCCGGCCGGCGTGCTCCAGGTGCTGATCGGCGCCGGCGAGACCGGCGCTGCGCTCGTCGACCAGGTCGACATGATCTGCGTCACGGGCTCGCCCGAGACCGGGAAGCGCGTGATGGAGCGAGCCAGCCGACGGCTCACGCCGGTGCTGCTGGAGCTGGGCGGCAAGGACCCGATGATCGTGCTCGCCGACGCCGACCTCGACCGCGCCGCCGCCGCCGCGGCGTGGGGCGGCTGCATGATGACGGGGCAGGTCTGCATGTCGGTCGAGCGAGTGTACGTCGAGCGGTCGGTCGCCGATGCGTTCACGCAGAAGGTCGTCGAGCGGGTGCAGGCGCTCCGCACCGGCGAGAACGGCCCCGAGGCCGAGATCGACTACGGGCCGTTCACGAGCCCGCGCCAGGTCGAGATCGTCGAGCGGCACCTCGCCGACGCGACCGCGAAGGGCGCCAGGATCCTGGTCGGCGGGAAGCGGAAGCCGAGCGCGGCGGGAATCTTCTTCGAGCCGACGGTGGTGACCGGCGTCGACCACTCGATGCAGCTCATGACCGAGGAGACCTTCGGGCCGATCGTGCCGATCATGCCGGTCGCGGACGGCGAGGAGGCGCTGCGGCTCGCCAACGAGAGCCGCTACGGACTCAACGCGAGCGTCTGGACGCAGGACGTCGACCGCGGCGTCGCACTCGCGCGCCGCATCGAGAGCGGCTCGGCGTGCGTCAACGAGTGCCTGGTCTCGGCGGGCACCGCCGAGCTGCCCTTCGGCGGCGTCAAGCAGAGCGGCATCGGCACGCGGCACGGCGGCGCCGAGGGGCTCCGGCAGTTCTGCGTCCGGCAGGCGATGATGGTCGAGAGCCGGCGTCGCAAGACCGAGCCGACGTGGTTCCCGTACACGCCGCGGCGGGCGCGGCAGATCGAGCGGCTGATGGGGCTGCTGTTCGGCTGACGCTTGTCCGTCGCACGCCCGCGTGCGAGGAGGACGCGATGAGCGCGCTCCCTTCCGCGCCGGCGTGGGATCTGCGTCCGCTGTACGCCGGTCCCGACGACCCGCGGCTCGACGCCGACCTCGGCGCCGCCGCGAGCGCCGCCGCCGCGTTCGCCGAGCGCCACCGTGGCCGCGTCGGCACGCTCGCCGCCCCCGCCCTCGCGGCCGCGATCGACGCGTTCGAAACGCTCGCCGAGCGCGGCCGGCGCCCCGCCTTCTACGCCTCGCTGCTCTTCGCCGCCGACACGCAGGACCCGGTCGCCCGCCGGCTCGCGGACCGCACGCGCGAGGCGTGGCTCGGGATCGCGAACACCGTCACGTTCTTCGGCGTCGAGCTGAAGGGCGTCGGCGACGCGGAGTTCGCGGCGCTGGTCGCCGACCCGGCGCTGGCGGAGCGCCGCCACTGGTTGACGGCGCTCCGCCGGCTCCGCCCGCACACGCTCACGGAGCCCGAGGAGCGCGTCCTCAACCAGAAGAACCTGACCGGGCGCGACGCGATGGTCGAGCTGTTCGACGAGCTGACGGCGTCGCTGCGCTTCACCGTCGACGGGCGCGAGCTGTCGGCCGAGGAGGCGCTGGCGCTGCTCTACGGGCCCGACGCCGGGATCCGCGAGCGCGCCTTCGCCGCGCTGCTCGAGGGCCACGCGGTCCACGGCGTCACGCTCGCCGGGATCCTGAGCGCCCTCGCTAACGACCACCGGCTGGAGTGCGACCTCCGGCGTTTCCCCGATCCGGTGACGCCGACCCACCTCGACAACGAGGTGCGCGCCGAGACCGTCGACGCGATGATGGCGGCGACCGAGGCCCACTACGGCCTCGCGCAGGACTACTTCCGCCTGAAGGCCCGCCTGCTCGGCGTCCCGCGGCTCAAGAACACCGACCTCTACGCCCCGCTCGGGACGACCAGCGTCACGGTCCCCTTCGACGAGGCGCGCACGCTGGTGCTGGACGCCTTCGAGGGCTTCTCGCCCGAGTTCGCGGCGCTGGCGCGCGATTTCTTCACGCAGGGCTGGATCGACGCCGCGCTCCGTCCGGGGAAGCGCCCCGGCGCCTTCTGCGCGGCGCACGCGCCGGCGGGAAATCCCTTCGTGCTGCTGAGCTGGACCGGCACGCCGCGCGACGTCGCCACGCTCGCGCACGAGCTGGGGCACGGCGTGCACGACCGGCTGGCCCGCGGCCAGCGCTTCCTCGACTTCTCGCCGCCGCTCACGCTCGCCGAGACCGCGTCGACGTTCGCGGAGATGGTGCTGATGCGCGCGCAGCTCGCGCGCGAGTCGCGCCGGGAGGTGCGGCGCGAGCTCCTGTGCGCGAAGATCGAGGACACGATCGCGACCGTCTTCCGGCAGAACGTGCTGACGCGCTTCGAGATGGCCGCCCACCGCCGTCGTCGAGAAGGTCCGCTCGACGCGCGCACGCTCGGCGACCTGTGGTGGGCGGAGAACGCCCGGCTCTACGGCGACGCCGTCGACATGATCCCCGCCTACCGGTGGGGCTGGAGCTACATCCCGCACTTCGTCCACAGCCGCTTCTACTGCTACGCGTACGTCTTCGGGGAGCTGCTGGTGCTGGCGCTCTACCAGCGCTACCGCGAGGAGGGGGCGACGTTCCTGCCGCGCTACCTCACGCTGCTCGCGGCCGGGGGCGGCGAGGCCCCCGACGTGCTGCTCCGCCGGCTCGGCCTCGAGATCGACGACCCCGCCTTCTGGCAGCGCGGCTTCGCCGTGGTGCGCGGGTTGCTCGACGAGCTGCGGGCGACGCTCGACGTCTAGCGACGGTCGGCCCGCCGTCGCAGTGCCACGGGATTGACTCCCCGGCGGCGGGCCCGCCCTGCACCGGCGCGGGGTCCGGGGCCGCGCTCGTGGCACATGGGTTGCTTTGTCCGCCGTGGCCTCGTCCCCGCCCGACACCGCCGCCCCCGCGGTCGCCGCCGACGACACCCGCTCGAAGACCCGGGCCCTGTACTCCCGGCTCGCCGAGCACTGCGACCTGCCGCCGATGCCCGCGGTCGCCTCGCAGGCCATGCGGCTCGTGCGCGAGCCCGACGCGCGCGCGGAAGACGTCGCCCGGGTGGTCGCGACCGACGCCGCCATCGCGGCCCGCGTCCTCCAGATCTCGCGCTCCGCGATGTACGCCCGGAGCCGGGCGCCCCGCACGCTCGGCGAGGCGATCGTCACGCTGGGCTTCCAGCAGCTGCAGAAGATCCTGGTCGCCGCGTCGGCGCGCGCCGCCTACCGCGTCGACGACGCGGTCGCGCAGCGGCTGTGGGCGCACTCGCTGGCGACCGCGCTGGCGGCCGACGAGCTGGCTGCCGTGGCGCGCGAGGCGCGCGGCGGCGCGTCCTTCCTCGCGGGGCTGCTGCACGACGTCGGCCGGCTGGTGTTCCACATCACGGATCCGGCGGCGTATCTCACGCTGGGCTACTGCGACGACGCCGCCGAGACCGCGGTCTTCGGCGGCTCGCACGCCGTCGTCGGCGCCTGTCTCGCCGAGCACTGGGGCCTCGACTCCGACGTCGTCGAGTCGATCATGGGCCACCACGGCGCGCCGCCGACCGGGCTCGCGCTCCGCATCGCCGACGCCGACCGGATCGCCGCGCAGATCGGGTGCGGCGAAGTCGAGGCGCAGGCCGAGCCGCCCGAGACGCCGGAGACGGCGGGCCTGGTCGCGCGCGTCGCGGCCACGTTCGAAGCCGAGCGCGGCCTCTTCGACTGACCCGCGGCTAGTCGACCGGCGTCAGGTTGTCCGACGCCCGCCCGTGGTAGGCGTCGATCGCGGAGAGGATCTGGAGGTAGCCGGGCCAGCCGTAGAGCGGGATCACGCCCAGCCAGAACTTCTTCTGCGGGCAGTGCTCGAAGAAGTCGCCCCAGCCCTTGTTGTAGTACTCGCCGAGGCCGGGGTGCGCGACCGAGAGCCAGGCGGCCTTGCGCGCGCTGCCGAGCGTGCGCGCGTCGGCGGCGCCCGCGAGCGCCGTCACCACCATCCCCGCGATCAGGATCCGTCGCATCATGGGTTCGACCGTAGCATCACGACGGCCGGAAGGCGACGGAGTTTGCCGTTCCCTCGCGGACCGCGTTCCCGCTAAGATGCGGGCGGTGTCCGAGTTCGTCGCCGAGCCGCGGCGCTTCCGCCACGGCGCCCTCACCATCCTCCACGACCCGGTGCCGGGACCGCTGACGGCGATCGCGGTCGCCGTCCGCGCCGGCTCGCGCTACGACGGCGCGCACCCCGGTATCGCCCACATGACGGAGCACATGCTGTTCCAGGGCACGCACGCGCTCGACCAGCTCTCGCTCAACCGTCGCGCCGGCGAGCTGGGCGGCGAGCACGACGCCGACACCGGCTACGAGGACATCACGCTGCACTTCGAGGTCTTCAACGAGGACGTCGAGGAGGCGCTGGCGCTGCTCGGCGAGCAGCTCTTCCGCAGCACGATCCCCGTCGACCGCTTCGCCAAGGAGCAGCGCGTGGTGGTCGACGAGATCCGCGGCCGCCAGGAGGATCCCGGCAACTACCTCCACGAGCACGCCTGGAGCCGGTTCCTGGGCGCCGCCGTCGGCCACCCGGTGTGCGGGACGATCACGAGCGTGCAGCGGATCACGCCGCGCGCCGTGCACGCGTACGTCGCGCGCCACTTCACGCCCGGCAACATGGTGCTGGCGGTCGTCGGCGGCGTGTCGCGGGCGCGGCTTCGCCGGGCGGTGGCGCGCAGCTTTCCGAATGGCGCGACGCGCGCCCGGCGGCACCGGCCGCCCACGCCGCAACGCGGGGCGACCGGGGTGCTGCGCCTCAAGCGCTCCGACCTGTCGCAGACCTATCTCGTCCGCCTGATCGCGGTGCCGCCGGATCCCGCGAGCGTGCTCGCGCTGTCGCTGGCGGTGGAGATCGTCGGCGCGGATCCCGACGCGCGGCTCTTCCAGGAGATCCGCGAGCGGCTCGGCCTGGGCTACGACCTGGGCGCCGGCGTCGAGCACGGCAAGGGCTGGGCGGTCGCGGTGCTCTCGGCCAGCGCCGCCCGCGACGACGAGCGCCGGCTGCGGGACACCGTCGACCGCACCTGCGCGGAGGCCGCGAGCGGCTTCACCGACGACGAGTTCGCCCGCGCGCTCAAGAAGGTCCGCTACCGCTTCGCGCGCCTCGCCGAGTCGCGACTCGACCGCGCGCTCGCCCACGCGGAGCGCGCCACCAACGGGCATCCCTCGCTCGCGAAGACCGCGCGCATGATCGCCGGGCTCCGGCGCTCGCAGGTGGAGGCCGCATGGCGCCGGGCGCTGCGCGCCCCGACGCTCACGGCGGTGCTGCGCGACTGATGCCGCGGTGGACGGCCGTCGTCCTGGCGCTCCTGGTGCTGGCGTCCGGCGGACCCGCCCGCGCCGCGCCGGCCCCGCTCGGCGCGTGCGGCCCCGTCGACCGCGCCGACGACGTGATCGAGCTTCCGGTCGCGCGCCTCCGCGGGCTCCGCGGCACGCCGGTCGCGACGGTCGGCGTGGTGGGCTTCCGCGACGGCGTCGCCGCCCCGATCCCGTTCCAGCTCGACGAGAGCACCGGCAAGAAGATCGTCCTCACCGAGGGCCCGGAGGCCCGCACCGACGACTCGCCCGGCGTCCTCGACGACCAGGACCTGCTCGTCTTCATGGCGTGCGACGCCGGCGAGGCGGCCGACGCCGAGCACCTCGACCGCTACCTCGCCGGCGCCGCGCCCGTCACCGCCTGGCGCGAGGTGAAGATCGACGACCCGCTCACCGGCCGCACCGCCTTCGTCTACGTGATCGTCGCGCCACAGCCGCCCCATACCGACCGGCACTACGTCGAGTACGATTCCGCGCTCGACATGGTGGTGACCGCACGGTACCGCCTGGGGTGCGTCGGCGCGCTGCCGGTCTACCTGGGGCTGGCGCTCGACGGCCCGCTCGGCCCGAACGTCCTCGACGGGCTCCGGCTCCGCGCGGAGGCGACGCTGGTGGCCGGGCTCGCGCACTGGACGCTCAACGAGCGCCAGGGACGGAACAGCCTGATCGCGTGGAAGTCGGGACCGGTGCGGGTCGTCCGGCGCTCGCGGCACGAAGTGGAGATCGGCCTCGGCATCCACCTCACGGCGGGGGTCGCGCACACCTACTTCTACGCGCAGCACATCTTCGGGCCGGGCGCGATGAAGCTGCCGTTCTCGCCCTCGGTCTTCTTCCGGGACATCACGGCCATGGGCGGGGCCGATTTCCGCGACCTCCGCGGCTGGCGCTTCCGGGCGCCGGGCGTGCCGGGCGGGGACTTCCTCGTCGACGGCAAGCCGGATCCGGCGGAGACCGCCTACGCCACACCCGGCGACTGGCTGCTGCTGCACCACGAGCACGCGGGGCTGCTGGTCGCCGCCACCGTCAGCCCGAACTTCACCCAGTTCGTCCGGCTCGAGCCGCTCTTCGTCGACGACGCCACGCGGCGCGCGCCGCCCGAGGACGAGTTCGGGAGCCTCCCGCTCGCGGGCTTCCGCCTGCCGGGGATCCAGCGGCTCCAGGGCGGACGCTACCGCTTCCAGCTCAACGTCGCGATGCTGCCCGGCTACCGCGACGGCGACGAGCAGCGCGTGCTCAAGCGGATCGCCACGCCGCTCACCGCCGACGTCACCGACCGAGGAGCGCCCGCAGCCGCGCCAGCAGCGGCTCGGTGAGGTTGCGGATCGGCTGCCGGTCGCCGCTCGAGAGGTTGGCGATGGTCGCGGCCTCCAGGTTGAGGCGCATGCGCTGGCCGGTGTGGAAGATCGCGGGCGCGTCCACCTCGAGCGGCGGGAGCCCGGCCACGAGCAGCGCCTCGTCGAAGCCGTCGGCGTAGTTGGCGGCAACCACCGCAACGACCCCCGCCGCCCGCAGCGCGTGCGCGGCCGCGGCGGCGCCGGGCCCGCGGCCGAGCTGCTGGCCGGCGACCAGCACGTCGCCGTCGACGATCGCGGCGGCGAGGGACGCGTCGAGGTCCGCGAAGAGATGCGCGGCGGCCTCCCCGGCCGGCAGCGTGGCGAAGCGCGGCGGGAGGATCTCGGCGGCGGCCAGCTCGTCGGCGAAGGCCCAGGCCCGGCCGGTGAGGACCGGCAGCCTGAGGTCGTCGTCGTCCACTACGCGCGGCGCTCCGCGAGCGGCGGGAGCTGCATCTCCCACCGCGAGCCGGGGCGCACCGTCACCATGCGGCCGGGGTTCCGGAGGATCACCGCCGCCTCGGCGACCGAGATCTCGCGGCCGAAGATGCAGTACGAGCCGTGCGTCCCCCACTGGTGGTTGGCCCACTGCGCCAGCTCGGCGGGCGACGGCTGGTGGCGGAGCGCCACCGCGCACTGCCGCACGATGAAACCGAGCATGATTCGCAGTGGTTCGGTCGCGCTCGTCACGCCGTTCATCTTGGCCACGGGTCCCACGGCGGGGTCAAGAGGGAAGCTCGCTTGACACGGTACCCGACCGGCCGGCACTGTCAGCTCGCAGTGAGCAAGAATCAATCCGCGGCGCCCGAGGGCGACGCACCGGCCCCCACCGAGGGCCTCCTGTTCGACGACCTCCCCCTTCCGGAACCGGTGCGCCAGGGCATCCGCGCGGCGGGATTCACCCGCTGCACGCCCATTCAGGAAAAGACGCTGCCCCTCTCGCTGGCGGGCCGCGACGTCGCCGGGCAGGCCCAGACCGGCACCGGGAAGACCGCCGCCTTCCTCATCACCACCTTCACCCGGCTGCTCGAGAAGCCGCGGGCCGGCCGGCCGTCGGCGCCGCGCGCGCTGGTGATCGCGCCGACGCGCGAGCTGGTGGTCCAGATCGCCAACGACGCCCGCGTGCTCGGCCAGGCGACCGGCTTCACGATCCAGGCCGTGTACGGCGGCATCGACTACAAGAAGCAGCGCGAGGACCTCCAGGCCGGCGTCGACGTGCTGATCGGCACGCCGGGCCGGCTGATCGACTACCTGAAGCAGCGGGTCTACGACCTCGGCAGCACGGAGGTCCTGGTCATCGACGAAGCCGACCGCATGTTCGACATGGGCTTCATCAAGGACCTGCGCTTCCTGCTGCGCCGCCTGCCCCCCGTCGACCGCCGCCAGTCGATGCTGTTCTCGGCCACGCTCAGCTTCGACGTGATGGAGCTGGCGTACGTCTTCATGAACGACGCCGTGCGGGTGTCGGTCACGCCCGAGCAGGTGACGGCGGAGAACGTCGAGCACCTCGTCTACCACGTGAGCAAGCCGGAGAAGACGCACCTCCTCGTGAACCTGCTGCGCGAGACCAGGGACGCGCGCATCCTGGTGTTCGTCAACATGCGCAGCACCGCCGAGCGCATCGTGCGCTGGCTCGAGGCCAACGGCCTCGCCGCCGCCGCGATCACCGGCGACGTCGACCAGCGCCGCCGGCTGCGCATCCTCGAGGACTTCAAGACCGGCGCGCTCCCGATCCTGGTGGCGACCGACGTCGCGTCCCGGGGGCTCCACATCGACGGCGTCACCCACGTCGTCAACTTCGACGTCCCGCTCGATCCCGAGGACTACGTCCACCGCGTCGGCCGGACGGCGCGCGCGGGCGCGTCGGGGAAGGCGTTCACGCTGGCCTGCGAGGACTACGTCGAGGGGCTCGAAGGCATCGAGGGTTACATCGGCTTCAAGCTGCCGTTCGAGATCGTCGACGCCGAGCACCTGGGGCCGCCGATCGTGCACCCGCCGCGCGTGCATCGCGAGCACACCGGCGGCCGGCCGGAGCATCGCGGCCGCGGGCGCGGCGACGGGCGGCGCGGGCACGACCGGGGGCCGCGGCCGGAGCGGCGCGCGGAGCCGGCGCCGCAGGCGCATGCGCACCCGACGCCCGCGAGCGGCGACGCTCCCAAGAAGCGGCGCCGCCGGCGGCGGCGGCGGAAGCCGGGCGGTGCCGCCGCGGGGCCGAAGCCGCCCACGGCGCCCGCGCACTAGCCTTCCCGCGACTCCGGCGCCCGCACCAGCAGCACGACGAGCACCAGCGCGAGACACGGCAGCACCGCGTTCAGCTCGAACGGCACCGTGTAGCTCCCGAGCCGATCGTAGAGGTAGGCGGTGAGCAGCGGCGCGGTCGCCGACGCGCCGTCGTAGAACAGCTTGAAGCAGCCGAGGATCGCGCCCATCCGCGCGCGCCCGAAGTACGCGACCACGGTGAGCGGCACGAGCGGCATCAACCCGCCGTACGCGAGCCCGAAGACCACCACGTAGACGCTCCGCACCGCCGGATCGCTCGCCGCCAGCAGGAGCAGCGAGCCCGCCGCCAGCAGCACGTAGTCGACGATCAGGATCGCGCGCGCCGGGACGTAGTCCCAGAGCGTGCCGAAGAGCAGCCGGCCCACCGTCGACGCGAGCAGCATCGAGCTGAGGGTCCCGGCGGCGGCGAGCGGCTCCACGTTCAGCTCGCGGAGGTAGAGGATGATGTGCTTGGTCGCGGCGTAGCACGGCCACGAGCCGCAGAAGAGCGCGACCGCCAGGATCCAGAGCGTCGGGCTGCGCGCCGCTTCGCCCAGCGCGCCGGCGAGTCGCGGTCTCGCCGGCTCCAGCGCCTCGCCGCCGTAGGGCGCGAGCCCCAGGTCCGACGGCCGGTCGCGCACGAGCAGCCACGTCACCAGCGGCGGCATCGTCCCCGCGAGCGCGGCCATGACCAGAAACGCCGCCCGCCAGTTCGCGCGCTCGGAGATCCACGTCAGCAGCACCGGCGACGCCGAGCCGCCGAGCATCGTCCCCGCGGTGATCATCCCGTTGACGAGCCCGAGCCGCGCGTGGAACCAGCGCGACACCAGCACCTGATTCGGCAGCACGGTCACGCCCGACATGCCGATGCCGAGCAGCACGCTCGCCGCGTAGAACTGCGGCAGCGTCTCGATGCGCGAGAGCAGCACCAGCGCCAGCGCCTGGATCATACTGCCCGCGACGAACAGCGGCCGGATCGACCAGCGGTCGAGCAGCGCGCCCACCACCGGCCCGCACAGCGCCACGGTCGACACCACGAACGTCATGCTCGCGAGCGTCGCGGTGCGCGACCAGCCGAAGGTCTGGATGAGGTAGGGGTACGAGGCGGTGAGCGCGAAGATGCCGAAGCCCAGCCCGAAGAACTCGATCACCAACGACGCGGTGACGATCCACCACGCGTAGTGGACGCGGCGCCGGCGCTCCGGCGCCGGCTCAGGCGCCGCCAAGGGCTGCATGGTCGCGCAACATGCAGCGATCCATCACGACGAGCAACCCGGCGGCGCGGGCGCGCGCCGCCGCGGCGTCGTCGACCACGCCGTCCTGCATCCAGACGGCCCTGGCGCCGATCGCGATCGCCTCGTCGACCACCGGGCCGACCAGCTCCGAGCGCCGGAACACGTCGACGACCTCGATCGGCGGCGGCGCCGCCGTGAGGCTCGGCCAGCAGCGGCGGCCGAGCACCTCGTCGATCCCCGGGTTCACCGGCACGACGTCGTAGCCGGCGCTCACGAGGTAGCGCGCGACGCGGTGCGAGTCGCGCTCCGGACGCGGCGAGATGCCGACCACGGCGACGCGGCGGAACTCGCGCAGGATGCGCGCGGCGACAGGGTCCATCGCGCCTGCTCTAGCCGAGCCGACCGGTGAGGTACACCCCCGCGCTACGCGCGCCACGCGCCCGTGCCGCGGAGATGCGGCGACGGCTCGGGCGCGCTCCACACGAGCGGGACCGCGGCCGCGACGCTCCATCCTTCGGCGACGCTGAAGCGAACGAGCCGCTCCGCGCCGGGGAAGGCGTCCACCTCGGGACCGTCCCACACGATCTCCGCGTCGACCGCGAGGCCGAGGAGGTCGCCGTGCTCGAAGTCGACGAACAGCAGACCCGCCTGCGGGTGCACGAGCAGGTTGCCGAGCGTGTTGAAGAGGTAGTTGCCGAGGAAGTCGGGCACGGTCAGCAGCGTGCGTCCGTCCGCCTCGCCGACCGACACGAAGCCGGGACGGCCACCGCGGTGCGAGACGTCGACGCCGTGGGCGGCCGGCGCGGAGGCGGCGGCCGCGTCGGCGGTGGCGCTCGCGATGAAGAAGGTGTCGGCGCGCCGCACCAGCGCCGACGCCGACGCCGACAGCACCGCCCCTTCGTGCCGCACCGGCGCCGTCGTCCGGTACGTCGCTGGATCCGCCGTGAAGCGCGGCGCGCGCGCCTGGATGTACTTGGGACAGTTCCCGAAGCTCTGCCCGACGCGCACGGTGAAGCCGTCGGGCGACGCCTCGACCACGCGGCCGTTCATGCGGCTCCGCCGCCGGGTCTCGAGCTGGATCCCGAGCAGCCCGAGCGGCGCGCCCACGGCGAGGTGCATCGCGAGCGTATCCCCCGGCACCGGGCGGGCGTCGACGCGCAGCGTGCGCGGGTCGGGCGCGTGGACGAAGCCCGGCGCGCCGAACAGGATCGACGCCCACGGACGTCCCGCCTGGTCCAGGCTGCCGACGATCAGCGTCGGCAGCGCCTCGAACAGCGCGCGGTGCTCGTCCG
>Ga0335069_10013121_pt1 | contig 11644 bp, 9 predicted proteins | sample Lox_Sample_11_FD_206714 | JGI IMG/M metagenome (GOLD analysis project Ga0335069, IMG submission 206714) | Soil microbial communities from Loxahatchee National Wildlife Refuge, Florida, United States - Lox_Sample_1.1 | ecosystem: Environmental > Terrestrial > Soil > Wetlands | place: USA: Florida...
AACGACTGAGCGGCAAGAATCCCGGAGAGCATTCTGATGGTTGACCCCGAATTTCCCGCGTCGAGGGTATTGGATGGCTCGTACAAACCCTTTAGCCCGCGGCCTTCGATGCTAGTCGCACCATCGCGCTTGTCAACGCGCGCTCCCAACGCTTGCATGCAAGCCAGCGTCGACTGACAATCCGCACCGGTCGAGTAATTAGAGATTTTCGTAATGCCTTCCGCGATCCCCCCCAGCATGGCATACCGGTGCGAGATCGACTTGTCACCGGGGAGCTGAATCGCGCCGCTGATGGATTTTGCGGGATGAATTTGCTCGCGCATCGAGTAAAGAGCTAGTGTAACTGAAGGGGGAAAGCAAACCGCTGTTTTATGCGATCGACTCTCAGCAGGCGAAAGTGGATGAAGACCTCCGCCGGAATAACGGCAGCAGCGACAGCCGGACCTGCGGCGCTCGCGCAAAGCCCTAAGAACATCGTCATCAGCAGCGCAAACGGCTTGCGAACTTGCAAGAAAGCGATGGAACTGATTCAGTCCGGCACAGACACGCTGGATGCCATCATCGCCGGCGTCAACATCGTCGAGCTAGATCCCACACAACACGGCGTCGGCTATGCCGGTCTTCCCAACGAAGAAGGGGTCGTGGAATTGGATGCCAGCGTGATGCACGGCCCCACACGCCGCTGCGGAGCAGTCGCGGGAATCCGCGGCGTGAAAACACCCTCGAAAGTCGCGAAGCTGGTGATGACCGAGACGGATCATGTCTTGCTCGTGGGCGAAGGTGCGGACCGGTTCGCCAAGGCGATGGGCTTCAAACTCGAAGAACTGCTCACCGAGGAGTCGCGCCTGGCGTGGATGGTCTGGAAAAGATCGATGCGAGACCAGAAAGGTCATACCAACTGGGCGAGTGAGACCGACAGTCCGAAAGCCACAGCGGAACTCCGAGAGATGTTTCCCGGAGTCGATGACAAAACACTGGCCTGGGCGATCGAGATGGCCGTTCATCCGCTTACTGGCACCATCAATTGCCTAGCTCTGAATTCCAAAGGCGAAATGTCCGGCTGCACGACTACGAGCGGCATGGCCTGGAAAATCCCGGGCAGGATCGGCGATTCACCAATCATCGGCGCGGGCTTGTACGTCGATCAAGATGTCGGCGCCGCAGGATCGACCGGCCGCGGCGAGGAAAATATCAGGATCTCTGGCGCCCACACCGTTGTCGAAAACATGCGCAAGGGGATGACACCGAAGGAAGCGTGCATGGATGCGCTGAACCGCGTCGTGCGAAACTTCAACGGTGATAAGAAACGCCTGGCGCAGTTCGACATTCAATTCTTCGCCCTACGAAAAGACGGCCTGTACGCCGGAACGAGCTTGTGGGCCAAGTTCGAACAAAAAGACCTGCGCCCAACATCGTTCGCCATTAATGACGGCGGCGAGAGCAGGCTCGAGACCTGCTCGGCGCTTTACGAACACATGTAGGGTAAGCCACGATACGCAATTTAGCTGCGTCTCTGTGGTTCTCATAAACATCTAGGAGGACGTATGGCATCAGCAAAAGTCTTGATTGCTTTCTATTCCCGGGACGGATCTACCGAAAAACTCGCCAAAGCCATTGCCGAAGGTGCGACTGCCGCCGGCGCGGAAGTGCGGTTACGGCGTGCTCGCGATATTGTCAATGCTGAGGTCATGAAACTGGCGCCAGGATGGGCCGAGAATTCAGCGCGTATGCACGCGGAGTATCCTGCGCCGACCTCGGACGATGCGGCCTGGGCCGATGCGATCATTTTCGGCACGCCAACAAGATTCGGAAATGTCTGCGCCGAGCTGAAGGCCTATATCGACTCGCTCGGCGGTCTGTGGTTCCAAGGCAAGTTGAATGGAAAAGTAGGCAGCGCATTCACTTCCACTGCAACGCCGCACGGCGGAAACGAGACCACGATCCTTTCTCTGTACAATCCCATGGCCCACCTCGGATTCGTCATCGTTCCGACCGGCTATCTGGATCCGGCCGTGTTCAAAGCCGGTACGCCGTATGGAGCGTCTCACGTCGCGGGACAAAACGCCGCTCCACCCACCGAGGACGAGTTGGCAGTCGCGCGGCTCCAAGGACGCCGGGTTACTGAAGTCGCCGCAGCTCTTGCAAAACGCTAAGTCAACGCCGGTGGGGCGGACGTCTACGTCCGCGCGGGACCTCCAGGTCCCGCTGCTCGTTATTCCGGATAATCGGCCCGCAACGCATTCCACCATCTCGTGCAGATACTGGTGGAGCAGGTTGATGTCCAGATGCTTCGCGTTGAAACCCGAAACATAGAACTTGCCCGGCCCAGCCAAGTGAATGGAACTCGCGGTCGCCGCAGCAAGTGCGCCATGCCAGAGCTTGACGAAGTTCACGCAGCGCGGATCGCCTCGGTGCGCGTTATCAAAAACCTCATCCGGCTCCATATCCAGAAAACGAAGCCTCATGGCACGATTCCCCATAATGCCTTCAAGATGTCCCCGGCCGCCGCAACCGCAGTAATTCTCGTGCGGATCGAGCGAGACGACAACATGGCCGCCCTCCCAAACACCCTCGTGCCAGGGATAGATCCCGAATCCGATGCCGTTACCGAGAGTCCACACGCGTGTCAGCCGGTCCAGTTGATCGCGGGTTGCCGCAAGTCCCGCTGCAACGATGTCCGCGTCGTTGTACACGCGAACGGGCGCCGAGATTCCGTTCGCCGCCAATGCTGCTGACACCAGATCGCGAATATTGGCGCCTTTGAGCTGCTTCAGGTTCGGTGATTCTTCGATCAACCCATTCCGGATAATCCCCGGCATGCCAATGCCGATGGCATCGATCGTTGAGCCGGCCGACGCTGCCTGAATCTGGTCTGCCAGCCGCTGCGCGATCGCAGCCGGTGGCATACCGTGCAACGGATCGGCCTCAACGTCTTCTTCGAAGACCCGAACTTTACCTGCCAGCGCATTTCCTTCGACTACACCGGTCGCGATATGTTCCGCAGTGGTGACGCCGATAGCTCGCCGCATGTCGTTTAACGCCGCGTCAAGCCTGCGCTCCGTTCGACGAGAACTTCGTCAATTTGTTCAGACCGTTGAACGCCGCCGCCTTGTAGCATTCGGCCAACGTCGGATAATTGAAAACCGTGTTCACGAAGTAGTCCACAGTTCCTCCCAAGATCATCACCGCCTGGCCTATATGCAGCAATTCGGAGGCTCCTTCACCAATAATATGCACACCAAGAAGAGCCTTCGTTTCCCGGTGAAAGATCAACTTCAACCGGCCGGTGGTGTCGCCGCGAATTTGCCCTCGCGCAGTCTCGCGATAATACGCCACGCCCACTTCATACGGAACATCCTCGTCGGTCAACTTCTCTTCCGTTTTCCCGGTGAATGAAATTTCAGGAATCGTATAAATCCCGTACGGATAACTGGCAGGATTCGATTGAACGGTCTTGCCGAACGCACTGGCGGCCGCGATGCGCCCCTGCTCCATGGAAACGGACGCGAGGCTCGGGAAGCCGATCACATCGCCGACCGCGAAAATGTGGGGCTGCTTGGTCCGATACTCCGCATCGACAAGGACTCTTCCCCGATCGTCGACTTCAACGCCCGCTTTTGGCAGATCCAACTCGTCGATGTTACCTTGGCGGCCGACCGCATAAAGCAGCGCATCGCCCGAGAGCTTCTTGTTGCTCTCCAGGTTCGCAACGACGGTTCCATCCGGAAGTTCCTCGACGCTTTGAACCGCCTCGTTCAACCGCATGGTCACCCGATGATCGCGCAGGTTGTACGACAGGGCCTCCACCATCTCCGCATCCGCGAATTCCAGCAGCCGTGGCCTCTTTTCCACTAGAATCACGCGCACGCCGAGGATTGCGAACATGCACGTATATTCCACACCGATCACGCCCCCTCCAACCACGATCAGCGTGCGTGGAATCTCCGGTATCTGCAGGATCTGGTCGCTGTCGATAATGTTGCGGCCGTTCAGCGTGACTTTCGACGAGGAGGCGGGCTTCGTTCCCGTGGCGATAATGATTGACTCCCCGCCGAATGTCTGCTGGCCACGCGGGCTATCGACGCGAATCGTGTTCGGATCGAGGAAAGTCGCCACCCCGCTAATCGTCTCGATGTTGTTGCGCGACAACTGTGCCTGAATCACATCTTGTTCGGTCTTGATCACGTGCTGAACCCGAAACGCCAGGTCCGCCATCGTGATCTTCTCCTTTACGCGATAGCTGACGCCATAAAGGTTCTGATAATAGAAGCCGGAAAGATGTAGTACTGCTTCACGAATGGTCTTGCTCGGAATCGTGCCGGTGTTGATACAAACACCCCCGATAACTTCGCGCCGCTCAATTACGCAAACTTTCTTCCCCAGCTTTGCACCCTGGATAGCGGCACGCTGCCCTGCAGGACCCGAGCCGATGACAATTAAGTCGTAACTCTGCACTAGCGACTAATCTATCGCATCGCGTGAAAGTTTCGCAGTAACCGTACTGTAGGAAACACCCGCGCGCAGGAATCAGCGGGTGCTATCTTTTGCGCCTGCTCTGCCTTTTTCGAGCGACAGGATTCGCTGTTTGCGGCGAATTCCCCAACGATATCCGCCCGGATCGCCATCCTCTCGGACCACGCGATGGCAAGGAATCGCGACCGCGACCGGATTCGTTGCACATGCCCTCGCCACCGCGCGCGCCGCTTGCGGATGCCCAATCCTACGCGCGATTTCGCTGTAGGATTGCGTTGAGCCATAAGGAATCGACCGTAGCTCTTCCCAAACCAGCCGCTGAAACGCCGTCGCTCGAATATCCAGTGGAAGCGTTTTCGTCTCCTCCCCGCTCAGTCGATCTTGCACAGCACGAACTGAGCCGGCCAATTCCCGATCCGCTCGCACCAGATCCGCATGAGGGAATTCGTGGCGTAGCGCGTCGTTCAGCGCTCGGTCAGAATCGCCGAACTGGACGCAGCACACCCCCTTGGGTGTCGATGCAAGAAGAATGTGACCGATGTCCGGCACCGTAGCAATTGTGTACTGAATGGTTATCCCGGTCCCGTGCTTCCGATATCGCAAGGGCGTCATCCCAAGCTGTGACGTCGCCCGCTCGTATAATCTGCTGCTCGATCCGTAGCCGGCATCGTAAAGCGATCGCGTGACCGAATGTCCCTCTCGCAGCCCCGCCTTCAGCGATTGCAAACGTCGTGAATCCGCATAGGCTCGCGGCGTGATACCCGTCACCGACTTGAACGTACGCTGCAAATGAAACGGGCTCAAGCCGATTGCGCGACTGAGCGTCTCCAACGTGGCGGGCTCGTCCGGATGAGCATCGATATACCGGCAGACCTTCTCCACCAACTCGGAGTTTGGATGTCGCGCAGCATTGTCCGGCTTACAGCGTTTACAAGCTCGGAAGCCCGCCTTCATCGCCGCGTCGCGCGTCCGGAAAAATACTACGTTCTCCGGCTTCGGACGCCTGGAAGGGCACGATGGCCGGCAATAAACTCCCGTCGAGAAGACTGCATACAGAAACACGCCGTCCATGCTTCGATCGCGTGCAGCGACCGCATCCCAGTAGCTCGCGCGCCAGAACTCCTGCTCTTCCTGCTTCGGCATTTGTTCCCGTTCATCCACCATTGTAAGAGCCTGCCCGTAAGTCATTCCTTGTCTCCCTAAAGGCCATGCTACCTGCGCGGCTATTTTTTAACTATCCGCTTCTTGCTGTCAAAGTGGGGAAGGCTCAGTTGCTGAATAAACCGTGTTTTTTCGGCTTCGCAGGAACCTCGGGTGCCACACGAATCACTTTCTCGATCGACGCCAGAGCCAACGGCGCCATGATTCGATATCCCGCGCTGTTCGGGTGCAGGCCATCATCGGCTAGATCCGTTTTGAGCTGCCCCGATGCATCCACCATGTCGGAATAATAATCGAGATAAGTGAGATTGCGCCTCGTGCAGAAGGCCTTGATCCAATCGTTGAGCGCGCGAATCGTCACCGGCGGGCGCGTGCGCGTCATCTCATAGTTTGGATTCACGTCTTTGTGATAATCGCTGACCGGTAGAACGGATGCCAGGATCAACTTGATCTTGTGCGCTTCCGCCAGGTCCGCGATCATGATCAGGTTGTCTTCGATTGCGGTCAACGAGATCCCGCGAGCAATGTCGTTCGTCCCGCCGAGCACCAACACCGCAGCCGGCTGCAGGTTCAGAACATCGGCCTGCATCCGCCCGAGCATCTGGCCGGTGATCTGGCCACTGATGCCTCGATTGATGAAGTCGCGATCCGGAAAATACTCGTTCAGCCGCCAGCCATCGGTGATCGAGTCTCCCAGGAAAACTACACGCGGCTTTCCAGCCTTCGGCGGTCCCGATCGCGAGTCCATGTCCGCATAGCGCGCCAGGTTATCGGGATCGGGATTCCGAAGCTGGCGGTCTTTGAGTTCAATCAGCGCATGAAAGTGCGAATCGGTGCGGATGAAAATATCGCGAAGTTCGTGGAGCTGCTTCTGCGCTTCATCGGGAAACGGAAAGGGTTTCGCGACAGCGTCGGAGAGCGCCAGATAGGCGCGCAGGTCATTTAAGAACGTATAGTGATAGTCGGCATAGGCCGGATTCGTTCGCAGATTGACCACCGTTTGCCTGGCTGTCTCGATCAGCGGCGCGCTTGCTCGCGACAGTTCAGGGATGACCGCCGTTGTCGACTCCATGAGCTGGATCGCGCGCTGGTACGTCTCTAAAGCCTGCGCGTTCGTCAGCAGACTGGTCTGCGTCTGGGGTTGCTGCGCGGCGAGACCGGCCGCGAAGCACGCCAGCCACAGACTTCTCATAGGTGTTCCTCTTTGTCTAGCTCCAGCGTGATCGACCCTATCGGGAAATTCATGCGCGCGCGAATTTGAACTGGCATCTTGCGCGCGTCGTCGGTCAGCCAGATTTGCAATTGCGCCTTACGCGCATATAGCACGCCGTTGAACACAAACGCCTCGTAGCGGATTGTGTTGAAGGTGCCTGCCTTGATCTTGATCTGTTCGCGCTGTTGAGCTTCCACGCGCGCGGAAACCGATTTCTTACCATCGCTCAAGGAAAGCTGCGCCGACTGGCCCGGCTCCAGCTTCAAGGTCCGCAGCTTGTAGAGCCCCCCGATAATATCGGTGACGCAGCCCGGGACCTCGATCTCGGAAGTCTTGGTGATCGAGTTTTTCAACAAATCCCGCTCCGAATAATTCGCCTTTCCCTTACTGCGGTCATAGACGACTTTCGTTTCGCGATGCTTCGTCCGCTCCATCGCATTCAGCAAGGTGCTATCGGTGCAGAACTGGTCCTCCATCTGCATCTCGTAGTTATCTTCGAGCTTGTAAAGCTTCGAAACCAGCCCCGCCGACTCGATATGCAGCTTCGACTCCCACTCCTGGTGGTTGGTCGATGCCTTCGGTTCCAGGGTCAGCTTGGCATCGCCGGCGTAGATCAAACGCCATTCGACCGTATAGGTGAGCGTTTCTTTGCCGGGAAAGGTCGCGGCTGGAGCAGAGGCGGCTGGTTTGGATTGAGGGAGCGAGGGAGAAATCGCCGCCAGGGCCAAACACGCACAGGTCAATCTTCCTGGCATGAACTTTTGAGTGTCCCACACGTGTTCTGTCTCCGCAAATCAGCCCGGACAAGCCCGAGGCTTGTCCAACGATGTTTTCCGAGCGTTCGGAAGCACGTCGTGGCGCATGCCTCTGGCTTGCGCGGGCGCGGCGCGTAGCGCGCAGGCGTCGATTTAGCCAATTCACTCACAGCTTCTCCGGCTTGCGCAGGGCGCGAAGCGAAGCGCGCAACAGCAACCACTTCCATCTGACGTACAATAGAGATGGAAGTTCCCCTCCACAAAACAAGCAAAGACCAAAATGTCCTTAGCAGAATCTTTCTTCGGGCAGAAGTTTAACATCACGGAACACGACCTGCAGTCGTATATTTCCGAAGCCCTCTCGAGCGGCGGCGACTACGCCGACCTGTATTTCGAATATCTCGCCACCAGCAGCCTAAGCATCGACGAATCGATCGTCAAAAGCGCCACCCAAGGCGTGACGCTCGGCGTCGGTGTGCGAGTGATCTCTGGCGAGCGCACCGGCTACGCCTACAGCGACGATCTCAGCCCCGAAAGAATTAAGAAGGCCGCCCGAGTCGCAGCCTGCATTGCCCAGGGGCCATCGAAAGTCGATAAAGCGGGCTTCCAAGAGTCCGGCAAGCGCAATCTCTACCCGGTTATTACCGCGCCCAATGAAGCAAACCTCGCTGAACGCGTGGATCTGGTGAAACGCGCCGACCGGGCCGCTCGTGCTTACGATACGCGTGTCTTCCAGGTCCAGGCCAGTTTCGTCGACAGCTTGCGACACGTTCTTGTCGCCAACAGCGACGGGGTGCTCAGCTTCGATCGGCAACCGATGGCACGCCTCGGCGTCGCGGTACTCGCTCGGGAAGCCAGCGGCAGCCCACAGCGTGGCTCGTCCGGAGGAGGCGGCCGTGTCTCACTCGACTTTTTCCTGAACGAAAAAACACCTGAGTACTTCGCCCGCGAAGCGGCTCGCCAAGCCATCGTGCAACTCGATTCCATCCCCGCGCCGGCCGGCGAAATGACAGTGATCTTAGGGCCCGGTTGGCCGGGCATCCTGCTCCACGAAGCGGTCGGCCATGGCTTGGAAGCCGATTTCAATCGCAAAGGCGTTTCCGCCTTCAGCGACCGCGTCGGCCAGCAAGTCGCCAGTCCGCTCTGCACTGTTGTGGATGACGGCACCATTCGCAATCGCCGCGGCTCGCTCAACGTTGACGACGAGGGCGTCCCGACGCAGCAAAACGTGCTTATCGAAAAAGGTATCTTGCGCGGCTATCTGTACGACAAACTCTCCAGCCGTCTCTTGAAATCCGGAACAACCGGCAACGGCCGCCGCGAGAATTATCAATGCATTCCCATGCCGCGCATGACCAACACCTTCATGATGGCCGGCGACAGCGATCCGGCGGACATCATCCAATCGACTCCTAAAGGCCTTTATTGCGCCAACTTCGGCGGCGGCCAGGTGGACATCACTAGCGGAAATTTCGTTTTCAGCGCCTCGGAATGCTATCTCATCGAAGATGGCAAGGTTACGCGCCCAGTGCGCGGCGCAACACTGATCGGCAACGGCCCCGAAGCGTTGAAATACGTCAGCATGGTCGGCAACGACCTGAAGCTCGACGAAGGCGTCGGAATCTGCGGTAAGGAAGGCCAGAGCGTGCCCGTCGGCGTCGGCATTCCCACTCTGAAAATCGACCGCATGACCGTAGGTGGAACCGCAGGATGATCGATCAGGAGCTCGCAGCCAAAACAATTCAGCTCGCTCTCGACAGCGGCGCAACCGATGCTGAGTGTACGGTCTCGGAAGGCGAAGAATTCTCCGCTTCCGTCCGTATGCGCTCGCTCGAAACTCTGAAGGACGCGGGCTCCCGGGCCGCTGGTCTCCGCGTTCTCGTCGGCCAGCGCGTCGGCTCTTCATACACTTCGGATCTCTCCGCGGAAGGCATCCGTAAGATGGTCGAGTCGGCGCTGCAAGTCGCCGCAATCACTAGCGAAGATCCCTACGCCGGCCTGCCCGACGCATCAGAGCTCGGCTCTCTAGACGGTGACCTTCGGCTATACTCGGACGACATCCAGGGCATTCGCACGCCCGAGCGCATCCAACAAGCGCTCCAAGCCGAAGAAGCCGCGCTTACCGCCGATCCACGTATCACCAACTCCGAGGGCGCATCTTTCGACGCCTACTCCGGCCAGCGCGTATTCGCCAACTCCCGCGGATTCCTCGGCTCCTACCGCACGAGTAGCTGCTCGCTCAGCACCACTCCAGTCGCCAAACAAGGCGACTCTATGGAACGCGACTATTGGTACTCCGCCGCCCGCAGTCACTCCAAGCTCGAATCGCCCGAAGCCATCGGCAAGAAAGCGGCCGAACGGACCCTCCGGCGCCTCGGAGCACGCAAAGTCGCAACGCAGAAAGTTCCCGTCGTATTCGACCCGCAAATGGCGCGCACGCTGATCGGCGATATCTTCGACGCCATCGAAGGCGACGCAATCTACCGCAAGGCCTCCTTCCTCGAAGGTAAGCTCGGCGAACGCGTAGCTTCAGAACTCGTCACCATCATCGACGACGGCACCATTCCAAGCTTATTCGGCACGTCGCCGTTTGACGACGAAGGCGTGCCGTCCCGGCGCACCGTCGTGATCGAAAAAGGCATCCTTCGCAGCTATCTCCTGAACTCTTACACTGCCCGTAAGCTCGGCCTCAAGACCACCGGAAACGCAGCCCGGGGCATCACCGGCAACGCCAGTGTCGGTCACGGCAACTTGTACCTGGAGAACGGCGACAAATCTCCGGATGAAATCATCCGCAGTATCCGCAACGGCCTCTACGTTACCGAACTGATCGGCTCGGGTGTCAACACCGTCACCGGTGACTATTCCCGGGGCGCCGCAGGCCTCTGGATTGAGAACGGCGAATTCGCGTATCCTGTATCCGAGATCACCATCGCGTCCAATCTCACGAACATGCTCCTGGATATCGAAGCCAAAGGTTCGGACCTGGAGTTTCGAACTTCGGTCGCATCTCCGACGCTGGTGATCCGGGAGATGACGGTCAGTGGGCAGTAAATCGATCGCGATCACATTGGCCGCTGTGCTATTCGTCGGCGGTCTCTTAGCGTGGTACATCAGCCGTCCCGCGCCTTCGGCAAATTCCCTTCCGCCCCTGGCGCCGGAGGCCAAGGCCTACGTCCACAATCTGAAGCTCAGCGAAGTCACCATGCAGGCCACCGAAAGCTACGTAAAGCAGATGGTGACCGAAATCGAGGGCAAGATCACCAACGACGGCGACCGCACTGTGAAACAAGCCGATCTCTACTGCATTTTTTACAACTCCTATAACGAAGTCATCCTCCGCGAGCGGGTGCCGATCGTGACCGGGGCGTTGAAAGCCGGCGACACCCGCACTTTCCGTCTTCCGTTCGACGATATCCCGCAAAGCTGGAATAACAAGATGCCGCAGCTCGTCATCGCGCGCATCGAATTCGTCTAAGGCTATGGCGCGCATCCTCGTGGCCGAAGACGACCCGAGCCAGCTCGAAATGCGCAAGCTGATTCTGGAACACGCCGGGCACGAAGTGGTCACGGCGCAAACCGCCGCCGAGGCAGTGGAGCGCATCGACGATTGTCAGGTTGTAGTCATGGATCTGCAACTTCCAACTCCCGAAGACGGCATGACATTGATTCGCGCCGCGCAGAACAAAGCCCGTGTCATCGTACTGTCCGGAGCCGAACCAAAAGCACCACTTCCCGTCGACGAATTCGTCACCAAGCCGTGCTCCTCGCGCAAGTTACTGGAGACAATCTCCCGCTTTTGCGTTTTATTGATTTGCCTGGGCACGCTGCAGGCCGCCACCTTCAGAGTCGCGAAACAAAGCGAGGTTGTCGCCGAAGTGGAAATGCGCGCGCCTGGAACTGACTGGGCGATACCCGGGCATGAAGCAAAGCTGGCAACGATTCTGATCGACGGCCGCGAGCAGCAACAGATCATGCTCTACGCAGGCTCAGAGCAGTTCACTTACCGGATTTTTCTCGGCTCGATCGCGCCGGGAGAACA
>Ga0335069_10013122_pt1 | contig 11644 bp, 9 predicted proteins | sample Lox_Sample_11_FD_206714 | JGI IMG/M metagenome (GOLD analysis project Ga0335069, IMG submission 206714) | Soil microbial communities from Loxahatchee National Wildlife Refuge, Florida, United States - Lox_Sample_1.1 | ecosystem: Environmental > Terrestrial > Soil > Wetlands | place: USA: Florida...
GCCGGCTGGCCGATCTCATCGACGCGAACGTGGAGCGGATCGCCGCGGTCGAATGCCTGGACATGGCGATGCTCGAGCGTTCGCTGCGCGACAGGGTGATCCCGCGCGGCGCGCGAAACTATCGCGCATACGCGGAGCTGGCGGAAGGGTACGTCGAGCGGACGTGGAGCTCGCATGGAACGGCCAACCGAGTGCTCCGGACGGCAACCGGGCCTGCTGTCGTGATCACGCCGTGGAACGCACCCTTCATGCTCTCGACCTGGAAGACCGCGCCTGCTCTCGCGGCCGGCTGCACGGTGATCCTGAAGCCGCCCGAGTGGGCGCCACTCTCGTGCTCGCTCCTCGCCGACCTCGTCGCAGAGGCCGGGCTGCCAGCGGGCGTCTTCAACCTCGTGCAGGGGATCGGAGAGGAAGCCGGCGCAGCGCTCGTCGCGCATCCGCGAGTCCGGCGGGTCAGCTTCACCGGCTCGTCCGAGACGGGACGGCTGATCGCCTCGACAGCAGGCCGCAATCTCGTTCCCTTCACGGCGGAGCTCGGCGGCAAAGGCCCGCTCGTCGTGTTCGACGACGCGGACATCGACGCGGCGGCCGCGAAGGCGGCGCTGATGTACGACGACTCCGGCCAGAACTGCATGGCGGGCACCCGGATCCTCGTCGACGAAGCGGCGCGGGACGAGTTCCTCGAGTGCTTCCACGCCCACACGGACGAGCACGTCCTCGGCGACCCGAGGGACGACGAGACGACCATCTCGCCGCTGATCCACCGCGAACATCTCGCACGCGTCGACGGCTTCGTGCGGCGGGCCGATGCCAGCGGCGACCGGATCGTCCGCGGCGGCAGGGTCGCCGAGCGGGGTGGGCTCTGGTACGAGCCCACCCTGATCGAGCCGCGATCGAACCAGTCGGAGATCGTGCAACGCGAGGTCTTCGGCCCGGTCCTCTGCCTGCAGACATTCCGGGACGAGAGCGAGGCGGTCGCTCTCGCCAACTCGACCGAATACGGTCTCGCGGCCACGGTCTGGACGGGCTCGCGCGAGCGCGCCGAGCGGGTCGGCCGCGCCGTCCGAGCAGGCACGGTCTGGGTCAACACGTTCCTCGTTCGCGACCTGACCGCCCCGTTCGGGGGCATCGGGATCAGCGGCATCGGCCGCGAGGGAGGCGACTACGCCCTCGACTTCTACAGCGACCTCAAGACCCTCCAGATCCTCGAGGGAAGCGTGGGATGAGCGCTGCCGAGCTCACGCTCGACGACGTCGACCTCGAGAACGACGTCTTCGCCGAGCGCATACCGCACGAGACCTTCGCCCTCCTGCGTCGCGAGGCGCCCGTGCACTGGTACGACTGGAGCGGCGGCAAGGGCTTCTGGTGCGTGACGAAGCACGCCGACCTCGTGGCCGTCCACAAGGACACCGAGACGTTCTCGTCCGAGGTCGGCGCGACGGCGCTCGAAGACCTCGACGACGAGCAGATCGAGGCCCGCAAATCGATGCTCGACATGGATCCGCCCCGGCACTCGCGCCTTCGGAACCTTGTTGCGCAGCCGTTCACGCCCCGCACGGTGCGCACGTACGAGACGGCGCTCCGCGAGCTCACACAGGTCGTCCTCGACCGTGCGCTTCCGCTCGGGGAGTTCGACTTCATCGAGGAGATCGCGAAGGAGCTGCCGATCGGGGTGCCCGCCTCCGACACCGGGAAGCTGATCGAGTGGGGCGACGGCTGCATCGGCAACACCGACCCCGAGCTGACGGAGGTGCTGCACGACAGCCCCGAGTCGGAGCAGTACCGGCTCGTGCCGTTCCGCAGCCCGACCGCACTCGACATCTTCGAATACGGGCATTGGCTCGCCGGCCAGCGACGGTCGGATCCGCGCGACGACCTCGTCTCGAAGCTCGTTCACGCAGAGGTCGACGGCGAGAAGCTGACCGCGCAGGAGTTCGACACGATGTTCCTCCTCCTCGTCGTCGCCGGCAACGAGACGACGAGGCAGGCGATCGCGCACGGCATGAATGCGTTGATGGAGCACCGCGACCAGTGGCAGCGCCTCGACGAGGAGCCGGATCTGCTCTGGCGGACCGGGGCCGACGAGATGCTCCGCTGGGCGACGCCGGTGCTCCACTTCCGCCGTACCGCGACGCGCGACGTGGAGCTGCGGGGACAGAAGATCCGCGCCGGCGACAAGGTCGTCGTCTGGTACATCTCGGCGAACTTCGACGAGAACGTCTTCACCGACCCCTACCGCTTCGACGTCGGGCGCTCACCGAACCGCCACGTTGTCTTCGGCGGCGGCGGGCCGCATTACTGCCTCGGCGCGCACCTGGCGAAGGCCGAGCTGCAGGTGATGTTCGACATGCTGCTGCCGCGGATCGCCGACGTCGAGCCGGCCGGACCGGTCGAGCGCATGCGAACCAACTTCACGAACGCGCTCAAGCGCATGCCCGTCCGGGTGACGATCCGCTGACCGACAGGAGAATGATGGACACCGAGCTCGATCTCGAAGGCATCCGGACGGTGCGGCTCCAGTACGCCGACCTCCACGGCGTCGCCCGGGGCAAGGACATCCCCGTCGGGCAGCTCGAGCGGGCGGTCGAGGAGTGCGTGCACTTCGTGGCCGCGGTCATGACGGTTGACCTCGGCCACAACGTCGTCGCGGGCTTCGAGACCGGGTTCGAGGACATTGCCGCCCGACCCGACGTCTCGACTCTCGTCCGCATCCCGTGGGAGCCGTCCGTCGCGGCCTGCATCGCCGATCTCGAGCGGGTTGCCGACCACGAGCCTTACGGCGTCGACGGGCGCGCTGCGCTCAAGCGGGTCGTGGCGGACTACGCCGAGCTGGGGCTCAGCCCGGTGGTTGCGCCGGAGCTCGAGTTCTACCTCTGCGAGGCGGACGAGTCTGCACGAGGCGGCTGGCGTCGCTATGTCGGACAGGACTCGAACGTCTACACCGTCGGCCATCGCGCCGATCCGCGCGGGATCCTCGGACGGATGATGCAGGCCGCCGACGAGCTCGACCTCGAGGTGCTCGCAGCGAACCATGAGTACGGCCGGGGCCAGTTCGAGATCAACATCCGGCACACGGACGCGTTGCGATCGGCTGACCGGGCGTTCCGGCTCAAGTGGCTCGTCAAGGAGTGTGCCGCGCGCGAGGGGCTGCTCGCGACGTTCATCGGCAAGCCCTGGAACGACGACGAGGGCTCGGGCTTCCACCTCCACGTCTCCCTCTGCGACGGCGACGGGAGGAACGTGCTCACCGATCCGGGGAGCGAGGACGGCCTCTCCGCCGTCACGCGGCAGTTCGTGGCCGGTGTGCTCGAGCACGGTCCGGCGTTGATGGCGCTCTTCAACCCGACCGTGAACGCCTACCGCCGGATCAACCCGGAGGCGCTCGTTCCGACTCGGGTCTGCTGGGGGCACGACAACCGCTTCACGTTCGTACGTGTGCCGCGCGAGCGGGGAGGTGCGACGCGCGTAGAGGTGCGGGTCGGGGACGGCGCGGCGAACCCGTACCTCGCCTACACGGCTGCGCTCGCCGCGGGGCTCGACGGCATCCGCCGCGAGTTGGAGCCGCCTGCCCCGCTCGCCGGTTTCATCTACGAGCTACCGGAGGAGGCGCAGGGGCAGGCGCTGCCGACCACGCTGCCGGATGCGATCGCGGCACTCAAGGCGGACGAGCTCCTCGTCTCCGCGATGGGTGAGGAGCTGGTGGCGACCTTCAACACGATCAAGGAGTACGAGCTGAAGCGCTACGCCCGCTGGGTCTCGGACTGGGAGCTGCGCGAGTACCTCCACCATCTCTAGGCGAGGAGGCAGGCATGGCGGAATGGGCTCCGGTGGGTTCGGCCGAAGGCGACGACGGGGAGGTGCGCGAGACGCGCGTGACCGGCGTCTACATCGCGCTGGTCAGGGCCGACGGCGAGTGGTACGCGCTCGACGACGAATGCACCCACGAGGAGTGTCCGCTCAGCGACGGCGAGCTGCAGGGGCACGCGATCGTCTGCAACTGCCACGGCTCCGAGTTCGACGTGCGCACCGGTGAGGTGTTGGCCGGGCCGGCTACAGATTCGGTGCGGACGTATCCGACTCGTGTCGTCGACGGACAGCTCGAGGTGCTGATCTAGCCGCCGGTCGTTGCGCCGGTGCGTGTGAGTGGCCGGGAGGTTGTGCTGGGCTCGCCAGGCCCGCTTCGGTCACGTCCCGGGACCTGGTCCCGAGTCATGGCTGACGTGGACGTCGGTCTCTCGGCTGATCCCCGGCACGCTCTGAGGAGTGGTCGGGTGGGTAACGCGCTCCGCCGGCCATGTCCGCGGCGGTCCCGTCCGTGGACCTGGTCCCGGGACATGTCTGAAAGGTGCTCGTCAGCGGCCGAGCCCGAGGTGGTGAGGGCCGGCCCGCGCTAGCGCGTCCCTCCCGGAAGCACGTTTGCGCGCGGCGTCGACGAGGCCTCCGAAGAGCAGGAGGCCGTCGACGAGCGGGTCCTCGTCGGGATGCCAGAGGACGCCCATGCAGAAGCTCAGGTTCGGGTCCTCGATCGCCTCGACCACCCCGTCGGGCGCCTCCCCGGTTGCGAGCAGACCCTGCCCGATCCGGCCGAACGACTGGTGGTGGTACGAGGGCACGGCGGCGAGCTGGTCGCCGGCCAGCTCGCGCAGCCGTCCGCCGGTGGCTCGCACCGGGTGACGGCCCCAGGTCCCCGGCTTCGGCTGGTGGGGGGAGACATCGACGATTTCCGCCATCTCCTGGACGAGATCTCCGCCGTAGGCGACGTTGAGGAGCTGCGCCCCGCGGCAGACGGCGAGTACCGGCAGATCACGACTCAGCGCCTCTCGCAGGAGCGCGAGCTCGACGCGGTCGCGCAGCTCGTTCGCCGGTCCGGTCGCCGGATGGGGCTCGGCCGCGTATACGGCAGGGTCGACGTCCTCGCCGCCCGCGAGGACGAGACCGTCGAGGCGGCCGAGGGCGAGCCCAGGATCGTCGACGAGCTCCTGGATGGGCGGCACGAGCAGCGGCAGTCCGCCGGCAGCCCGGACGCCGTCGACGTACCCCTGAGGCGCGAGAGTGACCGGGTAATCCCGCCACGGTCCGAAGTCCGCCGGCCGCCAGTAGGCGCTGATGCCGATCGACGGGCGGAGGGCGTTGCTCGACACTCGTGTGTGGATACAATATCCCGCATGGCGGGAGCGGTCGTTCTCGTTCACGGCCGCGTGTCGCTCGAGAAGGGTGTGCGTTGGTAGCCCGCCCCGACACGGAGCCCGTTCCGCAGCCGGAGGTCACGGACGTCGTCGACGCCACGCGCCGCGCGCGCTTCCCGGCGGGGTCCGCGATCGAGTTCGCCGATCTCGAGGAGCATGACAGGGTGTTCGCGCTCGACCGGCTCCGCGATGTGGAACCGGTCTCGTGGGTGCCGGCGCTCGGAGGCTGGCTCGTCACCTCCTACGCGCTCGCCCGGGAGATGCTGGTCCGGCACGAGGACTTCACCGTCCGCTCCCGGGCGAACCTCGTCCTGGCCTCCCTCGGGGAGATGATGCTGACGAGCGACGGTGCATCCCACGATGCACAGCGCGCACCGTTCGACGCACCTTTCCGGATGCGTTCTGTCCGAGCCCGCTTCGAACGGCCGATCGCGGTGCGGCTCGACGCGCTGCTCGCGGAGATCGAGCCGCGGAACTCGTGCGAGGTCGCGGCGGAGTTCGCCCTGCCCTTCGCCATCGGCGTCGCGGGCGACGTGCTCGGGCTCTCCCTCCGCGACGTCCCCACGATCGGACGCCTCTACGATGCGTTCGCCGCCGCGATGACGTACGACGGGAATCCGGAGCCGCAGCGGGTCGCCGACGCAGCGCGCAGCGAGCTGAACGAGATCCTGCACGGCGAGCTCGACAGGGTGAGAGCAGCGCCGGACGGTTCCGTGACGGCGGCGGTCGCAGCGGATCCCGAACGCAAGCTCGACGACGATGCGATCGTCGCGCAACTGCGGGTGATCCTCTTCGGAGCGGTCGAGACGGTCCAGTCGATGGTCGTGAACACGCTCCTGCTCCTCCTCACGCATCCGGAGGAGCTCGCGACGGTGCGTGCCGAGCCGGTTCTCCGGGAGAGCGCGGTCGAGGAGGCGATCCGCCTGATCCCGCCCGTCTCGTTCATCGAGCGCTGGGCGCTGCATGACACGGCTCTGGGGGGCGCCACCATCCCGGCGGGCGAGTTCGTCGGGTTGAGCGTCGTAGCCGCGAACCGCGACCCGGCGACGTTCGCGGAGCCGCTGCGATTCGACGTCCGCCGTGACAACGCGCGCCGGCACCTCGGCTTCAGCTTCGGCGTCCACCATTGCCTCGGCTTCAACCTCGCCCGCCTGCAGGGGGCGATGGCCATCGGAGCCGTGCTCGAGCGGCTGCCGCGGCTCAGGCTCGTCGACACGCGGGAGCCGACGGGATTCGCCTTCCGGCGGCCAGAGCGACTCGAGATCGCCTGGGACTCGTCCTGATGGGCGAGATTCTGGTCGCCCAGAACGGCGTGGGCGGCCCGATCGGCGCGCTCGAGGCGCCGTTGCGCGAGGCCGGCCACGAGCTCACGGTCTGGTATGCGCCCGGTGACGATCCCGCCCCCGACGTTCGACGCTTCGACGGGCTCGTCGTCCTCGGCGGGATCGCGAATCCGGACGAGGACGGACGACTCCCGTGGATCACCGAGGAGCGGCGGCTCGTCGCCGCCGCGCTCGCGCACGAGGTGCCGCTGCTCGGGCTCTGCCTGGGCGCGCAGCTGCTGGCCCAGGCTGCGGGTGGAGACGCTCCGTTCCTCGGCCGGCTCGACCTCGGCTGGCGTGCCATCGAGCTGACCGACGAGGGCGCCGCCGATCCCGTCGTGTCGGCCCTCCCGAGAAGCTTCGCGGGCTTCCAGTGGCATCGCTACGGGCTCGGTCCGCCGCGGACCGCCGTCGTGCTGGCGACCGGCGCACTGGGGCCGCAGGTGTTCCGCGTCGGCGCGTGCGCGTGGGGACTCCAGTTCCACCTCGAGGTGGACGAGGGGATCCTCGCGGACTGGTTCCAGATCGCACCGCACGAGATCGAAGCCGCCGGGGAGGACCTCGAGACGCTGCGCGAGGTGACCGCGGTCGAGGCACCCGCGTCGGTGGGCCGCGCGCGCGCGCTCGGCAGCCGGCTGGCTTCGCTCCTCGGCTGACGCTTCCGGGGGGCGAGCGCTCCCCGATGCTCAGTGCATCCGAGCGAGCGGACGCTCTGCCGGCTCCTCCTCGAGCACCGGCAGCATCGGCTCTTCGTCCGGAGGCTCGATCGCGAGCTTCGGCAGGATGCGGTCGAGCGTGTACGGGAACCACCACGTCGCCGGTCCGAGCAGCTCCAGCACCGCGGGCAGGAGCACGCTGCGGATCACGACCGCGTCCAGGAAGACGGCGCTCGCGAGGCCGAGTCCGAAGAGAGCGATCGTCCGGTCGCCGGAGAGGATGAAGCTCGCGAACACGACGACCATCACTGCGGCGGCCGCCGTGACGACGCGTCCGGTTCGGGTGAGGCCCAGCCGAATCGACTCGCTCGCCGAGCTGCCGTGGACCCAGGCCTCGTGGATACGCGAGACGAGGAACACCTCGTAGTCCATCGAGAGCCCGAAGACGATCGCGAACACCATCACTGGTAGAAAGGTCTGGATCGGCCCGCCCTCGATCCCGAACAGGCTGCCGAGCCAACCCCACTGGAAGACGGCGACGACAACCCCCAGCGATGCCGCGATCGAGAGCACGTTCATCACCGCCGCCTGGAGCGGGATCAGCAGCGAACGGAAGACCACGAGCAGCAGCAGCGCCGAGAGCGCGATCACCGAGAGGACGAAGACCCAGAGCTTCGAGGCGACGACGTTCGCGAAGTCGATCTGCGAGGCGGTGAAGCCACCGACGTAAACGCGGGCGCCGGTCGCCCGTTCGAGCGGGGGCAGGACGTCGTCTCGCAGGCGCGAGACCAGCGACACGGTCGCACGGCTCTGCGGGGAGGTGGTCGGGAACGCGGAAACGGCTGCCACGCTGCCCGAAGGGCCGACCCGCGGCGGAGCGACAGCCGCGATGCCGGGTGTCCGGCGGAGGATCGCCGCGAGGCGGTCGAGTGTTGCCCTATCACGAGGGTGTGCGAGGCGCACCGCAAAGAGCAGCGGCCCGTTAAAGCCCGCGCCGAAGCCCTGCGCGAGCAGGTCGTAGGCGTGCCGGGTCGTCTGGGAGCGGGGATCGTTGCCGGCGTCCGTGTTGCCGAGCCGCAGGCCGAGCGTCGGCGAGGCGAGCACGAGCAGGAGGGCCGTCGCCGCGAATGCCGCGAGCCACGGCCTGCGCTGGATCCTGCGCAGCCACCAGTCCCAGAAGCCCGGGCCTCGACTCGTCCGTTCCCGTCGCCTCGTACGGCCGGGCTTTCCGATCCTGTGTCCGACGAGGCTGAGCAGCGCCGGGAGCAGGGTGAGCGAGGCTGCGAGGACGAGGAGCACCGCGATCGAGGAGGCGATGGCCGGCCCGTTCAGGAAGGAGATCCCGAGCACCATCATCCCGAGCAGCGAGATGACGACGGTCACGCCGGCGAAGATCACCGCACGCCCGGCGGCGTTGACGGCGACCGCGACCGCGGTGTCGACGTCCGCCCCGTTCGAGCGGTACGCCTCCCGGTACCGGGTGACGATCAGCAGCGCGTAGTCGACTCCGACACCGAGCCCGATCATGAGCGCCAGCTCCCCGGAGAAGTCGGGCATCGAGATCGCCCGGCTGGCGAGTGCGATCAGCCCCATCCCGGTCCCGAGTCCGCAAAGTGCGGTGACGATCGGCAATCCCATCGCGAGCACCGATCCGAAGCTGAGGAGGAGGACGACGATCGCGGCCGCGAGCCCGACGATCATGCTCGACCCGATCGCCGTTCGCTGGGCCTGCTCGACCGCGGGCCCCCCCAGCTCGACCTCGAGCGCGGGAGAGCGCGCCGCCGTCGCCATCGCGACGAGCTCGGTGGTCGTGTCGTGCTTGCTCGACCGGCCGAGCGCCACGGTCGCGAAGCCGATCGTGCGGTCGGTCGACAGGGTCCGTGGGCGCGCGCGGTAAGGATCCGAGACGGAAGTTACGTTCGGCAGCGCCCGTACGCGGGCGAGCATCGTCTCGACGCGGTGGCGTAGGCGCCGGTCGACCAGCGTGCCCTTCCGCGCGTGGAGCACGATCTGCTCCTGATCTCCCGCCTGCGCCGGAAAGCCGGTGCGGAGGAGGTCCCGCGCCTGCTGCGAGCCCGTGCGCGGGAGGTGGAAGTCGTCGACGCTGCGGCTGCCGAACCCGAGCCACACGGAGACGGAGACCGCGAGCACGAGGAGCCAGAGCGCCACGAGCAGACGTCGGTTGGTCGTCGACCAGCGCGCCAGCGTGAGCACTGCCCCAGGGTAGTGCGAAGCCGGCGTCAGTCGGCGGAGACCTGCTCGGGGCCTGCCGGCGGCTCGCTGCCGTTCCCGCCCGAGGGTAGTTCGGGGGGTGCGACGGTCCCTCGGCCGGGCTGCGCGCCGGGCGCCGAGAGCTCGTCGAGACGGGCGAGCGCCGCCCGCGCAAGATCGAGGAATGCGTTGCTCCTGGCCGCGATCGCGGCGCCTTCGTGCTCTGCTTCCGCGCGGATCTCCGCTGCTTCGGCGCGTGCCGCTTCCACGATGCGCTCCGCCTCGACCCGGCCCGCGGCGACGATGCGGCTGGCGTCGGCTTCGGCGGAAGCGCGAAGCCCGTCACCGACGGAGGTCGCGGCCACGAGCGCGCGTCCGACCGCCTCGGCGTCCGCCGGGCCGCCTTCGCCCTCGGTCTCGCGCGCTCGCGTCTCCGCCACCTCCCGGAGCTCGTCGCATTCGCGCGCGAGCTCCTCGAGCGCGACTGCGCTCTCCGTCAGCAGGCGCCTCGCCGCGTCCTCCTGCAACCCGCGCATCCCCCGCGGCAGATCCGGGTTGCGGAGCCGTCCCAGGAGGTCCGCGAGCTCGGTCTCGTCGTTCGCTCCCATTGTGAGATGTTGTCCCGCAAACGAGCAGGGGGCAAGTCCGGTTGACGTATCCTTGTCCGTCCGTGCCGATCCAGCCTGAAGATCTCAATCCGTCGGGGCTGCCCCGGAGCACGTTCGGCGGTGTGAAGGAAGAGGCGGTCGCCGATCTGCTCAAACGGACGGCCTGGGACTACCGGGAGGCGCTGGCCCGCAAGAAGCAGCTCGAGGCCGAGGTGGAGCAGCTGACGCGGCGAGCCGAGGAGCTGGAGGAGCAGCTCGCCGCCACACAGGCGAAGGCCGCCGAGCGCCGCGACCCGGACGAGCTCCTGCTGACCGTGCTCGGCTCGGCACAGCGTGCGGCTCGGGAGCAGCGGGAAGAGGCGCGCCGAGAGGCCGAGCTGCTCCTCAGGAAGGCACGTGTCCGGGCGCGAAGGATCGAGGACGACGCGGTGCGCCGGGCGGACGCCGAGCGAGGCGAGCTCGCCGCGATCGAGGCGCTGAGGGACGAGGTCGCGGACGAACTGCGGAGCCTGCTCGAGTCGATCCTTGCGCTCGGCCGCGAGGCTCCGGTCGCCGATCAGGTGGCCTCGCTGGACGGCGCTTGATCCGTCCCGTCGCCGGGGGTTGATTTTTCTCGGACGTTCGCGGCTAGGACGCAGAGGAGCGCGAAGAACTCGGCGATGCGCTCGGGACGGTGCTGGTCGGCCGTGAATGGCAGCTGACGCTCGTAGACGCTGATTTCGATTGCTGCGGGCACCACGCTGCAAGAGCCGCGAAGACGGGCGGGCGCGTCTCTCGAGACTCGTCTCCGAGAAGGAGGCGGAACACACGCGGCCTGACCCGGCAGGCGCGTATGTGAGATCGTTCCCCGATGGCCGTCCTGGCCTCTGTCGATCATTCGGAGCCCCTCGAGAAGGGGTTGAAGGCGGGCGCGCTCGGCCTGGTGTCGAGCATCGTGATCGGTGTCGCCTCGACGGCGCCGGCCTACAGTCTGGCGGCGACGCTCGGCGCGGTCACGGCCGTCGTGGGGATCGGATTCCAGGCGCCGATCATCATGGTGATCGCCTTTGTGCCGATGCTGTTCGTCGCACTTGGCTTCAAGTATCTGAATCAGGCCGACCCGGACTGCGGAACGACCTTCACCTGGTGCTCGAGGGCGTTCGGGCCGATCACGGGCTGGCTCGGAGGGTGGGGCTTGATCTTCGCGGACGTGCTCGTGATGGCGAGCTTGTCCCAGATCGCCGGGAGCTACACGTTCCAGCTATTCGGGGCGTCGAACCTCGCGAACAGCAAGTTCTGGGTCGGCGTCGCGGGCGTGATCTGGATCCTGTTGATGGGCCTGATCTGTTACGTCGGCATCGAGGCGTCGGCTCGTACCCAATGGGGGCTGCTCGGCGCCGAGATCGTGATCCTCGTCATCTTCTCGGTCGTCGCGCTCGTCAAGGTCTGGACTGGGCATCCGCCCGGAAGCGTGCACCCGTCATGGAGCTGGCTCAACCCGTTCGACATCAAGTCGTTCGGGGCGATGAGCAGCGGCCTGCTGCTCGCGATCTTCATCTACTGGGGCTGGGACACGTCCGTGTCGGTCAACGAGGAGACGGAGGACGCGGGCCAGACGCCGGGGCGTGCGGCGGTCATCAGCACGTTCCTGCTGCTTGCCATCTACGTGGTCGTGTCGGTCG
>Ga0335069_10013123_pt1 | contig 11644 bp, 15 predicted proteins | sample Lox_Sample_11_FD_206714 | JGI IMG/M metagenome (GOLD analysis project Ga0335069, IMG submission 206714) | Soil microbial communities from Loxahatchee National Wildlife Refuge, Florida, United States - Lox_Sample_1.1 | ecosystem: Environmental > Terrestrial > Soil > Wetlands | place: USA...
CGTCTCGGGCGGGTAGATCACCGGCGCCTCGAGCCGCGACACCATCAGGGAGCGCTGGTAGGCGACCGCATCGTGGGTCGCCCCCTTGAGGTTGATGCCCGCCTCGTGCAATCCCACGCTGCCCTGATAATCCGTCAGCCCGCCGTCGAGGATGAAGCTGGTGGCGACGCCGGTATGCTGGTGCAGGCCGCTCCGCGTGATCGGCTCGAAGGCGACCAGGCCGAGGAAGCGTCCCTTTTCCCGGTCTTCGCGCACGGGCTTCAACGCAAGACCGCTCTTGCCCGCGGTCTGCCATTGCAGGCCTTCGGCGTCGTAGACGTGGATGCGCTTCGAGACTGCGGCGGGGCGGGGCATCGGTGAAGCCGATTCTAGTCGTCGCCGCCGAAAGCGTCACCCGGCTGGACGATGTCGCGGGCAAGGTTCTCGTCGCGGGCTCGCACGGCGGCGTGATCGCCGCCTATTACGGCGCGAAGGCGGGCGTCCATGCGCTGGTGCTCAACGACGCGGGCGTCGGCAAGGACCGCGCCGGCATCGCCGGGTTGGTCTATTTGGAGGAGATCGGCATGGCGGCCGCCGCGGTGGACTGCATGAGCGCGCGCATCGGCGACGGCGCGGACATGCTGGCGCGCGGCATCATCAGCCATGCCAACGTGTACGCCGCGCTTTGCGGCGTGGTGGCCGGACAATCCTGCCGCGACGCGGCCGAGCGCCTGCGGGCAGCGTCCGCGCCGCGCGCCGCCCCGCCGCCTTACGCGGAGGGCCGCTGGCGCGTCGCCGACGGTCCGCCCGAAGTCTGGGCGCTCGACTCGGTTGGCATGGTCGAGCCGGAGGATGCGGGGCGGATTCTCGTCATCGGATCGCACGGCGCGCTGCACGGCGGAAGGCGGGAGTCCGCGCTCGGCGTCGATGCGGCGGCGGCGGTGTTCAATGACGCGGGGGTAGGCGCGGATCGCATCGGCATCAGCCGCCTGCCGGTGCTCGCGGCCCGCGGCATTCCCGCAGCCGCCGTGGACTGCATCAGCGCGCGCATCGGCGACGGCCGCTCGATGTGGGAGACCGGGGTCGTTTCATACGTGAATGAAGCAGCGGCGCGCCTGGGTGCCGCGCGCGGCGGCAGCGTGCAGGCGTTCGTGGCGGCGGTTACATCCCGGCGATGACCTTGCCGAATTCCTCGACCTTGCGCCAGTCGGTGAATTCCACCGTCGCGTTGGGATCGGTGGGGCCGCCCGTGATCCACATGATGAAGCGGATCACGAGGCGCTCCAGGACGCCGTAGCGCGGGTAATCGATTTTGCCGGCGAACACGCCGACCTCGCGCGGGCGCCACGCGATCCTGCGCAGGAGCTTGCGCACGTAGGGGTTCGTATGCGGCTGGTTCCTGTTCGGCTTGCGCGCAACCACGCTCACCGAGAAAAAGGCGCTCGGCTTGCGATTCAGAACCGCGGCATTGCGCTCGATGAAGTCCACCAGCGCCGGGCGGTGCTTGCCGTAGCGGATGCTCGCGCCGACGACGATCCTGTCGCAGCGCTCAAGGTCCGAATCCGCGACCTCTCCGAACGGCGCCAGGGCTACCTGATGCGCCTGTTGCTCGATCACCCCGCGCAGCCGGTTACAGATCTCCCGGGTATGGCCGTCGGTTGTCGAGTAGACGATGAGGATCCTGGCCATTCATGGACGGGTGAGTGTCGTCGCGGGGTGTTTCGACGGACCCAGAAATGTTATCCTGCGGCGCACCACGCCGTTTGATCCTCGTCAAACGCGTCGGAAGCGCGGTCGGGGATACTGGCCGCCGGCATTTGAACAGGGAGGGGCGTCAGGCCCCTGAACCAGACGCATGGAGACGGTCAAGGCGGACGTGGCAATCATCGGCGCGGGAGGCGCGGGGTTGCGGGCCGCCATCGCGCTCGCGCAGGCGGATCCGAAACTGCGCATTGCGCTGATCTCCAAGGTCTACCCGATGCGCAGCCATACCTGCGCGGCCGAGGGCGGCGCGGCGGGCGTTATCAAGGCCGACGACAGCCTCGAGCATCATTTCAACGACACGGTCGGCGGCGGGGACTGGCTGTGCGACCAGGACGCCGTCGATTACCTGGTGCAGGAAGCGCCGAAGGAACTGATCCAGCTCGAGCACTGGGGCTGCCCCTGGAGCCGCGAACCGAACGGCTCGGTCGCGGTGCGGCCGTTCGGCGGCATGAAGAAGCAGCGCACGTGGTTCGCCGCGGACAAGTCCGGCTTCCACATCCTGCACACGCTGTTCCAGACGTCGCTGCAGTTCGACTCGATCCAGCGCTTCGACGAGTACTACGCCACCGAGCTGCTGGTGGACGAGGGCCGCTGCGCGGGCCTGGCCGCGATCGAAATGCGCAGCGGCCAGATGCGGCGCTTCGATGCGCGCGCGGTGATCATCGCCGGCGGCGGCGCCGGGCGCATGTTCCCGTTCACGACCAACGGCGCGATCAAGACGGGCGACGGCATGGCGCTCGCCTACCGCGCCGGGGTGCCCTTGAAGGACATGGAATTCGTGCAGTACCACCCCACCGGACTGCCAAGCACGGGCACGTTGCTGACGGAGGCCTGCCGCGGCGAGGGTGGCGTGCTCCTCAACAAGAACGGCCGCCGCTTCCTGCAGGACTACGGCATGGGACCGGAGACGCCGCTCGGCAAGCCGGTACTCAAGACCATGGAACTCGGCCCGCGCGACCGCGTCAGCCAGGCGTTCTGGCACGAGCAAAGGAAAGGCAACGCCGTGCCGACGCAGTGGGGCGACGCGATGCTGCTCGACATGCGCCACCTGGGCGAGAAGAAGATCAACGAGCGCTTGCCGCTGGTGCGCGACATGTCGATCAGCTACATGGGCGTCGATCCGGTGACCGATCCGGTGCCGGTGCGCCCGGTGGTGCACTACATGATGGGCGGCATCCATACCGACATCAACGCGGCGACCCCGCTGCCGGGCCTCTTCGCCGCGGGCGAATGCGCTTGCGTGAGCATCAACGGGGCCAACCGGCTCGGCTCGAATTCGCTCACCGAGCTGCTGGTATTCGGTCGACGCGCGGCCCTGAGCGCGATGGCGTACGCCCAGTCCGCGCGCCCGGCCGGCGACGCGGCGCTCGCGGCGCTCGGCGCGGCGGCTCAGGCCCGCGTGCGGGAACTGATGCAGCGCAGCGGCGGCACCGAGACCGTTGCGGGATTGCGCAAAGAGATGATGCACACCATGGAACAGAACGCCGGTATCTACCGCACCCATGAAGGACTTACGGAAGCCTGCGCGAAGCTCGCCGACCTGCGCCGGCGCTACAGGCGGATCGAGCTGCACGACAAGACCAACGTCTACAACACCGACCTGCTGCAGGCGCTCGAACTGGGCTCGATGCTCGATTGCGCGGAGGCAGTGACGCAGAGCGCACTGGCGCGCAAGGAGTCGCGCGGAGCGCACCAGCGGCTCGATTTCGTCGAACGGGACGACAAGAACTATCTGCGCCATTCGCTCGCGGTCTACCATCCGGAACAGGCGCCGCGGGTGGACTACAAGGACGTCGTGATCACCAGATCCCAGCCCGGCGTGCGCGACTACTCCGGAGGGCATGAGTAATGGGCGAGCGCACCGTCGAGCTGGAAGTCCTGCGCTACAACCCGGAGACGGACAAGGAGCCGCGTTTCCAGCGCTATTCGGTCAAGTGCAGGGAAGAGTGGGTCGTTCTCGATGCACTGAACCACGTCAAGGAAACGCAGGACCCAACGCTCAGCTACCGCTGGTCCTGCCATATGGCGGTCTGCGGCAGCTGCGGCATGATGATCAACCGCGAGCCGAAGCTCGCCTGCAAGACGTTCGTGCGCAATTACGAGGGCGTGATCCGCGTCGAGCCGCTCGCGCATTTCCCGATCGAGCGCGACCTGGTGACGGTGATCGACGACTTCATGGACAAGCTGAAGCGCGTCAGGCCCTACATCATCCCGAAGCAGGCGAAAGCGGTGGCCGACGGCGAGTACCTGCAGACGCCGGCGGAACTCAAGAAGTTCAAGCAGTACAGCATGTGCATCAACTGCATGTTGTGCTACGCGGCCTGCCCCGAATACGGCCTGATCCCGAAGTACGTTGGCCCCGCGGCGATCGCGCTCGCGCACCGCTACAACCAGGATTCGCGCGACGGCGGCCGCGACCAGCGGCAGGAGGAGATCGCGGCGACCGAGGGCGCCTGGGAATGTTCGTTCGTCGGCGCCTGTTCCGAGGTCTGTCCCGAGCACGTCGACCCGGCGGGCGCAATACAGCAGGTCAAGATCAAGAGCACGGTGGACTGGTACACGGAGCACCTGATGCCATGGCTGAAAAAGTGAGCCGCAAGCCCTACGTGCGCGAGATGACGTCGGAGTGGATCTTCCGGCACCCGCGCTACCTGCGCTACATGACGCGCGAGTTCTCCTGCCTGTTCATCGGCGCCTGGACGCTGATGCTGGTGTGCGCGCTCGCGCGACTGTCGGAGGGGCCGGAGGCCTGGGCTGCCTTCCTGGAAGGCCTGAAGAGTCCGCTGATCGTGGCATTTCACGTCGTTGCGCTGGCGTTCGCCGTCTATCACAGCGTCACCTGGTTCAACCTGACCCCGAAGGCGCTGCCGCTGCAGGTCGGCGAGGAATTCGTCCCTGACGGCGCCATTTCAGGCGCGCATTTCGGCGTCTGGGCCGTGCTGTCCGCCGCAATCCTCTATTTCGCGGGAGGGTTCTGACCATGGCGATATCCAACAAACCGATCGTCTGGGGCCCGTTCGCCGCGGGCGGCACCCTGACCGCGTTCCTCACCCCGGCGCTGATCCTGCTGACGTTGCTCGCCGCGCTCGGCCACGCGCCCGACCTGCTCGCGTACGACCGGATGCACGCCTTCGCCGGACACTGGCTGGTGAAGCTGGCGCTGGTTGGCGTGGTGTTCCTGTCGCTCTGGAGCGCCGCTCACCGGCTGCGCATCACCTGCTATGACCTTGGCGTTCGCGCGGACATTGCGGTGGCGACGGTGGTGTACGCCGTGGCGCTTGCCGGGACCGCGGCTTCGGTGCTTTACTTGGCCAGGATCTGAAGGGAGGGAGCCGGATGAATCCGCCGCCAGTAGCGACCCGCGAGATCGCGCGCGAGGAACGTTTCAACACCGTCTGGACGCAGGAGCTGAACGACGTCTTCGCCGACGTCGCGCCGTACTACGACCGGGCCAACTACATCGCCAGCCTCGGGCTGTGGGGCTATTTCCTGCGCCAGTTCATGTCCACGGTGGATATCAAGCCGGGCGAGAAGATGCTCGACGTCTGCGCCGGCACCAACGCCATCGGCATCGCGCTCCTCAAGCGCGAGCCGACGCTGGAAGTCCATGCCATCGACCGCAGCGCCGCGATGCAGGAGGTCGGCCGCCAGCGCGCCGAGGCGCTGGGTTTCCGCATCAAGAGCGTGATCGACGACGTCCACACGCTGCCCTATCCGGACAATTCGTTCGACATCGTGACGCTGCAGTTCGCCTCGCGCCACCTGCGCATCCGGCGCGTCGCCCAGGAGATCCGCCGCGTGCTCAAGCCCGGCGGCCGCTTCTTTCACAGCGACATGCTGCGCCCCGCGAACAAGGCAGTCGAGCACCTGTACTACACCTACCTGCGGTTCTGCCTCTGGTTCACCGGGTTCGTGTTCCGCAGCGGCCAGCCGGCGCTCAATTGCAAGGATTACTTCATCCAGGCGCTGCAGATGTTCTATTCCGCGCAGGAGCTCAATGACCTGCTCGAGGACGTCGGGTTCCGAGACGTGACCAACAAGACGGTGTTCTACGGAATGCTCGGCTTCCACCGCGCGGTCAAGCCGACGCCGGGCTGAGCGCGCCGCGCGCGCCCATGGACCGCGCGGCGGCGCTCGCGCGTCTCAACCGCCGCATGCTGGAAGCGTTCAGCGCGCGCACCGTAGGCGCGCTGCGCGCGTCGCTGCCGATGCGCCTCGTCCTGCCGCGCCTGGAGCAGATCCTGAAGCAGAACCTGGACAAGGAAATCCGCAAGGACGCGCTGGTCATCGGGCGCGCCGCCGAGGCGCTGGCCGCGGGCGCGCCGCCGGGCGCGGAGGCGGCCCGGCAGCTGCTCCAGTCGGCGCGGCAGATCGACCGCGAATTCATCGCGCATCTCGGCCGGTACCCGCTGCGGCTGGAGATCCCGTATGCGCGCATCGAGCCCTTGCGCATGCGGCGCATCGGGCACTGCCTGGAGCTCGCCTACCGGATTCTGGATGCATGGCGCCTGCGGAGGCGGCTGCGCGATGCCATGCCGCGCGCAGAGCTGGAGCGCAGCCTGCTGCAGATACTCACGCTGTATTGCGAGGAGACCGTCGCGCTGGCCGATACGGCGCGCCTGCCGGGACCGCTTGCATTGGCGGGGGCGCGGCTGGCGTCGCGTTTGCTCGGGATCATGACCACGGTTTCACGCGGTCTCGCGCACGATATTGCCGGGTCGGTTATTGCGGCGCAAAACCGACCTTAATACGGTAAAATTCAGCGGTTTGCGAACGCTTCTGGACTTGCACACGGATCATGCGTACCCCCCTGGTCGCCGGCAACTGGAAAATGCACGGCAGCCGGGCGGCGAACCGCGCGCTGCTGGATGCGGTGTTGGCGGGGATCGAACTGCTGCAAGGGGTCGAATGCGCGGTCTGCGTGCCTTATCCCTATCTCGGCGAGACCGCCGAGCGCCTGGCGAAGACGCGGCTCGCATGGGGCGCGCAGAACCTGAGCGAGCATGCGCAGGGCGCCTTCACGGGCGAGGTTTCGGGATCGATGCTGGCGGAATTCGGCTGCCGCTACGTACTGGTCGGGCATTCGGAACGGCGCCAGCTCTACGGCGAGACCGATGCGGTGGTGGCGGCGAAATTCGCGGCGGCATTGGCGCGCGGGATGACGCCGATCCTGTGCCTGGGCGAAACGCTCGAGGAGCGCGACGCCGGGCGCACGGAGCAAGTCGTCGCGCGCCAGCTGGACGCGGCCGTGACCGTGAACGGAATGAAGCCGTTCGAGAAGGCGGTCGTCGCCTACGAGCCGGTATGGGCGATCGGCACCGGGCGCACCGCGAGCCCGGAGCAGGCGCAGGCGGTGCATGCGTTCCTCAGGGGGCGGCTGCGCCCGGAGACCCGGATCGTCTACGGCGGCAGCGTGAAGCGCGATAACGCGGCGGCGTTGTTCGCGATGCAGGATGTGGACGGCGGTTTGATCGGCGGCGCGTCGCTGGTGGCGGAGGATTTCACGGCGATCGCGCGCGCGGCACAACGAAGAGGCTGAGCAAATGGAAATGTGGATGAACGTAGTGGTCGCGCTGCACGTGCTGATCGCGCTGGCGATCATCGGGCTGGTGCTGCTACAGCACGGCAAGGGCGCGGACATGGGCTCGGGCTTCGGCAGCGGGTCCTCGGGCAGCCTGTTCGGCGCCACCGGCTCGGCGAATTTCCTGTCGCGCGCCACCGCGGTGCTGGCGACGATCTTCTTCCTCACCAGCCTCGGCCTGGCCTACCTCGCGACCAACAAGCCGAGGTCCTCGGGCGGCGTGCTGGATGCGGCGAAAAAGGAGCTCTCCGTGCCGGCGGCGCCCGTGCCCGCGAAGCCTGCGGCGGAGGCGCCCGCCGAAGCGCCCAAGGCGGCGACGCCGCCCGCCGAAGGTTCGAAGGCGAAGGACGTTCCGCAATGATTTTGGGAGATAATCCGAGGGTCATGCGCCCACGTGGTGAAATTGGTAGACACGCCAGCTTGAGGGGCTGGTGGCCTAAAACGCCGTAGCAGTTCGAGTCTGCTCGTGGGCACCATCGAATAGGCGGAAATTGCGCAGCAACTAGAGGAACAAGAACAACCGAATGCTTGCCGAGTACTTTCCGATCCTGCTGTTCATCGTGGTGGGCCTGCTCGTCGGCGTCGGCCCGGTGGTGCTCGGCTCGCTGCTCGGGCCGCACCGGCCCGACCCCGAGAAGCTCTCGCCCTACGAGTGCGGCTTCGAGGCCTTCGAGGACGCGCGCATGAAATTCGACGTGCGCTACTACCTGGTGGCGATCCTGTTCATCCTGTTCGACCTGGAGATCGCGTTCCTGTTTCCCTGGGCGGTGGTAATCAACGACATCGGCCTGGCGGGATTCGCCGCGATGATGCTGTTCCTCGGAATTCTGGTCGTCGGCTTCGTCTACGAGTGGATGAAGGGGGCGCTGGAATGGGAGTGAGCCATGGGCATTGAAGGGGTCCTGCAGCAGGGATTCGTCACCACTTCGGCCGACAAGCTGATCAATTGGACCCGCACCGGCTCGCTCTGGCCGGTCACCTTTGGTCTTGCCTGCTGCGCGATCGAAATGATGCACGCCGGCGCCGCGCGCTATGACCTGGACCGCTTCGGCATCGTGTTCCGGCCGAGCCCGCGGCAGGCCGACGTGATGGTCATCGCCGGCACGCTGTGCAACAAGATGGCGCCCGCGCTGCGCAAGGTCTACGACCAGATGGCCGAGCCGCGCTGGGTCATCTCGATGGGCTCCTGCGCCAACGGCGGCGGCTACTACCACTACGCGTATTCGGTGGTGCGCGGTGCCGACCGCATCGTGCCGGTGGACATTTACGTGCCGGGTTGCCCGCCCACCGCGGAAGCGCTGCTCTACGGCATCCTGCAGCTGCAGAACAAGATCAAGCGCACCAGCACCATCGCCAGGTGATGACGCCGAAGCTACAGCGGTTGCACGATTCGATCCAGCGCCTTCTCGGTGTCGCCCCGGTCGCCAGGCTCGGCGAGCTGACGCTCGAGGTCAAGGCCTCGGAGTACCGGGCCGCCTGCGAGAAGCTGCGCGACCATCCGGAACTGCGCTTCGAGCAGCTGATCGACCTCTGCGGCGTCGACTACTCCTCCTACGCCGACCGGCCGTGGGAACGCGGCCGTTTCGCCGCGGTGCTGCACCTGCTGTCGGTCACCAACAACTGGCGGTTGCGCGTGCGCGTGTTCTGTCCCGACGACGAGCAGCCGATGCTCGATTCGATGGTCGATGTCTGGCCTGGCGTGAACTGGTTCGAGCGTGAGGCCTTCGACCTGTTCGGCATCGTGTTCGAGGGCCATCCGGACCTGCGCCGCATCCTGACCGACTACGGCTTCATCGGCCACCCGTTCCGCAAGGATTTCCCGATCTCGGGCTATGTCGAGATGCGCTACGACCCGGAGCAGAGGCGGGTGGTCTACCAGCCGGTCACGATCGAGCCGCGCGACGTCACGCCGCGCGTGGTGCGCGAAGCGCACTACGCCGAGGACGATTGAGGCATGGCCGAGATCCGCAACTACACGCTGAACTTCGGCCCGCAGCACCCGGCCGCGCACGGCGTATTGCGCCTGGTGCTCGAGATGGACGGCGAGGTGGTGCAGCGCGCGGACCCGCATATTGGCCTGCTGCACCGCGCGACCGAGAAGCTCGCCGAGTCCCGGACCTACATCCAGTCGCTGCCCTACATGGACCGGCTCGACTACATCTCGATGATGTGCAGCGAGCACGCCTATTGCATGGCGGTGGAGAAGCTCCTCGGCATCGAGGTCCCGATCCGCGCGCAGTACATCCGGGTGATGTTCGACGAGATCACCCGGATCCTGAATCACCTGTTCGGCGTCGCCACGCTCGGCCTCGACCTCGGCGCGATGACCGTGTTCCTGTATGGCTTCCGCGAGCGCGAGGATCTGCTCGACTGCTACGAGGCGGTGTCGGGGGCGCGCATGCACGCCGCGTACTACCGGCCGGGCGGCGTCTACCGCGACCTGCCGGATTCGATGCCGAAGTACCAGGCGCAGTTCTCGCGCAACGAGCGCGCGCTGCGCGAGATGAACCAGGACCGGCAGGGCTCGCTGCTCGATTTCATCGAGGCCTTCACCGAGCGCTTCCCCGGTTGCGTGGACGACTACGAGACGCTGCTCACGGAAAACCGGATCTGGAAGCAGCGCACCGTCGGCATCGGCGTGGTGACGCCGGAGCGCGCGCTGGCGCGCGGCTTCACCGGGCCGATGCTGCGCGGCTCGGGCGTCGCCTGGGACCTGCGCAAGAAGCAGCCCTACGAGGTGTACGACCGGCTCGATTTCGACGTTGCGATCGGCGTCAACGGCGACACCTACGACCGCTACCTGGTGCGCGTCGAGGAGATGCGCCAGTCCAACCGCATCATCAAGCAGTGCGTCGACTGGCTGCGCGCGAATCCCGGTCCGGTGATCACGGACAACCACAAGGTGGCGCCGCCCTCGCGCGGCGAAATGAAGGCCAACATGGAAGAGCTGATCCACCACTTCAAGCTCTTCACCGAGGGCATGCACGTGCCCGAGGGCGAGGCCTACGCGGGAGTCGAGGGGCCGAAAGGCGAGTTCGGCGTGTACTTCATATCGGACGGCGCCAACAAGCCCTACCGCATGAAGCTGCGCTCGCCCGCGTTTACCCATCTTTCGGCGCTCGGCGAGATGGCGCGCGGCCACATGCTGGCGGACGCCGTCGCCATCATCAGCACGCTGGACATCGTGTTCGGCGAAATCGACCGGTGAGCGGACATGCTATCGGCTGAATCCCTGAAGAGAATCGACCGCGAGGTCGCGAAGTATCCCGCCGACCAGAAGCAGTCGGCGGTGATGATGGCGCTGATCGTTGCCCAAGATGAAAAGGGCTGGCTGTCCACCGAAGTCATGGACTTCGTCGCCGGCTACCTCGGCATGGCGCCGGTCGCGGTCTACGAGGTGGCCACCTTCTACAACATGTACAACCTGCAGCCGACCGGCAAGCACAAGCTCACCATCTGCACCTGCCTGCCCTGCGGGCTGCAGGGTTCGCTCGCCGCGGCCGACCATCTCAAGGCGCGGCTCGGCATCGAATTCGGCGAGACGACGGACGACGGCCGCTTCACGCTGAAGGAGGGCGAGTGCATGGGCGCCTGCGCGATGGCGCCGGTGGTCCTGGTGAACAACAAGAAGATGCACGACTACATGTCGAAGGAGAAGCTGGATGCGCTCCTCGACCAGCTGAAGAAGGCCTGAGCATGCTCGACTACGGACCCGATGCGATCCTGATGGCCGGCCTGGACGGCCGCAACTGGCGCCTGAAGGACTACGAGGCGCGCGACGGCTACAAGGCGCTGCGGCGGATCCTGCAGGAAAAGGTGAAGCCGGAGGACGTGACCGCCGAGGTGAAGAAATCGGCGCTGCGCGGCCGCGGCGGTGCGGGTTTCCCGACCGGCCTCAAGTGGTCGTTCATGCCGCGCCAGTTCCCGGGCGCGAAGTACGTGGTCTGCAATTCCGACGAGGGCGAGCCGGGCACCTGCAAGGACCGCGACCTGCTGCGCTACAACCCGCACATGGTGATCGAGGGCATGATCATCGCCGGCTACGCGATGGGTGCCGGCGTCGGCTACAACTACATCCACGGTGAAATCTGGGAGATCTACGACCAGTTCGAGGAGGCGCTCGCCGAGGCGCGCGCCGCCGGCTACCTCGGCAGGAATATCCTCGGCTCGGATTTCTCCTTCGAGCTGCACGCTCACCCGGGCTACGGCGCCTACATCTGCGGCGAAGAGACCGCGCTGCTGGAATCGATCGAGGGCAAGAAGGGCCAGCCGCGCTTCAAGCCGCCGTTCCCCGCAAGCTACGGTCTGTATGGCAAGCCC
>Ga0335069_10013124_pt1 | contig 11643 bp, 7 predicted proteins | sample Lox_Sample_11_FD_206714 | JGI IMG/M metagenome (GOLD analysis project Ga0335069, IMG submission 206714) | Soil microbial communities from Loxahatchee National Wildlife Refuge, Florida, United States - Lox_Sample_1.1 | ecosystem: Environmental > Terrestrial > Soil > Wetlands | place: USA: Florida...
CGGATATGGGCAGCTTGGTTCAGGATCTGCGCCACAGCTTTCGGTCGTTTAGCAAGAAACCGGGATTCACGGCAATCGCAATTCTCACGCTGGCCCTTGGCATCGGCGCCACCACCGCGATCTTCAGTATTCTGTATGCAGTAGTTCTTCTTCCGCTTCCCTTTGAACATCCTGAGCAACTGGTGATGCTCTGGCGGAAGGACCAGCACTTCAACCGCGGGTCGGTCTCCGGGCCCGAGTTCGTGGACTGGTCGAGGCAGTCGGATGTCTTCTCTGCGCTTGCGGCAGGAGGAATCTACGATCCAGCCCTCTCGGCAACCGGCGGAGCTGAGCATCTCTACGGAATTCGAGTCACTCCCGATTTCTTCAGAGTCCTGGGAGTCAGCGTGGCAAAGGGTCGCACTTTCCTGCCTGGCGAAGATCAGCCCGGAAAGAACCACGTAGTGGTGGTTGGGAAGGGATTCTGGACCTGGGGCCCCGGTGCCGATCTGACTAGCCTCGAAAAGACTCTCACACTGGACGGAGAGAAATTCACGATTGTTGGGATCATGCCTGAGGAGTTTCGTTTTCCACAGATCTGGGGTATCACGGATCCCGAGATATATGCACCGGTTCCGGCAGAGCAACTCCAGAAGGACCGTGGACACCAGTGGATGTGGGTGATCGGCAGACTCAAACCTGGTGTTACGCCTGCGCAAGCCCAGGCACAAATGTCGACCATCGCCCATCGACTTGCCGAGCAATATCCGCAGGTCGAGGCCGGTACAGACATTTTCGTTCAGCCTCTGCACGATGAGGTCGAACGCGGCACCCGCCCCATACTGCTGACTTTGCTTGGTGCCGTCGGGTTCCTTTTGTTGGTTGCCTGTGCGAACGTCGCCAACATGCTTCTCGCGCAAACGGCGAGTCGCTTCCGGGAGATCGCAATTCGACTCGCGGTTGGTGCACGACGTTGGCGCGTGATTCGCCAATTGCTGACCGAGAGCATTCTGCTTGGCCTGGCTGGCGGGGCGGCTGGCGTTTTGCTTTCTATCTGGTTGAAGGATTTTCTGGTCGCGTTCAGTCCGGAAGGCTCTCTTCCGCAGACCAATCCAATTGCCATCAATGTCTGGGTCTTAGGTTTTGCGGCAGGGCTTTCGGTGATCAGCGGGATTATCTTCGGCGTTGCTCCGGCGGTTCAGGCCACGAACACAAATCTCGATCAAGCACTCAAGGAAGGAACCAGAGGATCCGGGAGCAGTGTAAGCGCGCGCCGACTGCGGGATGCCCTCGTGAGTTCTGAGCTGGCTTTGGCGCTCGTGCTTCTGGTTGGCGGCGGACTGATGATCCGCAGTTTGGTCGCAATTCTGCGAACCGATCCCGGCTTCAATCCACACAACGTTCTGACGATGCAGATGACACTTGCTCAATCGAAATACCCGAAGGCCGAGCAGCGAGGCGCATTTTATCAACGTGTCTTAGACCGCGTTCAGGCTCTTCCAGGAGTGAAGGGCGGTGCTTTCTACCTCTGTTGCAGTCTCCAAAGAGTGGCCCCAGAGGGCAAGCCCGTTGCGGCACCCGCCCTGGCTGAGGCTCCGGTCGGACTTGAGCTCTCTACGACTGCCGACTTTTTTCAGGTATTGCAGATTCCAATGCTTCGCGGCCGAGGCTTCGCTCCCTCTGATTACTCAGGAGAACCGAGAGTCGCCATCATCAATGCATCGATGGCTCACCGTCTCTGGCCGGGACAGGATCCGATCGGTCGACGGTTTACGGCAACTGTTCCGCCCAAGTGGTTTGAGATCGTTGGAGTCGTTGGCGACATTCGGTGGTGGAGTGCTGACAGCCCCAGGCCGCAGTTTTTTCTTCCGCAGATAGACAAGTGGATGAACTTCATAGTCCACACACAGAGCGACCCGAAGGATTCGATCAAGTCGATTCGGGCGGAGGTGGCAGAGCTCGATCCCGAGGTCCCATTGTTCGAGATCGAAACGATGGAGCATGCGCGCGTGTCAGACTCGGCCGAGTTGCGGAGCATCGCGGTCGTCTTGACCGCATTTGCGATCATCGCCGCCCTGCTGGCGGCAGTAGGAATTTATGCGGTGATTTCTTACTCTGTAAGTCAACGGAAGCACGAGATCGGAGTCCGATTGGCGCTCGGTGCCCGCCACGGCGACGTCTTTCGCCAGGTCATTGCACAAGGGATGCGTCCCGTGCTTGTCGGTATCGTCATTGGGGCCGCGGCTGCGCTCGCTTTGGTTCGGTTGATTGCAAGTGCGCTTTATAGCGTGCGGTCTTCTGATCCCTTCACTTTTGTGATTGTTGCGCTGTTGCTCGCTGCTGCCGCGATTGCGGCCAGCGTTATACCGGCAAGACGGGCCACCCGGGTTGATCCGATAACTGCACTCCGGTACGAGTGAGATGCGGAGTCAGTATGGATCCGCGAATCAGTGCCGAATCAACAGCTTGGGCCAGCGACGTAGTACCTCCGTACCGTGCCTAGTACTTCAGTTACCGGTACCGAGATGACTTTCCATTGCGCCTGGACTGAATACATTCCCTAGTATTTACATTTAGTAGGACCACAATATATAGATAATTGCCCTTTCCCGTCTGTTTTCTTCTTCCAGGAAACCCCCAAAAAACGCGGAAAAACGCGGAGATTCGCTTGGAGCCGGGGTTTTTCCGGGCTGATATATGCTCGGGACACGAAGGCCCTCTGAGCCGATAGACAGGGTGAGGAAGTCTGCCGAAGCAATCCCGTGGGGCGAGCAAGCGGACGGGAAGAAACGCTTCGGAGAGAGCACAAGAAACTATGGCCGACTCGCGAGAAGTGATGAACATTCGCCAAGCGTCGCAATATCTGGGCGTGAGTCCGGACACTTTGTACAAGTACGTCGGCGAACAGAAGATTCCCGCGTTCAAGCTGGGGAACCGGTGGCGGTTCAAGAAGTCTCGGCTGGATCAGTGGATGGAAGAGAAGTCGAGCGAGATGGAACCTGCAGCCAAGCGGAAGCCGAAAGCTGCCGTTAAAGCTGCGGGGCAGGTTTAGTTAAACGTTGCGCGGGCAAGATGCCTGCGCGACAGCCGGGCTCGAACCCGGCGCTACAAAACAACCGCGGGCATGGGCGCCCGCGCCACAGAAGGTGGGCACATGTTTGGATTCGGATCGAAATCGATTGTTGGTCTGGACGTAGGCTCCTCGAGCATCAAGGCGGTCGAGTTGAAGAAGAAGGGCGGGCAGATCGAAGTCTCGCATCTGGGTCTGGAACCGCTCTCGTCGGACATCGTGGTCGACTCGATGATCGTGGATTCGGGCACGGTGTCGAGCGCGATCTCGAAGCTTTTCCTGGACAACCAGATCAAGACCAAGGACGTGGCCACGGCGGTGAGCGGTCACTCGGTCATCGTGAAGAAGATCTCGCTGCCCTCGATGAGCGATCAGGAACTCGCCGACACGATCGAAAAGGAAGCGGCGCAGCACATCCCGTTCGATCTGGCCGACGTGAGCCTCGATTATCAGATCCTGTCCGATGAAGTAGGAAGCCCGCAGATGGATGTGCTTCTGGTGGCGGTGAAGAAGGACAAGATTCTGAACTACACCAACGTACTCTCGATGGCGGGGCGGACTCCGAAGATAGTAGACATCGACGCGTTGGCCCTGCAGAACTGCTACGAGTACAACTACCAGCCCGCGCCCGGCCAGGTTGTCGCACTGCTGAATCTCGGCGCCAGCGTGATGAATATCAACATCGTGAAGGGTACGACGCCTTTGTTCCCGCGCGATGTCAGCGTGGGCGGGCATCAGTACACCGACTCGCTGCAGAAGGAGCTGGACCTGAGCTTCGAAGATGCGGAAGCGCTGAAGCTGGGCCGGAAGGTGGGCACGGTCAGCGAAGACGCGAAGCAGCCGATCCTGCAGCAGGTGACCGAAATCATCGTGCTGGAAATCCAGAAGACGTTCGATTTCTTCCGCGCGAGCGCGGCGGGCGAGCACATCGAGAAGATCTACCTGGCGGGCGGTTCGTCGAAGGTGCCCGGCCTGGTCGAGGCGTTGCGGCAGGAGTTCTCGATGCCGGTGGAGCTGCTGAATCCGTTCCAGCGCGTGGTGCCGCCGGCCGAAGGTTTGGGAGCGGAGTTGGTGGAACAGAATCCCGGGCAAATGGCAGTAGCAGTGGGCTTGGCCCTGAGGAGCTTTGAATCCCTATGATCAAAATCAATCTTCTCGAAACGGCAAAAGGGAAGGGCAAACGCGGAGGCGGTGGTGGTCCGTCGATGCCCACGATGGAAATGGGCGATATGGGCTCGCCCAAGCTGAAGGTCCTCATTGTGGTCATAGCCGTCGGCCTGGGGAACCTCATGTACTGGTATCACCTCGATAATCTCGGCAAGGCGATCGACGTGAAGATGAAGGTCGCCGAGCAGAAGAATCGGGAACTGGCCGATGTGAAAGCGAAATTCCTCGACCGCCAGAATCAGGCGAACGCCTATAAGCGGCGCGTGGACGTGATCGACGGCCTGCGTCAGAACCAGACTGGCCCGGTGAACCTGATGGCCATGATGGGCGAAACCATCAACAACACCGAAGCGGTTTGGCTGAACAAAATGGATGACACCGGCGGCACTGTGAACCTGGAAGGCACGGCACTCTCGCCCGATGCGGTGGCGAACCTGATTGCGAACCTGCAGAAGACGGGATTCTTTAGGAGCGTTGAGATCAAGGAAACGTACCAGGACGAGCAGATCAAGGACATGCAGGCTTTTCAGTTCACGCTGACCTGCGACAAAGCCGCGGGCGAAACCGGCGGGAAGGGAAAGTCGTAAAGGCGGACTTATGGCGAACTTTGGCGAACTGTCGGGCATCAAGCAGTGGGGGCTGGTGATTCTCGGTGGAGCGGTCGTCACGGCGGCGTTGTACTTCACCGTGTTCAAGAGCCAGACCGAAAAGAATACGGCTGCGCAGCATGCCCTGGAAGAAAAGATCCGGGAGAACAACGAGCTGGAATCCTACCGGCCGAAGCTGAAGCAGATGGAGCAACAGCTGGCTGAACTGAAGCAGCAGCTCGAGATCGAGCAGCGCATTGTTCCCGATGAGAAGCAGGTCGACGGCTTCATCGAGATGATGGACTCCGAGGCGGCGAAGGCGGGCGTCGAGGTGCGGCGCTACACGGCGAAAGACGTGAAGCAGCAGCAGTACTACTCCGAAGTTCCCTTCGATATGGAACTCGACGGCCGCTACTACTCGGTGCTGAAGTTCTTCGACCAGGTGAGCAAGCTGGAGCGCATCGTCAACGTCAGCGGACTGCTGGTGTCGACGGTGAAGAATCCGAACGCCGCGAAGGCGAAGCACACGTATCAGTACGATCCCAGCGAGAGCATTGTAGCGACATTCACGGCCACGACGTATTTCAGTCGTGACGCGCAACCTCCTGCCGCAACCGCGGGAGCAAAACCGGCAACCACGGCGGCGAGATAGGGACTATCCATGAAGACGGCGATGAAGCACGGCATCTTGACAGTCGCACTCACGATGATGGCGGGTGGAGTTCTGTGCGCGAACGGCTGGGCGCAGAACCCGGATGCCATCGACAACGCGCGCAGCGTGGCAAAGTCGCTGCAGCAGAAGCAGGCCAATGACACCGATGCGGCGTTGAAGGCTGCAGGCGTTCCGGCGACGGCGTCGAAGCCAGAGCCCGGCGCTCCTGCTCCGGCGATCAAGCCGGCGGTGATCCCGGGGCAGCAGAAACCGGTTGTATTGGCGCCCCCGAAGCCTTCACCGACGAAGGCCGCTGCGGCTGCGAAACCTGCGCCGAAGGCACAGGCTGCATCGAGCGCCGGCAATCGGCTGCAGAAAGTGAATGTGGTTCCGGGCAGCAATGACATTCAGATCGAGATCAGCTCGACTGAGCCAGTGACACCGAATGTGAGCAAGCTGAGTTCGCCGGCGCGCATTCTGGTGGAGCTGCCGGAGACGGCGGTCGCGACGGCGCAGAACAAGATTCCCGTAGGAAGCGGTGGGGTGAAGCGCGTCCGCATCGGGATGGACGGCAAGAATCCGCCGACGACCAGCGTGGTGGTGGACCTGGAAAAGGCGTTGAACTATGACGTCGCGCCGGGTCCGGCGGGCACGGTCACCTTGATTGTGCATACGCAGGGTGGCGGCGCGGCGGTAGCCAGCAGCGCTCCCGCGACGCCTGCTCCGAAACCGGCGCGCGCGAAAGCTGCGGTTGCGAAGACCGCTCCTGAGCCAAAAGTTCCGGCGGCGAAGGCTCCTGAGAGCAAGGTGGCGGCAACGAAGGCTGCCCCGGCTGGCAAAGCTGCGGCTCCGAAGATTGAAGCCAAGAAGGAGAGCAAGGCACCAGCACCGGCGAAGGTCGCCGCGGCGGCAGCTCCGGCCCCGGCAGCGACGAAGCCTGCAGAACCGGCAAAGCCGAAACCCGAAGAGAAGAAGTGGGCGATGAACGGAAAGCGTGATCCGTTCTTCAGTCCGGTTGTGCAGCAGCAGGGATCGGGTTGCTCGACCGGAAAGAAGTGCCTGGAGATCGGCAACATCAACCTGCGAGGCGTCGTGAAGTCCGACAGCGGCTTCATCGCGGTCGTTACGAACAACATCGGCAAGGCGTATTTCCTGCGCGAAAACGATCCTGTATTCAACGGCTACGTGGTGAAGATCACGGGAGACTCGGTGGTTTTCCAGGAGACGGTGCAGGACAAGCTGGGCAAGACGTCGACGCACGAAGTGGTGAAGCGGATCTTGACCCCGGCGGTTTAGCCGGGCAATCGCGATGCGATGGCCGAAGCGGGCCAGGCCAGCAGGTAGGGAGAAGGCGAAATGCGAAAGCAACTTGGAATCATCTTCGTATCGTTGCTGCTGATGGGAGTGGTGGCCGCGGCTGCCCAGACAACCAGCCAGCTGAACCGAGTCAATGTCATCCGCGATGCAGATACGGTCCGGGTCGAGATGACCGGGAGCGGCGCCGTCGCGCCCAAGGTCGCGGCGCTGGATTCGCCGGCGCGGGTGGTCGTGGAACTGCCGGGAACCGTGATGGCTACGGGCCAGAGCCGGATTGCGGTGGATGCGCCAGGGATCAAGGGCGTACGCATCGGCACCAGTGGCCAGGCACATCCGACGACCCGGGTTGTGGTCGATCTGGAGAAAGCGCTGGCTTATGAGTTGACGCCCGGTCCCGCCGGGAAGCTGGTGTTGACACTCCATCAAACCTCCAGCCCTCAGACTGAAACGCTGGCTACGCCGGTGAGTGCTCCGGCGACCACGGAACCTGCCGCGAAGAGCGCGCCTGCGCCAAGAGATTTCGTGTTTGTCGAGCCGACGTACCAGGCAAAGAGCGATTCGAAGGCGGAAGTGAAGGACGCGGTATTGAGCCAGACTGTTGACGGTGCGGCGCAGGATTCTGCAGCCCGGTTCTCCGACCAGACTGCTGCCGAATTGCTGCCGGCGGGCATGAACGCCGCTCCGCAGTCGCAGAGTTCCACGGCACCGGCGCAGAGTTCTACGGGCATGAGTCCGATTACGCCGGCAGTGAATCTGGCGGCTGAGCAGAAGGCGCAGATGGCGCAGCAGGGTTCGGCCGCAGCCGGGCCTCGCTATACCGGCGAACCGATTTCGGTGAATTTGAAGGACGTCGACCTGAAAGACTTCTTCCGCCTGATCCATGAAATCAGCGGGTTGAACGTGGTGCTCGATCCTAACGTGCATGGGACCTTGACGATCGTGCTGGACGATGTGGCGTGGGACCAGGCGCTCGACATCGTGCTGAAGAACAACGATCTGGCGCGTGAACTGGAAGGCAACGTTCTGCGCATCGCGACGGTGGAAACGCTGAAGAAGGAAGCCGACGCGCGGCGTGCGCAGATCGAGTCGGAAGCGCTGGCGGTAGAAAAAGTTTCGGTGACGCGGTTCCTGAGCTATGCCAAGGCGAAGGACGCGATCGCTACCGTGAAGAAGTTCCTGTCGCAGCGGGGCGATGTAGTGGCGGACGACCGCACGAATGCGGTGATCGTGAACGACATTCCGAAGGTGATTCCGATTATCGACCGCCTGCTGACGCAGTTGGACCGCAAGACGCAGGAAGTCGAGATCGAAGCGCGAGTGGTGGCGGCGACGCGGCAGTTCATGCGCGACATCGGCACGCAAATGGGTTTTGGCTGGGGCAACAATCCTACTTCTATCGGCGGCAACTCGACTGCCGGGACCACGAACACTAACGTAGGCGGATTGACACCGCTGTATATCGTAACGCCGGCGAATGGCAGCGGCTCGGGTAATACGATTCCGTTGTTCTCGAACCTGGGTGTGACGCAGCCTTCGAGCGGGTTGACCTTCATCAATGCCAGCAACAACGTGCGGCTGGACTTCCAGCTTTCGATGGCGGAATCGCGGGGATTGCTGAAAGTGCTGTCTCGTCCGCGAGTGGTAACGCAGAACAACATTCAGGCGCTGGTGAAGCAGGGCGTGCGCGTACCGATCGTAACCCAGGCACAGTTGGGCGGACCTCCGACGGTTACGTACGTAGATGCATTCCTGCGGTTGACGGTGACTCCGCAGATCACGTCAGAGAATACGATCTTCCTGAACGTGGATGTGGAGAACACGACGCCCAACTTTGGTCAGGAAGTGCAGGGGAACCCGGAGTTGATCACGCAGCAGGCGACGACGCAGGTGCTGGTGACCGATGGCGGGACGGTGGTGATTGGCGGGGTGATTCAGACGCAGAACTCGATCAACATCTCGCAGGTACCACTCCTGGGCAGCGTGCCAGTTCTAGGCAACCTGTTTAAGCACACGCAAGTCAACACGCAGAACCAGGAGCTGATCTTCTTCATTACGCCAAGGATTATTCAGACATAGCGAGTACGCCTCAAGTAGCAGAAGGAGCTGCGGGCCAGGCCCGCAGGTGGGGAGAAGGCGAAATGCGAAAGCAATTTGGAATCATCTTCGTATCGTTGCTGGTGGGAGCGGTGGCCGCGGCTGCCCAGAAGCCCAGCCATCTCGATCGAGTAAACGTAATCCGCGATGCCGGCGACGTTCGTGTCGAGATCACAGCCAGCGGCGTCGTAACGCCCAAAGCTACAACCCTCGATTCTCCCGCCCGCGTGGTGGTGGAGCTGCCGGACACCGTGATGGCAAACAGCCAGAGCCGGATTGCGGTGGGTGCGGCGGGGATCAAAGGCGTGCGCATCGGCATGGATGGGCAGGCGCATCCGACGACCCGCGTCGTGGTCGATCTGGAGAAGGCGCTGGCTTATGACTTGACACCCGGTCCTGCCGGGAAGCTGGTGCTGACCTTGCATGGGAACTCGTTGTCCCAGAGTGCGCAGGCGAAGGCCGTTGCTGCTGAGCCGGTCGTTTCCGCGAAGCATCCGATGTCGCCCTTCGCGCCGCGGGTAATGGATCTGCGGTCGGCGCAGAAGAAGACGCCTGTCACGAAGCCCGCCGAGAAGAGTGCGGATGCACCCAGCGGATTTGTATTTATAGAGCCCACGTATCAGGCTAAGAGCGAGACAAAACCCGAAGTGAAGGATGCGGTGTTGAGCCAGGCTGTGTACGAGCCGCAAGTTCGCGCGCAGGAAGCGGCGGAGCGGATCTCCGATAAGACTGCTGCCGACCTGCTGCCGGTCAGCATGCATGCCGCTCCACAGTCGCAGAGTTCCACGGCCCCGGCGCAGAGTTCGACGGGCGTCAGTCCGATTACGCCGGCAGTAAACCTGGCGGCTGAGCAGAAGGCGCAGATGGGGCAGCAGGGTTCGGCGGCAGCCGGGCCGCACTACACCGGTGAGCCGATCTCGGTGAATTTGAAGGACGTCGACCTGAAAGATTTCTTCCGCCTGATCCATGAAATCAGCGGATTGAATGTGGTACTCGATCCCAACGTGCACGGGACGTTGACGATTGTGCTGGATGACGTGCCGTGGGACCAGGCGCTGGATATCGTGCTGAAGAACAACGATCTGGCGCGCGAACTGGAAGGCAACGTTCTGCGCATCGCGACGGTGGAAACGCTGAAGAAAGAAGCCGATGCGCGGCGGGCGCAGATCGAGTCGGAAGCGCTGGCGGTGGAGAAGGTTTCGGTGACGCGGTTCCTGAGCTACGCGAAAGCAAAGGACGCGATCGCGACGGTGAAGAAGTTCCTGTCGCAGCGGGGCGATGTAGTGGCGGACGACCGGACGAATGCAGTGATCATCAACGACATTCCGAAGGTTATTCCGGTTGTTGATCGTCTGCTGACGCAGCTGGACCGCAAGACGCAGGAAGTCGAGATCGAAGCACGCGTGGTGGCGGCCACCCGGCAGTTCATGCGCGACATCGGCACACAGATGGCCTTTGGCTGGGGCAACGGGCACACCGCCGCAGGCGGCAACTCGACTACTGGGACGACCAACACGAACGTAGGCGGCCTGACTCCGGGTTACATCACCACACCGGCAAATGGATCGGGCAGTGGCAACACGATTCCGTTGTTCTCGAACCTGGGCGTGACGCAGCCTTCGAGCGGGTTAACGTTCCTGACCGCCAGCAATACGGTGCGGCTGGACTTCCAGCTTTCGATGGCGGAATCGCGCGGATTGCTGAAGGTGCTGTCTCGTCCGCGAGTGGTAACGCAGAACAACATTCAGGCGCTGGTGAAGCAAGGCGTGCGCGTACCGATCGTAACCCAGGCACAGTTGGGTGGACCGCCGACGGTTACGTACGTAGATGCGTTCCTGCGGTTGACGGTGACTCCGCAGATCACGTCAGAGAATACGATCTTCCTGAACGTGGATGTGGAGAACACGACGCCGAACTTTGGTCAGGAAGTGCAGGGGAACCCGGAGTTGATCACGCAGCAGGCGACGACGCAGGTGCTGGTGACCGATGGCGGGACGGTGGTGATTGGCGGGGTGATTCAGACGCAGAACTCGATCAACATCTCGCAGGTGCCGCTGCTGGGCAGCCTGCCGGTTCTCGGGAACCTGTTCAAGCACACGCAGGTGAACACGCAGAACCAGGAACTGATCTTCTTCATTACGCCGAGGATTATTCAGACATAGCGAGCTGTTAGTCCCGAGTCGCGAGTCCTGAGTGCGAACCGCCGGTCTGGAGAAACTGCCAGGCCGGCGGATTTGTTTTGAGCTCTCAGCTCTCAGCTCTCAGCAGCGGGATGCATAGCGGCCCAGCTTGGCTGTATTTCATTGTGGGAACATCAGATTGAGACCCAGATCCTCAAGACCACTAGTGACAGCGACAACTCGCAACTGGCAACTGGCAACTGAGAACTGCTCTCCTGTTACACTCCCTTCGATGAACTTCCGGGCGCGGCAGGAGCGGCTTCGCGAGCATCTGGCCACTACGCGGTTTGACGGGCTTCTTGTCAGTCATCTTCCCAACATTCGATATCTGTGCGGATTCACCGGGAGCGCTGGCCTGCTCCTGGTGGAGGAATCGGGCAGCATGTTTTTCACGGATGTCCGCTACGACACTCAAGCGCACGGCGAGGTGAAGGGGCCGAAGGTCGTTATTGCGCGAAAGGCAGCGCTCGCGGCGGTGGGCGAGTTTCTTTCCAAACGTCGTAGCCGCGGTCGAGGATGGACGCTGGGAATCGAGGCTGAGCACTTCACGGTGGCCGAGAAGAGCCGGTTGAATCGCTTGCGGCCCTCGGGTGTGCT
>Ga0335069_10013125_pt1 | contig 11643 bp, 25 predicted proteins | sample Lox_Sample_11_FD_206714 | JGI IMG/M metagenome (GOLD analysis project Ga0335069, IMG submission 206714) | Soil microbial communities from Loxahatchee National Wildlife Refuge, Florida, United States - Lox_Sample_1.1 | ecosystem: Environmental > Terrestrial > Soil > Wetlands | place: USA...
TTGCTACGACATTATCTTCAAGACGGTATTCCAACAGATTGTTCTCGGTCTGGTCAAGGAAAGAGATCCCGCACTTCGGACATTGCTCGGGAATCTCGACTTCGCGCGAAACCAAAGTTGCTTCATAAATTGCTACGATCATTGAAACGTACCTTTCTTGGCCGGATAATAGGCCTGTAATTTGAGAAAAAGAAACGGCGGCAAACCAAATGATCTGCCGCCGAGTCCGCCTGGGCGTGCCGCCGTATGCGGGCGGTGTTTCCAGACTTGCCGGCCATGTGCCTTATTGTGACACTGCCGACCACTGCCAGCGGCCTCGTCAACGCTGATCCTGCAAAAGGGGTGACGTTGTACTATCCGCAGAGCAGAGGGCAACTACACATCCCAGTTAAGGGTAATCATTGCCCTTTTGGCGAGCTGTGCTGTATAAATACGCACAACCGAACCTGGATATAGCCGGTTCCCAGGATTCTTAGCCCGGTCTGTCGATTTTAGGCGAACGCTTTTCCTTGACCCTCGACAGTTGCCAGTTGGATTGAAGCGGAACCTTGCGATTCAAGCGCACTACTCAACCAACTTCGCTCGCCAACGTGCAATCGCTGCGAGCAACCAGGACACCACTTATTGCGTCATGATGTCCTGTGGTGTGCCCATTTGGAGTCGAACCAAAATCCCATTCGTTTCCCGAATTGCTCTAGCGGGCGAGCAAAGCTCGCCCTGCAACCTTCGGTTGCTAGCCAATTGAGCTATAGGCACTGCTGTTGTGGACCATAGTTGATTCGAACAACTCCTCGCCGAAGCGCGCTCGCCATGAATCTTTTTTTAGAGACTACTGAGCTTATGGCCCGAGTGAAAGATAATTTGTATACAAACATGACATTGGAATATGCCTCAATAACTCCGGAGCATACTTCTTAAGTGTTGCAGTTGAAAACTCAACCAAATCATTTACTCGACATCCCGCTGGATGACTACCGCTCCACAACTCAAGATGATCTGGATTGTTATCATCTTTGATTCCGTATTTATGATGAACAGTTTCTTTGTCTGTCAAAAATCTACCAAGCTTTTCCTCCATTACAAGTATATGTTCAAGAACATAGCCGTTGTTATGTTTTGCTCTTGGGTGCCACTTGGCACGAACGAAAACATACCCGCCTTTATGCCGTGTTCTTCCTCCTTTCCAATTTGAATTCTTTTCATCAGATCCGCAACATCCATTGCATCTAATTCGATCTGCCCTAATTGAAGCGCCACAATCAACACACGGATGTCTGGGCCTTTGTTCAGCTCTACATTTCTGACAAGACCTGTGCCGACTACTAGGAGAGAAACTATTGTTACAGCTAATACATACCCTATCTTGCATAAGATTGGATATATCAAGGTGGACCTGACTGATTCGGATTATTCCGATAATTAGTGGACTCGTTCGGAATTGAACCGAAGTCTTGAAAACATCAATAATTTCCATCATTTACGTGCGTAGCTGTCATATCCCCAACAGCTGAGTTCGTTGATTCGGCAGCGACCTATTCACCTGTTTATCTCGTAAGAAACTCCGGTAACCCGAATTTCTTACCAGCTTTCGTGGTTGACAATCTGACTCGCTACCAAAACTATCTCGCGAGAGACCGGCTGTTACGCCGCGAAGGCGTAGTCAGCAATTGCATTGTCGTTTGCGTTTAGACGGCTTGATTGGTTAAGGCTGGTCAAGCTCAGCCTACACGCAGGAAACATTTAGTTCTCAATCGAAACCCTTTCGAGCCCATGAACTAACAATATATCAAGTTATTCTAAGATTCGCAAGGAGCTGGGGTAAGATCTGCCGGGTTACCGGCAGAATCTCGCCGAAGGCGCAAGATGCTGGTTGGTCAACACAACCACTCCGCCCAGACATCCTTGCTTGGGGGCGACCACCAGAAGAACCTTTCGGTTCAACCATCCCGGAACCAGTCCGAGAAATTGTGTAGGCACCGCTTACTCTACGATAAGCCTGGCACCTACTGGCGGGTCAGTACGACGAAAGCCGTAACTGACCCCGCAACCATTCGGTTGCAAGAGCCAACGGTGAGATTCAAACTCACGTTATCTTCATTACAAGTGAAGTGCCTATTCTCTCGGCCACGTTGGCATCAAGCGGGAAAGTCCCTGCAAGCAGAAACACCCCCATTTACTATATCAATGAATTGGTTGGTGTCTTCCACACCTGCCGGCATTACACGGTTTTGCTTTGGTGTTGGTGCAGGCTTTGCCTGCCCTGCAACCTTAGGGTTGCTACCAAAAGAGGGGTGAGCCGTTTCCTTGCGGGCCAATTCATTTGAAAAAAATTGCCGGTTTTGTGTTCGCAGCGCTGTCGAAGGTGAAACCTTCCTGTGTTGCATTGCCGCGATTGCAGACCGGCCCCAGCCGACAATTCTGGAGAGGGGAACCAGAACGGTCAGCCTTAACTGCAATTCTTGCATGCTGAAGCTGTGCTTCTGCTCTGCAAGGCGCAGCCTTGCCGAGAAACTTCGTTGACTGGACGGCCGAATCTCGGTTTCGACTGCATAGCCTCAGACCGCTTTGAGGGGGATGAGCGATCTGAGGACAAGTCTTCGTGTGCCCCTTCAGTTCCTACCTACTCAATTGTCAATGAACGGAGGCCCGCGTCTCACTTTCATAGGTGGTGAGCTACCAGCTGAACCAATCAAGGACTCCTTCTATCAGGCTTGCGCCTGGTCGTCAATAGTGAAAGCCCCGTTCAAAAACAAGTCCTATCACGCTATGGTAACTTCAAGACCGCTGGCCTTCAGGGACTTATCGTATTGTCCGGCCGTTTGGCCTCCGGCCACCACGGAAGTGGATAGGGCGTTGCTTTGCCTTTCTTATCTTGCTTGTGGCGTAGAGTTGTCAAGTTGTATCTTGGTTAGCTTGCCGATGTAATCCAGATGTTGACAAACAATAACTATGTTATTGTTAATATCGTCAAGCTTTGAGACGATGGCGTTGATTCGCCAGTACCAGAGCCAAAATCCTCGAACAATGAGAAAGATGATGACTACGACAATGAATGTGATGAGTAACTGTTCCATGGTCTACCACCCTTCAATCAGAACAACAACGGAAACCAATGCCGTAATTGATATAATCACGAGGACCGCCGCCATCACCATAGCTACAATCTAGATCACTGCCACTGTGCGAAAACGCTCCTCCACGCACTCGACAGTCATCCGATGAACCAGACACTCCGTCGCATCCATCTTCCCATTCCCAAACATTACCACTCATATCATAAACACCACCATAGCCAGCAACCGAGGACTGACAACTCAGCATCGAGCCTACTATTACCGCTGCACCATTGCCGGCGTCTGCGCCATTGCACACCGTCGGTGAATAAGTGGCACCGTAAGGATAGGCATCTGCGCCATTAGATGTACAAGCGGCATACCACTGGCTTATTGCTATATTTGCGTAATCAAAAAACCCAACTGATCCACCCCCTATTTTCCCACACAGTCGTTTACCGACACCCGCACAGTACGCATATGCGTCGCACCAGTCTATACATACCACCGGATTGCTTGGTGTATTTGTAGGAGAATAGGAAGCTGGTCCTGCATTACCAGCGGCACAATTAGCAATATCTGGAGTAAAGCTGGAATTCCACGAGCACACGGAAGGCTGTCCTGCCGTTGAGGGATTCGTATTAAGCCAGGTCTGATACTGTCCCTGTGTTACTTCCGTGCTATCAATGCAGTAACCCAGAGGAAGCCTTACCATGGTAGGGCCGACGGCATCTGGGCAATCATTGGCTGCCGTCGTTCCTCCAATTCCAGGTGCGCCTCCGGTTGCCTGCGATCCGCCGGCAGCGGTAGAAGAATTTCCACCCGTTCCAGTCGTCCCGCCCGTGTCGGCGGCTGGGTCTTTCTTGCAGCCCGTCACGCAGGTACTGGAAGCCCCACCTGTTGGGCTTGCTCCACCCGTACTCACCGAGCTCCCTGACAAGCCTCCTGTGCTGCTTGATGTGACACCAGTTCCAAGACTTACCGGAGCAATGCAAATATTTCCCGGATTAAGACATGCCAAGCCGTTAGAACACTGCCCACTCGATGTGCATGAACAACCAAGCCATCCAACGGGACATGTGGTTTCTCCGCCTGTCGTTGCCGTCATCCCACCAGAGCTAGCTGAATAATTTGAACTCCCACCAACTTGATCGGACTGTTGAGCTGTGAAACCTCCAGCGTTTTCGGAGGAACTAAAACTTCCCCCTCCGCAAGCAGTGGTTAAAAAACAACAAAACAAAAACTTCTTGATAATAGACTTTATATTAATCCTTCTCTCAACCAGATTGTCGAGTATGTTCAAAATATCATTCGCTTGACTGTTCACCATTGTAATTTAATTCTCCCAACTATGCTTCTTTTTCACCACTTGCGGCTTCAGAACCAAATTGGCACCCGATGCAATCGCATTGATACCAATTAGAATCGACAACCCAAGCAAACTTATCCAAGCGATGTGACTGAAAATCATACCAAGCTCAGTTAAAACCACAAATCCTAAAGCCTTGATTCCGCTCCGGAACGCCGACTTCGTCCAGAAGTAAACACTATTCGCTGAGAAAATTAGGCCACCCGCCACAAGCAGCGAATAAATTGACCAAAATTCTCGCCATTCATAGTGGGATATGAAATAGGTCGTAAGAGGCACACTTGCGCCCAAAACCACACCAATACATAACCCGATCGCACTCACGCTGAACGCAATCTTCACCTGATCAATTACCGAATCTGCGTGCGTGGGCAGAGCCTTCTTTTTCTTTGGCCGCTTAGCGCCTCCGGCGGCCCCGGTCAGACCGGGCTTTCGAATTTCCGAAGCCACTTCGGGCACGACTCTCGGAGCCGTCCGCGGTGGAGCAATTGCAACTCTCTTTACCGCTGAATTTGAACTTGCCATTATGTGTCTCCCATATCATCCATTGCGAAATGTAGCTTGAAGTAATGTTTCGTATTCCAAATGCGCTCGCGCAACTTGGAGCTCTTCAATCAATTTATCAATCTCTTCAATGGTGAGTTTGGTAGATACCGTACGTAGATGATTGTCTCTTACAGTAATCCCGGCTGAGCCTCGGCCATATCCGACGGTCGCTGTATTTCGCTGCGATTCAATCAGTTGAGTTTTGCTTTTCATTTTTGCCTTCAATTGATTTCAGCGTATGCAAACGCCTCTCACAATTTTCCCATTTGGATTGAGGACAATCAAGCTCTCTACAGCTTTCACAGGCATCCAATTCTTTTGGCACCTCTGGAGCAATCCAATTCAAAAACCGTTTAAATATCTTCATTATCCCTATCCTTGTTCAGAATTTTGGCAGCTGCTATTGCCAGCTCTACTTCATCAGCGGGGTTATCCCTCAATAATATTTTACGCAGCTCATCTTCTGGAATTACCCCGAGAGCCAACGCAGCCTTGAGAATTAGAGATTCCATGATCCCTCACGTTGTGGTAAGCTGAGCTTTTTGAGCCGGTTCCGGCATTGTACGAATTCAAAACCTCCATTCGGTGCTTGAACACACTCGTGTAAATGGCATCGGATATCGGCTGCGAGGGAGTAAAGCTCCCAGCCGGCAAGGCTTTTTCTTGCAGCTTTCGCTTTCCCAATTCTTGCAAAGTCAGTGGGTTCGCTCGCAAGCATAACGCTAATGCGAGCTTGTTCTGAACCGCGACGATCTCTTCAACCGTCCAGGTAAGTAAAGAATCGGAACCAAGCACAGTCTCAAGCTCCGGACCAGGATTAATCTGGCCAATCCGGACAAGCTCTAAGTAAGCAATCGCCCGACCCAATTGAAGATCCGAACACCAATCAACCAGCTCGCGTGCAGACTGGTTGCCAGTTGCGGGAAGATCAACAGACATTCTCGACCCTTTCACATTAGCCGCACCCAGTGGTAATTCCATCAAAGCAATTCGCAAGCTCCCTGCCAACCTCAACTCGGATCGTCCATCCGCGAGGATCTCCCTGACGATACGCAACCAAACCCATCTCTTCGCCAATGTCCTTGACAATGCCGTCAAGCTGTTCATCGCGCCTTTCCTCTCGCTTGGTTAGTTCACGATTGCACATGGCCTCGGCTAGCCGCTGCGATTCTTTGCGAAATGACCAAAGCTGGTTGGCTAGTGTCCTTGCCTTTTTCTCAGGCACCTTGCCAATCTTGTTGCTCGCCGCTACAACGCGACGAACGAACTCTGCCTTTTGCTCTGCAACTGTTGGTTTTTTCATATACTCAACTCCTTTCTTTCGTGGCGTCGCAAACTTCCTTTGTCAACGCCTCATGAAAGACATCGTGAAGGTAACTCTTGATGTCGTTTCGATTGTGCCCACTAATTGAAATGGTAATGCCAAAAGCTAATGACGGATAAACCTTTACAGTATGATCCGTCCAGCCATCATACATTCCCACCTCGTTCATATGATGATAGCTGGTATGAAACACCAACTTCTCACCCAAACTCTCTTGTAGGCTAAGTTTGACACCATTGTCAATTCCGGCCCCGCTAGGCATGTGTTCGCTCACGAGAGCTTCTAATGCCCGTTGGTGTTTGTTTATCCACTCTGAGTTTTTGCTTTTCAGACAACTCTTGTAAGCCCGTAATGTCTGAGCCAACACAACGTATAGTTTCTTCATGATTCTTATCCAATCAATGGTATGCCTTCGAATTGTTCTTCAGTGTATTCCCACTCGCGAATCATCATTGCGCGATGCTCGCGATCATTGCACTTGCACGAGCCGTCCTCGCGGTAATGATCGGGATTCATAATAAAGAACTTGCACTTGCCAATATCTTCACGGCGAATGTTCCTAGCATTCGTTACACTTCCGTCTGGATGCAGTGTGCCGAACATGATGCTATCCGAAGGCTGCCCGCCATGAAGCTTCTGCATGAGCAGAGCATTGGCATTCCTGGCCGCAACACCACGTTCTATCGCGGATTGAATATCACCCGCCGCATATTCACGCGCGGTCGAACCAATCGCGTTCACCGGCCTTGACATGGCAGCCTCATAAGCATCCGGATCGTCCAGACTGCGTGATTCGCTGCGAGCTTCAGCAAGCAACTTCCTGGCATTGCCACCGTCCCATTGCCCAAATGGTGCCTTTGCGCCGTAGGATGCAAGCGCCTCCACCTTTACGAGTTCATTATCCTGAAGCTCTTCGTCATCGGGCCCGCAACTCTGCATCGCATCTTTCAATTGCGATGATGTAATGTCTACCTCTGACAACGAAACGTGATATTGTGGAATGGATTTATCTCCGGTCGCATCCCACATGTTGATAAGCTCGATCACATGATAGCGCGTGTTTGCCACCTTGCGATACCACTTGCCACCATAAGCGAGATAATTCATATCGCCTATGAGAAAACGAAACACACTACTAACTCCGTTTGACTTTATTTTTGACATCGCGTACACTCCGGTAAATCGCAGGGCACTCCAACCAGTATGCCCGTACGATAGTGATGACCATTCGTCCAGAACCCAGTACCATCGCCAGGACTGATCTCAAACAGATCACTTGCAAAGCTGTGCTCGGCCACTGGCTGCCCCTTGTCGTTCAGCTCGTGGTACATAACGGATCCATTCCTGAACTTGGATAAAACCATCTCGACAACTCTGTTGTCAACTTGAACGCGCATGACTTTGCTTCCTTTCATGATAGCGAATCAGCGTTCGCAGCGCACTCGCTATCGCTGTGAATTCTTCCCGCGAGATCTTCCGACCAATGTCAATGCTTGTCTCAAACGGCGGAATGTGCCGGAGATAGCGCTGATTAATAAGATCTTCAGAGAGCGGAACTCGCTTGTGATTGCCTAGGAATTCCGGATGACTCTGAAAATAAGCAATGTTCTCAACCAATGTACGTTGGTTCAGATCGTCGTCTGAAACGAACCCGCCGACAATAGACTTCAATGTTGGCTTCGGCTTGTCTGTGTCGCAAGACTCCGGCTCTGAATTGGAAGCGACTCTCCAACCCATTCGCTTGCTCAACGCTTCTATGTTCCTCTCGGCAGAAAGCCTCTGCCAATATGCACGGTTTGCCATGACACATCACCCAATCTCATTGCTTCGGAAACAAGATGCCAAGTTTGAAATGCCACTCGAAGACAGTCGCATCATCAGCTATGTCAACGACCCTGACATATCCAACGGAAACGCGCTCGGAGCATTCTTTAGCAAGGCGCATGGCCTGCTCTGCGTCCAAGGGTTCATTGTTCTCCCGAGTCATTGGCGTGCAGGCAAAGCCTGCCCTGCAAGCTTCGCTTGCTATTGGATAATCGTCAACCTTATCTTCGGGAGTAAAGAAGGTTGCGGTTATGTAAACATTGAACATGATACATTACCTGGGTTCAGGCAGAATGTCACTGGCCGCAAACGCAACCAGGAAACAATCCCTACAGAGCGATGCCCAGCGCCGATTGTAGGAACCTATTGGTGCACCACGATACCACTTTACGAATTGTACCGAGGTTGCCGGCTCGTGCCGGCAGCTCTGACAAGTCTTCGCAAGTCTAGGCTTGCGCTTCTGTGGCTCTTTGAATTGACGAATCACGTCTCACCCTCATACGCCTCGATGTAAGGATGTTGATCGTCCAATACGCCATCTTCGCATCGCCCCATTCCGCCACATGGTAGGTACTCATCCCTAGCGGTCAGGTAGACGGTAGCATCCAGATCCAGCTCTGATTCGGAGAGCGTAGATAACTATTGAAGTAACTTTCTAAATGTCATCATGACACACCTCAATTCCATGCTTCGCAAGCAACTCGCGAATCTTTGGTTCCGCCAATTCCTTGGCTTTCGTTTTGCGCTCGCCTGGGGTTGGTCCCCCAACCTCAACATTCACCCATAGCTCTGGACGCTTGTCGTCCTCGGGCCGGTGAACGCAGAAGGTTGTGATTGCTCTGCTGCCATACAAGCGCAGCGCGCGAACGCCGCCGTTGTATCGGCTCATTGATGTTGCCGTGAGTTTCATAGCTCAAAGTCCTTCCCTGCATCCACACCCTTGCGCGTGGCCGCCTGCGAGATGACAACATAACCTGAATAATAGTTTTTCAGCACAGTCCTCTGGTTCTTCTCCAGAAGCAACACACTGAAAACACATTGTTTCACAACGTCCTTGACCTTCAAGATCATAACGCGCATACCTGCTTTTTTGCACACCAATGGAGAGTGCAATTAACATCGCAAATGCAGTTTTCATGAAATTCCTCGTTGCAGCTGCAAGACTCCGTCTTGCCGGCGGGGAGCGAAGCTACCCTGCACATCGAAATGCACCCAATGCAGCGTCTGAGGAATCGACTCCCCCTTGCTGGAGGATGCCATTAGCAACAAAATTGTAAGAATTGCAGCTTTCATAACAACATCCTCCTTTCCTGGTAAAATTAACCTTCAATCTCCTTCGTCAGCGCCTCATGAAAGACATCATGGAGATAATTCTTGATGTCATTTCGATTGCGCCCAGTAATCCGAATGCTGATTCCGAAACACAATGACGCCGTGACAATCACTGTATGATCCGTCCAGCCATCATATACGCCGACTTAGTCTCGAATACCAACTTCTCGGCATTGCTCTTGTCCAGATTGAAACTCGTTCCCGAATCAATCCCCGCACCGCTAGGCATGTGTTCACGCACCAGCGCGCCTAGGCGTTCGGCATGCCTAAGTTTCCATTCCCGATTGTTGCTCTTGATACAGGCATGGTAAGCCTGAACCGTCTGAGCCAATATGATATAAAGCTTGTTCATAATCTGCCTCCTAAGCAGTCTTGCAAAGCGTCGGGAGATCTCTAGTAACGCCCGATGCGTCGATAATAGTGCCAGTATAGGTTCTGCCAGAGGATAACGCCTCGGTCACCTTATGATCCAAAAGGACACTATACACCGATGGAACATTAAACTCCGGCGGCATCATGCGCCTGTAAACAACAGTACCGGGCCCGAGATTGGTTATTACCCGATCGCCTTTATTGAACTCTTCCATGTTAGGCTTTTCCATATCAACCCGTTGCCTTCAAAGCCGGCAGGTCTGCATCAATCCAAGGAACCGAATTCGCCGTAACAAGTTGATGTGTATTGGACATGTATATCTCAAGATACATCTCAAACTCGTCTACCTCAAGTTCTTCCCAAGCCTTCGCCGAGGATGATTGAACCGTGCCGTCTTCGTTCAAGAGGTCAATCCAAACGCCAGCATGAGATATGATAATTCGCTCATCACCAACGGAGATTGTGACTTCTTCGGAATTGTTTTCGTAGTTCATCTTAACCTTCCTTGCAAAAGAGAGTTCCCCTTTAAACGCCGAAAGCTCGCACCCCAAAATACAAGGGTGCGAGCTTCTTCGGTGCGAGCAAAGCCCTGTCAATGCGGCGCGTTCATAACAACATACACCGCAAGTGCTGCCAAAAATCCGATGGCAGCAATGAATTGTTGAATGCTGCTGTTGCTACCTTGAACAGAGCGGACACGCTGGTTTGACGTAGCGAACATTGGGAGCCTTGTTGTGGTACTTGGCAGGATTATAGTCCCGCGCAGCCTGTGTTGAGAACAACCCTTCAATGTTGAGTTCGGCAGTATTATCCGCCGAATCCTGCGCCGTTCTCTGTACATGCGCCTGACCGGTTGCGTGAGAGTTGGTGTTCTGTCCACCGCCAACAATCCTTACCTCTCCAATCGTATAGATCGAATCCGAGGGGGTTGTCATGGCTTGAGTACTCGGCGCAATGAAATCGGCGATTCGTACTGCCGAGTCTTCCGTTGCGCGCAGAATTGGATTGGGCGTTGCCGCCGTGACTGCCGCAATGAATACGCCAATGCCGAGAACGAGACTCGCGCAAGCAAAGCTTGCGCGGCCAGCTTTGCTGGCAAAGAGAATTGCTGAGAACTTCTTCATGGTGTTTTCTTCCTTTTGATGACTGAGTTCAATAAGTTAAGAAAGTCTAACTAACCGTTATTTTATACAGCTCAATCCTTCACTGACACGAATGTCATGATGAATCCAACTGCCATTGCGATGAGCAGCCAACCCACGCCAACCCAGGTCCAACCAAGGTTCCACGCGAGTATGCACAGTAGCTGCCGCAAAAGAATCGCATTGATTATTGCTGCAATAACCAACCCTACCTTGCCCAACAACCAGTGGAGTGGTACTCCAATAATCTGGAATGGTAGCTTGATGAGTGCGTCCATTGTTTTCTCCAATCTTCAGAGAGCGCCTCTCGCCCTTCTTAAACCCCTAATGCCCGCGTCCTTTCGAACGCAGGCCAGGGGTCATTGGTTGCTCAATTCGGAGCGAACTCCGACCTTGTGGCCCCACCCATCGGGGGCAATATGAGAAATGATGGTTCAACCTGCTGCTAGCCGCTAGCGTGCGAGCAAAGCTCGCCCTGCATCCTTCGGATGCTAGCCGCAGCACTTGATCAGAATCACGATCAGCACGATGAACCAGAACCAACCCCAAAAGCTTCCTCCTGAAGGTTGGATGTCTACTGTATAGCGCGCCATGACTAAGCTGCCTTAGTTTCTTGGCTTGATTCGGTTCCCTGCAGCGTGCCAGCTTTGCTGGCACTGCATCCTTCGGATGCCAGAGCT
>Ga0335069_10013128_pt1 | contig 11641 bp, 9 predicted proteins | sample Lox_Sample_11_FD_206714 | JGI IMG/M metagenome (GOLD analysis project Ga0335069, IMG submission 206714) | Soil microbial communities from Loxahatchee National Wildlife Refuge, Florida, United States - Lox_Sample_1.1 | ecosystem: Environmental > Terrestrial > Soil > Wetlands | place: USA: Florida...
CTGGTTAGAGCACGGCACTCATAATGCCGGGGTCGAGGGTTCGAGTCCCTCCCTTTCCACCACTCGATCAAGAACTTACAAGGCCCCGAGTCCGCACGATCGCGACTGCGGGAGATTTACGGGACGCAAGCTCACATACCTTCTCGGATGCTTGTTGTCAAAAGATAGAGTGCGGATGCTAGACGATGCAGGATAGGCAGCTGGTCGCTGCCGTTACACGATCACGGCCGCCCCCACTCGAAGACGGCTACCGATCGCGCCCGGGCAGCAGCCAAAATGCTGGGGCGGTACCTACAGCTTCAGCCAGCACCGCAGCGGTGCGTGTTCCCATCGTGGGGGCGTGTTGAGCTGGCCCTAGGAAGCTTGAAGCGCCGGAGGGCAGAAGGTACCTCGAGCTAGAACGTGGGGTCGGGCGGGTTATGCTGTGCAGACAAATTGCAGCGCCCGCTCTTGGTGCAATCGTGGAAATCGAACAGATTCGTGACGAACTCCGGCGTTTTGCATTCGAGCGCCAATGGGATCAATTCCACTCACCCAAGAACCTTGCTACGGCGCTGGCTGTAGAGGCGGGGGAGCTACTCGAGCACTTTCAGTGGCTCAGTGACTCAGAGAGCGCCTCCCTGACGCCTGAAGCCCGCGAAAGAGCCATTTTGGAGATGGCCGACGTGTTTCTGTATCTGGTGCGTTTGGCCGACAAGCTCGATGCGAACCTCATTGAGGCGGCCAAGCGCAAGCTTGTGATCAATGCCCAAAAATATCCGGTATCCCTCGCGAAGGGCAGTGCAAAGAAGTACACGGAGTTCTGAGGTTGCGGCTCTACTCCGGAATGTCCCCTGACTTCGTGCGAGACACCGTGCGAAATCAAATCGCGGATAAGCTCTCGGCCGCTTTCTTTTCATACTACCGATACAAACCATCGCCCGCAGAGGTGAATTCATGGAGGAATTCCTTGCGCGCAATGGCGCAAGTGATCGAATACTCCGAACTTGATGATCATGGGATCCTGCTCGAATATCAGCTGCCCCTCACGTCAAAACGCATCGATTGCCTTGTTTGCGGCAATGACGCCTCAAACGCAGAGCAAGCTGTCATTGTTGAACTTAAGCAATGGGACAAGTGCAATCCGTCGGAGGCAGACAAGCTTGTCCGAAGCTGGGTCGGCGGCAGAGAGCGCGAATTGCTACACCCGTCCGTCCAGGCAGGACAATACCTACAGTATCTCGAAGACACGCACTCGGCTTTCTACGAAGGCAGCCCGCCGATTCGGCTCAGCGCCTGTTCGTACCTTCACAACTACCTTGCAGCCGATGATGATCCGATTCGATCGCCGAAGTTCGATGAGGCGCTCAGAAGCTATCCGCTCTTCGACGCAGACGGAGTCGATGGGCTTCAAGAATATCTGAAGGAACGGCTTGAGGGCGGGAAGGGCCGTCCTGTTCTCGATCGGGTTGAGGCGAGCCGCTTTCGCTCAAGCCGCAAGCTCATGGATCATGTTGCGGCCTCTATCAAGAGCAAGTCCCCCTGGATTCTCCTGGATGAGCAGCTCGTTGTGTTTGAGCGGATTCTTGCAACGGTTCGCAGCGAGGATCTCGGGCGACGCAAGCAAGTCATACTCGTTCGAGGCGGTCCCGGAACTGGCAAGTCGGTGATCGCAATTAATTTGCTGGGGGAACTATTGCGGAGGGGCCGCAACGCGCACTACGCCACAGGTTCCAAGGCCTTCACCGAGACGCTTCGGGAGACAATTGGAACTCGGGCTCAACCGCTGCTTCGGTACTTTAACAGCTACGGCGAAGCGGACTTCAGCGGAATCGACGTTCTTATCTGCGACGAGGCGCATCGAATTCGCGAGACAAGCGATAGTCGATTCACAAAGCGGGAACGGCGGTCTCGGAAGCCGCAGCTACGCGAAATTCTCGACGCGGCCAAGGTCAGCGTGTTTTTTATAGACGACAAGCAAGTTGTTAGACCCAACGAGATTGGCTCTTCCGGGTACATTCGCCAAACTGCACTTGAGATGGGATGCGATTTCGGAGAATACGAGTTACAGGTGCAGTTTCGATGCGCCGGGTCCGATGGCTTCGTCAATTGGGTGGATAACACACTGGGGATCGCCCGAACGGCGAATGTTCTTTGGGACGGAGCAGATGGTTTTGATTTCAGGATCGTCGATTCCCCACAGGCGCTAGAAGATGAGATTCGACTCAGGAACACTCAAGGATGCACCGCGCGGGTAGCCGCGGGCTTTTGCTGGGCCTGGTCCAACCCGCGACCCGATGGAACATTGGAAGACGATGTCGTAATCGGCGACTACCGAAGACCGTGGGACGCCAAGCCAGGGAATTGGAAGCTAGCAAAGGGGATTCCTCCGGCTTCGTTGTGGGCAACGGATCCGAACGGGATCAATCAAATCGGATGTGTCTACAACATTCAGGGTTTTGAACTCGATTATGTGGGCGTGATCTGGGGGAAAGACTTGGTCTATCGCTTCGACGCCGGTGGCTGGGTGGGTGATAAGACGGAATCCGCAGACCAGGTAGTGAAGCGCTCCAAGGAGCGCTTCGTGGACCTTGTGAAAAATACGTATCGCGTCCTGTTGAGCCGCGGACTGAAGGGTTGCTATGTGCACTTTTTAGACAAAGAAACTGAGAGGTTTGTTCGCAGCCGCATGGAACGGCTGGTCGAGGAGGACCAGATACTCCTGAAGGTCGCGGAGCCGACATCGAGGTACGGGCAGGGCTCCAAACCTGACGTACCGGCAAAGTCTTGATTCGCTTGAGCGCGTGCCCTCAGCGGTGCGAGCCGAATTCGTGGATCAGATGAGCATAGGACTCGAGGCCAATCGAGTAACAGCTAAGTGAGGGAAGCGACACCGCAAGAATCTGCGAGTGCTATCAGTTCCGGTGCACGAGCGGCAGCATTGCTCCCTCGAGCTTGGTTTCATGCGTCGATTGACGGCTTTTTGGGAATTGACCCGAGCGTCGTTATCGGCCATCTAACCAGAAATGCGGACATCGACATTGTTCCCGCCCAGGTCGAAGCTTGGACTTACCAGATCGGCTTCTTGAAGGACAGGCTAGGGGGCCTTGCGGGATCCATTTTTCTCGAATTCAACATTCCCCGAATGGGCCGAAGAATCGATGCCGTACTCCTGAGCGGCTCAGTGGTATTTGTCGTCGAATTCAAAGTCGGCGAGTCTCGCTTCGAGCGAAGCGCAATCGATCAAGTCTGGGACTACGCACTGGATCTGAAGAACTTTCATGAAGCGAGTCATGGAGCCCCGATCGTCCCGGTTCTGGTCGCAACGGAGGCAGCGACGTCCCCTGCAATAGATTTTCAGTTTGCCCCAGACCGAGTTTGCAATCCCTTAAGGGTATCTGGGAATACCTTTCGCACCGCGATCGATCGATCATTTCAATACTTTGCCAACGAACCGATTGATCACGTCAGCTGGGCAGCGGCTCCGTATCGGCCGACGCCCACGATTGTGGAAGCGGCGCGCGTCTTGTATGCGCAGCACTCAGTCGAAGCGATCGCTCGCAACGATGCGGGCGCCGTCAACCTACGTATAACGTCCGTGAGGATCGAGGAGCTGGTGGACCAAGCGAGGACGGGCCGCCGGAAGGTTATCTGCTTCGTAACTGGTGTGCCGGGAGCGGGTAAGACCCTCGTGGGACTGAATATTGCAACGCGCCGTCGCGACGAAACAAAGCCGACGCACGCCGTATTCCTTTCAGGGAACGGACCGCTGGTCGCGGTACTGCGAGAGGCGCTCACCCGGGACGAACTAGCTCGGCTGAAGACGTCTGGGGTGAAAGCGAGACGGGAAGGCGTTGCGAATCCGGTCAAGGCCTTTATACAGAATGTCCATCACTTTCGTGACGAGGCGCTGCGTGACGCCGCGCCTCCGACCGATCATGTAGTGATTTTCGATGAAGCTCAGCGCGCATGGAACGCACATAAGACCTCGAGCTTCATGAAGCGAAGAAAAAATCAGCTGGATTTCAAACACTCCGAGCCGGCGTTCTTGCTCTCATATCTCGATCGACACCCCGACTGGGCAGTAGTTGTTTGCCTCGTGGGTGGTGGGCAAGAGATTCACACCGGGGAGGCCGGAATCGGAGAGTGGCTTGAGGCACTAAATCGAGGTTTCTCTCATTGGGACGTCTACGTTTCTCCGCACCTGACGGATAGCGAGTACTCGGTTCCGGCGTTGGACATAGCGAGTCGACTGCGCAACGTGCACTTGGATGAGAGTTTGCATCTCGCAGTGTCGATGAGGTCCTTTCGAGCGGAGAACGTATCTAGTTTTGTGAAAGCACTCCTGGATTGCGAAACACAACGAGCTCGGGAGCTACTCGCGGAGCTTGCGCGCTATCCAGTGGCGCTCACACGTGATTTGGGTCGTGCACGAGAATGGGTTCGCAGCCATGCGCGTGGCTCAGAGCGGTACGGGCTGGTGGCCTCATCAAAAGCCATGCGACTGAAGCCCTATGCGGTTGACGTCCGCGTGGCAGTTGATCCCGTGCACTGGTTTCTCGATGGACCTGAAGATACGCGGTCGAGTTTCTACCTGGAGGACTGCGCTACGGAGTTTCAGGTTCAGGGTCTTGAGCTTGACTGGTCGTGTGTTACATGGGACGGCGACTTGCGCTTTAGTGGTTCGAAATGGAATTTTCACGATTTCAGAGGCAGCCGTTGGCAGAGCATCAAGAATGCAGACAATCAGAACTATCTTCGTAACGCTTACCGGGTTCTTCTAACGCGCGCCAGGCAAGGAATGGTCCTGTTCATTCCACCGGGGGACTCGTCTGATCCGACTCGATTACCCGAGTTCTACGATGAAACGTTCAACTATCTCTCGAACGTCGGCATTCCGGTGCTTGTGTAACGCCGGCGAGCCGGTCCACTACCGCGTGCTGATATTTGTTCGCGTATGAGAGACGTCGGTGACCGCGCCGCTAAGTACAAGGTACAAGCTGGCTTCAGCGGTGTGGTCAGGAGATGACGAGGCAATTCTTGAGACTGAACAGATGTCGCTCCCTGCGCCAGAGTTTGATAATTCAAAGATTTCAATGAGAGTTGACCGACGAACATGCGGCCATCAGTTCCAGCGCCCAGCGGAACCGCAAGGACGCTATGCGCGTCGGTGACATCACCTACTTCGCTCCGAGCATTCCGTTCGCAGAGGTCGACTTAAGTGGCGATGCTCTTCCCGAACAGATCCGTACGGAGTTGAGGTTCACGGAAGGCAAACCAAGGAAGACCTCTTGAAGCTGGCTCCTAGTACGCGGTTTCCGGACCGGGACGAATTGGCAAAGCTCTCGCAAGTGGACCTTGCGAGCAGATAAGCAGATAAGCGAGAGAATGCTAGAAGCAGTAATGGCGAAGGCTGTTATACAGAGCGTCGCATGTCATCGGTGCTTCAACAGGTTCCCGGAATGGGTGCGGGCCGTGAGCCGGCACCGCGTTGACACGGTATGAGCAAGAGACGAAGAGAGGACCGACGGCAACGGCGGTTCCTGGGCACCTTCTCTTGGCCTGATGATCAGCAGGTTGTTGGTGAACTGAGACTTAGAGGCGATGGAACCCTGCTCAGGGTGCACTCGGATAGGTTCCTGGCGCGCATAGAGAACGGTGCCTCCATTCAGGGGCACGCGTATTCCGGTGAGGTTCTTACGCTCATTGATTGCCGCAGTCCGGGAACGGGATCGACTACGGTTAGAGATGGGCCAACGATTTATAGCGCCGACGTGTTCCCTCACTACGTCGCAGTTGGTCACCGGACCCTAGTGCCAAGTCAGCCGTGCATTCGCGCGATCCAGTTCACAGCCACCGATCTTTGTGCGCTGTTTTACGATTTCGACGCGTTCGGTCATGTTGTCGACGCGAAGTCTATTATGGACATTGTGCTACGCGAGCGCCGCGAGCTGCGTCCCGTCGAAACTGGCGCCTTTCCGTTAGTCTCTTATTTCACTGGAAAGGAACGCGTGGTGGGTATTCCTACGGAGATTGGGAGAATCTCAGTGGAGCATCGGCCAGCATACAACCTCGGAGGTCCACAAGGCGTCTACATTAAGAACAGGATGGCTGTGGCAATCGAATTCTTAAATTCAATCTGCTTTGGAGATTCGTTGGATCGGATGCATGCAATCGTCTGTTTCCTATCGATGGCGGCGGGGCGCACTCAAGGAGTTGATGAAATACGGCTACTCACTTCAGAGGGCCGCGAGAGCGGCGAGGGCCCGTTGCTCCTTCACGCCAGTTACCCTCCTAAGTTGAGCACCAAGTCTGATAGTCACAAGCCGCATCCTGCTGATGTCCCTTTCGATCCCATCAACTACCGCGTGGAGTTCGAGGCGGCGTTAGCCGACTGGATCCGACGACACAGCAGGTGGCGCTTCGGGCGGTCCAGATACATCGACTGCTTACGCAAAGCAAACCGTTACAATGCCGATCGCTTGATTGCTGCCGCAAACATGTTCGACTTACTGCCGGAGGAGGCGGTTCCCGTTCCTGGAGAGTTGTCGGCAGACCTTGCAAGTACTAGGGATGCATGTGCCGCGGAGTTTCGTAAGCTTCCACTCAGCATTGACCGTAATAGCGTGTTATCGGCCCTGGCGCGCGTCGGTAAACCGTCATTGCCGAAAAAGGTAGCCTTCAGGGTAGCGATGGTGGAATCGAAGTTCGGCGCACGATTTCCCGAGCTGCCAATGGTCGCAAATCTGGCCGTAAAGTGTCGCAATGTCCTGGTTCATGGCAGCTCGGGTGATATCGACTACGCAAGAGTGGAGCCGTTCATTCCATTTCTGACCGATGCACTTGAGTTCATCTTTGCGGCCTCGGATTTCATTGAAGCAGGTTGGGATGCTGCGCGCTGGAATTCCGAGGGACATGGATGGGGGCACAACTTTGCTCGGTTCAGAAATGAATACAATCCGGCGCTTTCTCAATTGCGTGCGGCGCTGTCGGCGTAATATCTTGCGACGTTACGAGTGTGCTCCGAAAGATTCAGGCGACGGCAGACACGAATGCGATGTCGCATCGAGAGAGTCTTGCGGTGAACGCGATACCCAGCGCTACGCAAAGGGGTCCCCGTGAGTTACATCGCCGACCGCAGAGGTTGGAGATGAACCCGCAGATCTGGCGAAGAAACCGTGGTGCCGGACAGCTGCGTCTAGCAGGTCAACACAAGCGACTCATACATGCTTGCCGACGAGGTGGAATCGGGAGGGTGTTGTGACGAATATTGAATGGATGATTTCTGCCCTCGGTTTGGTCACATTAGGTGGCGTCTTTTGGCGCATGCAGGGGGCTTCGGGCCTTTCAATCTGCGCGCCATGGGGATTGTATTTGTGGGCACAGTGACAGCCCTCCTGGCTCTTCATGATTCAGGCGGCCTTACTGCGGGCATGGGCATACTTGGCGCAATTGCGGGCTATCTGTTCGGCATCAAGGACGCCAAGTGAGGCGACTGTGTCCCGTAATGCAGGATCAGTTGAGGGAGCGCCCCTCGCTCATGCCTGGGCACGCAGTTTTTCGCTCCAGACCTTGAATGCTCGATGAGCACCGATGGCTACATCGTTGTACTTCGAGGGGAGAAGGCGTTGGGTGTCGCGCACGCCGCCGATCTTCCGGCAATCCGCTGGAAATGCAGAACTTAACCCGTCTAAAGGCCAAGCGGCCCGAGCAATTCGAACGTCAGTACACCGAGCTCGCGGCACGGCTTGAACGGTAGGTTTCCGTGGAGAATCGAGTGGGATCGCGGTCCGGAAGCAGTTTAGGTAGACCGCTACGTTGGCCGCACTCTGTGGCAGGCACCCTAACTGTGTCGGATTTGTGACTTTAGCCACCGTTTATGCGCCGGATGTAGCTTAGATAAGTTGCATGGCAACCTTTCTGTCGAGCCCTAGGAATGCCGCTGCTCGGCCGACACCGGGAGAACTCCGGGTTGCCGAACGGTTGGAGCAGTTTCTTGAGGACGACTATCTGTGCTGGTACGACGTGCCGGTTGGCCCGCAGCACCAGCATCCCGACTTTCTAATTCTACACCCTGGCCGCGGCATTCTCATACTGGAGGTCAAGGACTGGAAGATCGACCAGGTACGTGACGTGAGCCCGAAGTCATTCACAATGGATTTTGGCAGAGGTCACGAAACCAAAGTCAATCCGATAGAGCAGGCTCGTGCCTACGCTCATGCTGTTGTCGACATACTGAAGCGGGACAGGCAGCTTCTCAACAACACCGACAGTCCCTACGCCGGCAATCTGTGTTTCCCGTGGGGCTACGGTCTCATTCTGACCAACATCACACGTAACCAGTTTGAATCGCAGGGTCTGTGTAGCGTGTTGTCGCAGCATCTCGTCATCTGCAAGGACGAGATGACGGATTCTGCCGATCCGGAACATTTCCAGAAACGTCTGTGGGACATGTTCAACGTTCAGTTCCGAAGCAAAATGACGATGCCACAGGTCGATAGGATTCGAGCTCTCTTGTTTCCGGAGATACGCATACATCCTTCATTTCCGCTAGCTGCCACTGAGTCCGCACAGGGAGCGGAAGGGGACCTACTCGAGGTTATGGATCTTCAGCAGGAGGCGATTGCTCGCGGGCTAGGTGAGGGGCATCGCGTGATTCACGGTGTGGCTGGCTCCGGCAAAACCCTGATTCTTGGGTATCGCTGCCAGTACCTGGCGCAAATGCCGGGCAAACCTATTCTTGTCCTTGTCTACAACAGGGCCCTGGCATCTTGGCTGAATCAGCAGATGGTGGAGAAGGGCATATCGGATCGGGTTACCGTCCGGACTTTCCACGCTTGGTGTCACGATCAGTTGACGCTCTACCATGTTCCCGTACCCCCCGAAGGTCCGGGTTTCTTCGGACGAATGGTGGAGGTGCTCATCCAGGCTGTAGACCGTGGGCAGATACCTCGCGCCCAATACGGAGCGCTGCTAATAGACGAGGGTCACGACTTCGATGCAGACTGGCTGAAACTCGTCGTGCAAATGCTCGACCCGGCGACGAACTCCCTTTTGCTGCTATACGACGACGCCCAATCCATCTACGGGCAACGCCAATCGTCCGCGTTCAGCTTCCGCAGCGTCGGCATCTCTGCATCAGGACGCACGAAGATACTGAAGCGTAACTATCGGAACACGGACGAGATATTGGAATGCGCGCGCGAATTCGCCAAAGACATCCTCCAACCCAAAGATGCAGACGACGATAACGTGCCGTCCTTGATGCCAGAAGCGGGAGGCCGAAAAGGTTCCACTCCGCGGTTCGGGCAATTCCAATCCACTGAAGCGGAAGCGAAGAAGATTGCGCAGGAACTCCTGCGCCTGCATCGAGCGGACACGCCGTGGCGAGAAATGGGTGTGTTTTACACAGCACCCTTCGTCGGACAGGCAGTCAAGGATGCGCTGGATCGGGCAAACATCCCCGTGGACTGGCTCAAAGACAGCGTATCGAAGCAATTTGATCCTCGGCTTGACTGCGTAAGGCTGATGACAGCGCATAGTTCCAAGGGACTGCAGTACCGGGTAGTCATTGTGGCCGGCGCCGGGTTCTTACCTTATAAGTCAGAGCACGATGATGCCAAAGTCATGTACGTGGCCTTAACCCGAGCTACTCATGAGTTAATCGTTACCACCAGCAAGACGAGTACGTTCAGCCAAAGACTGAGAGCTCTTTGCGACCCGTTGGCGGCCTGCTAGCCAGGACATGACTGAGCAACCCCCGAATCCGCGATGCAGTGACCGACTTGGCTGGCCTTTTCAACCCGCGGGGCTTTTGCGGAGCCGTCTTTACCTTCGTGGTGCCACCTGCAACGGGCGCCCCTTGGCAAGTTGGTAATTAGCGATCTAGCCGTTTCTACCGGGATATAAGGTCTAGCTTATAACAGCACTCATACTGCCCTGGTCGAGGTAAGGGGAACGACTGCCTTCTCGGGGTGAAAGAAATATCGATTGAAGATTTTGTAGCCGGTCTTGCGAGAGATATCGAACTCGCGGCACAGCACCGCCATCTCCTCGCCCTCGAGCACTCGGGCAACAAACCGCAGCTTCTCGTCCACCTTGGAACACTCCTGCCACGGCATTCGCGTCCCCTCGCAAATGCCGGAAAGTGTTACCTATGTGGTCGGAATAATCCGTAACCTATGTGCCCGAAAGCACATCAGTGCCGGGCGCTGACGAGCCGCGCATCGAGTCGTTCCAGAGCCCGGGTCCATCCGTACCGGATGCGCGATCTCTCGGCCGGGTTCGGCAGGCTGAGCTCGTGGGTCAGGACGAGGAGCGAGCGCGCCACGACGGGCGCGAGCTCCACGACCACGCGATCATCGTGCTGGGCGAATTTCTCGACGAACAGGCTGAATACCAGCCGGTGCGGTCGGTCGATCTCGAGGCAGCGCCCCCGATACTCGACGTCGCCGCCGTCCCCGCCGTGCACGATCCTGAACGCTCCGCCGACCCGCGCATCGATGTCCGCGATGCTCGCGACCCCGGTTTGGGCCGCGAACAGAAAGGCCGGCGCCGCGCGGGCATCGAGCCATGCATCGAAGATGCGTCCGGGTGCCGCGTTGATCTCACGGCTGACGCGCACGCTGGCGGCACGCAGTGTCGGGCTCGGGGTGCGCTCGATGGTACTGACGAGATTCATGTCGCGGCTCCCTCGTGCAAGGAGGCCGCACCCGGCTCGGGGGTACAGCCGGTGCGGGTGCCGAAATCCACGGCGGAATCGTAGAATGCATTTAGGACAGGATCTGTCCGCGACCAGTCCGAGACTCGCACTCGCACCCCATTATGCTCAAGACCTCCGCTCGCCTGCTGCGCCTACTGTGGCTGCTTCAGTCGCGCCGCTACTGGTCGGGCGCCGAGCTCAGCGAGCGCGTTGCGGTCGATGCGCGCACGATCCGCCGCGACATCGATCGCCTGCGGGAACTCGGCTACGCCGTGGAGGCCTCTCCGGGCCTCGGCGGCGGTTACCAGCTCAAGCCGGGCTCCGCACTGCCGCCGGTGCTGCTGGACGATGAGGAAGCGGTGACGGTTGCGGTCGCCGTGCGTGCTGCCGCCAGCAGCGTCGGCAGGATGGAGGAGGCGGCGGTCAGGCTGCTCGCCAAGCTCGATCAGCTGCTGCCTGTGCGGTTGCGCCGGCGCGCGAGCGCGCTGCACTCCGTTACGATCTCGCTCGCGCGTCCGCAGGAGGCCCCGTCCATCGATCTCCTCACGCAGATCGCGTGTGCGTGCCGCGACCACGTGAAACTGCGCATCAGCTACCGCGATCGCGCCGCCAACGTGACCTCGAGGGTGGTCGAGCCGTTGCGCCTGGCGCACACCGGGCGCCTCTGGTATCTCGTCGCCTGGGACGCGGAGCGCAAAGACTGGCGCACATTTCGCATGGACCGCGTCCAGCGCCTCGCGTCGACGGGGCCACAGTTCACGCCGCGCGATTTCCCCGGAGACATCGCCGCGTACGTGTCCCGCTCCATCAGGCAGGTCCCGTACCGTTATCGTATGCGCATCAGGTTGCAAGGCTCGGTGGCGGAGCTCGCCGGGCGGATTCCGAGCTGGTGCGGCGTGCTCGAGATGCTGGATGAGCACAGTTGTACCCTGAGCACCGGCGCCGATTCGATCGAAGCGC
>Ga0335069_10013129_pt1 | contig 11640 bp, 9 predicted proteins | sample Lox_Sample_11_FD_206714 | JGI IMG/M metagenome (GOLD analysis project Ga0335069, IMG submission 206714) | Soil microbial communities from Loxahatchee National Wildlife Refuge, Florida, United States - Lox_Sample_1.1 | ecosystem: Environmental > Terrestrial > Soil > Wetlands | place: USA: Florida...
GGAGGCCGCTGGCGCCTGGAATCTCCAAAGTGCGCGCAATACGGCTCAATTCCGTAATGTTTTTCTCTTTTAGTTCTGCGATGGTCATGGTCACCTGCGAATAAGGCGGGATGTTGGAGGAAATCCGGGAGGGGGAGTGTCACCGGAAGAGAACCAGGCGGGAGTGGGGTCAAGCGGCCGGTGCTTCTGTCATTTCCGGCTTCGGAATTGAAGCACCGGGCTCAAACTGCAGTCCGTGAAAGTTGGTAATTCCAAAATAACAGATCGTGCTCGAAAACGCCCACTTTCGATCAGGCGGCGCGACGCCGCTCGACCGTCTGCACGACGGGAGCCGCCGCCGGCGCCGCTGCACCGGGATTGACGGTGTGGAAACGAACCAGCACTTCGTTGGTCGTGTCCTGCAGACGGGAATTCGGCTTGTGCAGCTTCCGGGTTGCTTTGCTGGCCAGCTGGCAGAGCTGGTATCGGTTGGTCACTTGAGAAAGTGCACCAAATACAAGATCAGAACGCATTACAGTCTCTCCTTTAAACTTCGCCGCCCGGCCGGAACTACTTGGCTCCGCCGATGCAGCAGGCATCCAGCAGTCATGCCTTACCTGCCCGGAAACCGGTTTCCAAGTCTTAGACGCACGGTCAAGACGTGTAGTTCAAAAAATCTTGACGCACGGTCGCAACTGGTGAAACGCTACGCTTGCCCCTGTCGGAGGAGATTTGCAGCCTTGGGAATCTGCGGCCCGGCCTTTCCCGTTCCGGCGCGGAAACGCACAGCGGCATCAACGAATGAGCCTTCGCTCAATATGATGCGGGAATCTGCAGAACGGGCGCGCAAGACACGAAAAATTGCAATCCGCCCTTATGGATGGCAATCCTGAATGTATAACGAGATCCAAAATGGGTCAATACTTTTTTCGCTACAATTCCTCCCTTGGAGCGGGAGAGGTCCAGCCTCTCGATCTCATGGCATATCCTACTGCAAATAAATAACTTACAAACATCCCATCCCCATCCGGTCCGGCTCCGAACCGCCGCCGACTCTCCCATTTCCACCGCCCGCCCCGGGCAGGAATCCGAGTGGTCAACTCCCCTGCCTGTTTCCAGGGGAAGGCCGGCCAGGGGCTTGGATTCCGTTCCACGCTTGCCCCTGTCGAGGCTCCAACCGGCTGCGAGCTACGCTCCGGCTCCCTGAGTCCAAATGCAGGCCGGCACCGTTGCCGACAACTCATCCGTTGTCCTTGACACCCGGAGTGATGCCTGACCATTGCCCCTTCCACCCGTTTTTCCCACAGGCTGCGGCCCGCGCCGGCTCGTGGGCCCGGCTCGTTGCCCAAGAGGCCCGAGTCGGCCCGGTCGTCCCGACGGGTCTTCGCCGGCTGGCCCCGGTAAACCGGATCGCCGCGCTCGCCCGAGCCCGCCCGATCTGCGAAATTGGACCGTCCAGCCGGAGCAATCCGCCGGGCTGAAGGCCGGCAAGCGGCGCTCCCGGCAGGATCGAATCCCAGCCGTGCGAACCGCCGCCCGGTGCAACTGACTACCCCTTGCAAGACTCTTTGGCGCGCCGCGGAGACTGACTCATCTATCTATGGAAACAGTGTAATCCGAAAGCGCCGCATGGTGAGTAAATACCAAAAGTCGGAAGTAATTGGGCGATGATCAGGTTGTTACTCACCCATTTGGGTTATTCGCCGCGATCTGCAGTAACCTATCTCCTGACTTATGCCCAGTAACTCCGGTCCAGAGTCCGGTACTGAATCGCCTCCGCCAGGTGCGGCACATTCAAGTGCTCAGCCGCATCCAGGTCCGCAATCGTCCGCGCCACTTTGAGAATGCGGTCGTGCGCCCTCGCCGTCAGCCCCTGCTGCTGCATCGCGCGCTCCAGCAGCCGCTCGGCGTCGGCGCTCAGCTCGCAATGCACGCGAATCTGCCGCGTCGTCATCTGCGCGTTGGCGTAGATCTTGTCGACGCCTTTCCCAAATCGCGCTCTCTGCCGCTCCCGCGCCTTCAGTACCCGCGCGCGAATCTCCGCCGACCCCTCCGCCGCCGCGCCGCCGCGCAACTCCTTGTACTGCACCGCCGGCACCTCGATGTGGATATCGATGCGGTCCAGCAGCGGCCCCGAGATCTTCGCCACGTAGCGCTGGATCATGGGTGGCGTGCACATGCACTCGCGCGACTTGTCGTTGAAGTATCCGCACGGGCACGGATTCATGGCCGCCGCCAGCATGAACCGCGCCGGGAAACTCAGCGACATCGACGCCCGCGCAATCGTCACCGTGTGGTCCTCGAGAGGCTGGCGCAAAACCTCCAGAACATTGCGCGGAAACTCCGGCAACTCGTCCAGGAACAACAGCCCGTTGTGCGCCAGCGACACCTCGCCCGGCCGCGGAATTATTCCTCCGCCGATAAGCCCCGCATCGGAGATCGTGTGATGCGGCGACCGGAATGGCCGCTGCGTCACCAGCCCCGCCGCCGCATCCAGCACGCCCGCCACCGAGTGAATCTTCGTCGTCTCCAGCGCCTCGTCGAATGTGAGCGGCGCCAATATCGACGGCAGCCGCTTGGCCAGCATCGTCTTGCCCGAGCCCGGCGGCCCGATCATGAGAATGTTGTGCCCGCCCGCCGCCGCCACCTCCAGCGCACGCTTCGCCGTCTGCTGCCCTCGCACATCGCGAAAATCCACGCTGAAATGTTGCAGTTCGCCCAGCAGCGCTTCCGTCGCCACCTTCACCGGCTCGCGCTGGATCACGCCCAGCACCGCGGAGTTCACCAGCTCGATCACGTCGAGCAGCGACGAGACCGGATAGACATTCACTCCTTCAACGACCGCCGCCTCCGCGGCGTTCGCCTTCGGCAGAATTAGGTTCGCGATTCCCTTCTCCCGCGCCAGGATCGCGATCGGCAGCATCCCCGGAATCGCGCGCACGCTGCCGTCGAGCCCCAGCTCGCCCACCAGAAGAAACTTGTCCAGGTTGTCGATCTTCAGCGCGCCATACGCGCCGAGAATGCCCACCGCAATCGGCAGATCGAAGCCCGAGCCTTCCTTCTTCAGGTCGGCCGGCGCAAGATTGATGGTGGTGAATGTCGGCGGGATCAGGTATCCGGAATTCTTGATGGCCGCCTTCACGCGGTCGCGGCTCTCCCGCACCGCCGCATCCGGCAGCCCGACAGTGTGGAATACATCTTTTTCCGCAACCATGCCGCTGAAGTCGACCTCTACCTCGATGAGGCTGGCGTCGATGCCGTACACCGCTGCGCTAAGCGTCTTGAAGAGCATGTCGCGAAGTTCCCATTGAACATCGCAGATGCCGGAGAAAGAACCTCAGAAAACAGATTCCGAGAAAACAGACAGCGGCTTCAATTCCGCGGATGTGAAGCTCTGCTCTTTGGCTTTGCTGCAAGCATAAACCCTCCCGCCCGCGCCCGCTTGGAAAGAATTCCAAACGCCTCGCTTTCAACCTCTTCTCGACAGGCAACCGCATGAATCGAATTTGCGCGATCTCCGCCCCAGTCTCTGACCTCTGATCTCTGATCTCTGATCTCTGATCTCTCGCAAAGCGTAAAATCTCCCTCGTGACCACGAGTCTCTTCGACCTGTACAAAATCGGCGTCGGCCCATCCAGCTCTCATACCATGGGCCCCATGCGCGCCGCTGCAGCCTTCGCCCGCGGCCTCGCCGAAAGAAACCTCCTCGCCCGCGTCGCACGCGTGCAAGCCGACCTCTACGGCTCGCTCGCTCTCACCGGCATCGGCCACGCCACCGATCGCGCCATCCTGCTCGGCCTCGCCGGCAACGAGCCCGCTGCCATCGATCCCGCGGCCATCGAATTCACGGTCGCCGCCATTCGCAGCCAGCGCCGCATCGCTCTCGCCGCCTCTCGCCTCATCGAATTCCTCGAAGACCGCGACCTCCTCTTCCATCGCGACACCATGTTTCCCCCCGGCGCGCAGACGCAACATCCCAACGGCGTCCGCTTCACCGCCATCGACCCCGCCAACGCCGTCGTCGATCGGCGCACCTTCTTCTCCATCGGCGGCGGATTCATTGTCGAAGACGGCATCGATGCCTCTTCTCAACCCCTCGTCCAAAACGAGAAAGACATTCCGTTCCCATTCCACAGCGCCGCCGAACTCATCGAGACCGCGCGCCGCCACGAGCTCTCCATCAGCCAGCTCATGCTGGAGAACGAATGCGCCCTCATGCCGCGCGACCCGGCGCATTCGCCTGTCGAACTCGTCCGCTCCGCAATCGAGCGCATCTGGCAAACCATGAAGGGATGCGTCGAGCGCGGCATCGCCAGCGAAGGCATTCTTCCCGGCGGCCTCAACGTCCGCCGCCGCGCGCATCGCCTCGCCGCGCGCCTCCGCGAAAAAGAATCCACCGGCCTTCTGGGCGATCCGCTCGCGCCGCTCGACTGGGTCACCGTCTACGCCATGGCCGTCAACGAAGAGAACGCTGCCGGCGCCCGCGTCGTGACCGCGCCCACCAATGGAGCCGCCGGTGTCGTCCCCGCCGTCGCGCACTATTACCAAAACTTCGTTCCCGGCGCCGACCACGAGGGCATCGTCCGCTTCTTCCTTACCTCGGCGGCCATCGGCATCCTCTATAAGGAGAACGCATCCATCAGCGGCGCCGAAGTCGGCTGCCAGGGCGAGGTCGGCGTTGCATGCTCCATGGCCGCCGGCGGATTGACCGCCGCGCTCGGCGGCACCAACGGCCAGGTCGAGCACGCCGCCGAAATCGCCATGGAGCACAACCTCGGCATGACCTGCGATCCCATCGGCGGCCTCGTGCAGATCCCCTGCATCGAGCGCAATGCGATGGGCGCCGTCAAGGCCGTGCATGCCTCGCGCATCGCCATGAACGAGTCGGAAGCGCACAAGGTCTCGCTCGATCAGGTCATCCGCACCATGTACCTCACCGGCCTCGACATGCAATCGCGCTACAAGGAGACCAGCCTCGCCGGCCTCGCCCTCAACATCATCGAGTGCTGAGCGCATCGCACCGCGCCTCATATCCGTCATCCAAGCACTCAGGAGAGAGGACTCTCGATTGTCAACGCCCGAACCCAACCCGCGTTTACCGCTCGCACCCTCGATTCCCGATGCCGCGCCTCCCGCGCCTTCTCCCATCGCACCCGTCTGGCACACCGTCATTCTCATCGCCGGCGTCCTCGTCATCTCCGCCACCGGCGCCTCGCGTATTCCCGGAGCGCATGGGCAGGTGCATCGTCTTGCCACCTACGGCACCACCGGTGCGATGGAGTTCGTCCTTCTCGCATGGGTGCTCATCGGACTTCGCCTGCGCAAAAAGCCTCTCCGCTTGTTGCTCGGCATCAATCCCGTCCGCTTCAAATCCCTGGCGCTCGACCTCGGCATCGCCGCCGTGTTCTGGATTGGATCGATGATGGTGCTCGGTTTGCTGGCCTTCGCGTGGATCGTTATCCAGTCCGCCGTCACGCATCAGCCGTTGATTCGCGCCGACGGCAAACCCGACCCATCCCAGCAGCGCACTCTGCACACGCTTGGGCAGCTCGCGCCCTCCAACGGCGAAGAAATCGCCGCATGGATCCTGCTCTGCATCGCGGTCGGGTTCATTGAAGAGACCGTCTTTCGCGGCTATCTGCAACAGCAGTTCGCTGCGTGGGGACAAGGCCGCGCAGCCATCGGCGTCCTCTTCTCTGCGATCCTCTTCGGCCTTGGCCATGGATACGAGGGCGCCCGCTCCATGTTCCTCATCGCCGTGTTTGGCGCGCTGTTCGGCATCCTCGCGCTCTTCCGCCGCAGCCTTCGCCCGGGCATGATCGCGCATGGTTGGCACGATCTTCTCACCGGATTGGCGCTCGCCTTCCTCAAATCGCAACACATCCTCTGATCAATTTCGTTCTCACAACGGTCGCGCAAAAAATTCTGCGAGAAATTGTTGCTGCTTTTTCCACCATCAGTGTGTTTTTTTCTTGACACTTGCTTTGCATAAATCTATATCTTTTTCAACTGCAATTTCTTTTGCAGGAATTCGATGCAACCCATCGAAAGGGAGAATAGGCAAAATGGCAACCAAGAAAGCAGCCAAGAAGGCACCCGCGAAGAAGGCAGCCAAGAAGGCAGCGAAGAAGAAGTAGTAGCGGACCATCCAACAACTAGGCAACACTCGAGGGGGACGCTTCAAAGCGTCCCCCTCGGTGCGTTTGGACAAAACACCGCATGAACACTGGGGAAAATACACCATGACCCGCCGCCGCTGGATCGCCGAACATTGGGACGAGGCCACGGCCACGCTCGCCGGCGAGCAAGCCGCGCACCTCGTTCGCGTCCTTCGCGCGCACACCGGTATGGAAGCCGACGTCGTGGCCGGCGGCCGCGTCTTCCATGCCGAGGTCGCCGCCATCTCTCCCGCAGAGGTGCGCTTCAACCTCCTCGCCGAGATAGTTGCCGACCCCGCGCTGCCCATTACTCTCGTCATGTCTGTCTTCAAATTCGATCGAATGGAATGGGCTATCGAGAAAGCAACCGAACTCGGCGTCGCCGGCATCGCTCCCGTCATCGCGCGCCGCACCGAAAAGCATCTCGCCCAGGCCTGCGCCAAGCGCGCCGAGCGATGGCGCCGCATCGCCGGCGAAGCCGCGCAGCAGGCGCGCCGTTCCGATGTGCCCGCGATTCACGCGCCCATCGCTCTCGCCGATCGCGTGCGCGCCGCTTCCCGCGCCACTCGCATCGTTCTCGCCGAGCAGGAGCGCTCGACCACGCTGCGCGCCGCCCTCGAACAAGCCGCCGAGGCGGCGCAGGCAGAAATGCCCGTCCTCGAGATCGCCATCGGCCCCGAAGGCGGATGGGCTCCCGAAGAAGAAGCCCTCTTCGACGCCAATGGCTGGCGCGCGGTCTCTCTCGGCCCGCGCATCCTCCGCGCCGAAACCGCCGCCATGGCCGCCCTGGCCGTTGCCGCATCGTTTTTGGAGTGAGATGGAGTGCTCTGCGCAATCTGTGCGCTATATATTTGACGGGTTCCCCATCGTTGCCCGGCCGCGTGAGCGATCGATGCAGGGTTGGCCTACCTCTTCATCACGCTTCAGCGCCTCGCAGCCCGATCCGCTGAAAGCTGAGAGCTGACAGCCAATCGCTAAGAGCTGTGCTCAGAGCACCCGTCACAACGACACGCCGCGCTTCCACGGAATGAAATCGTTCTGCCCCAGCAGCTCCGCCTTGGTGAACGCGCGCCCGCTCGCCACGTCCAGCGCCAGTTCCAGCAGTTTCGCCGCGCACTCGGGAATCGTCGTCTCGCCCGTCACCACGCCGCCCGCGTCGAAATCGATGTTGTCCGGCATCCTCCGGGCCAGCGCCGAGTTCGACGAGATCTTCACCACCGGCGCAATCGGATTTCCCGTCGGCGTGCCCAGCCCTGTCGTGAACAGCACGATGCTCGATCCCGACCCCACCTGCGCAGTCACGCTTTCCACATCGTTGCCCGGCGTGCAATGCAGGTTCAGCCCCGGCGTCGTCGCGAACTCCGGATAATCAAGCACGCCGGTGATCGGCGACACACCTCCCTTGCGCGACGCGCCCGCCGACTTGATCGCATCCGTGGTCAATCCATCCGCTATGTTCCCCGGCGACGGGTTCATCTCGAACCCCGACTGCACCGCCCGCGCCCGTGCCGCATACGTCTGCATCAAGTCTTTGAACCGCACCGCAAGCTCATCCGTCGCGCAGCGATTGATCAACTCCTGCTCCACGCCATGCAGCTCCGGAAACTCCGACAGCAGCGTCGTCCCCCCTGCGCTCACTACCAGGTCCGACACATAACCCACCGTCGGGTTTGCCGAGATCCCGCTGAACCCATCCGACCCGCCGCACTGCAGCCCCACGTTCAACGCCGCAATCGGCGCCGGCCTGCGCTCCACCCGATTCGCCTCCTTGAGCGCGGCAAACGTCGCGTCCAGCGCGTCCGTCATCAGCACCGTGTCGCGCCCCGACCGCTGATGCTCGAACACCAGTACCGGCTTGGTCATCTTCTCGTCGCGCGCGCGCAGCTCGTCCAACAGCATCGCCGGCTGCGCATTCTGGCAGCCCAGGCTCAACACCGTCGCCCCCGCCACATTCGGATGATGAATGTACCCGGCCAGCAATCCGCACAGCGCCTGAGCGTCCTGCCGCGTGCCGCCGCATCCGCCCTGGTGCGTCAGGAATCGAATGCCGTCGAGGTTCTCGAACACCCGCTCCGAATGAGGATGCGCCGCCGCCGCTGCGCCCGCCCCGCTCCCATCCGACTGCTGCTCCACCAGCCGCCGCACATGCTCGCGATACTTGTTCCGGCTCCCGTATCCGAGTTCTTCCTCGAGCGCTTCCTTCATCCGGTCCACGTTCCGGTTCTCGCAGAAGACCAGCGGAATCACCAGCCAGTAGTTGCGCGTCCCCACCAGCCCGTCAGCACGGTGATAGCCGGGAAAGGTCCGCTCCTTCCACGCCGCCGCATCCGGCGGCACTGTCTTCACCGCGCTCCGCTCTGCCGTATACGCGCCGGCGCGATGCCGCACATTGCGCGTCGAGATCGCTCCGCCGCGCGGAATCGCCTCCGTCGCCTCGGCCACCACCATCCCGTATAGATACACAAGATCGCCCGGCTTGAGATCCACGATCGCCACCTTGTGCTTGATGGGCACGGCCTGAGTCACGGTACACGTCTGCGCGCCAAAGCGCATCGTTTCGCCAGGCTCCAGCGCCTTTAGAGCTACCAGGACATTGTCGCGGGCATCGAGTTGCAAAACAGAGTTGGTCATTTTTAGATCCGATTTCCCTCGCGGCAATCACCCACGCGAAGAGATGGGCTTGCTCAAAAAGAATACAGCTCAGGATCGGCGCCCCATCCTTGGCGCGTTCTTTGCGGCAAAGGTGGGAAACCTTCTCATTCTGACAGCTGAAAGCTGGGAGCTGGAAGCTGGCAGCTAGCAGCCAACCCCTCACACCCTCACATACCTCAACAGCAACCCCACCAGCCCCGCGCCAATCAGCGGCCCGATCACCGGGATCGGCGCATACTTCCAGTTCGATCCGCCCTTCCCCGGAATCGGCAGCAGCGCATGCGCCAGCCGCGGCCCCAGGTCGCGCGCCGGATTGATCGCATAGCCTGTCGTGCCGCCCAGCGACAAACCAATCCCCCACACCAGGCTCGCTACCAGCCACGGCCCCACTCCCGCCGCTGGTCCCGTCATCGACACGCCATGCGAAAAGATCGCGTTGGCCACCAGCACCAGCACCGCCGTCCCGATCGCCTCGCTCGCCAGGTTCGCCACAGGACTCGCGATCGCCGGACCCGTGCAGAAGACGCCCAGCTTCGCCGCCGCATCCGGCGTCTCGCGCCAGTGCGGCGCGTAGTGCAACGCCATCAGCGACGCGCCGCATGCCGCGCCCAGCATCTGCGCCGTGCAAAACGTGAGCACCTGCGAGAAGTCGCCCGACACAACCGCCGCGGCCAGCGTGATGGCCGGATTCAAATGCGCCCCCGGACTGCCGAAGGCCTGCGCCACCAGCACTCCGCACAGCACCGCCAGCGCCCACCCCGTCGCGATCGCCATCCATCCCGCGGCCGCCGCATACGACTTGCGCAGCGTCACGCCCGCGTTCACGCCGTTGCCCAGCAGCACCAGCACCAGCGTCCCGAGAAACTCTCCAAGCCAGGGAGAATGCATTCTGCGTCCTTGCATCCGCGCGCATCCGGCCGCACCTATCCCCGATCCGTCCGCCACGCACAGAGTTGATTTGAAGAACGCAAGCATTCTCGCCTGCCGGGGCAACGTTCGCCAAATCGATCGCAGGCGACGACCGAATCCTCATCATTCGAAATCGCACCCATCGAAGCCGAAAACTCAAGGGCAGAATCCACAAGTGGATTCTGCCCAGGGTGCGAGTCCGGAAATATACCTGCGGCGCGTCACGGAATATACGCTGCGGCTGGTTTGGTCACTTTGCGGATCGCGCCGTTCGATTGATCGGCGATATAAAGGTTGCCGGAGGAATCGAGTGTAATGCCATCGGGGTTGTAAAGGGTTGCATCGATCGAGGGCCCGCCATCGCCGGAGAAGCCACCGTTTCCGTTTGTGCCCGTGTAGCTTCCCGCCACCTGGTAGAGCTTGCCGTCCTTGACTGCGATTACGTCCACCATGTGGTCGCCATTGTCGCTGAAGAAAACATTGCCGCCCGCGTCCACGTAGATACCAAAGGGGCTCCTGATTGAAGCCGCGGACGCAGGCCCGCCCAAGCCCGTGAGGCCGCAGGTTCCTTGCCAGGGGTGCAACGGAACGCCGACCAGGGACGTGATGATGCCGGTCTTGACGTTGACCTTGCGAATCGCGCAGTTGCCGCTATCCGCGATGAAGATATTCCCAGTCGGGCCAACGGCTATGCCGCCCACCCAGGACAGTTCCGCGTCGATTGCGGGTCCGCCGTCGCCTGTGTAGCCATAGCTGCCGTTGCCGGCCACATTGCTCACGATGTCCGTCGATGCGTCCACCTTCAGGATATTTCCGATAGAGTCGATGTACAGGTTGCCGGCGCGATCGAATGCGATTCCCAGCGGGTTGCAGATGGCGGTTTTGGTCGCCTTCCGGCCAAGGATCAGCTTTCCGCAGACATCGGCAGGCGAGGGCCCGGCCCCAACCCCGTTGCCGGCGACAGTGCTGATGATCCCTGTTTTCGCATCGACTCTTCGGATTGCATTGTTATTCGAGTCGGCGATGTAAAGGCTGCCGTCCGGGCCAAAGGCAAGCTGCTGCGGATTATGGAACGTGGCCTTGGTTGCAGGTCCGCCGTCTCCCGAGTATCCGCCCCCGCCCGTCCCCGCAAACACTGTGATCTTGCCGGTCGATGCCGATACCTCAAAGATCTGTTCCAGGTAGAAGTCGCTGATGAAGAGATTGCCATGCTTGTCGAATACCACGTTCCCGGGTCCGACCAGTTGTGCCGCGGCAGCCGGCCCACCGATTCCGATCGTGCCCGAGTAGCCATTGCCGACAACCGAAGTAATCGTTCCATTGGGGAGGCTCGCGTTGGCGATCGCGGAATCGGAGTTTGGGTCTGTCTGCGCGGATGCGGAGAGTGCTGCCTGCAGCGCCAGAATCGCTGAGAGCAGTTTCAAGACGAACTTCTGCATAGTTGCCTCCTTGGCGTCGGAAGGTCTAGCTGCGCTGAGGCTTGAACTTCCTTCGCTGCCACGGCGAACAAGTCCAGCGCAAGACATGGCCAATCCTTCGGATGCGTGGCTTAGCCGCGGATCGGCATATCGAATGGCCTGTTTGTCTTTTCTCTCTCGAATATTGGATTCCCGCTGATGGGGCTTCCGTTTCCCGGATGAGAAGAGAGGGCTACCTGCCAGGGGAATGCAGGTCATCCTATTGAACCGACTAAGAAATGTCAACGACGTAAAGCTCGTTGCTCAACGAATCCAGATAGTATCCGGGCAGATCACAAAGTCTCAGATCGAAGCTGGAAAACTCACCGCGCTCTTCGCGAATCGCTTTCTGGCCTTCGACCGGGAAGCCGCTGCGGCCTGCGCGCTTCTCGTCCGCCGCGCCATGGCCAGAGGCTTCGCGATCGGCGTCGCGGACGACCAGATTGCCGCCATTGCCACCGTGCACGGCTTCACCGTCGCAACGC